>Ga0207864_1002720_pt1 | contig 16092 bp, 13 predicted proteins | sample HigsolmetaAR202D_FD_184834 | JGI IMG/M metagenome (GOLD analysis project Ga0207864, IMG submission 184834) | Ionic liquid and high solid enriched microbial communities from the Joint BioEnergy Institute, USA - AR20-2-D (SPAdes) (version 2) ... | reverse complement strand
GCTGGGCCTGCCCGCGCGCCGGCAGCCGTCGGTGCCGGACCGCTGGCGCGGCGCGGCGGAGATGCTGCGCCGGCCGGACATGCGCGTGCTGCTGCTGGTCGTCTTCCTGCTGGCCATCAGCACCAGCCCGATCTTCTCCCTGTTCGGGATCTACATCACCGCGATCGGCGGGAACACCGGGCTGCTCGGCGCCACCAGCGCGACCGCGGCGATCAGCGAGCTGCCGGTGCTGTTCCTGGGCGGCCGCCTCGTCTCGCGGCTGGGGACGCGCCGGATGATGGTCGTCGCGCTCTGCATGTACACCCTGCGCATCCTGCTGTACACCCTCGTCCCGGGCCCGGAGTGGGTGCTCGGGGTGCAGGTGCTCCACGGCTGCTCGTACGGGATCTACCTGCTGGCCTCGGTGAGCATGGTGCACGAGCTGGCCGGCCCGCAGCTCGCGGCGACCGGGCAGGGGCTGCTGGCCTCGGCGATGGCGTTCGGGCAGATGAGCGGCGCGGTGATCAGCGGGGTGCTGCTCGACCAGATCGGCATCGTCGCGATCTACCGGCTCTCGGTGGGCATCACGCTGCTCGCGCTGGCGGTGTTCGTGCTCGGGCGGCGCTGGCTCGGCGCCCCCGGGCCGCAGACGCAGGCCACGCCCTCCGACTGAGCATGTCGTATAATAGAAGCCTCCCGGCGCACACATGTTCGCAATCTGTTCCGACGCAGGGTAGGCCGCACGGAGCGGTTCGGCCGGGCCGATAGCTGGTATACCGCGCGGCGCGTGGCTTCGGCGCACCGCCGCGCAGCAAGCGAGAGTTCCCGTGGAGACACACGATATCCAGCGCGTGCTGCGGGCGCGCTACGGCGGGGTCGAGGCGAGCGACGTGCTGGTGCAGTTCGCCCGCATCGAGCTCGAGCGCCCGGACGCGATCGCCTGGATGCAGAACGGCAAGTTCTACGAGGTCTACGGCGACCCGGCGCGCCTGCTCGGCCGGCTGCTCGACCTGCGCGTGGCCGAGAAGCCGCTCATGACCGGCCGCGGCGGCCAGCCGGTGATGCTGGCGATGACGGGCATCGCGATCGGCAGCGAGCGCGAGCACCTGGCGCGGCTGCTGCGCATGGGCTACCGCGTCGCGATCGGGCGCGAGGTCGACGGCGAGCGGGATGGGACGCTCAAGGCCCGCCAGCTGGCCGAGGTGATCACGCCCGGCACGGTCTTCGACGAGGACCTGCTCGACGACGAGCGGCGGCTGCTGGCGGCGGTGGACATCGGCCCCGAGGGCGCCGCGCTGGCGATCGCCGACGTCTCGACCGGCGCGTTCTGGTGCCAGGAGTGGACCGGCCCGGAGGCCCGAGAGCGCCTGGCGGACGAGCTGGCCCGCACGGACCCGGCCGAGCTGCTGTGCAGCGCGGACCTGCCGCGCGAGGAGCGCGAGCGGATCGGCCAGGCCAGCGGGATCACGCGGCTCGAGGGCGAGCGGGCGCAGCGCCACCGGGCGCTCTGCGACGAGCTGGGCCTGATCAACAGCTACCACGTCGGCCGCCTGTCGCCTCTGCCGGGCTGGTGGTTCGCCACCGAGACGTGCCAGGAGGCGCTGCAGGCCCACTTCCAGACGATCGACCTGCGCCCGTTCGAGCTGGCCGACCGGCCGTACGCCGCGCGGGCGGCCGGCGTGCTGATCCGCTACCTTCGCTGGAACCGCTTCCCGGCCATCGGGCGCCTCCAGACGATCCGGATCGGCGGCGGCAGCCACCTGCTCCAGATGGACGCGACCACGCGGCGCACGCTCGATATCCTCACCGGGCCGGACGGCACGCCGTACGGCTCACTGCTCGCGGTGCTCGACCAGACGCGCACGCCGATGGGCGGACGGCTGCTGCGCACCTGGCTCACCCAAGGCCTGCGCGACGCGGCGCGGCTGGAGGCGCGCTACGACGCGGTCCAGGCGTGTGTCGAGGACGTGATCGCCCGCGAGGACATCCGCGCCCGGCTGGGGTCGGTCGGGGACCTGGAGCGCGTGGCCAACCGCCTGCTCGTCAGCCCCGAGCGCGCCACCCCGCGCGATATGGCGCGCCTGCGGGACGCGCTGCGCGCTGCGGAGGCGATCGCCGGCACGCTCGAGCGGCTCGGCGGGCTGGGCATCGAGCGCTACGCGCCGCCGACTGGCCTGACACAGCTTCTCGAGCGGGCGCTGGTGGCCGCGCCGCGGGCCACGCTGGCGCCCCGGCCCGACACCGAGGCCGGCGAGCTGCTGGCGGCCGGGTGGGACCCGGAGCTGGACGCGCTGCTGGCGCAGGAGCAGCGGGCGCGGGCCGCCATCGATCAGCTCGCCGCGACCCTCTACCTGACGACCGGGATCCGCTCGCTGCAGCACCGGCGCGACGCGCGCACGGGCCAGTTCGTCCTGACGGTCTCGACGGCCGACGCGCGCCGGGTGCCGGCCGACTGGAGCCGGGTGACGAAGGGCCGCGAGCAGTACACCACCGAGCGGCTGCGGGAGCTGTCGGAGGAGCTGCTCGAGGCGGAGGCGCAGCGCGCCGACGTGGAGCGGGCGGCGTGGCGGCGGCTGTGGGAGCACGTCGTCGCCGAGGGGCCGCGGCTGATGCAGCTGGCGCGCGACCTGGCGCAGATCGACGTCGTGACCACGCTGGCGCACGTGGCGGTGCGCGAGCGCTGGACCCGCCCGACGATCGTGCCCGAGCGGGTGCTCTCGATCGTCGGCGGGCGGCACCCGGTGGTCTGCCGCACCGTCGAGGGGTACACCCCGGCGACGGTGACGCTGAGCGAGGACACCCGGCTGATCGTGCTCACCGGCCCGAACATGTCCGGCAAGTCGACCCTGATGCGCATGGTGGCGCTGTGCGTCGTCCTGGCGCAGATGGGGTCATTCGTGCCGGCGGAAGCGATGACCTTCGGGCTGTTCGACCGCATCTTCACCCGCATCGGCGCGGCCGAGGACATCGCCAGCGGGCGCAGCACCTTCCTGGTCGAGATGACCGAGGTCTCGACGATCGTCCACCAGGCGACGGCGGACAGCCTGGTGGTGCTGGACGAGGTGGGGCGCGGGACGGCGACCTACGACGGGATGGCGCTGGCGGAGGCGATCGTGGAGCACCTCCACGACGTGACGCGCTGCCGCGGGATCTTCGCCACCCACTACCACCAGCTGGTCGGGCTGCTCGGCCATCTGCCGGGGCTGGCGCGGCTCCAGATGGGCGTCCGGCGCGACGGCGACCGGCTGATCTTCCTCCACACGCTCGAGCCCGGCGCGGCCGAGGGATCGTTCGGCATCGCCGTCGCGCGCATGGCCGGGCTGCCCGCCCCGATCCTCGCCCGGGCCCAGGCGCGGCTGGCGCAGCTGGAGAAGGAGGGCCAGCGGCTGCTCTCGGGCGAGCGGATGCTGCCGGAGGGCTAGCGCGGCGAGCACGCTCCTCACGAGCGCGGCGTGCGGTACGGCCCGAGGTAGCGCTGCACGAGCGGCAGGCCGAACTGGTTCTGCAGCGTGGTGCGGGCGCCCTCGGCGGTGGCCTCGAGGGCGCGGCCGGCCTGGCGGCAGATCGCGTCGGCCAGGAACTGCGGCAGCGGCTCCTGCACCGCGTTCACCCGCAGCGCGCCGCGGAAGGTCGCCAGCACCGCGCCGAGCGGCTCGCGGGCGATCAGCGCCCCCGGCAGCTCGAGCCGGTAGGCCGGCCCGGCGGCGTCGGGCCGGTAGTACACGACGTACAGCTGGCCGTAGCCGCGCTCGATCGCCGCCCGCTGCTCCGCGAAGCCCGGCCCAGCGACCCGCGAGCCGGTGAGCAGGTGCGGCCGGTCCCTGCGGATCAGCGGCGCGGGCAGCGAGCACTCGCCGGGCTCCAGCACCGTGCCCCACAGCGTCCGGTCGGTCACCGTGCCCGTGAGGTGCGGCGCCAGCTGCGCCACGTCGTCCGCGGCGGCGGCCTGCTTGGGGTGCGCCACCACCCGCCGGCAGCTCAGCACCAGCGGCCAGTCCCCGTCGGCGAAGAAGGCCTCGATCAGCTCGCGGAACGGCGCCCACCAGCCCGGCAGCCCCGACGGGCTGCGCGCGTCCTGGGCGTAGCGCACCAGCAGCCGGTTGACGTCGAGCAGCGCCGAGTAGAACGAGCCGTCCAGCACGAACAGGCCGCTGGTCGTCGCGCGGATGCGCTTGGCGAGCAGCCGCAGCTCCATGATCGTGCGCACGCCGCCCAGGATGCTCTCCAGCTCCTCCACGGGCGGGAGCAGCCGCACGAGCACGTCCTGGTCGGTCAGCACGTCCTCCTCCACCGCCACCGCCGCGACTGCGGCGAAGGTCGCCCCGGCCGCCGGGACGGTCGCGTTCGTGCCGTCCACCGCGCACAGCCGGCGCGTCGGCCCGTCCGGCGCCCGCTGGATGCGCCGCGCCAGCGCCGCCCGCAGCCGCTCGCGGTCCCCCTCCAGGTGCGTCAGCGTCTCGCGGCAGGCGTCGGCGCAGGCGGTGACCGCGCCGAGCACCGCCGCCGGCAGCGCCGCCGGCGTCAGGGGCGGGGATTCTTCGATCGGAACATCAGTGCGCATGCGCCCATCATACACCAGGCGCATGCGCCGCGCAAGACGCCCGCTGCGGCGAAGCGTCCCCGGAGGCGCGACTTTGCGCGGCGCGGCGGTTGGGTGTAGGATAGTGCCGCCGCAAGCCCTCCCACCGAAGTCGACCTGCAAAGCTGCAATCGTACAAGCGAGGTGAACAATGGCGACTCCCCACACGTCCACGCGGCAGCTCGCGATCGCGGGCGGCACGCCGGTTCGCACGCGGCCGTTTCAGGGCTGGCCCATCTGGGACGAGCGCGAGGAGCAGGCGCTGCTGCGCGCCCTTCGCTCGGGCGAATGGGGCGTCGGCGGCCAGGAGACCGAGCAGTTCGAGCAGGAGTTCGCCCAGGCGATCGGCTCCCGCTTCGCCCTCTCGGTCACCAACGGCACCCACGCGCTCGTGGCCGCCCTGCGCGCCGCCGGCGTCACCTACGGCGATGAGGTGATCGTCCCGCCCTACACGTTCGTCGCCACGGCCACCGCGGTGCTGCTCGTCGGCGCGCTCCCGGTGTTCGCCGACATCGACATCGAGACCGGCTGCCTGGACCCGGCGGCGGTCGAGGCGGCGATCACGCCGCGCACCAAGGTCATCATGCCGGTGCAGCTCGCCGGCTACCCGGCCGACATGGACCGCCTGGGCGAGATCGCGGCGCGCCACGGGCTGACGCTGATCGAGGATGCCTGCCAGGCCCACGGCGCGCAGTGGCGCGGCAAGGCCGTCGGCAGCATCGGCGCGATGGGCTGCTTCAGCTTCCAGTCCTCCAAGAACATCAACGCCGGCGAGGGCGGGGCGATCACGACCGACGACCCGCAGCTGTTCGAGCGCGCCTGGTCGTACAAGAACTGCGGCCGCACGCGCGAGGGCGGGCTGTGGTACCAGCACGACTACCTCGGCGACAACTACCGGCTCTCGCAGTTCCAGGCGGCGGTGCTGCGGGCGCAGCTCACGCGCATGGAGGAGTGGGCGCAGCGGCGCGCCGAGAACGGCGAGTACCTGCTGGCCGGGCTGCGCGCGATCGGCGGGCTCGTCCCGCAGCGCGCCGACGAGCGGGTGACCCGGCACGGCTTCCACTTCATCCTGACGCGCTACCAGCCCGAGGCGTTCGGCGGCATGAGCCGGGACCGCTTCATCGAGGCGCTGCGCGCCGAGGGCATCCCGGCCTCGCGCGGCTACATCCCGCTCTACACCACTGGCGCGGTGCGCGACACCGAGCGGGCGCTGCGGCAGGCGCTGGGCCTCGGCGAGCCCACGCCGCCGCACTGCCCGGCCACCGAGCGCCTGTGCAACGAGGAGGCGGTCTGGCTCGTCGGCCAGAGCGCGCTGCTCGGCACCCGCGCCGATATGGACGACATCCTCGAGGCGGTGGCGAAGATCCGGGCCGCGCAGCAGTAGAGGCGCAGCGCGCTGCGCCCCTGCTGGGAACGCGATGATCTACGACCTGATCACGGTGGGCGGCGGGCTGGCCGGCGCGGCCCTCGCTACGGCGCTGGCGTCCGCGGGCGCGCGCGTGCTGGTGCTCGAGCGCGAGCGCGCCTTCAGGGACCGCGTGCGCGGCGAGGTGCTGTTCCCGTGGGGCGTCGCCGAGGTGCGCGCGCTCGGGCTCTACGGGACGCTCAGGGCGGCCGGCGCCCACGAGGTGCGCCACTGGGTGTTCGGCGAGCCGCCCGCCGAGCGGCGCGACCTGGTCGCGACAACGCCGGCGCAGGCGCCGTGCCTGACCTTCTACCACCCGCAGATGCAGGAGGCGCTCCTGCGGGCTGCGGAGGCGGCCGGGGCCGAGGTGCGCCGCGGGGCGGCAGTCGTCGGGGTCACGCCTGGCCGCCCGGCCACCCTGGCCGTACGCGAGCGCGGCCGCGAGTACACGCTGCAGGCCCGCCTCGTCGCCGGAGCAGACGGGCGGCGCTCGCGGGCCCGCGCCTGGGGCGGCTTCGACGTCCGCCGCGACCCGCTGCGCCTGGTGATCGTCGGGGTCCTGCTCACGGGCCTGGACCTGCCGGACGACGCGGTTCGCTACGTCTGGAAGCCCGGCCTCGGGTACGCGATGATCTTCCCGCTCGGCGGCGGGCGCTTCCGCTGCTACTACGGCTACCACCGGCGCGCCAGGCCGCGCCTGCCGAGCGGGGCGCAGCACCTGGAGCAGTTCATCGCCGCCTGCGTCGAGGCCGGCGCGCGGCAGGAGTGGTTCGCAGGCGCGCGGGCCGCCGGCCCGCTGGCGGCATTCGAAGGCGCCGACTCCTGGGTCGAGCGCCCGTACCGCGCGGGGGTGGCCTTGATCGGCGACGCCGCTGCGGCGAGCGACCCGAACTGGGGCTGCGGGATGTCGCTGGCCCTGCGCGATGTGCGCCTGCTGCGCGACTTCCTGCTGGCCGGCGAGGACTGGGAGGCCGCCGGCCAGGCCTACGCTGCCGAGCACGACCGCTCCTACGCCGCGCTGCACCGCATCGAGGACTGGCTGACCGAGCTGTACTTCGGGGTCGGCCCGCAGGCCGATGAGCGCCGCGCGCGGGCGCTGCCGCGGCTGCGAGAGGAGCCCGAGCGCGGCCTGGATATCGTGGGGCTCGGGCCCGACGGGCCGAGCGACGAGCAGGCGCGCCGCCGCCTGTTCGGGGAGGACTGAGCGCGCTTCACCAGCCGATTCCCCATTCGGAGAAGAAGGATAAAGAGGACCCCGATGCCCGCTGAGACCGCCATCGTCCTCGCCGCCGGGCAGGGCCGGCGCATGTGGCCGTTCGGCGACGTGCGCAACAAGTGCGCCCTGCCGGTCGGCGGCGTCCCCGTCGTGCGCCGGATCATCGACGGCCTCGCCGCCGTCGGAGTCCGGCGCGCCGTCGTCGTCCTCGGGCAGCACGCCGGCTCGGTGCGCGCCGCGCTGCTCGGGGCGCCGATCCCGATCGCCTTCGCCCAGCAGCCGCGGCCCGGCGGCACCGCGGAGGCGGCGCTAGCCGGCCTCGCGCAGGTGGACGACGACGAGTTCCTGATCGTCTACGGCGACACGGCGCTCACGCCGGAGAGCCTGCGCGCCGTGCGCGAGGCCGATGGCCCGGCGGCGCTCGTCCAGCCGCTCGAGCCGCCGCGCCGGCCGCAGGAGTGGATCGGGGCGTTCGTCGAGGGCAGCGCGCTGGCAGGCGTCGAGGGCCACGGCCGGGACGCCCGCCACCGGCTGTGCGGCGTGTTCGCGCTCGACCGGCGGATCGTCCCATTCCTGGAGGCCAACCCCGGCCTCATGACCAGCGTGCCGGTGGGGGGCATGCCGCCCGCCGAGGCCGAGCTGGCCGAGAGCCTGCAGCGCTTCATCGACGCCGGCAACCCCGTGGCGGCCATCGCCCCCCAGGGATACGTCGTCGACCTCGACAAGCCCTGGCACATCCTCGAGGCCAACGCACAGCAGATCCGCTACGCCGTCGCCACCCTGACCGAGAGCCGCATCCACCCCACGGCGCGCGTCCACGACGGCGCCGAGATCGCCGGCCACGTCGTCCTCGGCCCCGACAGCGTGATCGGCAACCGGGTGGTCATCAGCGGGAACCTGGTGGTGGGCGCCGGCACGCAGGTGACGAACGGCGCGATCGTGCAGGGCCACGCGCAGATCGGCGACCGCAGCCGCGTGAGCGACTACTGCCTCGTCGATGAGCTGACGACGATCGGCAGCCGCTGCGTCGTCGGGCACGGCGCGGAGATGAGCGGCGTCCAGTTCGACGGCGCGTACCTGTGGCACTACTGCGAGATCTACGGCGTCGTCGGGCAGTCGGTCGACATCGGCGCGGCCACGGTCTGCGGGACGCTCCGCTTCGACGACGGCACGACGGTGCACCGGATCGGGGGGGGCGGGCGGCGCGAGCTGCCGGAGTGGGGCGGCAACGCCACCTACTTCGGCGACTTCTGCCGCACGGGGGTGAACGTGATCACCCAACCCGGCGTGAAGATCGGCGCCTACAGCTGCGTCGGCGCGGGCGTGCTGGTGGCCGAGGATGTGCCCAGCCGGACGCTGCGGCTGCTCAAGCAGGAGACGGTGGACCGGCCGTGGGGCCCGGAGCGCTACGGCTGGTGAGCGCGCCCGCGGGCCGGCCTACCTCACCGGCCCGCCGTCCTGCCCGCCGCCCGGGCGCTGGACCTCGGGAGGGAGCGGCACCGGCTCGCGCTGCCGCAGCTGCTGGATGGCCCAGATCACCAGCGCGGTGGCCCCGGCCTCGTCCAGGTTCCCGACGAACGGTACGATGTCCGGGATCAGCTCGAGGGCCCCAGCCGTCGGGTTGAGCAGGTAGATCGCGCCGACGATCAGGCCGATCACCGCGCCCACCCGCCTAAATATCTGACTGCTCATAGCTCCCCCTTATGAGTCGCGCGGGGCTGCGGCGCCAGGGTCTAGCAGCTTCGCCGCCGTCCCGAGACTGCGCCTAACCCTCGCTCTGCCTGCCGATGCGTGTCTCGAAAGCCGCCAGCGCCGCCGCGAGCTGGTCCTGCCGGATAGCAGCGGTGACATCGCCGCGGGTGCGCTCCAGCACCGCCCGCAGCGCGTCGGTCGTCCGCCGCAGCCCGCCCGTCACCGCGTCCGGGTAGTCCACCGTCACCAGCAGGCTGTAGACATCGTCCATGATCGCCAGCAGCGCCTCGCAGCCGGCGGTCTCGCCGCGGCGCAGGGCGTCCAGGATGGCCCGCCGCAGCTCCGAGGCGGCCTCGGCGAGCCCGTTGAGGTAGGCCGCGGGGTCCACCTGTAGCTCGTCCGCCCCCGGCGGCTCCTCGCCGCGCAGGAAGGCGTACACCAGCGCGGCCTCGGCGTACTCCTTCAGCGCGTCCTGGGTGTAGCCGGCGTACAGCAGGCTCGGGTGGCCGCTCAGCCCCTCGCGCAGCGCCTGCGCCGTCGCGCGCGCCTGTTCGATCTGCTCGGCGGCGCTCTCGAACTCGCGCCGGTGGACGGCGCGGATCGCGTTTGCGCACTGGCGAATCAGCGCCCGCGACCGCGTCAGCGCCTCCTCGCGCGCCGCGTGGCTGGCCTCGATCTGCGCCACCGCCGCGGCCACAACCTGCTCGATGCTCATACGCTCCTCTTCGCTCAGCAGACACGCTCGACGCCGTGGCCCCGCCCACGCGCCCCCTGGGACGCTGTGCCCCTGCTTATCATCGCACAGATGGTGCCACCGCTATTATAGACGCGAGTCTCGCGCAGGCGAAGCTGCCTCACCTGACAGAAGGTACGCGGTGCGGTCAGAGCGTGCTTCAGGACGACAGGGGCACCGGCTTCTCTCGTCCTGAAGCACGCCGGGCAGCCCACCAGCCGCTCGTCTCAGCCACACTGAGCATTGAAATGTAACAGCCTGTGCTTGGGGCACAGGCATCGGTGTGCGTGGGCCTGACAACGGGCGGACTGGCACGGGACTCGTTCCCTTGCGGGTCCAAGGCCGCAGGTCCTGGCGGCGGGTGGTGCAGGAGGGCCGGCGCCGGCCCTCCTGCCCGGGTGCAGGGCACAGCGCCCGCGGAACACGCCTGGGCGCGGGGCGGAGCGCCTGCGAACGAGCCCGGGTGCAGGGCGGAGCGCCTGCAGGAACACGCCTGGGTCGCAGGGCGGACCACCGCGTCAGCCCAGAAAGCGAAGAGCCTCCTAGACAGACCCCAAGCCCATGGTGTACACTGCATGCATGAAGGATCTGCAGGAAGCTACAAGGTATGACCGTATCTGAGAATCGACCGCTTCGCGTCCTCGGAATCTTCGCCCACCCCGATGACCCGGAGTTCAGCATGGGCGGGAGCGCCGCCGTCTGGGCCGACCAGGGCGCCGAAGTGTACTACTGCATCGTCACCGATGGCAGCGCCGGCAGCAACGACCCGAACCAGGATCTCGTGGAGCTGGTGAAGATCCGCGAGGCCGAGCAGCGCGCCGCCGCCGCCGTCTGCGGCGTCAAGGATGTCTTCTTCCTGGGGTACAAGGACGGCACGCTCGAGCCGACGCTTCAGCTGCGCCGGGAGCTGACGCGCCTCATCCGCCAGCTCCGCCCGGATAGGGTGGTGTGCGGCGACCCGACGGCGTTCTTCTACGGCGATGAGTACATCAACCACGCCGACCACCGGGCCGCCGCCGAGGCCGCGGTCACGGCGGTGTTCCCCAGCGCCGTGTCCCGCCCGATCTTCCCCGAGCTGCTCGCCGAGGGCTACGAGCCCCACCAGGTGCGCAAGCTGTACATCACCGACAGCGAGGGGCCGCACGTGGTGCACGTTGATATCTCGGCCGGCATCGAGCGCAAGATCGAGGCGCTCCGCTGCCACAAGAGCCAGGTCGAGGTCGGCGACGGCCAGTGGCTGCGCGACTGGGCGGCCGAGATCGGCAAGGCCGCCGGCCTGCCCTACGCCGAGGCGTTCCGCGTGATGCGCCTGGTGCGGGAGCAGCCGGACGCCGAGGCGCCCGCGCCGGAGACGAGCTCTCAGTAGCAGCTCTGGTACGCTTTGTGCAAATTGTCGCAGTGTTTCGAAGGGATGGCAGATAGCGTCGAGAACGACGTTTCCCCGCCGCTGGGCCGGACGAGCGCCGGCGCCGTGGGGACGATGGACAGGCGGAACCGCCTCGCAAGCGCGCTCCTGACCTGTTCGCGCTCCTCTCTGCGCCTCCGCTAGGTCAGCCGATGGGTAGTTGCCCAGGCCTGGGACGGAGGTAACGCCCTCATATCACCCTGCCCCGCCCTGCGGGGTAAGATCCCAGGACGACCCGCCGGTGACGCCTTCCGGCGGACCGCCCTTGAACAAAGTGCCCTGGTGGATCTCCGACGATCGACGGCCCGAGGCCGCCCCGAGCGCACGCGAAGGAGCCGGCGAACGGCGGTCGGTGGTCAAACTGGAGGCATTGCTCCGAAAGGCTTGATGAGGAGGTGCGTGCGAAAAGACCAGAAAGTAAGCAACTGAGCGCGCCCTGCCCCTGATGCGCTTGGTGGGGGGCAGCAAGCAAGCGTACAGGCCCAATAGACGGTCACACTAAGCACAAGCTATCCGAGACAAGCTAATCAGGAGGAACCAATGTCTCCGGTCGATCCGGCGTTGCAGCGCGCCCTCGCTGACAACGTCTGGCTCCACTTTTTCCAGATGGGGCACATGAGCAGTACCGGCGCGCGGCCCACCATCCTCGTTCGCGGGGAGGGGTCGCGCGTCTGGGACCAGGACGGCAAGCAGTACATCGACGCGCTTGCCGGGCTCTTCTGCGTGAACGCCGGCTACGGGCGGCGCGAGATCGTCGAGGCGATCGCCGCCCAGCTGATGGAACTTCCGTACGCCACCCCGTTCTCCTTCCCCAGCCTCCCTCTGATCCAGCTCGCCGCGAAGCTGGCCGAGCTCAGCCCGATGGGGCCGCGGACGCGCACCTTCTTCGTGACCGGCGGCTCCGAGGCGGTGGAGACGGCGCTCAAGCTCGCCAAGGCCTACCAGCGCCGCCGCGGCTTCCCCGAGCGCTACAAGACGATCTCGCGCCGCGTCGCCTACCACGGCACGACCATGGGCGCCCTCTCGGTGAACGGCCTCACCGGCGTGCGCAACGGCTTCGGCCCGCTCGTGCCCGGCGCGCGCCACGCGCCGCTGCCGCACCGCTTCCGCTGCCACGCGTGCGCCAACGAGAGCGCCTGCAACCTCTACTGCGCCGACGAGATCGAGCGCATCATCGAGTTCGAGGGCCCCGAGACCGTCGCGGCGGTGATCCTCGAGCCGGTGCAGAACAGCGGCGGCGCGATCGTCCCGCCGCCCGGCTACCTGCAGCGCGTGCGCGAGATCTGTGACCACTACGGCATCGTGTTCATCGCCGACGAGGTGATCTGCGGCTTCGGGCGGGTCGGGGCGTGGTTCGGCTCCTCCGCGTTCGGCGTCGTGCCCGATCTGATCACATGCGCCAAGGGCATCACCTCGGGCTACGCGCCGCTCGGCGCGGTCATGGCGCGCCCCGAGATCGGCGACGCCTTCCTCGGCGACGAGGACGACAAGTTCATGCACGGCATCACGTTCGGCGGGCACCCCGCGAGCTGCGCCGCCGCGCTCGCCAGCATCGCCATCCTCGAGCGGGAGCAGCTCTGCGAGCGCTCCGGTGCGATGGGCGACTACATGATGCGTGAGCTGCGCGCCGCCATCGGCGATCACCCGAACGTGGGCGACATCCGCGGGATGGGGCTGTTCATGGCGATCGAGCTGGTGCGCGACCGCGCCAGCATGGAGCCGCTGGAGGAGCCGAACCTGATGGCCTGGCTCTCCGAGCAGTTCAAGCGACGCGGCCTGATCTGCCGCGCCGACGACCGGCTCGACCCGGTGATCCAGCTGGCGCCGCCGCTCAGCATCCCGCAGGAGGACGCCGACGAGGTCGTGTCGGTGGTGGCCGATGTGATCCACGCGCTCGGGCGGCGGATGGGCACCCAGCCAACGATGGCGGCCATGCCGGCCGGCCAGCCGCTGGCGCTGAGCCGGAGCGCGTAGGGGCGCGCGTTACTTGCCCATCGGGCGACCCTATGCTATAATCCGCCGCAGTGCGTGAAACAGGCAGGGTGGCGCCGCGTATGCTGCGCGGCGCTCCCCCTGCTCTTTTATGTGATGGAGCAGCGAGGACATGTCCCAGCAAATCATCGAGGAGATCGAGCGCCGCCAGCTCAAGGAAGGCATTCCCGAGTTCAACGTCGGGGATACCGTGCGCGTCGGCGTCCGCGTGGTCGAGGGCAACCGCGAGCGCGTGCAGGAGTTCGAGGGCGTCTGCATCCGCAAGCGCGGCTCGGGCATCAATGAGAACTTCACCATCCGCCGCATCGCCTCGCACGGCATCGGCGTCGAGCGCACCTTCCTTCTCCACGCCCCGCGCCTGGACAGCATCTCGGTGGTGCGGCGCGGCAAGGTGCGGCGCGCGCGCCTGTTCTACCTGCGCGGCCTCACCGGCAAGGCGGCCCGCATCAAGGAGCGCCGGTAACGGCTGGAGACTCTGTCCGGCGGCTGCCGGGGCGAGGGCTCGGGGACGGCGGCCTCGAGCCCTTCTGTTTCTTCGGCGGCGGACCGCGCCGGCAGCGCAGAGGCGGCGTGGCGCCCCGCTGAGGCTCTGTCTGCAATAACCATGTACGCACGCCTGGTCCGCTGGCTCTTCCAGCGCCTGTACCGCGAGTTCGCCTGGAGCTACGACCTGGTGGCGGCGGCGGTGTCGGGTGGGCGCTGGCGCAGCTGGGTGCTCACCGCCCGGCGCTACGCGCGCGGCCGGACGCTCGAGCTTGGGTGCGGCCCCGGCTTCCTGCAGCAGGCCCTCGCCGGCGAGCCGGGCGTGGCGCCGATCGGGATGGACCATTCGCCGCAGATGATCGCCCTGGCGCGCAGGAACGCCGGCGCCTCCGCCCCGCCCCACCTGCTCCGCGCCGACGCGCGCGCGATCCCCCTCTCCTCGGCCACGGTCGACACGGTCGTGGCGACCTTCCCCAGCGAGTACATCGCCGACCCGCAGACGGCGGCCGAGATCCGCCGCGTGCTTCGCCCGGGGGGGACGGTCGCGGTCGCGCTGTGGGCCGAGCTGGAGGGGGATTCGCTCTACCACCGGGCGATCGACCTGGCCTATCGGCTGACCCTCCAGCGCTCGCCGCGCGTGCCGCACCCGGCAGCCAACGACGCCGCCGGAGCGGCGCCGGTGCCCGCTTCCCAGCGCCGCCTGGGCGAGCTGCTCGCCGGCTCCGGCTTTCGCGTCGCCTACGAGCGCGCGCCCGCGCCCGGGAGCCAGGTCCACTACGTCGTCGGAACGCTGCAACCCTAAGGTCTATGCCGGCAACTTCACAGAAGCGCATACGCCCCACCGCCGAAGAGGAGCTGCGGCTGCGCGCCGCCGGCCACCGCCGCATCGCCGGCGTGGACGAGGTCGGGCGCGGCTGCTGGGCCGGGCCGGTGGTGGCCGCCGCGGTGGTGCTTCCCGACGAGGCGCTGCTGGACAGCGAGCTGCTCGACGGGGTCGACGACTCGAAGCAGCTCACGCCCCACCAGCGCGAGATGCTCTCCGAGCGGATCACCAGCATCGCGGAGGACTGGGCGATCGGGGCGGTGCCGGCGCACGTGGTGGACACCCACGGTATCCTGGCGGCCACGCGCCTGGCGATGCAGGTGGCGCTGCTGCGCCTGTCGCGGCCGGCCGACGCGCTGCTGATCGACGCCGTCGAGCTGAAGGGCTGGCCCTGCCCGCAGCTGGCGCTCGTGAAGGGCGACGCGCGCTGCCTCTCGGTCGCCGCGGCCTCGATCGTCGCCAAGGTCGCCCGCGACCGCCTGATGGCCGATCTGGGCCGGGCGCTCCCCATGTACGGCTTCGAGCTGCACAAGGGGTACGGCACGCCGGCCCACTACCGGGCGCTCCGCGCGCACGGCCCCTCCATCCACCACCGCCGCACCTTCCGGCCGATCGCCGACTACCTCGCCTCCGGCCTGTGGCCGGACTAGGGGCCTCTCAGCGCCATACATCCCGCCGGGCCGTCCCCTCGAAGCTCGCCCGCGACATCATCGCCGCCGCGGTGTATAATCTGTCGCTACAGATGTTGCGAACAGACAGGTTCGGTGTGGTGTGAGCGCAGGAGGCCGCGCGCCTCCCCAAGCACCCCTTCCCCGGCGCTCCGCGGCTATGCCGCCTCAGAGCGGCAGGAATGAGTGTTCGGGACGCCTGCGCCCTCGAGACCGCCCCACGCGACATACTGCAGCATCCCGTACGTCCTGACACGAAGAAACTCTGGAGCCCTTACATGACCATTGACTTCGCCGCCGCAGATTACGTCAAGCAGCTTCGGCGCGCCGGCCTGCGCCCCACGGAGCGGCTGGCGCAGAACATCACCAACGCGGGCGAGGCGGCGGTCGGCCCGCTGCTGGACCTGGCGTGCGACGTGGAGCTTCTGGAGGGCGCGCCGCCGGAGTGCTACGCGCCGATCCACGCGCTGCGGCTGCTGGGCGAGCTGCGCTCGCCGCGGATCATCGAGCCGCTGCTGCGCGCCTTCAGCCTCGATCGCCAGGGGAGCGGCTACCTGCGCGTGATCTGGGCGAACGAGATCCCGCAGATCATCGGCCGCCTGGGGAGCGCCGCTGTGGAGCAGCTCTGGGCGATCTTCGACGACGAGAGCTACACGATCGACCAGCGCGGCGCCGCGCTCATGGCCCTGGGCTGCGCCGTCGCCGTCGACGAGGGTCTGCGCGAGCCGGTGGTGGCGGCGCTGCGCGAGCGGCTGGCCGCCAGCACCGAGCCGTCGATCACCGGCCACCTGATCGCCGCGCTGGCGAACCTCGGCGTGAGCGAGGCCTACAAAGATGCGATGGCCCGCTTCCGCGCCGGCGAGGTGGACCTGGACGTGACCACCGCCGCCGAGGCGCGCCAGCTCATGCTCACCCCCGGCATCAAGCGGCTGGCCTGTGCCCGTCACCCGCTCTGGGAGCGCTACGACGAGCACGGCCCGTTCGCCGAGAACGAGTGAGCATCCCGGCTGGCATGACGGGGGGCGTGCCATGTTCGTCCTGCGCCCGATCCCGCATCACTTCGTGATCTGGCTGCTGCTGGCGCCGCTGCTGCTCATGGAGGTCTACACGCTCGACT
>Ga0207864_1002718_pt1 | contig 16099 bp, 14 predicted proteins | sample HigsolmetaAR202D_FD_184834 | JGI IMG/M metagenome (GOLD analysis project Ga0207864, IMG submission 184834) | Ionic liquid and high solid enriched microbial communities from the Joint BioEnergy Institute, USA - AR20-2-D (SPAdes) (version 2) ... | reverse complement strand
GGGGGCAGGGGGCAGGGGGCAGGGGGCAGGCGGCGACGCGGTTGCGGCGAAATGCCGGCGGCGGCGCCTGCCCGCTCGCACTCGAACCCTGAGCCCCGAGCCCTAGGCCCCGAGCCCTAGGCCCCGAGCCCTAAGCCCCGAGCCCTAAGCCCCGAGCCCCGTCCCTACTCCGCCGCGGGCTCGCGCACCAGCCGGAAGTCGTACTCCAGCCGAATATTGTCCCGAATACTCAACACCGACGCTACGCGGGGGATGTCCAGCTCGAAAGTGCCGAAGGTGAACTCGGTGACGGCGGTGCCGACGTAGCGGCCGTCGGCGGCGCGGGCGGCGACTCGCCAGGTCACGGGGCGGGTCACCTCGCGGATCGTGAGTTCGCCGTCGAGCTCGAAGGAGAACTCGCCGGTGGTCGGCAGCGGCGACGGCGCGCCGCGGATCGCGGTCGGCACGAAGACGGCCTTGGGGTACTGCTCGGTTTGGAGGGTCCGGCGGCGGATGTAGTTGTCGCGCCGGTCGCTGTCGCTCTTGAGGGTGCTCAGGTCGACCTCGAACCGGGACTCGGCCGGGACGACGGCGCCGTCGTCGTTCAGGACGAGGGTGCCGGAGATGTTCGAGGTCTCGCCGACGGCGTCGTTGGGGAAGTCGAGCCGGGCGAGCTGCTCGCGCACGCGATAGCGCGCGACGTTCCCTTCGGGCGCGGTCACCAGGCGGATGGGCGCGGTCGCCGGGCCGTGATCCGGGGCGGCCGCAACGGCCTCGGCGCGTGGCGTCGCGCCGGCGGTTGGCCGGGGCGAATCCTGCGCTGGCGCGGCGGCGGCCGCCGGAATCGCGAGCACGGCGACGGCGCCGATGAAGAAGCTCTTTCTGTCCATTGTGTCTCTCGATCGTTCCAGACGGCGGAAACGGTTCGTGGGCCGGGCGGCACTTCGCCGGCCGCCCCTGGCATATGACGCGCGACGGGGGCGACTCGTTGGAACGCCTTCGCGCGTTGTCGTGTAGGAGCGCCACGGCCTGCTGACGCTCCTCCACATCGATCCCATGCCCGAGAATCCGCTGCGCATACTGGTCGTAGACGATGAACCCGCCGTCCGGGAGGTCCTTGCCGTCCGGATCCAGGGGTGGGGTTACGAAGTCCGAGCCGCCGCCGACATGCGGGAGACCGAGCGGCAGCTCGGCGAGTTCATGCCGGACGTGGTCATCTCGGACGTCGTGCTCGGCGAGACGAGCGGGCTGGATCTCCTGAAGCGCCTCAAAGCCGGTGACCCCCGGCGGCCGGTGATCCTGATCACCGCACACGGGAGCATCGACGTCGCGGTCGAGGCGATGAAGGGCGGGGCGGAGGACTTCCTGACGAAGCCGCTCGACTACACGAAACTGCACGCGATCCTCGCGTCGATGGCGGTGGAGCTGCGTCAGCGCGAGTGGGTCCGGGAGCTGGAGTCGCGCCTGAAGCGCGCCGGGGTGGCCGGGCTGGTGGGCGAGAGCCGGGCGATGCGGCAGGTCTTCGACCTCGTCGCGACGCTCGCCGCGAGCGACGCGTCGGCGATCATCTCGGGCGAGAGCGGGACGGGGAAGGAAGTCGTCGCCCGGGCGATCCACGAGCTGAGCGCGAGGCGCGCGGGCCCGTTCGTGGCCGTGAACGCCGCGGCGATCCCCGAGGGCGTGAGCGAGAGCGAGCTGTTCGGGCACGAGAAGGGCGCGTTCACCGGCGCGGTGCAGGCGCGGCCGGGATACTTCGAGCTGGCCGATGGCGGCACGCTCTTCCTCGACGAGATCACCGAGATGCCGATGGCGCTCCAGCCCAAGCTGTTGCGCATCCTGGAGACGCGGCGGACGCGCCGGCTCGGGGGGAGCAAGGAGATCCCGTTCGACGTGCGGGTCCTCGCGGCGACGAACCGCCAGCCGCTCGCCGCGGTCCGGAGCGGCCAGCTGCGCGAGGATCTGTTCTATCGCCTGAACGTCTTCGAGATCACGCTGCCGCCGCTCCGCGAGCGGCTCCAGGACGTGCCACTCCTCGCCCACCACTTCATGCGCGAGTTCAATCGCAAGCACGACATGGCCGTCGAGGGGCTGCGCGAGGCGACGCGCGAGCTGCTCTGCTCCTACGCGTGGCCCGGGAACGTACGGGAGCTGCGGAACGTGATCGAACGGGCGGTCATTCTGGCCCGTGAAGGATGGCTCGAGCCTGCTCACCTGCCGCCTTATATTCGTGCGGCGGGGGCGGGGTCCAACCCGGTCGTGGTCGTGCCCGTCGGGACCACCGTCGAGGAAGCCGAGCGGGAGCTGATCCTCCGAACGCTCGAGCATGTGGGGCACAACAAGGCCGAAGCGGCTCGCCGCCTCGGCATCGACGTGAAGACGATCCGGAACAAGCTGCGCACGTACGGCGAGACATGATCAGCGAATGAAAGTCGCAACCAAGCTGTCCGGCGCCTTCGGGTTGTTGATGATCCTCCTGGTCGGACTCCTCGTCTACCACGTCCGCACGACCCGGGGCGTCGTCCGGACCGGCTACCACCTCACCGAGGTTTCCGCTCGCCTGAACTTCAGCGCCACGATCCAGGGAGTACAGCTCTCGTACATCGAAGAGACGGCGGCCAAGTACCGGATCACACGCGACACGGCCTACCTCCGACAGTTTCACGACGCGGTCGCCGGATTCGATGCGGGGCTGCGAGCCATGGCGGCGCAACCGCTCGGTCCGGAAGAGCGGGCCGCGGTCGACCGCCTTGCCGCCCTCTGGGACGCGTTCGGCGCACGGGCGCGGGGGTATGGGTCCGCGTCGCAGCCGGACCGGGAGGCGGACGCGCGGCTCGCCGAGATTCAGGCGGCGATCGAGGAGCTCAGGGAGCAGACCGGCCGCGTCGTCGCCGCATCCAGGGCGGAGATGGAGCGGCGGCTGGCCGAGTCGTCGGCGGCGGCGCGCAAGGCCGAGCGCGTCACGTGGGGCGCGGCCGCGGTCGCGCTCACGGTGAGTCTGCTGGTTTCGGGGCTGATCATCCGTTCGGTCGCGGACGCGCTGGCGCGGCTCCAGGAGGGGACGAGGCAGGTCGCCGAGGGGAACTTCGACTACCGCCTGGACCTGGGGCGCAACGACGAGTTCGCGCTGCTTGCCCACGATTTCAACGTGATGAACCACCGCCTGGGCGAGCTGGACCGGATGAAGCGCGACTTCCTGTCGAAGGTGTCGCACGACCTGAAGACGCCTCTTGCTTCGATGCTGGAGACGATCCACCTTCTGCTGGATGGCATGCCCGGCCCGCTCACGGAGAGCCAGCGACGGCTCCTGGAGCTCAACCGGGAGAGCGGGCGGCGGCTGTCGGCGATGATCGGCAAGATCCTGCAGCTCTCGGCGATGGAGGCGGGGACGGTCGGGCTGGAGATCGGCACCTACGACCTCGCGGCCGTGGTGCGGGAGGCGATCGATCAAGCGGCCATGGCCGGAGCCGACCGGGGCGTCGGGATCACCGCCGGCCTCCCCGAGGCGACGGTCCTCCTAGACTGCGACCGGGACCAGATCATTCAGGTGCTGCTCAACCTTCTCGAGAATGCGACGAAGTTCACGCCCGCCGGCGGAGAGGTACGCGTCGAGGTGCGGTACGCGGACGCGCGGCCGGCGGAGGTGCCGGAGGCGCGGTGGCTCGCGGTGCGGGACAGGGCCCGGCACGGCGCCGGCGTCGCATGCATCGAAGTGACCGACGACGGCCCCGGCGTGCCGGACGAGGAGAAGGAGGCGATCTTCGAGAGGTTCTACCAGGCGCGGGCGGGTCGCAAGGTCGCCGGGCGCGGCGTCGGCCTCGGCCTCACGATCTGCCGCGAGATCGTCGACGCCCACGGCGGCCAGATCTGGGTCCGGGATGCGGCCGACGGCGGGAGCACGTTCTGCGTGCTCCTCCCCGGCGCGAGCGTCCGGGCGCCCCGGACGGCGGTCGCCGGCGCGTGAGGAGGCCACGGCCATGAAGATTTCGCGGCGGCTCGTCCTGGCCCTGATCGTCCCGGCCTTCGCGGCCGGGTGCGCCTCGCGGCCGTTCCACGACCACTTCGAGGCCGGCCGGTTCGACGAGGCCCGGCGCGCCTTCGAGGCGGACCCGTCGCTGCTGCAAGACGACCGGGCGCTGCTGCGCGCCGCCATCGTCTACGCCGACCCCGGCAGCCCCGCCCACGACCCGGAACGCGCCCGCGAACTCCTGATCCGCCTCATCGAGCGCGGCGAGGAGGGGGCCAATGCCCGCCACGCACGCTGGGTCCTGGCCTTCGTCGACGAACTCGAGCGCAGGGCCGTCGAGGCCCGCGCCCTCCAGGTACGAGTCGATTCGCTGATCGCCCGGATCGCCACGCTCGAGGAGGAGTCGCGGTCGCTCCAGGAACTCATCGCCAGGGAACGCCGCCACGCCGACGCATTCCGCGAACTCGCCGAACGGCTCGAGGCCGAGCTGCGCCGCGCCGAGGACGAACTGCGCGGCCTCCAGGAGAACCTCCGGCAGCTCAAGGAGGTCGACCTCCAGAGGCTCGGCGCCAGGGGCATTTCCGGCGCCGCCGCACCCGCTCCCGCCGACACGACCCCCGAGGACTCAACGACGACGAGGCCGGCGAACGGCTCCGGGCAATGAGCCCGCCGCGCCGCCCGCCGGCCTCGTTCGCGACGTGTCGCGGGAACGGTTACCGCGTCGACTCCTCGGCCGCGCGGACCTGGATCGTCCCCTTGCAGCTCCGGCCGTTCTCGTCCTCGACCGTCAGCTCCCACGAACCGGCCACGCCGTTCGCCGTGTTCAGCACGAGCGAGATCACGCCCGGCGCCGGCGCACCCTCCGGCCGCTCCACCGCAACGACCTGAACGCCGCTCCCCTCGGCCAGACGCGCCGAGATCTGCGCGCCGACCTCCGCGGGCAGCTTAACGCTCAGCTTCACCGCCTCGGCCTGCACCGGCACGACCGGGTTCTCCAGCTCGATCTCGCACGTCGGCGCCGGCGCCGGCTCCGGCGCGGGCTCCTGCGCTCGCGCATCGGTCGCGAACACGCCCAGGCCCGCCACGGCCAGGCCGAGCACCCACGTCCGCCACATCACTCGCGTGTGGTTCATCGTTTCACCTCCGTCAGTCGGTGGTTTCTTGAGTGTGAACGTCGCCCGGTAGGTGGCAACGGGCGTGCCGGGTTGGGCCTGTTGTGTAACCGTGTGTGGTGCAGTGAGTTATGGCGCAATCGGCGCGATTTGCCCGCCGCCGACCGGCGGGGAGCAGGGAAAATTTCCCTGGTCGCGTCATCCGCCTGGCGGTGGCGCGCCCGTCGTCGCGCTCGCGCGGTGGGCGCGCCGACCACGCCGCGCCCGTGCCGGTCGCCCCGGACGCGGAAACCTTTTGGCCTTCGTGGGGTCCACTACCGCTGTCGCACGTGCGCGCGCGACACGGCTGCGACAGCCGCGCGCGGGACCCGAACCGAGAAAGGTGACGATGCCCGATCTACCGCCGTTTGGCCGATTCTTCCTCCCCGGCCCGACCGAGGTGCTCCCGGAGGTGTTGGAGGCGCAGGTGGGTCCGATGACGGCCCACCGCTCGAAGGACATGGAAGCGTTGATCGCCCGGGTGCAGCCAGGGCTGAAGACGATCTTCCGGACGGAGCGGCCTGTCTACATCGCGGCGTCGTCGGCGACGGGGTTCATGGAGGCGGCGTTGCGGAACGGCGCGCGGCGGCGGGTGCTCGCGTTGGTGAACGGCGCGTTCAGCGAGCGGTTCCAGGCGATCGCGCGTGCGAACGGGCTGGAGGCGGACGCGCTCGACGTCGGTTGGGGCGGCGTCCACACGGCGGATCGGGTCGCCGACGCGTTGAAGAAGGGCGACTACGACGCGGTGACGGTGGTGCACTGCGAGACGTCGACGGGGGTGTTGAACCCGATCGGGGAGATCGCTGCGGCGGCGCACGCGTCCGGAGACGTCGCCGTGTTGGTCGACGCGGTGAGCAGCATGGCGGGCGCGCCGGTGGAGACGGACGCCTGGGGGTTGGACTTCGTGCTCACCGGCTCGCAGAAGTGCCTGGCGCTGCCGCCCGGGCTGGCGCTCGGGGTGGCGCAGGGGAGCGTGCTGGAGCGAGCGAGCGCGAAGCCCGACCGCGGTGTCTACTTCGACTTCCTGGCGTTCGAGAAGAACCTCGAGAAGAACCAGACGCCGAACACGCCGGCGGTGTCGCTGATCTACGCGCTGGCCGCGCAGGTCGAGCGGATCGAGCGAGAGACGATCGAAGCGCGTTGGGAGCGCCACGAGGCGATGGCGCGGCGCACGTGGGCGTGGGTCGAAGAGATGAGGGATCGGGGCGTGGACATCTCGATCCTCGCGCCCGAGGGGTATCGCTCGCCGACGGTCACGTGCATCAACGTGCCGCCGGGGCGGACGGGCCCGGAAATCGCCGCCGCGGTGAAGGCGCGAGGCGGGTACACCATCGCGCCGGGGTACGGGAAGCTGAAGGACCAGACGTTCCGGATCGGGCACATGGGAGACCACACGGTCGAGGAGCTGGAATCGCTCCTCGAGGTGCTGGCGGAGGTGCTGGTCGGATGAGCGAGTACCGCGTCCTGATCGCCGACCCGATCAACGAGGAAGGGCTGGCGCCGATGCGCGGCGATCCGCGCTTCGAGGTGATCGAGCGGAGCGGCCTGAAGGGCGAAGAGCTGGCCCGCGCGCTGGTCGGCGTCGACGCGGTCATCGTGCGGAGCGCGACGCGGATCACGCGCGAGTCGCTGGCGTACGCGGACCGTCTCAGGGTGATCGGCCGTGCGGGGGTGGGCGTCGACAACATCGACGTCGACGCGGCGACGGAGAAGGGAGTCGCGGTGCTGAACGCGCCGTCGGGGAACACGATCTCCGCGGCGGAGCTGACGATGGCGCTGCTCCTCTCGCTGGTGCGGCGTGTCCCGGCCGCCGACCGCTCGATGAAGGCGGGGGAATGGGACCGCAAGAGCTTCACCGGCGTGGAGCTGTACGGCAAGACGCTGGGGCTGGTGGGCGCGGGGCGGATCGGCGGCGCGGTCGCGCGGCGGGCGCGGGCGTTCGGGATGCGCGTCGTCGCCTACGACCCGTTCCTGAGCGAGGAGCGGGCGCGGGCGTTGGAGATCGAGCTGGCATCTCTCGAGGACGTGCTGCGCTCCGCGGACGTCGTCTCGCTGCACGTCCCGCTGACCGAGGCGACGGCGAATCTGATCGACGAGGCGAAGCTCGCGCTGCTCAAGCCGGGCGCGTACGTGGTGAACGCGGCGCGGGGCGGCGTGATCGACGAGGCCGCACTGGTCCGCGCCGTCCGCGACGGGCGGATCGCGGGGGTCGCGCTGGACGTGTACGCGGACGAGCCGCTCCCGGCGGATCATCCGCTCCGCGGGCTCGGGGCGGAGGCGGTGCTGACGCCTCACCTCGGCGCGGCGACGCAGGAGGCGCAGCAGAACGTCGCGATCGAGATCGTGGAGGCGGTGCGCGCGGCGCTGGTCGAGCAGGACTACTCGCGCGCGGTCAACGCGCCCGCGATCGGGGGCGAGGCGATGCGTCGCCTGCAGCCGCTGCTCGAGCTGGCGACGCGGCTCGGCCAGCTCGCGGCGGCGCTGGCGCCGGGCGCGGTCGAAGCGATCGAGGTCCGCTACGCCGGCGGCACGGAGGACGCGCTCCGGCCGTTGACCGCCGCAGCGGTGGTCGGCGTGCTCGCGGGCGTGGTCGGGCGCGGCGCGGTCAACTTCGTCAACGCGCTGCACCTGGCCGACACGCGCGGGATCGACGTGCGGCGCACCGGGACGGCGCCGCACGGCGACTACGCGGAGTACATCGAAGTTCGGCTGTCGGGCGCGGGGCGGGAGACGTGCGTCGGCGGCGCGATGCTGGCTCAGGGATTCCCGCGCATCGTCCGCATCGACCGCTTCCGCGTCGACGTGGTGCCTCGGGGGACGCTGGTCGTGCTGCGCAATCGCGACGTGCCCGGCGTGATCGGGCGAGTCGGCATGCTGCTGGGCGAGGCGGGGATCAACATCGGCGAGTACCACCAGGCGCGGCTGGCGGCGGGCGGCGAGGCGCTGGCGGCGATCAGCGTCGACGGCCGGCTCGACGCCGAGCTGGTGGAGGCGCTGCGTCGCATCCCCGAAGTCACGGACGTGACGCAGGTGGGGCTGGATTGACGGGGCGGCGGCGGAGCGGGGAGAGGGCCGACGCCGCCCGCCGGCCCGCCGACGTGGCGCGCGGCGAGCACCGCGCTCACTCGTTCGCTTCGGGCGCCGTCTCGGTTGTCGCGTCGGCGGGCGACGCTTCCGCCGGCACGGCTTCCCCGGCCCGCACGATCGTCTTCTTCCTCGACCGGGAAATCGGGACCGCGAGCCGCTCGCGGGGCCGCTCCTGGAGCCAGCCGTGGCGGATCGCGCGGGGCTCTTCGATCGTGACGAAGGCGGTGGGGTCCCACCGGTCGATCTCGCTCAGCACGGACGCGATCTCGCGGCGCCGCACGACGGTGTCGACGATCTCGACGATCCCGTCGCGGCCCTGGCCGGCGTACTCGGTCACGCCGAACCCCTTCTCGCGGAGCGCTTCGGCCAGCTCGACGCCGCCGTAACGAGAGACGACGCGTACGACCGCCATCCCGATCGCGAGCTTTTCCTCGAGCCAGAGCCCGACCAGATTCCCCATCGCGAAGCCGCCGGCGTAGCCGAGCAGGTGCAGCGGGCTGTTCAGGTTGCGGATCGCGTTGCCGACGGCGAAAATCCAGATCAGTACCTCGATGAAGCCGATCACCGGCACGAGGAGCCGGACGTTGCGCATCGAGAGAAGGATGCGCAGCGTGGCCAGCGAGACGTCGCCGATGCGGAGGACGAAGATGACGAGCGGGCCCCACGGGCCGGCGAAAATGGCGTCCAGGGTGCTCATTTCGTTCGTTGGCGTTCGCGATCGCGTCCTTGCCCGAGTGCCGGGCCGGCCGGCGATCGAGTGATCGACCTGACCTAAAACAAAGTTAACAGCGATGTTGAAGCGTAGGAACCTCCTTCGGAGCGTCGCGCGGTTGGCCGTTGCGGCCGCGATCTCCCTTGCCATGCCGGCGGCGCTGCATGCGCAATCGGGCTCGAACGGCCGCAACGCGCCCGAGCATCTCGACAAGCCGTACGTCATCGTCATCTCGTTCGACGGCTTCCGGTACGACTACCTGGACCGGTACGACGCGCCGAACTTCGAGCGTCTCGCTCGCCGTGGCGTGCGGGCCGATGGACTGATCCCCGTCTTCCCGTCGAAGACGTTCCCGAACCACTACTCGATCGCCACGGGGATGTACACGGACAAGCACGGGCTGGTGGACAACACCTTCTACGCGCCCGAGTTCGACGCGGTATTCCGGCTGTCCGACCGGTCGGCCGTCTCGGACGGGCGCTGGTACGGCGGCGAGCCGATCTGGGTCACGGCCGAGACGCAGGGGATGGTGACGGCGGCGTTCTTCTTCGTCGGCACCGAGGCGGAGATCCGGGGCGTGCGGCCGAGCGAGTACCGGATTTACGACGGCAGTGTGTCCATGAATACTCGGGTCGATCAGGCGCTCGAGTGGCTGAGGCGCCCGGCGGAGGAGCGGCCGCATCTGATCATGCTCTACTTCTCCGCCGTCGATGGCGCCGGCCACGAGTTCGGGCCCGATGCACCCGAGGTCGAGCGCGCCGTCGCCCAGGTCGACAGGGCGCTCGGCCGGCTGCTCGACGGGCTCGACACCCTGGAGATCGGTGACGACGTCTACGTCATCGCCGTCTCGGACCACGGGATGGAGGCGGTCAGCACCGACCGCACGGAATACATCGAGGATGTGGTCGCGCTCGATGGGATCCGGGTCGTCGGCGGCGGGCCGTACTTGACGCTCTGGGTCGAAGGCGATTCCGCGCGCGTCCGGGAGGTCGAGGCCGCGCTGAACGCGGGGCTGCGCCACGCCCGCGCCTACCGCCGGGACGCGATGCCCGAACGCTGGCGTTACGCGGGCAGCCCGCGCGTCGGCGACATCATGGTCCTGGCCGAGCCGGGCCACCAGGTCGCGGGCTCGCGGCGCAATCCCCCGCGCAGCGGCGGCGCGCACGGGTACGACCCGGCCACTGCGCCGAACATGCAGGGGATCTTCCTGGCCGCCGGCCCGGCGATCCGGCCGGGTGTGCGGATCCCGGCGTTCGAGAACGTGCACGTCTACCCGCTGATCGCGCACCTGCTCGGCCTGCGTCCGAACCCGGAGATCGACGGGCGCCTCGAGGTCCTCGAGCCGATCCTGCAGACGGTGGCGGCGGCCGGTTCCAATTGAGGGGATGCCCGGGAACGAACTCGCCCTCGTGCTCAGCGGCGGCGGCGCCCGCGCCGCCTACCAGGCGGGACTCCTCAAGGGGATCGCGGAACGGTTCCCGGAGCTCGAGATCCCAATCCTGACCGGCGTCTCGGCCGGCGCGATCAACGCGCTGTACCTGGCCGCGCAAGTAGGATCGTTCGCCGCGGCGGCCGACGGGCTGGTACGTCACTGGGGCGGGCTTTCGCCCGAACAGGTCTTCCGCGTCGACGTCGGGTCGCTCGGGAAGAACGTCATCCGCTGGGGCGCCCGCCTGGTCTCCGGCGGCGTGCGCGGCGCGCCGCAGGTCCGTGGCCTCGTCGACACCGCGCCGCTGCGGGCGTTCCTGCGGCAGGTCCTCGGCGTCCGCGACGAGCCGGTCCCGGGAATCGAGCGAAACCTCGAGCGGGGCCGGCTCAAGGCCGTCGCGCTCATCACGACGAGCTACACGACCGGCCAGACGATCGTGTGGGTCCAGGGGCGCGACATCCGGCTCTGGGAACGGCCGAACCGACGCAGCCGTCAGGCGCGGCTCACCATCGAGCACGCGATGGCGTCGTCCGCGCTCCCGTTCTTCTTCCCGGCGATCCGGATCGGCGAGGAGTGGTTCGGCGACGGCGGGATCCGGCTCACCGCGCCGCTCTCCCCGGCGCTGCACCTCGGCGCTTCGCGGATCCTCGCGGTGTCGACGCGCTACGCCCGCTCGACCGCCGAGGCGGACCGGCCGAGCATCGTGGGATACCCGCCGCCCGCCCAGGTGGCCGGCGTCCTCCTCAACGCCATTTTCCTCGACCTGATCGATCAGGACGCGCTCCGCCTCGAGCGAATGAACCGTCTGCTCCGAAGGCTCCCCGAGGAAGAGCGGGACGGGCTGCGGATCGTCGACCTGATGGTACTCCGTCCGTCGCGGGACCTGGGCCGCCTGGCCCGCGAGTACGAGCCGCGGCTCCCGGGCGCGTTCCGCTTCATGACCCGCGGCCTCGGCACCCGCGAGACCGAGAGCGCCGACGCGCTCAGCCTCATCATGTTCCAGGAAGACTACCTCGGCCGGCTGATCGAGATCGGCTACGAGGACGCGCTCGCACGGGCGGACGAGATCGGCGCGTTTCTCGCCGGTGAGCGGCTCGCGCCCGCCACGACCTGAGTCGACGAATGACCGTGCTCGACCTGATCTACTACGGCAACACGATCCGCGCCTGGATCATCGCGATCCTCGTCGCGGGGGTCTGCTTCACCGCCTTCGAAGTCGTGAAGGGCGCGTTGCTGCGCCGCCACACGCGGTTCGGCGGCGCCGTCGCGGAGGGCGCGGACGAGGCGTTCCGCGCCATGGCCTCGCGCACCCGCGCGTGGTGGCTCCTCGTCTTCGCCGCGTACATCGGCTCGCGCCTCCTCTTCTTCCCCAGCTACGTCGAGGAGAAGATCCGCGCCGTCGTCATCATCGCCATCGCCGTCCAGGGAGCGCTGTGGACGGTGGCGGTGCTGGACGTGCTGCAGCGCCGGAGCGTCGACCGACGCCTTGCCGAGGACCCGTCGACCGTGACGATGGTCCGGTTCCTCGGCTTCGCCGGCCGCGTCCTCGCCTGGGCCTTCTTCGTCCTGCTCGCGCTCTCCAACCTGGGGGTCAACGTCACGCCCGTTCTCACCGGACTCGGGATCGGCGGGATCGCGGTGGCGCTCGCGGTGCAGAACATCCTGGGCGATCTCTTCGCCTCCCTGTCGATCGTGCTCGACCGGCCGTTCGTCGTGGGCGAGACGATCGAGGTTGGCGGCCTGGCCGGCGCCGTCGAACGCGTGGGTCTCAAGACGACGCGGCTGCGGGGCGGGGACGGCGAGCAGATCGTCTTCTCGAACGCCGACCTGCTCAAGAGCCGGATCCGGAACCTGGGCCGGGCGCGCGGGAGGCGGGTCTTCTTCGGGGTCGGCGTCGCGGCGCGGACGCCGCACGAGAAGGTAGCGCGGGTCCCGGAGATGGTGCGGGAGATCGTCGAGTCACAGGCAGGCGCGCGTTTCGTGCGGGCCCAGCTGCGCCGCATTGGCGCCGCCGCCTTCGACTTCGAGGTCGTCTACGACGTCTTCGGCGCGGACGCCGAGGCGCTGGAGATCCAGCAGGATGTCCAGCTCGCGCTGGTGCGACGCTTCGAGGAAGCGGAGATCGCCTTCGCGGACACGACCCACCCGCTCCGCGTAGTGCCGATCGGGGAGCCGGCCGGCGACCTCGAGCTCTTCGACGGGACGGATTGAGGGCGGGTTGAGGGCGGGCCGCGGGCCGGCAGCCCGTCACCGCCGCGGCCGGCCGGGCGGGAGCTTGCGGTCCCAGTCGAGGGCGTCGTAGCGACGCAGGATCTCGAGCGCGCGGTCGAGCGGGAGCGCTTCGACCGTCCCGCGGTGGCCGGTCACCGTCGTCGCCCGGAAGAGCGAGTTGTAGATCGCTTCCTCCGTCGCCTCCGCCACCGCCTGGAAGAGCGACGTCATCGCGTCGTTGGGCAGGTCCTCGATCGGGCGCGGCGCCGTACCGGGCCGCCGCCGGACGGATTCCGCCGTCGAGAACGCGATGACGTAGTCGCCGGAGCCGTTGGTCATACTCGAGCCGGTGCGCGCGAGGCCGACCAGCGCCCGGCTCGCCAGGCGCTCCAGGTTGCGTGCGCCCAGCGGCGCGTCCGTTGCGACCACGATCATGATGCTGCCGTCGGGCGAGAAACCGCTCGCGTCGGCGTCGCTGCGGGACGCCCCCGTCGTCGTCGCCTCGACCGTCGCCTGGAACGCGTACCGGCCCAGCTCCCGGCCGACCGGCGCGCCGTTTATCGTGAGCACGCCGCCGTAATTGGTCTGCACGAGGACGCCCACCGTGTAGCCGCCCAGCGAGGATGGGAGGCGCCTCGAGCTGGTCCCGATCCCGCCCTTCCAGCCGAAGGCGATCGTCCCCGTGCCCGCGCCCACGGAGCCCTCCTCGACCGGCCCCGTCGTCGCGCTCTCCAGCGCCCGGACCACGTGCTCCGCCGAGATCGGTCGACGACGGATATCGTTCAAGAACCCGTCGTTCGTCTCGCCGACGACCGGGTTGATCGAGCCGACGTTCTCCATCCCGGGGCGCGACAGCATCCACTCCACCATCGCGTCCGCCGCACGCCACACGCACAGCGTGCACGTGAGCAGGATCGGCGTCTCCAGCTCGCCCAGCTCGCGGAGCTGGGTCACGCCGAGCAGCTTCCCGAAGCCGTTCCCCACGAACAGCGCCGCGGGCACGCGCTCCAGGAACGGATTGCCGTCGTGCGGCAGGATCGCCGTCACGCCCGTCCGCACGCCGTCCCCCTCGATCACCGTCGCATGCCCGACCGCCACGCCCGCCACGTCCGTGATCGCGTTCAGCGGGCCCGTCGGCAGGATCCCCACGACCACGCCGGCGTCCCGCGCCCGCGGTCGCTCTTGCGTCTGGCTCATGAGCGGCGCCGTCCAGATCAGGAACAATCCCAGGGTGAGCAGCAGTCTCAGCATCGCAACGCGACTCCGCTTGGGGCAACAAGCCTTGCCGCCGCATCTTGCCCCGGCGGCCCCGCGTGCGCAAGGTACGGGTGCGTATCCGTTGTCATGTGACGATAGGGTCGCGCGTTCGACCGCAAAGCGCTCCAAACGGGAAGGTAGTCGATGATCGGAAGGCAATCGCGCGTGCGTCGCGTGTTCCCGTGGTTCGCCGTCGTGGCCCTGGCCGCGTGCGTCGACACCACGGACCCGGGCTCGGAGAACGTCTGCTGGCTGGATTTCGTGAAGCTGGACGGGATCACGTACCTCGGCATCGATCTCACGGCGGGTCGCGACCTGAAGGAGAGCGATCTGGACGAACAGATCGGGACGGTCGAGTTCATGCTGTCCGGCAACGTCAACGACCGGAACTACGAGCCGAAGGATGGCGACGCGGCGTTCCTCGAGCCGGGCACGCCGGTCCATCGGGTGAAGGGGTACGAGGCGTGGTTCCGGGTCGCGGCGAAGACGGAGGACCGGATCTACCTGTACGAAGCCGATTACAACCCGGACGCGGTCCGTGGTTCGGACATTTTCGACCTGGAGGGTGCGGTCGACTCGATCGCGGTATACGCGTCCGGGGTGCCGACCTACCGGCTAGGCGTGATCCGAGATCCGGCCGTGATCGCGTCGATGGTGAAGATGGTGTCGGACGCCGAGCTGAAGGAGCCGGAGCCGGTGAATCCGGGCCATTACTTCGTAGTGTTCCACCTGAAGGACGGAACGACGACCGTGCGGCCGTTCTGGCCGTCGGCGGGTCGCCTGGGCGGCCGGGCCGTGGTGCCGCAGGCGTTCGGCGACGCGATCTTGGAAGCCATCGGGAAGGGCACGCCAGAACCGAACATCAGACTGCGTTCGATCGGCCGAATCTGCAGCGCGTAACGGTGGGGCCGGGCGAGCCGGAGCGCTCCCCGGCCCTTTCGCATCACGGGTTGCGGCCGAGGGAGGCGAGCGCGGCGAGGCGCGGGATCGGGACCTCCATCGGGCAGGCGAGCACGCAATCGCCGCAGTAGGTGCAGACGGGCGCGTCGAGCAGGTGGGCGCGGTCGATCGAGCGGGACGGCCCGACGACGAAGGTCCACGCCTCCTCCCATGCGCTCGTGGGCGCCTCGCGCAGCACCGGGCAGGCCAGGGTGCACACCCCGCAGCTCACGCATGCCATGAAGGAGGGGTACGCTTCCCGGACATCGGCGGGGAGCGGCGCGAACCCTTCGGGTCCGACGGTGTCGAGGAAACGCCGGGCGTCGCGTCCGCGGCGGAGCGGGCGGAGCGGCAGCCGCGCGCAGTGGAGCGCGAAGTGCCACGCCAGGTTCAGCCAGGCGACGACGCGGCGCATCATGCGTCCTCCGCTGCGAGCTCGCCGGCGCGCCAGCCGTCGGCCGCGGCGTGCCCGAGACCCGGCGCCGCGGCGTCCACGCCGGCGCGGACGCTGCCGGCCACCCGGACGTTCTCGTAGACGACGTCGCCGCGCCGGTCGACCGGGCGGCCCGCGTCGTCCGTGCGCACGCCGGCCCGCAGCAACGGTTGCTCGGCCGCGTGGTCGGGATGGGTTAGGGCGAGGGGGTCCGCCTCGTCGAACATGGCGCCGAGGTATTCGATCCAGACGGGGCAGCCCAGCGCCGGCTCGAGGAGTCGGTCGTCGGCGCGGATCCCCCCGGCGAGGTATTTGCCGGTCGCCAGCACGAAGCTGCGGGCGGCGATCTGGACCGACTCGACGGGGGGCGGGCCTGCCACCGCTTCGGCTGCCGCGCCGCTCGCGGGTGCCGGCCTCACCCACACCGCGCTCACGCGCCGCGCTTCCATCGCCCGATCCACGACACGCCCCGGCAGTACGGTCACTCCGGCCTCGTCGAGTGCCGTGGCGAGCGCGCGCTCGAGGCGCCACCCCGGCAGCGACGGCGGTGCCCCGAGCGCCTCGCCCACAGGCACGCCCGCCGCGGCCTCGAGTGCCGCGCGCACGTCGTCGACCCGTTCCACTCCGAGGACGGCGGGGAGCACCGCGCGCGCGGCGCTCGCCCGACGGACCGCGTCGGCGAGGGCTTCCGCGAGCCGGGCCGGCTCGCGCTCCAGATACGCCGCCAGCGAAGCGGGCGACCATCCGCCGCGGGGGACCGGTCCGGCCTCGAGCGTGGCGGCGCCGGCCGGCCCGGCCCCACGGGCGCCCCAGGCGCGGGCGAGCGCCCGGGCGGGGAAGCCCGCGAGCCCGACGATCCCGCAGACGAGTGCGTCCTCGATCGGCGCGGCCGCCCGCTGCGAGGGGGCGGCGAGGTCGTGAGCGTCGAGTCGGCCGG
>Ga0207864_1002709_pt1 | contig 16126 bp, 14 predicted proteins | sample HigsolmetaAR202D_FD_184834 | JGI IMG/M metagenome (GOLD analysis project Ga0207864, IMG submission 184834) | Ionic liquid and high solid enriched microbial communities from the Joint BioEnergy Institute, USA - AR20-2-D (SPAdes) (version 2) ... | reverse complement strand
CCGAGGATGCGCTGTATCTCATCGCCGACTTGCTCGGTTCGTTTGCTCATTCCTTCCCCCAGTGGTCTGGGGGCTTTCAGCCCCAGGATCTCGCATCTGCCCGGCCCCGCGGGCGAGCCTCAGGGCAGACGCAGATATCTTCGTGAGGATGGAGCCCGGCGCGTCGCTACACCGTGCGCTCCACCCGCTCCTTGCGGTAGAACTCCATGTGGTCGCCGACCTGGATGTCGTTGAAGCCCTCGACGGTCAGGCCGCACTCGTAGCCCGCCTGCACCTCGCGGACATCGTCCTTGAAGCGCTTGAGGCTGCCGATGCGCCCGTCGTGGATCACCACACCGTTGCGCAGCACGCGCACGCTGTACTGGCGCGTGATCTTGCCGTCGGTCACATACAGGCCGGCCACGATCTCGCGCGAGGGCAGGCGGAAGGTGTTGCGCACCTCGGCGAAGCCCTCCACCACCTCGCGGTACTCCGGCTCCAGCATACCGATCATGGCCTTCTTCAGGTCCTCGGTGAGCTGGTAGATGATGTTGTAGAACCGGATGTCGATGCCGTGCTGCTCGGCCAGGCGCCGCGCCGACGGGTCGGGGCGGGCGTTGAAGCCGATGATGATCGCCCGGCTCGCGACCGCCAGGTTCACATCGCTCTCGGTGATCGTGCCGGTGCCCTTGTGGATGATCCGGATCTGCACCTCGTCGGTGTTGAGCTGCCCGAGCGCGTGCTCGATCGCCCCGATCGAGCCCTGCACGTCGGCCTTCAGGATGATGTTCAGCTCCTTGATCTTGCCCTGCTGGATGCTGCTGAACAGCCCGTCCAGGCTGACGCCGCGCGTGTTGGCGATCGCCTCGAGCCGCTGCTGCCGCTGCCGCCCGAGCGCCACCTCGCGCGCCACGCTCAGGTCGTCCATCACCTGCAGGATGTCGCCGGCCTGCGGCACCTCGGTGAGGCCCAGGATGACCACCGGCGTCGCCGGCTCGGCCGTGCGCAGGCGCTTGCCCGAGTCGTTGAACATCGCGCGGATCGTGCCGGTCGCGGTGCCGACGAGCACGTTGTCGTCCAGCCGCAGCGTGCCGTTCTGCACGAGCACCGTGGCGACCGGGCCGCGGTTGCGGTCCATCTCGGCCTCGATGATCGTCCCGACCGCCGGGGCGTTCGGGTTGGCGCGCAGCTCCTGCAGGTCGGCGACCAGCAGGACCATCTCCAGCAGGCCGTCGATGTTCTGCTTGAGCTTGGCCGACACCTCCACCGAGGGGACGTCGCCGCCGAACTGCTCGACGTACACCCCCGCCGCGGCCAGCTGCTCGCGCACCCGGTCCGGGTTGGCGTTCGGCGCGTCGATCTTGTTGATCGCGACGATCATCGGCACGCCGGCGGCCTTCACGTGGGAGATCGCCTCCATGGTCTGCGGCATCACGCCGTCGTCCGCGGCCACCACCAGCACGACGATGTCGGTCACCTGGGCGCCCCGGGCGCGCATGGCGGTGAACGCCTCGTGGCCCGGCGTGTCCAGGAAGGTGATCTTCCGGCCGTGGATCTCGACCTGGTACGCGCCGACGTGCTGCGTGATGCCGCCCGCCTCGCTCTCGGCCACGCGCGTGGAGCGGATCGCGTCGAGCAGCTTGGTCTTGCCGTGGTCGACGTGGCCCATGATCGTGACGACCGGCGGGCGGGGCTTGAGCTCCTCCGGCGGCTGCGCCGCCAGCACGTCCTTGATGTTCTCGACGATCCCGGCCAGCTGCGCGGGCACGTACTCGGTTGTCTCGATGCCGAAGTCGGCGGCGATGACGGCCGCGGTGTCGTAGTCGATCTGCTGGTTGATATTGGCGAGCACGCCGTTCTTCATGAGCGCCTTGAGGATCTCCGCGGCGCTGATGCCAGTCGCCTCGGAGAACTCGCGCACGGTCATGGAGACGGGCAGCTCGATCGGGCCCTTGGGCCGCACCGGGGCGCGCGCCACCATCGTGCCGCGGCCGCCAACGCCGCGGCCGAAGTCACGCCGGCCGCCGGGGCGGCCACCGCCGCCACGCCCGCGCCCATCGCGCGTCGCGACGCCGCCGCGCGGCCCGTCGCTCTCGACGCGCGCCTCATCGCGTCCGCGGCTGGGGCCACTGCCGCCCGGCCCGCGCCCGCGGCCACCGCCGCCGCCACCGGGGCGACCACCGCCGCCACCGCCGGGCCGGCCACCGCCACCGCCGGGCCGGCCACCGCCACCGCCGGGGCGACCGCCGCCGCCACCGCCGGGCCGGCCACCGCCGCCACCGGGTCGGCCACCGCCACCACCGGAGCGACCGCCGCCAAAGCCGCCCCCCATTGCGCGCCGCGGATCGCTCTGCCCATCCGGCATCACTGTACTATATTGCATCTTCCACCTCTCCTTGCCGCCGGCTGAGACAGTGCGGCGCCTGGCCACACAACAGAGCTTCGGAACTCATCCTTAACTCGGCGGTCGCTACATCATCGTAAGACTGTCATTCCGTCTTTCCCGTATCACCTTCGGCCGCCTGCTTCGTGAGGAGGCTGATCTGCTCCTCGAGGGCGGCGCGGTCCTCCGGGTGGAGGCTCTCGATACGCAGCGAACGCTCCAGGGCGTGGCGCTTCAGCGCCTGCTCCCAGCAGGCTGGATCGTGGCACAGATAGGCGCCGCGGCCCGAGCGCTTGCCGGTCGGGTCGATCGCCACCCGCCCCTCGCTGTCGCGCACGATGCGGATCAGCCCGCGCTTCGCGTCGGTGCGGCGGCAGGCGATGCATGTGCGCTGCGGTATGTGCTTCGGGCGCGGGCCCTTCTGTTTCTTCGACGTCTGTGCCATCTTCAGTATCGGGTAGCCAGCGAGCGGTGCCGCTCTGGCTACCGGTGGCTGGCTACTCCTCGCTCTCCTCCGCCTCCTGCTCGTTGTCGTCGATCATATAGGAGGCGACCAGCCGGTCATCGCGGTAGATATACACCTTCTGCGGCGTCGCGCGCAGCTGCACCGTCTCGCCGATCAGGTCGTCGCCGAGCGGGCCGTAGTGGCGATTCTGGTAGACCACCGTGCCGTCCGCGCGCACCTTGCGCGTCTCGACCTTGGCGTTCGCCAGGGCCACCTCGGTGGCCAGCGCCTCCGCCTCGGCCGCATCGCGCGCCTCGGCCGCCGCGCGCTCCTCATCGAGCAGCGCCGAGGCGCTCTTGATGTCGATGCGCCAGCCGGTGAGCTTGGCGGCGAGCCGCACGTTCTGGCCCTCCTTGCCGATCGCCAGCGAGAGCTGCTTGTCCGGCACGATCACCGTGGCCGCGTGCTCCTCATCGCGCAGCTGCACCTCGACCACCTGCGCCGGCGAGAGGGCGTTGGCGATGAACTCCTTCGGGTCTGGCGACCACTGGACGACGTCGATCTTCTCGCCGTTCAGCTCGTTGACGATGTTCTGGATGCGGATGCCGCGCATGCCGACGCACGAGCCGACCGGGTCGATCCCCTCCTGCCGGGCGGCGACCGCCACCTTGGTGCGCAGCCCCGGCTCGCGGGCGATCGACTTGATCTCGACCGTGCCGTTATAGATCTCCGGCACCTCCATCTCGAAGAGGCGCAGGATCAGCTGCTTGTGGGTGCGCGAGGCGATCAGGCGCGGGCCGCGGTCCTCGCGGCGGATCTCCATCAGGTAGACCTTGAGGCGCTGCCCGTGGTAGTAGCGGTCGTTCTCGACCTGCTCCTTGGGCGGCAGGATGGCCTCGGCCTTCCCCATCTCCAGGATCACGTTGCCCTTGGCGACGCGCTGGACGGTGGCGGTGACCAGCTCGCCCTCGCGGTCCATGTACTCGCCGTAGATGTGCTCGCGCTCGACCTCTTTGATGCCCTGCAGGATCACCTGCTTGGCCGTCTGCGCCGCGATTCGGCCGAAGTCGTTCGGTGTGGTCTCAACCACCACCGTCTCGCCCATCTCGACATCCGGCTTGATGCGGCGGGCCTCCTCGAACTCGATCTCGAAGCGGTCGTCGAGCACTTCGTCCACGACCTGCTTCTCGGCGAACACGCGCGCCTGGCCGGTCTGCGGGTCGAGCTTGACCGAGACCTCGATCGGCGGCGGATTATTGCCCAGGGTGCGCCGGTAGGCTGTGACCAGCGCCTTCTCCATCACCTCGACGATCGCTTCTTTCGGAATGCCGCGCTCGGCCGCAATCTGCGAGATGGCCGCATAGAAGTCGCTCTTCATTGTCTCCTCGCTCTGGCACTCCCAGGCTGGGGCGGCCGAGCGAACGGCCCAGCGCGCCCGATAATCTTAACATAACAACAAGAAAAGTGGGGGGAACCCACTTTTCGCCACGTCCGCTCTCGTTCGGGGACAGTATACCATTTTCGGCGCCCCGATGCAAACCTTCGCGCCGCTGCTATGGTGCCGGATATGCGCTCTCGGGCACGGGATAGGCTCCTTCCGGCACCGGGTACGCTGCCCCCTCACCCGCGGGCTGGGCGGGCTCGGCTGGCTGCGCCGGCTGGGACGTTGCTGCGGGTGGGACACCCTCGCTGACATCGCACCCCGCGAGGAGCGCTGCGGCGAGCAGGCCGGCGGCGAGCAGGCGCGGTGCCGAGTGCTTCCTCCACGGGCCTAGGGCGTGTGTGAGACGCTCATACACTGTTCGGTTCTGCATAGCGCACGGATAGTAGCGTAGCCGGCCAGGATTGTCAAGGACAGGCGGGTTGCGCCGAGCGGCGAAGAGGCGTAGCATACACCTATGCATCCGCGAGACTTCACCCACGGCTATCTGCGTGTGAACGGCGTGCGCTTCCACTACGTGCGCGCCGGCGCTGGGGAGCGGCTCGTGCTGCTGCTGCACGGCTTCCCCGAGTTCTGGTGGTCGTGGCGCTACCAGATCGGCCCGCTCGCCGAGCGCTACACAGTGGTCGCGCCGGACCTGCGCGGCTACAACGAGACCGAGAAGCCGGCATGGGGCTACGGCCTGGACGTGCTGAGCCACGACGTCGCCGAGCTGATCCAGGCGCTCGGCTTCCGGAGCGCCGCGGTGGCCGGGCACGACTGGGGCGGGGCGATCGCCTGGGCGCTGGCGATCACCCGGCCGTGGCGCGTCGAGCGCCTGATCGCGCTCAACAGCCCGCACCCGGCGCTGTTCGAGCGTCACATGCGCACCAACCCGCGCCAGATGCTGCGCTCGTGGTACATGACGTTCTTCCTGCTGCCGCTGCTGCCGGAGCTGGCGCTCAGCTACGACTCCTACGCCCCCATCGCCTGGCGCCTCCGCGCCGACACGCGCGGCGCGCCGGTCTTCTCCGACGACGACCTGCGGCTCTACCGCCAGGCGCTGGCGCGGCCCGGGGCGCTGCGCGCGGCGCTCGCCTACTACCGCGCCGTCGTGTACGAGAGCCCGCGCGGCCTGTTCCGCGGCACGGGGATGCGCGTCACGGCCCCCACGCTCATGATCTGGGGCGAGCAGGACGCCTACCTGGGCAGGGAGCTGGTGGACGGGACCGAGCGCTACGTGCCGGACCTGCGGGTGCGCTTCCTGCCGTCCGCCTCGCACTGGGTTCAGCAGCACTGCCCGCGCGAGGTGACGCAGGCCATGCTCGAGTTTCTGGCGGAACCGTAGGCGCTCCGCGGGCGCGGCTGGCGCTCACCCGTGCTACAATGCATGTATGAGCATCGACTTCGCCGAGCTGCTGCGGCGCCAGAGCGGGTACGCCGGCCAGATCGCCCATATCCAGCCCATCCCCGCGCGCCCGGCGCGCTACGCCGAGCCGGCCGAGCCGCTCCCCTCCCCGCTTCAGGAGGCGCTCGCCGCGCGCGGCGTCACCCAGCTCTACTCGCACCAGGCCGCCGCCCTCGACGCGGCGCGCACCGGCGCGCACCTCGGCATCGTCACCGCAACCGCCAGCGGCAAGACCCTCTGCTACCAGCTCCCGGCGCTCGAGGCCGCCCTCCACGACCCGCAGGCGCGCGCGCTGTTCCTCTTTCCCACCAAGGCGCTGGCCCACGACCAGCTGCGCGCGCTCGGCGCACTGCTCGAGCCGCTCAACCGGGCGCTCGGGTGCGATGACCGGCGCCCCGGCGCCAAGAGCGCCGGCCGCCCGGCGATCCAGGCCGCGACGCTCGATGGCGACACGCCGCGCTCCGAGCGCGACCGGCTGCGCGCCCAGGCGCAGATCATCCTGTCGAACCCCGATATGCTGCACCGCACCGTGCTGCCGGACCACCGGCGCTGGGCGGCGCTCCTGGCGCGGCTGCGATTCGTCGTGCTCGACGAGGCCCACATCTACCGCGGGGTGTTCGGCACGCACGTGGCGCTGATCATCCGGCGCCTGCGCCGCCTGTGCGCCCACTACGGCGCCGCGCCGCAGTTCATCTGCTGCTCGGCGACCAGCGCCAACCCCCACGAGCACCTCTCGGCCCTGGTCGGGGACGACGTGACGGTGATCGACGAGGACGGCGCGCCGCAGGGGGAGCGGACCTTCGTCCTGTGGAACCCGCCGGTGATCGAGCGCGGCGGCCGGCGGCGTGACGCGGAGGGCGGCCAGCGGCGCAGCACGAACGTCGAGACCGCCAGCGTGTTCGCGGCGCTGGTTGGCGCGGGCGTCAAGACGCTGGCGTTCAGCCGCACCCGGCGCGGCGCCGAGCTGATGCTGCGCTACGCGCGCGAGAGCCTCGAGGCGAAGAACATCCCGGCCGCCATCGGCTCCTACCGCGCGGGCTACACCGCCGAGGAGCGGCGGCGGATCGAGCGCGAGTTCCTGGACGGGACGCTGCTCGGGCTGGTCTCGACCAACGCCCTCGAGCTCGGGGTGGACATCGGCGGCGTGGACGCGGTGGTGATGGGCGGCTTCCCCGGCACCGTCGCCTCGGCCTGGCAGCAGGCCGGACGCGCCGGGCGCGCCCAGGGCAAGAGCCTCGCGCTGCTCGTGGCGCAGGACGACCCGCTCGACCAGTTCTACATGCGCCACCCGCAGGAGTTCTTCAGCCGGCCCCACGAGCACGCCCGCATTGCGCTCGAGAACCCCTACATCCTGAGCGACCAGCTGCGCTGCGCCGCCTTCGAGCTGCCGCTGCACGACGCCGACGCGACCTGGTTCGGGCCGGCCTTCGCCGCCATCCGCGACTGGATGCTGCGCCGCGGCGAGCTGCTGCCCCTGCCCGACGGCCGGGCCGAGTTCGCCGGCGAGCGCTGGCCGGCCGCGCGGGTGAACATCCGCAGCGCCGACGGGGAGACGGTCGAGCTGCGCGATGTCGAGAGCGGCCGGGTGATCGAGCAGGTGCCGGGCAGCCGCGCGCCGTTCGAGGTCTACCCGGGCGCCACCTACCTCCACCAGGGCGACACCTACCTGGTCGAGGCGCTCCACGCCCGCCACGCCGAGGCCCGCCGCGCGCAGGTCGACTACTACACCCAGACCCGCGAGGAGACCGAGATCCGCGTCCTGGGCGTGCTGCAGCAGCGCCGCCTCGGCCCGGCCGAGCTGTTCCTCGGCAAGGTCGAGGTGACGCGCCAGGTCACCGGCTACCGGCGCAAGCAGCACTACACCGAGGCGGTCCTCAGCGAGCACGATCTCACGCTCCCGCCGCAGACCTTCCGCACGATCGCGGTGTGGTGGACGGTGCCGGACGAGCTCTGCAGGCGCATCGAGCAGGTGTGCGACGCCGAGGTGGATGGGCTGCACGCGATGGAGCACGCCTGCATCGGCCTGCTGCCGCTGTTCGCCCAGTGCGACCGGGCCGACATCGGCGGGCTCTCGATCAACTTCCACCCGGACACCGGGATGGCGACGATCTTCGTCTACGACGGGGTGCCGGGCGGGGTGGGGATCGCCCAGGTCGGCTACGAGCAGGCCGAGGCGTGGTGGGAGCAGACCCACGCGCTGCTGACGGACTGCCCGTGCCACGAGGGGTGCCCGGCCTGCATCCAGTCGCCCAAGTGCGGCAACGGCAACCAGCACCTGTCGAAGATCGGTGCGGCGACGCTCGCGGCGCTGCTGGTCGGCAAGGCCCCGCCCGACCCGCGCCCGCTCCCGTCGGTGAAGTCGGCCTCGAGCGTCGACGGGGCGGCGCTGCTGGAGGATCTGCGCGCGCGCCTGGCCCGCGCCCGCTCCGAGCCGTCCGGCGTCCGGCGCGCCGCGCTGCTGGTCGCCCTGCGCTACCGCATCGCCGTCGAGCGCGGTAAGCTGGACGAGGCGAGCCGCGCGGCGGTGGACGCCATCGCCCGCGAGGCCGAGGGGGTCGCGTGATGATGGATCACAGCACAGAGGCCGCCGGCGCGAGCTGCCCGGAGTGCGGCGCCCCCGCGGTCGACGGGATGACCTGCTCGGAGCAGTTCGGCGTGGTCCTCGCCTGGGAGGCGCACGACCCGGAGCTCGCCGCCGAGCACTTCCTCACGGTCGCCTGCTACAACCTCCAGCACCCGGCGCAGTTCACCGACGAGGCGCTCGGCTGGCTGCGCGCCGCCGTCATCGACCACCTCGACAGCGGCCGGCCGGTCGCGGACATCCGGCGCCAGGCCGCGAGCGGCTTCCAGGGGAAGAAGCGCGTGCTGCGGAAGGAGGCGGATCGCCAGCCCGTCCTGCGCCACTGGCGCATGACGATCGCCGACGTCTGCCTTCCCGATCGCCCCGAGGGCGCGGCCGAGCGGGTGCGGGCGTGGGCCGCGGCTATTCGCAGCGAGCTGTAGACCGAGACAGGGTGCGCCATGGACCTACCGAACGCCGCCGTCAGCGCCGAGCACGCCGCCGCGCTCGCCCGCGAGCTGTACGGCCTCCACGCCACTGCCCGCGCGCTGCCGGGCGAGTACGACGCGAACTTCCACCTGGTGGCGCAGGACGGGGCGCAGTACGTGCTCAAGGTCATGCACGCCGGCTACCGGGCCGAGCTGCTCGACCTGCAGATCGCCGCGCTCGACCACCTGGCCGCCCGCGCGCCCGATCTCGCGCTCCCGCGGGTCTGCCCCACGCGCGCCGGCGCACGTGTGGCCGAAGTCACCGCCGGCGGCCAGCCGCGCCTGGCCTGGATGCTCACCTACCTCCCCGGCACGCTGCTCGTCGACGCGAACCCGCACACGCCCGAGCTGCTGGCGAGCCTCGGGGAGCTGCTCGGGCGGCTCGACGCGGCGCTGAGCGACTTCGCGCACCCGGCAGCGGCCCGCGAGCTGAAGTGGGACCTGGCGCGCGCCGCCTGGATCCGCCCCTACCTCGAGCGCATCGCCGACCCTGGGCACCGCGCGCTGGCCGCGCGCTTCCTCGAGCTGTTCGAGCGCGAGGCGCTCCCCCGCCTGCCGGAGCTGCGCGCCAGCGTGATCCACGGCGACGCGAACGACTACAACGTGCTCGTCGATGGGCCGCGCTCCTGGCCGCGGCGCGTGGCCGGCCTGATCGACTTCGGCGACATGCACTACACCCAGACGGTCTGCGAGCCGGCGGTGGCCGCCGCCTACGCGCTGCTCGGCAAGCCGGACCCGCTCGCCGCCGCGGCGCAGGTGGTGGCCGGCTACCACCGCGCCAACCCGCTCTCTGAGGACGAGATCGCGCTGCTCTTCCCGCTGATCTGCGCCCGCCTGGCGGTCAGCGTCACCAACTCGGCGATCCGCAAGGCCGAGCTGCCGGACGACCCGTATGTCGTTGTCAGCGAGGGGCCGGCGTGGGCGGCGCTCGAGCGGCTCGCCGAGGTCCACCCGCGCTTCGCCCACTACACCTTCCGCCAGGCCTGCGGGCTCCCCGCGGTGCCGCAGCACGAGCGGGTGACCGCCTGGCTGCGCGCCGAGGCCGGCCGGTTCGCGCCGGTGCTCGGCGTAGATCTGCGCGAGACGCCGGTCGAGGTGTTCGACCTGAGCGTGGGCAGCCCGATGCTCGGCGCGAACCCGCGCAGCGTCGAGACCGCGGCGCTGACCGAGACGCTGTTCGGGCGCATGCGCGACGCTGGCGTGCGCGTCGGCGTCGGGCGGTACGACGAGGCGCGCCTGCTCTATACGGCGCCGGCCTTCGCAACTGGCTCGCGCCCGACCGACGAGCGCCGCACGATCCACCTCGGCGTGGACCTGTGGGTCGAGCCCGGGACGCCGGTCTACGCCCCGCTCGACGGCGTCGTGGCGGTGCTGGCGAACAACGCGGCGCGGCTGGACTACGGCCCGCTGGTGGTGCTGGAGCACCGGAGCGGCGACGGCGATACCTTCTACACGCTGTACGGCCACCTGGACGCGTGGGCGCTCGACAACCTGGTGCTCGGCCAGCGGGTCCGGCGCGGCGAGCAGATCGGCCGCGTCGGCGCCCCTCTGCCGGCTGAGACGCCCGACTCGGGCGTGTCCAACGGCGACTGGCCGCCGCACCTGCACTTCCAGATCATCCTCGACCTGCTGGACCTCGGGCGGGATTTCCCGGGCGTCGCGCTCGCCAGCCAGCGCGCGGTCTGGACCAGCCTCTCGCCGGACCCGAACCTGATCCTCGGCATCCCGGCCGAGCGCTTCCCGCCGCGTGAGCCGACCCGCGACGAGACGCTCGCGCGGCGCCGTGCGCGCCTGGGGCGCAACCTGAGCATCTCCTACCGCGAGCCGCTCAAGATCGTGCGCGGCTGGATGCAGTACCTGTACGACGAGACCGGCCGCGCCTACCTGGACGTCTACAACAACGTGCCGCACGTCGGGCACAGCCACCCGCGCGTGGTGGAGGCGGTGCAGCGGCAGCTGGCGCTGCTCAACACCAACACCCGCTACCTGCACGACAACATCGTGCGCTACGCCGAGCGGCTGACCGCGACCCTGCCCGCGCCGCTGAGCGTCTGCTACTTCGTCAACTCGGCCAGCGAGGCCAACGAGCTGGCGCTGCGCCTGGCGCGCGCCCACACCGGCCAGCAGGACATGATCGTCCTGGAGGCGGCCTACCACGGCCACACCACCGGGCTGATCGACATCAGCCCCTACAAGTTCGACGGGCCGGGCGGCCAGGGCGCGAAGCCCTGGGTCCACACCGCGCCCATCCCCGACGACTACCGCGGCCCGTACCGGCGCGGCGACCCGGAGGCCGGGCGGAAGTACGCCGCGCACGTCGCCGAGATCGTGGCCCGCCTGCGCGAGCGCGGGGTCGGCCTGGCGGGGTTCATCGCCGAGTCGCTCCCGAGCGTCGGCGGGCAGATCGTGCTGCCGCCCGGCTACCTGGAGGCGGTCTACCGCCACGTGCGCGCCGCCGGCGGTGTCTGCATCGCCGACGAGGTGCAGGTCGGCTTCGGGCGGCTCGGGACGCACTTCTGGGGCTTCGAGATGCAGGGCGTCACGCCGGACATCGTGGTGATGGGCAAGCCGATCGGCAACGGCTTCCCGCTCGGCGCGGTCGTGACGACGCCGGAGATCGCCGAGTCGTTCGACAACGGCATGGAGTTCTTCAGCACTTTCGGCGGCAACCCGGTGGCCTGCGCCGCCGGCCTGGCGGTGCTGGACGTGATCCGCGACGAGCGGCTGCAGGAGCGCGCGCTGCGCGTCGGCGGCCATCTGCTCGCTGGCCTCCGTGAGCTGGTCGAGCGCCACCCGGCCGTCGGCGATGCGCGCGGCTCGGGGCTGTTCCTGGGGCTGGAGCTGGTGCGCGACCGCGAGACGCTCGAGCCGGCGCCCGAGGAGGCGTCGTACGTCGTCAACCGGCTGCGCGAGCGCGGCGTGCTGGCCGGCACCGACGGCCCTTTCCACAACGTGATCAAGATCCGCCCGCCGATGCCCTTCTCCGAGGCGGACGCCGACCTGCTGCTGGAGCTGCTGGACGAGGTGCTGCGGGAGGACTTCGTGCGCGCGGCCGGCCAGGAGCCGCGGGGCTGAGGGCGGAGGACGCGAATGCTCACCCTGCGCCCGCTGCGCTGGCCCGAGGACCGCGAGCCCCTGCTGGCGCTCGACACTTCCTTCACTACCGACCGCGTGTACCGGGTGGTGGCCTCGGGCCTGTCGTTCGCGCTCGAAGCGACGCCGGTCGCGCCCTCGCTGCGCAAGGTCTACGACCTGTCCGGCGAGGTCGACGGCCTGCCGGGCTTCGAGCGCGTCATCATCGCCGAGGTTGGCGGCGAGCTTGCGGGGATGGCGGCGCTCAAGTACGAGGCCTGGAACCGCCGCGCTGTTCTGTGGCACCTGTACATCGGCCCGGCCCACCGCGGGCGCGGTGTCGGGCGCGCGCTGGTCGACGCGGCGGTCGCGGCTGCGCGGCAGTTCCCGGCGCGCTGTCTCTGGCTCGAGACCCAGAGCGTGAACTACGGCGCCATCCAGTTCTACCAGCGGGTCGGGTTTCGGTGCTGCGGGCTCGATACGACGCTATACGACCTCGGCGGGGCAGCGGAGGAGGCCGCGGTGTTCTTCGCGCGGCCGCTGCCCTGAGCGGGCGGCGGGGCGCTGCGGGGGGCACTAAACAAGGGAGGTGTCGCTACGCTGGCGACACCTCCCTCCTTCGTGCTAGCTCCGCTCCAGCTCGGCCCGCGGGAACCACTCGGCCACCGGCTGCACTGTGTCCTCGGGCCGCGGCCCGGTGTCGGTCCAATCCTGGTTCTCCAGCGTCATGACCGGCTCGACCTCCATATCGTGGTCGCACACGATCTGGCACGAGAGCCGGTACTGGCCGTACAGGCCGCGCTCGTTGAGCTTCGCGTACTCCGCGGCGGTCATCGTCTCCGGCTCGCCGGAGATGAAGCGCACCCGGCAGGTGGTGCAGCGGGCGTTCCCGCCGCAGCGGTGCCCGATGTTGATCCCCATATCCTCGATCGCAAGCACGAGGCGTTTGTCGGCCGGCCACTCGGCGCTCTTCCCGTTGACAGTGATCTTGGGCATGTTGATCTCCTTGATCGGCACTGTTCCACATGCCCATGATACGCTGCTTTGGCCGGCCCGCGATCTGTGCCGCGCGGTCGCACCACACTGCTGCCGGAGGCGCGGGGCGAGGCCACCGCGTACTCGTTCGCCTAGGTGCGGCGGCCCCAGCCGAGGAACAGGCCCGCGCCGATCAGCAGCAGCGGCAGCCACACCAGCCCGCCGGCCAGGAAGCCGGGCAGGTTGCTGACGGCGACGATCACGCCGACGGCGAACAGCGGCACGGCGGGGAAGATCGGCCAGATGTTGCGCACGCCGAACAGCGCGCGGCCGACCAGGTAGATCGCCAGGAAGCCGAGCGACAGGCCCCACAGCACGGAGACGCCGTCGGTGAGCTCGGCGAAGGTGACGCCGATGCTGAGGCCGCTGAGGATGGCGCCCGGGATCAGCAGGCCGTAGATCCGCTGCCAGAAGGCGAAGAACAGGAAGCAGCTGGCGATCGTGAGCAGCACCATGCCGCCGGTGATCTCGAGCTCGCCGGGGAATACCTGGGCGAGCAGCATCAGCCCGCCGATCACCAGCAGCGCCAGCGCCGGCAGGTTGCCCCGGCGCGCGGCCGGCGCCGCGGTCGTGCTGGCGGGTGCGGGCGCGCGAAGCACCTGCGGCGGGGCGGCGAGCGGCTGCGTGTGCATTCCGGCGGACGAGCGCTCGAACTCGCGGGCCCGCTCGGTGTCCTGTTCGGTGTAATCAGTCATGAATTCGCTCCTCGGGAACTCTCTCTCTGGTTGAGACGAAACACCGGCGTGCAAGGTTGCACGCAGCCGGCCATGACACACGTGGCTTGACGTTGCGCCGACGGTGCGGTACAACTTCACGGGCGCGCGGGTGTGGGCAACGCGCGACGCCGGCCCGGAGGGCCGGCGCTGCACATGTCGTTGCGATCTGCGTGTCGCGGGCTCGCAGGCAGCCTACTCGCGGTCGTCGTGGCCGCCGGCCGGGCGCTCCTGCTGCTCCTGGGCCTCGGCGCTGTCGTCGTGGTGCGGCGGAGCGGCCTCGCCACGCGCGACGCGGGCCTGCGAGCGGCTCATGCCCTGCTTGTCGGGCGCGATGTCGGACGGCAGGGTGCCTTTCTCCTGGCGTCCGGAGACCTTATAGTAGTCCTGGTTTGCGTTCTTCTTGCTCATGGGTCCACCTCCGTTCGGTGCCGGCGCGGCCGCCGCGCCCTCGTGGCGCCCGGTCCGTGCAAGGAAGATGCCGCCGCGCCCGGCCGGCGAGGCGTGGCGGGCCGAGAGAATCCTCCGCGGGACACTCTATTGCCCGGGGCCGTGTGGCGAGCCGCCGCGCAGCCCCGGGCGGAAAAATGTAAGCATGCAACCACTACGCGTTCTTCTGCTGCTGGCATGCGCCGTCGCGCTGGCGGGCTGCGGCAGCTACTCCTTCCGCGGCACCGAGCTCGAGCCGCCCGAGCCGGCGCCTGACTTCACGCTCACCGGCGAGGGCGGCCAGACGTTTCGCCTGAGCGACCAGCGCGGCAGCGTGGTGCTGCTGTTCTTCGGCTTCACGAACTGCCCGGACGTCTGCCCGACGGCGCTGGCCGAGGCGGCGGCGGTGAAGCGCGAGCTCGGCGCCGACGGCGAGCGGCTGCAGGTGGTGATGGTCAGCGTCGACCCGGAGCGCGACACGCCGGAGATCACCGGGCGCTACGCCAAGCGCTTCGACCCGAGCTTCATCGGGCTCAGCGGCACGCGCGACGAGATCGAGCCGGTGCTGCGGGCCTACGGCGTGATGGCCACGCGCCGCGATCTGCCGGGCTCGGCGCTCGAGTACACGGTGGACCACTCGGCCTACATGTATGCGATCGACCCGGCCGGGCGCTGGCGGCTGATCTTCTCGCCGGGCACGCCGGTGAGCGACATCGCTAGCGACGTCCGCCACCTGCTCAGAGCCGGAGGCGGGTCGTGAGCCGCTGGGTGTTTGCGGCGCTGGCTGTCCTGGCGCTGGCCGCGTGCGCGAACGCGGGGCCCGCTCCGGAGGGCGGCGTGCAGGTGAGCGACGCCTGGGTGCGCGCCACCGCCTTCGGCGGGGCCGATGCGGGCGCGTACGAGCACCCGGCGGCGGGCGAGTTCGGCAACAGCGCGGCCTACATGACCATCAGGAACACCGGCGCGGCCGGCGACTACCTGGTGGGCGTGGAGACGGATGTCGCCGCCGCGGCTGAGCTTCACACTGTCGAGGACAACGGCGGGATGCTGGCCATGTGGCCGGTCGAGGCGATCGAGATCCCGGCCGGCGCGACGGTGGAGCTGCGGCCGGGCGGGCACCACCTGATGCTGATCGGGCTGAGCCGCGAGCTGCGGGCGGGCGAGACGGTGCCGCTGACGCTGCGCTTCGAGCGGGCCGGCGAGCTGGTTGTTGAGGCCGAGGTGCGCCAGCAGTGACGGCGCCTACGCCTCGGCCGGGCGCGTCTGGCTCCGGCCGCGCTCCCGGGCCAGCGTGGCGTACCACATCAGGCTGAGCGCGGTGCAGGCTCCGGTGAAGCCGAACGCCGCGGCGTACGCTGCGGCCGGATAGTGGCCGGCGGCGTCCGGGGCGAACAGCGCGACGATCACGCCCATCCACCACTGGAGGAGCGCCGCGCCGCCGAAGCCGAACAGATTCAGCGCGGTCACCGCGCGGCCGCTCATGTGGGGCGGGTACAGGGCGCGGACCTGGGCCAGGAGCAGCAGGTTGAAGGCCCCGCCGAAGCCCAGCCCGAAGAACACCGGCGCGAGCAGCGCGGCTGGCGGCGTCCAGCCCGAGAGCAGGAAGGGGATGTGGCACACGCTGAACAGCCCTGCCGCCGCCGTCACCACCCGCTGGATGCCGAGGCGCTCGCCCAGCGGCCCGCAGACGAAGTACCCCGCCACGACGCCGCCGCTCATCATCAGCAGCAGGTTGCCGGCCTCGATCTGGTCGAGGCGCAGGACGTCGAACAGATACGGCCCGCCCCACAGCGTCTGCACCGCGAGCATCGTGCCGACCAGGAAGAAGTTGATCGGCGCGATGCGCCAGAAGCGCCCGTCGCCGAAGATGGCCCCGAAGCCGCCCGCGCCCCCCGGCGCCGCGCGCCACGCGACCCCGGCGGGGGCGTTGCGCGTGCCCAGCGCGATGAGCGCCGCGCTCAGCACGATCGTGCCGGCGCCCCATACGAACACGGCCCGCCAGCCGAACTGCTGGTTGAGCCACGCCAGCGGCGTTGCGGCCACAAGCCCGCCCGCCGCGCCCAGCCCGACCATCAGGCTGGTGACCGTCGCCACGCGCCGCGCCGAGAACCAGACGCCGAAGGCTTTGATCGCCCCCATGAGGCCGCCGGCCATCCCGATGCCCAGCAGCGCGCGGCCGGCAGCCAGTTGCCCG
>Ga0207864_1002708_pt1 | contig 16127 bp, 14 predicted proteins | sample HigsolmetaAR202D_FD_184834 | JGI IMG/M metagenome (GOLD analysis project Ga0207864, IMG submission 184834) | Ionic liquid and high solid enriched microbial communities from the Joint BioEnergy Institute, USA - AR20-2-D (SPAdes) (version 2) ... | reverse complement strand
GAATGTGCCGTGCAGAAGTTCGGGCGGCTCAAGCCCCGCGTCCAGGGCGATCCGCCGCGCCTCCTGTGCCACGTCGAGTGCATAACCGATCCCCAGTGACACCAGCAGCGCGATTATGCGTGTGATGACCCGGCTGCGTCCGACGAATCGACCGCGAACCCGCGCGGGAATCAGATCCGCGTTCCAGCTCGTCGCCGCGGGCTGGCCCCATTGCTCACCCGCCCACGCCAGCGCCACGCACCCGATCAACAGCTTCCACCACAAATCAGGTCGGCTGTAGAACACCCACGGAATCGCCGCGGCACAGATCCACATCAGCCGCCCCAGCGTGAAGCTCCAGATCATGAGCAATCGCCGGTTGCCGAATCGTTCGAGCATCCAGCTTCCCGGCAGTTGCATGAAGGTGGCCAGGAAGGGCAGGGCGGCGAGGATGCCGAAAGCGTACTCCGGTGTGCCCATTGCCAAGGCGAACTGCGCCATGGCGGCGCCGGAGATCGCATAGGTCCAGATCGTGCCCAGCATCCACGCCCGGTTGAGCAGACGCAACTGCTGTCGTACTGATCCGGGCACGCGCGCTGGGCGCAGAGAAGATGTCTCAGAACGTTGGGGAGGGTCCTGAGCTTCGATTTCAGCAATCATGGCAGTGGATCGAAACCCGGCCCGGCGGCAACACGCCGGCCGGTATAAGCCGCACATCCTACGTGCCCACTTGCCGAAAGTCGACGGTTGGAGAGGGAAGGCACGAAGGTATGAAGAGGATTAAATCGGGGTGGGGGTTCGTTATTCGGAGATGAAGCGACGCGACGTGTCGCGTTTCGTCGCCACCGCACAACATCACCACGTTGCGGCCACGCAACATCGCTGCTGGCTGCCAGGCCGAACCATCCATTCTTGTGATTCATAATTCCCTGTAATTCAAGGGTTTGCGTGGAGTCGCGGTCCCCGGTATGAGCTTCTGGCACGGGCCTTGCCAATAGGTGGGTGTCGCTCGGAAGTACGCTGGCCGATCTGGAGGGGTTGGCTGGCGGAATCGGGAAAAGGGAACGGCTGGGCCGCCGGATGTCGGTGGCCCGGCCGCAGGTCAAAGGGCTGTGGCCTCGGAGGGAGGAAGGCCGCCGCCTGCATGACCCGCCGGCGCATCGTCGCCCGGAACGGAGAAGGGAGACTGTATGAAGTTGTTGCGTACCTGTCTCATCGCAGGCCTGAGCCTGCCCCTGGCGTCGGCCGCATTCGCCGATCAGCCAGCCTACCTCGTCACCGCAGACAGCGTGGTCGCCCGCCCGGCTGTAACGCATCACGCCGTGAACGGTCGCAACGCGACCAGCACAGCCGTCATCGTTCAGCGGCGCGTTGCACAACCGGCCGCGGTCGTCAGCCGTTCGCTCGCCGAGCAGCCCGTCCATCCCTACCTCATCGAGGTACGGCTGGCCAACACGACGACCGTCTATCTGGACCCGGACCGCGACTACCAGTACCAGAACGGTAACCCGATCGACACCAACCACACGCTGCTGCAGGCTCAGCGCCTGGGCCGTGAACTCAACAACCCGGGTGTCACGATCGTCCGTAATGAGCGGGCGGCGGATGAAACGCAGTCGATGGTCCGCGCTGATGAGATTCAGCCGCGTGCCATCCTGCAGGCTCCGCCCCGGCCGCGAAAGGACCATCAACCTCAGAATGCGCCGGAATCCCAGCCCAAACGCTGGAAAGTCGCCGCTGCCCACTGACCCACGCGGCACAACAACATAGGACCCCTGATCGAGTACGACTCGGACCATCCCCTGGCCGAGTCGTACCTCTTTTTATGGCCCCATCGCCCACCGGTGTGGCGCGATCCCCCGGTGATTTCACGACGTTCGCGCGTCGAGTTTGCCCAGGCGGTTGCGCACCGCGTTTTCGAGTTTGGTCGCTGCGCCGCTGATGGCCAGGTACAGGTCGTCCGCGGCGTGTTCTACAGCCATGGGGTTCTGACCGGACAGGCGAACTTCCATCGTGCAGCGCTTGTCGATGCCGCCCTTGTTGGCGTTGACATCCTTCAGATGTACCTCGACGCGCGTGACGCGGTCAGCGAAATTGCGCATCGCCTTTTCCACCTCACGATGTACGTGTTCGTAGATGGCGTCACTGGTCTGGATGTCACTGGCGTTCACATCGATCAGCATGATGTCACTCCGTCAAACCCGCGTCAGTTGTCCGCTTCCTGCGTGTTCACAACGCGGATGGCTCCATTCTCAGTTTCGGTGGCGATCTTTTTGTTCCCGCCGAGCATCTGCCGCCAAAGCCACGCCACCGGGGCGCTCAGCGCATAGAGCACGAAGGCCGCGGCAATCGACCCCTGGAAGTGGATGAACAGCAGCAGCGAGCACACCACCACCATCACAATCGTGGGGAAGGGTGCCCGGCGGGGCAGGTAGCGGTTGAGTACGTGCGAATAGCGCAGGCGGCTGACCATGGCGAAGGCAGCCAGAATCATGGTCGCCACCATCGTCCACTTTGCGCCGGCGACCAGCCATGTGGTGTCCGAACCATGCACGAAGTGCTGATGCAGCAGGACAAGGCTGGCGACGGTGCCGGCCGCGCCGGGTGAGGGCAGGCCGCTGAAGGACAGGTGGTCCGACACATCGGGCGATTTGGTTTCGATGTTGAACCGCGCCAGCCGCAGGGCGGCGCAGGCGACGTAGATGAACGCCCCGACGATGGCCAGGCGATCGAACAGCCCCTCGCGCAAGGCGAGGAAGGGCGTCTGGATGCCGACCAGGTGGACCGCCAGGAACGCCGGCGCGACGCCGAAGGTCACCATGTCAGCCATGGAGTCGAGCTGTTCGCCCAGTTCGCTGGTGGAGCGGGTAAGCCGTGCCACCCGGCCGTCCAGCCCGTCCAGCACCATGCCAAGGAAGATGAAGAGGGCTGCGAAAGTCAGCGGCGTCCACCCCCAGGGCAGGGTGGTGTCGGCCGGTCGGGAGGCGAGCACCACCGCCATGAACCCGCACAGCACGTTGCCGAGGGTCAACAGGGTTGGCAGGACCGCCACGGTCTTGATCGCAGCGCGTCTGCGGACGCGCCGCTCTCCTCGCCGCCTCAGCCGCAGTTGCTCGGCCGCCGTCCCGTTCTCTGGCTGGATCAGGCGATCCTTCATTCCGGAACTATTGTAGGGTACCCCACCAACGAAGCCCAGCCACGTCAGTGGCTGAGCCATGCTGGTCACGCCCATAGCTGGTCACGCCCAGGATCTCACCGTGTCAAATACCACCCCCACCCCAACACATGCAGGGCAAGGATCAGCAGGGTTGTGAAAACGAAGGGCCCCTTACGCCGTTTGTGGCGGAAAAGCTGCTGGGCGAGCAGCGCCCCGGGGATGCCTCCCAGTAGCGCCAGTCCGTGCAGCGTCTGTTCGGGCACGCGTCGTCGTCCGCGAACCGCCGCCCGCTTGTCCCAGGCGTAGACGAGGATGGTGAGCAGGCTCATCAGGGCGTAGATAGCGAGGATGGGGAGCATAGGGTATCGGGGTGTTGCTTGGGCTGTCGGTGATCACGAGGGCCGTTTTTGACGGACTTTTCGCCGGTGGTAGACTCGACTTTTCTGGGCGGTGATCTTTATTCAGAAAGGTAGTGTTTCATGAGTCAGTCCACCGGTCAGGATACCCCGTTCCGATTTACGCGCCTTGTGGGCCAGGAAAAGCGTCGCACGACGAATCTGGCCGAGGCGATGCAGGTCCCGTCGCTCGCCGGGCAGACCTGGCTGATGGTCAACCCGCACGACGATGACCTGCCGGTCGGAGCGGGGCTGTGGATTCAGGCAGCGGTACGGGCGGGAGTGGATGTCCACGCGCTGATCGTAACCGACGGCCGGATGGGCTATTGCACGCTGGAGCAGAAGGACAGGATCGCCGACATTCGCCGGGAGGAGACGTACACGGCGTATGAGATTCTCGGTGTGCCGCGGGAGAAGGTGGTCTACATCGGCTACCCCGACGGTGGGCTGTCGCTGTATCAGGGGCGTCGGCCGGCCAGGCCCGATGAGCCTGCCATTGAAGGATTTACGGGGCTGCAGAACGCATTCACGTGGCATCTGCGTCGCCTGCGTCCGGACCGCATCTTCGTCCCCGCGCCCAGCGACCTGCACCCGGACCATCAGGTGACGCACAACGAACTGATGATCTCGATCTTCCACGCCTCGGGGGCGATCTGGCCCGAGCTGGGCGAGCCGCTGGCGGCAGTGCCCAAGGTCTGCGAGGTGGCGGTCTACTGCGACTACGACCAGCCGCCCAATCTAGAAGTGATCGCCAACGAAGAGATGTTCTCGACCAAGCTGCGGGCGATCGAGGCCTTCCAGAGCCAGGCGCAGATCGCCGAGATGGTCAACGGCCTGCGCAAGGCGGGGCCGTATGAATACCTGCACGAGGTGACCTTCCGCATCTACACGCCCGAGCCATACAAGAAGATGTTCGCCTGAGGCGGACATGGCGCGTCGGCGAGCGATCGTTGTGTAAATGTCCAGAATGATTAGACTTGTAGCATAGCGCCCGCCGGGTGTGGGGGTGGCTTTGCGCCCGGATGGTGGACTTGGGTCTGCACGGGGTGGGCCGTTTCGGGTAAGATAGGCAGTTCCAGAGGTGCCCGTGCTGTGTCGGGCGAGGTCGCGGTGCGATGTCTGATGCGACACAAATCCTGGCGGAACTGAATGCCGGCCGCGCCGATGCCGCCGAGCGTCTTCTGCCGCTCGTCTACGACGAGTTCCGGGCGATGGCGGCCCGCTACCTGCGTCACGAACGCGGCAACCACACGTTGCAACCGACCGCCCTGGTTCACGAAGCGTATATGAAGATGGTGGACCAGTCGCGAATCGACTGGCAGGGCCGCACGCACTTCTTCGCGGTGGCCGCCCAGGCGATGCGACGGGTGCTGATTGACCACGCACGGCATCATCGCCGTCAGAAGCGTGGCGGCGGGCGACACAAGATCGCCCTGGATGAGGCCGTCGCCCTCAGCCCCCAGCGGGAAGAGGAGGTGCTGGCGCTGGATGAGGCCCTGCAACGCCTGGCGGAAATCGATGCCCGACAGGCGAAAGTGGTTGAGCTGCGCTTTTTCGGCGGGTTGACCGTCGAGGAGGTCGCCAAGGTGCTGGGCGTGTCCAAGCGGACGGTCGAGGGTGACTGGACGATGGCGCGTGCCTGGCTGAAGCGCGAGCTCACCCGGGAGGACGCTGCACCATGACACTCAGCGATCCAGCCGAGCGTCATCAGCGCGTCAAGCAATTGTTCCTCGAAGCCTGTCGGCGCGACCCGGAAGAGCGGGATGCGTTTGTCGAGAGGTCGTGCGGGGACGATACCGAGCTTCGTCGTGAGGTACAGTCGCTGCTGGCGCACCATCAGCCGGGCAGCTCCTTTCTCGACCCGGTGCTGGAGCCGGGGGCACTGGCGGAAGCGACCGTTTTCTTTCGTGCCGCGGCCCGCGAGGCGGAGGCGGAAGTCGACTCAGCCACGGGTACGCAGGTCATCGACCAGGGCCGATTTGAGCCGGGCACGATCATCAACGACCGTTACCGCATCACGGGTCTGCTTGGCCGGGGAGGGATGGGGGATGTCTACCGGGCGGACGATCTGACACTGGGCCAGCCGGTGGCACTGAAGTTCCTGCCGCCGAAGATGCAGCAGGACTCACGCTGGCTGGACCGCTTCCATAACGAAGTGCGCATGGCGCGGCAGATCGCGCATCCCAACGTCTGCCGCGTGTACGACGTGGGCTACTGTACGAGCGTGAAGCGTGCCTCGGGCGTGAGCGACAGCGGCACGCGCGGCAGCCTGAACGATGCCTCCCGCCACGATGTCGAGGCGGAGACCGGCCAGGTCTTCATCAGCATGGAGTATGTGGACGGGGAAGACCTGGCGTCGCTGCTGCGGCGCATCGGCCGACTACCCAAGGATAAGGCGATCCAGATTGCCCGACAGTTGTGCTCGGGGCTGGCGGCCGCGCACGCCCGCAACGTGCTGCACCGCGATCTGAAGCCGACCAACATCATGATCGACGGCCGGGGGCAGGTGCGCATCACGGACTTCGGACTTGCGGCCCCGATGAGCGGGCTGACCGGTTCAGAGATCAAGGCCGGCACCCCGGCGTACATGGCGCCCGAACAACTCACTGGCAAGGAAGTGTCGGTCCGCAGCGACCTCTACTCGCTGGGGCTGGTGCTTTATGAGATGTTCACGGGCAAGCCGCCCTTTAAGGCCAACAGCGCCCGGGAATATGAACGGCTGCACAGCACCGCCACGCCGGCGCATCCCTCGCACCTGGTCGAGGACATGGATGATGCGGTGGAGCGCGTCATCCTGCGTTGCATCGAAAAAGACCCGCGGCGGCGGCCCAGTTCGGCGCTGGCCGTGATGGCGGCGCTACCGGGTGGCGACCCGTTGGCGGCGGCACTGGAGGCGGGCGAAACGCCCAGCCCTGAAATGGTTGCGGCGGCGGGGGAGGTAGGCGTGGTCGCGACGCCGCTGGCGGTGCTGCTGCTGGCGCTGACACTCATCGGTATGACACTGGCGGTGTACCTGGCGGGGCACACATCGCTGATCAATCGCGTGCCGCTGCCACGCAGCCCCGAGGTGCTGGCCGCCCGTGCTGAAGATGTGATCCGACAGCTCGGCTACACCGTCGAGCCGACGGACCGCATCTACGGCTTCAGTGAGAACAAGCCGCTGCTGGACTTCATCGAACAGTTCGATGTTGACAACAACCTGCGGCGATGGGATCGGCTCAAGAGTGGGCAGCCCGCGGCGATCCACTTCTGGTATCGGCAAAGCCCGACGTGGCTGGTGCCCAACGACCGCGCCAGCCGATCAACGCTGCTTGACCCGCCGCCGGTGGTGCCGGGTATGGTCAGCGTGGTGCTGGACCCGCACGGCCGACTGGTCGAGTTCCAGGCGGTACCTCAGGTGCCGGACAACAACCTGTACCAGCAGACGACCGATGACAACGTGCCGCCGCCCGACTGGAGCGTCGCGTTCAGGGCTGCGGACCTGAACTACGAGAACTTCATTGAGCTGCCGCCCAAGCGGTTACCGCCCGTTTATGCATCGCGGCGAATGACGTGGATCGGGCAGTATGGCAACGATCCCCCGGTGGTGCTGGAGATCGACGCGGCCGCGTACAACGGGCGCATCGTCTACTTCTCACTGATGCCACCCTGGCGCGCCCAACTGGCGGAATCGGGCGAGGCGGCGTCGGCAGCGGCGATCGCACCGCGCGGCACCGCTACACGACGCATGCAGCAGACCGAGATCGTCCAGTCCACGCTTTTCGTCGTCGGCCTGGCGTTTGGTTCGTTGCTGGCGTACCGCAACCTCAAGAGCGGGCGAGGTGACCGGCGCGGCGCGTTCCGCGTGGCGGCGTTTATCTTCGCAGCCAGTTTGCTGGAAATCCTTCTGCGAGCCAGCCACGTGCCGCAGTTCCTGCCGGAACTGGCACTTTTCGGTGAGGCGTGCGGACATGCTCTTTACCGTGGGGCACAGATCTGGGTTTTCTACATGGCACTGGAGCCGTTCCTGCGCCGCGTCTGGCCGGAAACAATCATCGCATGGAGCCGACTGCTCACCGGGCGGTTCCGCGATCCGCTGGTCGGTCGGGATGTGCTCATCGGCACGACCATCGCCACGTGGGCGGTGGTGATTGCGGGGCTGCTGCACATGGCGCCGGAGGTGTTGGCGCCGTATGTGCCGGAATGGGTACCGCGGGTCATCGCCTCGCTGCCGCAGTTCATGCAGGGGGCGTTTGAGATCACGCCCTCCCGGCCGACGTTCGAGTCGACCGAAGACCTCATGAAGCTGATGGGGGCGCGCTTCTCGCTGGCGCACTTCGCGGAAATGCAGTTCCAGGCGGTGTTCTATCCGCTGCTCTATCTGCTGGTGCTGTTGCTTCTGCGTGTGACGGTGCGCAAGCCGTGGCTGATGATCGGCATTTTCGTGCTGGTGGTGTCCAGCCCGACACTGCTGGGGCCGAACTGGATCATCCGCTGGCCGGTGATGGCGGCGCTGATGGCGGTGATGACCTATGTGCTGATCCGTCATGGCCTGGTGGCCATGATGGCGTCGGTGATGATCTTCTCCGTGCTCAACAACTTCCCGCTGACACCCAACGCCAGTCTCTGGTTCGCGCTGTCAGGCTACTTTGCCCTGGCCGTCGCCGCTGGCGTCTGCGTCTACGCCTTCTACATCTCCCAGGCCGGCCGCCCGCTCCTTCGCGAAGAGTTGTTGTGAACCCCGAATGAACGCGAATGAATGGGGGCGGTTCAACAAAAAACCGCCGATGACTTGATCACCGGCGGTTCTCTTCACGGTCTTTATTCGCGTCTATTCGCAATTCCACCTTCGCGGTTCACCCCACGAACTCGTTGCCCACCTTGCGGGCGCGGACGGGTTTGTCCAGGTCGACGCCAAGGTGGATGCCGGTTTCGACCAGCAGGTTCCAGCCCGCAGCCATCATCACGTAGGGGGCCAGGTCGCCCATGGCCGGGACCCTGATTGTCGGGAAGCGTGTGTCGCGGTCGGCGATGGCGATCACCGTCAGACCCACGCCCTTGACCAGCACGTCCTCGAACTTGGCTTCGCTGTCCTGGAATGGATTGACCCAAATCACCACATCGTCGGCATCCATGATCTCTTCGATGCCGTGGGCTGCGTAGGTACCTTCAAGATAGTCGCTGCGCTTGCGGGTGATCTCGTTGGTCTTGAGGGTCAGCTCCTCCGCCACGCCATCGTTCATGCCGGCGAAGTAAATCGTGCCGGCGTTGGCGACTTTGGCGATCAGATCACTGTCGATGCTCGTCGTCAGCGCCTGCTTGAACGCAGCCGCAAGTTCCGCCTTTCGGCTTCCGAGCGTCGGCGCACCGGCGATGTGCTCGACCAGCGCATGATTGAAAAGTGCCTGTTCGACCACACTCTTGGTCGCGGCCACGGAGCCTTCCTTCCCGCACGTCAGCACGTAGCCTTTCTTCGCCAGTGATTCGAGCATGCTGTCGGCGAAGGCGGTAAGGCTATACAGATGCTGATGGCCTTTTTCCCTGAGCGCCTTGAACAGGCCGATCACCTCGGCGGTGCGACCGGAGTTACTTGCCGCGAGTACCGCCCAGTCGTCCAGCTTGTACTGCTGCGCCTGCTTACCGCCCTCGGTGTGCAGCACGATGGGCCAGCCTTGGCGCCGCGCGTGGGCGATGACGCTTTTGGAAGGAAAGATGCGGCTTGAGCCTTCGCCGGTGAAGAACAGCCGCCCGACCGCTGCGATTTCCTTCGCCGTTTCGACAGCCTGATCCGCGTTGAAATTGGCAATCACCTCCACCGTCGCCAACATATCCTTGGGCAACGCGAAAGGCGCATACTTCACATCACTGCTGTTCATGACTTTCTCCTGTGGTTGGCCACGAAACACGAAGGTTATGAAGAAAGACATTGACGCCAAGAGGCAAAGAAGCCAAAAACGCCAAGTGGGCTTTCTTTGCACACTTTGTGTCTTCGTGGTTAAGCGTTCGGTCTGTCTTTAGCCACAAAGGTACGAAGATACGAAGGGGAGCGGAAGGTTAATGCAATCCAGGTGCTGAATGATAATTCCCTCTTATGTTCGTTCCAGGCGTTCCTTGGTTTCCTGGCACCTTGGCGTCAGAGAACTTGTCTTCCTTCGTGCTCTTCGTGCCTTCGTGGCTACTCAAATTACTTCTTCTTCGCTTTTTTCAGGTTTAGCGAGGGGTATTCGGGCAGGTCGCCGACCAGGGGCTGGGCGTAGTCGTAGAAGGCCTTGCTCACGAACAGGCCATCCTTGCTGATGTACTTGTCGGGCATGGGGCGGGCGTGGATGGCGACTTCGCTCAGGTCGATGGTGCCCAGGCCGCTCTTGTAAGGCTCGCCCTTCTTGCTCAGCCGTTCGATGGTGACCATCTTGCCGGTCACGCCCTGCGTCGCCAGGCGCACCGCTTCTTTGCCGCAGTTGTACGCTTCCTCGAAGTCCAGATCGACGCCCCGGTCCGCGGCGCACATCTGCAGCGACTCGGTGACCTGGAATTCGCCGCGCCAGCCGAACTCATTGGCAAGCATGCGGTGCAGGATCATGGCTGCGCTGGTGCCGCCGGCCGCGCCGAACTCGATGTTGCCGAACTTGTCCTTGGTCTGCGAAGCGCTGAGCGGGGTGCCGTCAGCGTTGGTCACGCCCTCGCCGCAGACGATCGACACGAAACCGAACTTCTTCTGCGCCTTTTCCGCAGCGGCAAGGAACTTGTCCTTTTCGAACGGCCGCTCGGGGAAAAGGATGATGTGCGGTGGATCCTCCGGATTGCGTTTGGCGAGTGCCGCCGCCGCCGGCAGCCAGCCGGCGCTGCGACCAACGGTCTGGAAGATGACGAAGGGGTCGACGCGCTGCATGTCGCGCGCCAGGCGGCCACCCTGCTGCACGCTCAGCGCCACGTAGCGGGCGGCGCTGGGGAAGCCGGGGGTGTGATCCACACCAAAGAGGTCGTTGTCGACCGTCTTGGGAATACCCACGCCCATCATTTCGTAGCCCTGCTCCAAAGCGTATTTGGTGACGCGATGGATGGTGTCCATCGTGTCGTTGCCGCCGATCATGAAGAAGTAGCGGATGTTGTATTCCTGCAGCCGCTTGAGGATGGGGGGCAGATCCTCATCACGCAGCTTGTGTCGGCTGGAACCCAGGGCGCTGCTGGGCGTGCGACGCAGGGCCTTGAGCGTCTGAGGCGATTCGGCGCTCAGATCCAGCAGATGGTCATTGAGCACACCTTCGATGCCGAACCGCATCCCCAGTACACGGTCGATGGCCTTGACCTTGCGGGCGGCATCCACCACGCCGACCATGGAGGCATTGATGACCGAGGTGGGACCGCCGGACTGACCGATGATGGCATTGCCTTTAAGCATGGCTACTCCGAATCGCGATAGGAAAACACCGTCGGAAGCGGAGGGCGCGGCGTGGGGGCACAGCCGGCCGGTTGGGCCTGCGACAACTTTCGGCCCAATCTTCCGATTAAACCGGGGATGTTAGTGGTTCCCCGGGCCGATGCAAGGTGAGGCGGTTTTGGCCGGTCTTTGCCGTCTGTCGCCGTCGCGTTGCAAAGGGGCGGGTTCTGGCGCAAACTCCGCGCCATGATCCTTTACTTAGGCGATACCAGCCTCACCACCGCAGCCGCGTACCTCGCCGGCGTGATGCACCACGCGGGCCTGGCGTTCCGCTATCACCCCAGTGACCAGCCGACCACGGCGGCCGACATCCCCGACGACCTGCACCTGGTCGTGCTGAGCGACTACATGGCCCGGATGCTTGAACCCGCAGCCCACGAGCGCATCGTGCAGCGCGTCGAGGCGGGCATGGGCCTGCTCATGCTCGGCGGGTGGGAATCGTTCGGCGGGCTGGGCGGCGACTGGGCGGGCACCCCCGTGGGCGACATCCTGCCTGTACACATCACTGCCGGGGACGACCGCGTGAACTGCCCGCAGCCGGCGATGGTTCGCCCGGTGTGCGACCACCCGATCGTGGCCGGCCTGCCCTGGCATGAGCCGCCCGTCATCGGCGGGTTCAACCAGTTCCGTGCGAAGGAGCAGGGAACCGTGGTGCTGGAGGTGGAGCGTTACCGCGTGCGGGCTGAGGGGGCTGGTCAGCCGCTCGTTTTCGAGGTGCGCGATCGTCAGCCGCTGCTGGTGGTGGGCGAGCATGGTCGGGGCCGCGTGGCTGCCCTGGCGACCGATGTTGCCCCGCACTGGGTGGGGGGCATGGTCGACTGGGGTGACAACCGCGTCACCGCGCGGGCCGAGGGCAGCATCGACATTGAAGTGGGCAGCGCGTACGCGAAGCTGTTCGAGCAGCTCCTGCGCTGGACCGCGGGGGAGTAAGAGGGGGAATACGGAAGAAGGAGAGAACAGCCGCTAGCGGCTGAATTTGGTGATCTGGCGATTTGGCGAATGAAATGCGGACAGTCAGGTGACGTCCGAAGTGTTTTCACATCGCCCAATCACCTCATCACCAAATCGCCCAATTTCACAATACCACGCTCGCGCCCGGTGCGATCTCGCGCGGCAGGTCCACGCCGCGTAAATCCTCCGGCTCGATCGCGGTCAGCGGGCTCAGGTCGATCAGCGCATTGACCGAGCCATCTGCATCGCGCGGCACCTTCACGCCCATCGCTTCCAGCCAGCGACCGGCCCGCTCGCTTTGAATCTGTCGGCTCGATGCGGGGCTGTCCACGCCCTCCGCGTTCTTGATCGGTGCGAACTCGTCGATTCGGTCCGATTCATAAATGATCGACATTTCGCACAAGGGCAGCGCATCGAACACGAACATCTCCAGCTTCACCGCGTTGGGCTTGTCCGGCTCGATCCGCTGACCGGTCCTCAGATCGAGATACGGCACCTTCTTTTCCGCCCGGTGGAAGGGCAGGCGGAAACCATCCTCCGCATGGTTCAGCGACTCGACGAAATCGACGCGGATCACATGGATAGCGATCGACCCGGCCCGGAAGCGCAGCTCGCCCGTTTCGGTGCGTTGCTCCGCCAGTTCATCGGGCAGGTCGGAGTATTCGATCACCGTCACCTTGCCGTCCACCATGCAGAAGTTGCCCAGTTTTTCCTTGGGGTAGGCTTTGGGCAGCATCTTGGAGGACATCTGCGCCCCGTCCAGCGCGTGCAGGCCGATGAACAGCGGATCGACCACGCGCACGATGGGGTTATCCACCTGCACGTAGCTGATCTGTTCGATGCCGCGGCGTTTCATATCGTCGATCGCGCCGCGCTTGTAGAGCGCTTTGAGCGATCCGCCATGCCCGTTGGGCGCCAGCGCCAGCGCATCGGGTGCTTCCAGCAGCACGTTGCCCGTCGCCAGGTCCATCGCGGGCATCATTTCCTGTGTGAAGAACATCACGTTCTTTGGGTCCAGGCCGAAGTAGTTGTTTTCCTCGAAGAAGGCGCGCGTGGGACCGTCGTTGATCGGGCTGGTCATGATGTACCAGGGCACGATCGCGTTGTACTTGCGCTGCGTCTTGATGATGTACTCGGCCATGCACTGGAAGAGCGACGCCTTGCGTACCGGTGTGGCGGGGAATGTACCCTTGGGCGCATCCCAGCCCAGTCGCGTGCCCTGACCACCTGCCACGGTGAAGGCGGCCACCTTGTTCTCACGAATCAGCCTTTCGCCCAGCGCCCGGGCTTCACGGTACTTATCGCGCAGCTCCGGTGTCGGCTGATGCGGATACCACGGGGCCGGGTCGATCTTCTCCGGCAGCGCGACCATCGGTTTGTTCTTCACGTGCGACTCGACCAGTTGCGCGATCTGCCGCCAGTCGATGTCCTCGATCTGCGACAGCAGCCGATCCCGGCCGGCCTCGTCCAGCCGATCGTAAAAAGTCAGCACGTGCGCCTGGCCCACCGCTTCAAGTTGCTGACGGGCCACGGAATACCGATCTGTCAGAGTTGTGGTCATGACTGGCAAGATAACACAGGCGTGAACCCGCGGTCCACGATTGGCGCGCAGAACCCCCACGAAGCGACGCGACCTGTCGCGTTCCAACGATCTGAAAACCGATCAGCTCACCTTCTTCCCCACGAAGAACGGCCCCAGCCGCTCCAGGTACAGCGACGTCTGCGTCGTCTTGCGCATCGTCTGCACCAGTGCTGACAGCGGGTAGAGTTCCTTGCCGAAGACGCCGATGACGAAGTCGCTGTCATTCTTATCGAGGCCGTGGCACGCCAGGCGAATGTCGTGGCCGTAGTCCGCCCGGCCGAATGCGAAGCCGATCCGCCCGTGCTCCATCAGAATGTCGCGCTGCTCCTCCTCCGGCAGCTTCATGAACTTGCCGCTGCGGCGAAGCGGATACCAGATCGACCAGACCCACTCCGGATGCAGCACCGTGTTGCGCGGCCGGGTGATGAGCGTCTCTTCCAGGTCCGGTTCATATCCCAGCGAGTAGGTCCGCCCGAACATCGTGTATTCGGGCTTGAGCGTCAGGCTGTCAAAGGGCGGCTTGTTCAGGGTTTCACGCAGCGGCCCGACGAAAAATTCCGGGTTCTCGCTCATGGTCGCGATGGCGACGCCCTGTGGGTCGTTCACGTCGATGTAAACCACGCCATCGCTGGTCAGGTTTCGCACCGCCTGGATGACCGGTTGAACATCCCGGCAGCCCCCGAACGCCAGAAACTGCATGAACAGGCGGCGATTGCTTCGCTGCGGCTGGCCGTAACGCGGCGCGCCTTTTTCATCAATGTCGGGCACTTCAACCATCGGTCGTTGCATGGCGGTACTCCGTGAGCTAAAAGAGACTGAAAAGTCTCATTTGAACGCCACCAGTATCGCGATCCACCCCCGCCCGAGCAACCCAGCCCTCTCGAGGAGAATAATGAATGTCGAAATCCTGTTCGGCACCAGGCTTTCGTCATTCTCGCCCGCTTCCTTTAAACATTGGACTTTCATACACTTGGTAAACCGGGTAGGCTGTTGTCATTCATGCAGGCATCTGAGGTGAAATCGGGCACGCGGGCACGGCATCCCGCTGCGATGGCCTTGTCACACCCCGCTGACCGGGCGTTGTGGGCGCTGTTATTCATGTGCGGTATGGGGGTGCTGGTGGTTGCGGCGATGCTCCAGCCTGATGCCGAGGGCTACGGCACGCACACGCAGCTTGGCATGCAGCCCTGCGCCAGCCTCGCTGCCACCGGTTTTCCCTGCCCGACGTGTGGCATGACCACCGCCTTCGCCCACGCGGCCGATGGCAACCTCGTCGCCGCGTTTGCCACCCAGCCCGCCGGGGCGGCGCTTGCTCTGCTGGCCGCCATCGCGACACTGGTGAGCGGTTACGGGATGCTCGCTGGCCTGCCTGCGCATGGCGTGGCCGAGGCGGTCTGGACGCCACGCAACCTGCTTATCTTCGGCGGGGGCATCATCCTGGCCTGGATTTACAAGATCCTTGCCGTTCACGGAGTGCTGTGACATGTTCAGGCTCATTACGATGCGTCACACCGCGGCCGGGGCGTTGCTGCTCACCATCACGGCACTGATCGGCTGCGGCGGGCCGGTGCTCGGGCTGGTCGCCACCGCTGTCGTCCCCGAATACAAACAGGTCAAGGTTACCGCTGACTACCGAGGGCTGGACAATCAGGTCGTCGCGGTGATGGTGAACCTCAACGAATACGCTTACGCCCAATACCCGCAGGCACTAAAGGATATGAGCTGGGCGCTGGCCAAGGAGCTGCGTGCCAACGTGCCGGGCATCAGCCTCGTCAACCCCGATGATGTGGTCGCGTTCCAGGATGCCAACCCCTACTGGAACACGCTGCGCTATTCACAGCTTATCAGCCGTATGAAGGTTGACCGCATCGTGCTGGTGGATGTGCTGCAGTACAGCATGCACGAGCCGGGCAATAAACACATTCTGCAGGGGCTGATCGTGGGCGATGTGAAGGTGATCGAAGCGCCGCGCTCCGATGCGGGCGAGCATACCAGCCGCGACGCTTTGGCGTACAGCAAGACGGTCGAGGCACGCTACCCGAAGGACAACCCCATCGGCATCATCGATGGCGATCAGCGCAGCGTCGAGGTGGCCACGCTCAAGGAGTTCTCACGTACCGCGGGCCAGCTTTTCTACGATCATCAGGAGCTGCGGCCGAACCGTTGATGCTGTCAATGCCCATGCCCCGATATCTCATCTGCCGGACAGGACGATTCCCGATGATGCGTTTGCTTTGCGTGTTGATGTTGCTGGTGACTGTTGCTGGTCTTGCTGGTTGTGAGGCACTGGGGCTGGCGGCTGACACCATCGCCCCGCCCAAGACCAAGGCGATCTACAACCTGCAGGACCGCCTCACGCTGGTGCTGGTCGATGATCCGAACAATCAACTGGGCAACGACGCGCTGACGGATCAGATCGCCGCGATGATCGAGTTTGAACTGAAGCAGAACGAGGTGGTGAGTCGCTTCGTGCCGCTGCGGGATCTGCACGCGCTGGAGCATCAGCGGGGTAAGTCGTTCGTGATGATGCCACTGCAGGATGTGGGCCGGGCGCTGAACGCCGAACAGGTGCTGCACGTGCATATCGAACAGGTGGATGTGGACAGCGGCCCAGGGCTTCTGCAACCCGAAGCGTTCGTGCGGCTG
>Ga0207864_1002703_pt1 | contig 16159 bp, 16 predicted proteins | sample HigsolmetaAR202D_FD_184834 | JGI IMG/M metagenome (GOLD analysis project Ga0207864, IMG submission 184834) | Ionic liquid and high solid enriched microbial communities from the Joint BioEnergy Institute, USA - AR20-2-D (SPAdes) (version 2) ... | reverse complement strand
TGCAGGCGGCCCTGGCCGACAGCCTGCTGATCCGGCTGGACGTCACCGCCAACAATGCCGAGGACAAGGCGCTGCTCAACAAGCTCGATGTCTATCTGCCCCCCGCCGTGCTGTTCTACGGCCCCGACGGCCAGGAGCGGCGTGCGTTCCGGGTAGCCGGCTTCATGGAGCCGGCCGCCTTCGCCGCGCGCGCCCGCCAGGCGCTGGGAACGGTCCTGCCATGAGCGCGCCTCGACTGGCGCTGGCGCTCGCGCTGGCCGCCGCGCTCGGCGCGGCCGGCGGCGTCGGCGGCTATCTGCTGTACGAGCGCAGCCAGGAGCGGGCCGCGGCGCTGGTGCGCACCGAGTTCATCCTGCCCGATCTGCAAGGCCGTCCACAGAATGTCTCGCAATGGGATGGCAAAGTCCTCGTCCTCAACTTCTGGGCGACCTGGTGCCCTCCCTGCGTACGGGAAGTACCCCTACTGGTGGAGCTGCAACGGGAGCTGGCCGACAGCGGGCTGCAAATCGTCGGCATCGCGGTGGACCGTCTGGAGGATGTGCGGGCATTTGCCGAGAAGATGGGTATAAACTACCCGCTTCTGTACGGAGTCCAGGAGGCCATGGAGGTCGGCCTGCACTACGGTAACGACGCCGGCACCCTGCCCTTTACGGTCGTGATCGACCGCCGGGGCATCATCCGCCACGTCTTCCGCACCGAACTGGAGCGCCCCGCCCTGGAAGCCGCGATCCGACCGCTGCTGTAGGACCGCCGAGCGATCTTCGTCGATCTTCCGCGATATCGCGGGGATTACCGAGAATATAGACAGATATTGGTGATTACTGCAGAATCCGTCGTCGTCGCCACAGCGGCCTTGATGACGACATTTTTGCGAGGAAGCCATGACCAAGGTGCTGGTGCTCAACGGGCCGAACCTGAACCTGTTGGGACGTAGGGAGCCGGAGATCTATGGCCGAGATACGCTGGATGACATCAACGCCCGCCTGAAGGCGTTGGCCGCCACCGCACAGGTCGAGCTGGAGAGCTTCCAGAGCAACGGCGAGCAGGCGCTGATCGAGCGCATCCACGCCGCCGGAGCCGAAGGCGTGGATTTCATCATCATCAATCCCGCCGCCTTCACTCACACCAGCGTGGCGTTGCGCGACGCGCTGCTCGGCGTCGGCATCCCCTTCATCGAGGTGCATCTTTCCAACGTCCACGCCCGCGAACCGTTCCGGCATCACTCGTACCTGTCGGACGTGGCGGTGGGCGTGATTTGCGGCCTGGGGCCGCTGGGCTATGAATTCGCATTACGGGCGGCGTTGGCTCGCCTGTCGACCAAGAAGGAATCACAGTAATGGATATCCGCAAGATCAAGCGCCTGGTCGAGTTGCTGGAGGAATCCGGCATCAACGAGATCGAGATCCGCGAGGGCGAGGAATCGGTACGCATCAGCCGCGGCGGTAGCTTCATCGCGCAGCCGGCGCCGCAGACCATCCAGGTGGCGGCGGCTCCCGCGCCGGCGGCCGCGGCACCCGCGGCTCCGGTCGAACCCGGCCAGCCGGCCATCCCGCCCGGCCACCAGATCAAGTCGCCGATGGTCGGCACCTTCTACCGCGCGCCGGCGCCGGGCGCCAAGCCCTTCGTCGAGGAGGGTCAGCGCGTGAAGGTCGGCGACCCGCTGTGCATCATCGAAGCGATGAAGATGCTCAACCAGATCGAATCCGACAAGGACGGCGTGGTCAAGGCCATCCTGGTGGAGAACGGTCAGCCGGTCGAATACGACCAGCCGCTGTTCGTGATCGAATAACGCGGCCCGCGGACGGTTTCCCCTATGCTCGAGAAAGTCGTCATCGCCAATCGAGGCGAGATCGCGCTGCGAATCCTGCGCGCTTGCCGAGAGCTCGGCATCAAGACCGTGGCGGTGCACTCCACCGCCGATCGCGACCTCAAGCACGTCCGCATGGCGGACGAGTCGGTCTGCATCGGTCCGGCCCCCTCCAGCGCCAGTTACCTGAACATCCCGGCCATCATCGCCGCCGCGGAGGTGACCGATGCGGTCGCCATCCACCCCGGTTATGGCTTCCTGTCGGAGAACGCCGACTTCGCCGAGCGCGTCGAGCAGTCCGGCTTCATCTTCATCGGCCCGCGGCCGGAGACCATTCGCCTCATGGGCGACAAGGTGTCCGCCATCAACGCCATGAAGGCCGCCGGCATTCCCTGCGTGCCTGGCTCGGGTAAGCCGCTGGGCGATGACCCCGACGAGAACCTGCGCATCGCCCGCGAGATCGGCTATCCGGTGATCATCAAGGCGTCCGGCGGCGGCGGCGGCCGTGGCATGCGCGTGGTGCACAGCGAAGCGGCGTTGCTCAACGCCATCGCGGTCACCAAGAACGAGGCCAAGGCGGCGTTCGGCAACGACGCGGTGTACATGGAGAAATTCCTGGACAACCCGCGCCACATCGAGATCCAGGTGCTGGCCGACGGCCAGGGCAACGCCATCCACCTGGGCGAGCGCGACTGCTCCATGCAGCGCCGCCACCAGAAAGTGGTGGAGGAAGCCCCTGCGCCGGGCATCACCCACCAGCAGCGCATGGAGATCGGCGAGCGCTGCGCCGAGGCCTGCCGGCAGATCAACTACCGCGGTGCCGGCACCTTCGAGTTCCTGTACCAGGACGGGCGGTTCTACTTCATCGAGATGAACACCCGCGTGCAGGTGGAGCATCCGGTCACCGAGATGGTCACCGGCATCGACATCGTGCGCGAGCAGCTGCTCATGGCCTCCGGCCAGCCGCTGTCCTACAAGCAGGAAGACGTGACCTGGCGCGGTCACGCCATCGAGTGCCGCATCAACGCCGAGGATCCGAAGACGTTCATGCCCTGCCCCGGCCGGATCGACCAGTACCACCCGCCGGGCGGCCCGGGCATCCGCGTCGACTCCCACATCTACAACGGCTACGTGGTGCCGCCGCACTACGACTCGATGATCGGCAAGCTCATCGCCCACGGCGACACCCGCGCCTCCGCCATCGCGCGCATGACCACCGCGCTGTCGGAGATCGTGATCGGCGGCATCAAGACCAACATCGCGCTGCACCAGGAGATCATGGCCGATCCCAACTTCCAGCGCGGCGGCACCAACATCCACTATCTGGAGAAGAAGCTCGGCCTCACCTGAGCGCCGCAGCCGCCTTCCCCTTGCAAGGCCGCGTCCGACGCGGCCTTTTCTTTTGCGCGCGCGCGCCGCACCTGCTTGACTAGGCCGCTGACCCGCCGCACATCACCGATGCGGCCCTGGCGTCCTCGCGCCGCCAAGCCACGACAAGAGGGAGCAAGGTAGCCATGCCCGTCGCCAACATCTGCCTGCTCGGCGGCACCGGCTTCGTCGGCCGCCGCATTTGCGCGCAACTGGCCAAGCGGCCGGCGAAGCTGCGGGTGCTGACGCGCAACGCCGCCCTCAACCGCGACTTACTGGTCATCCCCAACCTGGAGCTGATCGAGACCAACGTGTTCGATCCGAAGCTGCTGCGCGCCCAGCTGTCCGGCATCGACACGGTGATCAATCTGGCAGGCATCCTCAATGAAAAGCGCCGCGGCGACTTCGAGCGGGTGCACGTCGAGCTGCCGCGCATGCTACTCGCCGCCAGTCGCGAGGCGGGCGTGCGCCGACTGCTGCACATGTGCGCGCTGGGCGCCGCCCCCGACGCACCCAGCCGCTACCAGCGGACCAAGGCCGCCGGCGAGCAGCTGGTGCTGGCGGCCAACGGCCCCGACCTGGCCGTCACCAGCTTCCGACCGTCGGTGATCTTCGGGCCCGGCGACAGCCTGTTCAACCGCTTCGCCCGGCTGCTGGCGCTGTCGCCGCTGTTCTTCCCGCTGCCCACGCCCAACACCCGCTTCCGCCCCGTGTTCGTGGACGACGTCGCCCGCGCCTTCGTCGTCAGCCTGGACAATCCGCGCACCTTCGGCCGAAGCTACGAGCTGTGCGGCCCCCGGACGTTCACGTTGCGGGAGCTGGTGGCCTACACCGCCGAGCTCACCCACCGCACTCGCACCATCGTCGGCCTGCCGGACTGGGCCAGCCGCCTGCAGGCGCGCCTCTTGGGGCTGCTGCCCGGCAGGCCCTACACCATGGACAACTACCTGTCGGCGACGGTGGATAATGTCTGCGCCCAGGACGGGCTGGCGGAACTGGGCATCGAACAAAAGATCGACATCAACGCGGTGGTACCGCACTACCTGGCGAGCTTCACTTGGCGGGCGCGCTACAACGTCTATCGACAGTGGGCCAGACGGCAGTAATGCAAATCTATTTGGTTGGCGGAGCGGTACGCGACAAGCGGCTGGGCAGACCGGTCAAGGAACGCGACTGGGTGGTGGTCGGCGCCACGCCCGAGCAACTGCTGGCGCTGGGCTTTCGGCCGGTGGGCAAGGACTTCCCCGTCTTCCTCCACCCCGAAACCAAGGAGGAGCACGCGCTGGCGCGCACCGAGCGCAAGACCGCGCCGGGCTACCAGGGCTTCGTGTTCCACACCAGCCCCGATGTCACGCTGGAGGAGGATCTGCGCCGCCGCGACCTGACCATCAACGCCATGGCCGAAACCCCGGATGGGCAGCTGATCGACCCGTTCGGCGGCGCCCGCGACCTGGAGGCGCGCGTGCTGCGCCACGTCTCCGAGGCCTTCGCCGAGGATCCGGTGCGCATCCTGCGCCTGGCGCGCTTCGCCGCCCGCTACCGGCCGCTGGGCTTCACCGTGGCGCCCGAGACCATGGCGCTGTGCCGGCGCATGGTCGACTGCGGCGAAGTCGACGCGCTGGTACCCGAGCGGGTCTGGCAGGAGCTGGCGAAAGCGCTGATGGAGCCGGCGCCGCAAGCCTTCTTCGAGGTGCTGCGCGGCTGCGGCGCGCTGGCCAAGCTGATACCGGAGCTGGACCGGCTCTGGGGCATACCGCAACCCCCGTGCTATCACCCGGAAATCGACACCGGCGAGCACATCATGCTAGCGCTGCAGCAGGCGGCGCGCCTGAGCGACGACCTGGCGGTGCGCTTCGCCGTGCTGGTGCACGATCTGGGCAAGGGACTGACGCCGGCCGAGCAGCTGCCCAGCCACCGCGGCCACGAGCAGCGCGGCGTGGAGCTGGTGGAGCAGGTCTGCCAGCGGCTCAAGGTCCCCAACCATTGCCGCGATCTCGGCCGCCTAGTGGCGAAGCTGCACCTGCACTGCCACCGCGCCCTGGAGCTCACGCCGGGCACCGTGCTCAAGCTGTTCGAGCAGCTCGACGCTTTCCGCCGCCCGGAGCGGGTGGAGCAGTTCGTGCTGGCCTGCGAGGCCGATGCCCGCGGCCGCGCCGGCCTTGAGCAGCGCGACTATCCGCAGGCCGATTACCTGCGCGCCGCCTTCGCCGTGGCCCGGCAGGTCGACCCGCGCGCCTTCGTGGCGCAGGGACTGCAAGGCCCGGCGATCGCCCAGGCCCTGCACCAGGCGCGGGCCGAGGCGATTCGCGGACTGCGGGAGAACAGCTAGCGGCCGTCGGTGCCGGTGGCTTCGGCCGCCGATACCAACCGATACAGCTGGATGGGCTCGAGCAGGCCGCGGATATGGGCCTGACGCGGCTCGACGAATTTCATGTCCGGATCGTCGCCCACCGCCTCGCGCACTTCCTGGGAGACGATGATGTCGCGCGAGTGGGCGTAACCGCACAGGCGCGCGGCCAGGTTGACGGTGTTGCCGATCACCGAGAAATCCAGGTGCTCGCCGGAGCCGATGTTGCCTTCCACCACCAGCCCCTGGTGGATGCCGATGCCCACTGGCATCGGCAGCCCGCCCGGCGACTGCATGCTCTCCGACACCCGCATGATCTCCAGCGCGCAGCGGCAGGCGTCCCAGGCCATGCTGTCGCCGTCGAACACCGCCATGATGCCGTCGCCGCCGAACTTGTCGACGTAGCCGCGATGGCGGTAGACCACGTCCACCTGCGCGCCGAGCTGACGGCTGATGGTGGAGAACAGCTCCGCCGGCGTGATCTTCTGCGACAGCGCGGTGAAACCGCGGATATCGGAGAACAGGATGCACACCTGCCGTTCCATCGGCGGCGGCTGCGGCTCGCCCTCGCGACAGGAGCGCTCGATCATCTGCCGCAGCCGCGGCGAGATGTAGCGGGCGAGGTTGCGGCGCACCATCTCCAGCTGCCGGAAGATCTCGTACTTCTGCAGTTGGCCGAACAGCCGCGCCATCACCACCACCGGCTCCAGCGGCTTGTCGAGGAAATCGTCGCAGCCAGCGGCGAAGGCGCGCCTCAGCACCGCACCCTCCTCGAGCGCGGTCATCATCAGGATCGGCGTGAGCCGGAAACGCGGATCGGCACGCAAGCGCTGGCACAGTTCGATGCCGCCCATCACCGGCATTTCCACGTCGATGATGAAGGCGTCCGGCACATGATCGGCCACGGCCGCCAGCGCCTCCTCGCCGTTCTCCGCCATCTCGACGCGGTAGTTGGCGGCATTGAGGATGCGGGCCATGACCGTCCGCGACAAACGGTGGTCGTCGACCACCATGATCGTGCGCTGCCGCTCGCGTATCGACACTACAAGCGCCCTCGATGATCGGCGTACGCGAAGCCGCGCAGCGCGGCCTCGTAGTCGCGCCCCAACGCCAGCACTTTGAAACGCTCGCCCATTTGGCCCGGCATCGTGAGGGCCTTCACCTGCTGCGCCAGTCGCATGCTCTCCTTCGGATCGGCGCTCGCCGCCTCCTGCATCAGCTCCAGCAACCCCGCCCCCATCAGGAACTGCGCCTGCGGCGCGAAGCCCAGCAGCTGCAGGCCAGCGGCGGCGCCGGCCTCGGCCACGGCGGTGAAATCCACGAACGCCGTGATGTCCTGCAAGCCGGGCAAGATCAGCGGATCGGGATGGGCACGGTGCCGGTAGTGGCAGATCAGCGTACCCATGCTGCGCTGCGGATGGTAATACTCGTGGCGCGGGTAGCCGTAGTCGAGAAAGAACATGACGCCCGCCGCCAGCGCGTCGGCCAGGCTGGCCAGCCACGGCGCGAGGCTCGGACACAGCTCGGAGACGTAATCGGTCGGCAGCGGCGCCGGCAGCGCGCGGCGCAGCGCGTCGACCGCGGCCGTCACCGCCCCCGTCTCACGCTCGCACCAGCCGAAGCGCTCGCCCTCCCAGCACACCCGCAGCTCGCGCACGCCCTCGGACGCGATGCGGAAACGCTGCACCGGCAGGGCGTCGATCACCTCGTTGGCCAGCAGCACGCCGCGGATGGGCCGCTCCGGCAGCCGGTCCAGCCACTGCACCCGCTCCAGCCACTGCGGCGCCCGCTCGGCGAGGGTCTCGCGCTGCTGCTGGCGCAGCGCCGCGCTGACTTCGAGGATGAGGTAGCGCTCCGGCGGCTGGCCGAGGTTGCCCAGCTCGGTCAGCACATCGGCCGCCATGCTGCCGGTGCCGGCGCCGAGCTCGAGGATGTCGCCGCCGCCCAACGCGCGCAGGCACTCGGCGCTCTGGCGCGCCAGGGTACGCGAGAACAGCGACGACACCAGCGGCGCGGTGATGAAGTCGCCGCCGGCGCCGAACCGCGCCATGCCGGCGCTGTAGTAGCCCAGCCCCGGCTCGTACAGCGCCATGCTCATGTAACGATCGAAACCGATGCTGCCGCCCTCGGCGGTGATTGCCGCAGCGATACGCTCGATCAGCGCCAGGCTCGTTTCGATGGCGGCCGGATCGGGCTCGGGCCAATCGCTGCGCAGCTGCCGGATCAGCTCGCGCTCACGCGCTCTCATTGCGGCTCCTTGCTCATCATCCCCCTCACCGCTCGCGTCGGCTGCCGCGCTCGATGGTCACGCCGACGCCCCGGCAATCGGGCAGGGCGCCCGGCTTGGTCAGCGACAAGCGCAGCCAAGGCACGCCGAACTCGGCGAGGATCATCGCCGCGGTGCGCTCCGCCAGCGTCTCCACCAGCCGAAACTCGCTCTGCGCGATGAAACCGCGCACTCGGTCGGCCAGCGCTTTGTAATCCACGGCGGCTTCGATGGCGTCGTCGGCCGCGGCGCGGCTCACGTCGGTCGCCACCTCCAGATCCACGCTCACCGTCTGACGAATCCGCCGCTCCCAATCATAGACCCCGATCACGGTGTCCACCCGGAGGTCGCGGAGGAAAACGATATCCATAGAGGCTCCTGCCAGAAAGGCGCTCACTATACCAAAGGCGACCACTTGACCGGCGCTGGTGGACACATTCCAATAGCGCCCATGCTCACCGACATTCTGCTTGTGCTCGCCGGCTATTTGTTCGGCTCGATCTCTTCGGCCATCATCGTCTGCCGGCTGATGGGGCTGCCCGATCCGCGCAGCGAGGGCTCGGGCAATCCGGGCGCCACCAACGTGCTGCGGGTCGGCGGCAAGAAGGCTGCGGCGATCACCCTGGTGGGCGACCTCCTCAAGGGCACGATTCCGATTCTAGCCGGGCGTCTGCTCGGCGCCGGGCCGGAAACGCTGGCACTGATCGGTGCCGCTGCCTTCCTCGGCCACCTGTACCCGGTGTTCTTCGGCTTCAAGGGCGGCAAGGGCATCGCCACCGGCTTCGGCGTGCTGCTCGGCTGGTCATGGCTGGCTTGCCTGCTGACGGCGATCACCTGGCTGCTGGTGGCCAAGCTGTCCAAGATTTCCTCGCTCGCCGCGTTGACGGCTTTCCTGCTGGCGCCCCTGTTCGTCTGGTTCACCACCGGGCAATGGTGGTACACCGTGACCATGGCCATCTTGACCGCGATCACCTACTGGCGCCATCGCAGCAATATCCGCAACCTGCTCGCGGGCACGGAAAGCCGTATCGGCGAGAGGAAGGCCTGAGCCGGCGCCTACTGCGCCGGCGGCCGCAACTGCTCCAGCCCCCAACGCGCCGTCGCCGAGAACGCCAACGGCTCGCGCTCGCCGGCCTTGAAGCGGCAGAAGCCGGCGTAAGCCACCATGGCGCCGTTGTCCGTGCACAGCGCCGGACGCGGATAGTACACCTGCACCCCGAGCCGTTCGCCCAGCTCCTTGAGCTGCTGGCGCAGCGCGCCGTTGGCCCCCACGCCGCCGGCGATCACCAACCGCTTCACGCCGGTCTGCTCCAGGGCGCGCCGGCACTTGATCGCCAGGGTGTCGACCACGGCGTCCTGGAAGGCACGCGCGACGTCGGCGCGCGCCTCCTGGCCGTGGGCCTGGACCGTGTTGAGCGCGAAGGTCTTCAGGCCGGAGAAGCTGAAATCCAGCCCCGGCCGATCGGTCATGGGGCGCGGGAAGCGGAACCGGCTCGGATCGCCCTGCCGCGCCAGCGCCTCCAGCGCCGGCCCGCCCGGATACGGCAGCTCCAGCAGCTTGGCGGTCTTATCGAAAGCCTCGCCGGCGGCGTCGTCGATCGACTCACCCAGCACCAGATAGCGTCCGACCCCGGCCACCTGCACCAGCATGGTGTGGCCGCCCGACACCAGCAGCGCCAGGAACGGGAACTCCGGCGCCGGATCCTCCAGCATGGGCGCCAGCAGATGCGCCTCCATGTGGTGCACGCCCACCGCCGGCACGCCCAGCGCCCAGGCCAGGCTGCGCGCCACCGACGCGCCCACCAGCAGCGCGCCGACCAGGCCGGGCCCCTTGGTATAGGCGATACCCGAGAGCTGGCGCTTGTCCAGGCCGGCATCGGCCAACACCTCCCTGATCAGCGGCAGGAGCTTGCGCACGTGGTCGCGCGAAGCCAGCTCCGGCACCACGCCGCCGTACTGCGCGTGCAGAGCGATCTGGCTGTAGACGCGGTGCGCCAGCAGCCCGCCGGGCTCGCCGTAGACGGCGACGCCGGTTTCGTCACAGGAGGTCTCTATGCCTAGTACATGCATGATTCAGCGCGCTTTTGCATTTGTCGGCGGTGGGGCTTAGAATGTTGCGCCCCACCCTGGGGTTTTTAACGATCAACTAGATAGGAAGGTGTGATTTTACATGCCCATCGTAAAGGTTCGGGAGAACGAGCCGTTTGAGGTGGCGCTGCGTCGCTTCAAGCGTTCCTGCGAAAAGGCTGGCATCCTGTCGGAGATCCGCCGCCGGGAGTTCTACGAAAAGCCCACTCAGGAGCGGAAGCGCAAGGCGGCTGCGGCAATCAAGCGGCACATGAAGCGGCTCTCCCGCGAGCAGGCTCGTCGCACCCGTCTGTACTAATCCAGAGGGCCTGGTGATGAGCGAGCTCAAAAACCGCATCACCGAGGCCGTCAAGGCCGCCATGCGTGCCGGTGACAAACCTCGTCTCGGCACGCTGCGCCTGGTCACCGCCGCCATCAAGCAGCGGGAAGTGGATGAGCGCCGCGAGCTCAGCGATGACGACATCATCGCTACGCTCAGCAAGATGATCAAGCAGCGGCGCGAATCGATCGCCCAGTACGAGCAGGCCAATCGAACCGATCTCGTCGACCAGGAAAAGGCCGAGATCGCCATCATCGAAGAGTTCCTGCCGCAGCCGCTGTCGGACGCGGAGATCGACCGGTTGATCGATGACGCCATCGCCCAAGCCGGCGCCACCAGCGTCAAGGACATGGGCAAGGTGATGGGGATCATCCGTCCGCAGGTGCAGGGCCGGGCCGATGTCGCGGTGGTAAGCGCGCGCGTGAAAGAGCGTCTGAGCGCCAGCTGATCAGCTGAATCGCGTCACATGCCGCTTAGCCGGCGTGGGCTAACCTTGATACTTTCGGTGCTCGTGCGCCGACGTTGGGGTATTCCCGCATGGCCGGTCGCATCCCTGAGCAGTTCCTCGACGAGCTGCTCAACCGTCTAGACATCGCCGACGTGGTCGGCCAACGCATCGAGCTCAAGCGGGCCGGCAGCAACCTGCAGGCCCTCTGCCCGTTCCATCACGAAAAAACACCTTCCTTCACGGTCAGCCCCAGCAAGCAGTTCTATCACTGCTTCGGCTGCGGCGCGCACGGCAACGCCATCCGGTTCGTCATGGAGTACGACCGGATGGAGTTCCGCGACGCCGTCGAGCACCTCGCCCGCTACGTGGGCATGGAGCTGCCGAAGTCGATCGAGGACGACGCTACCCGCGAGCTGGCGCCCATCTACGACATCCTGAGCAAGGCCTCCGACCAATACCAGCGCTGGCTGCGCCAGCATCCGGCCCGCCGCCAGGCGGTGGACTACCTCAAGGGCCGCGGCGTCAGCGGCGAGATCGCCGCCGAATACGGCCTGGGCTTCGCCCCGCCCGGCCGCGATCTGCTGATCAAAGCGCTCGACCGCCCCGCTCTGCTGCTCAAGGCCGGCCTGGCCGGCAAGACCGAGGACGGGCGGCTCTACGACCGCTTCCGCGAGCGGGTGATCTTCCCCATCCGCGACCGGCGCGGCCGCGTCATCGGCTTCGGCGGCCGGGTGCTGGGCAGCGGCGAGCCCAAGTATCTGAATTCCCCGGAAACGCCGGTATTTCACAAGGGCAAGGAACTTTACGGCCTGTACGAATGTCTGCAAGGGGGCCAGCGGCCGAGCGAGCTGGTGGTGGTGGAAGGCTATATGGACGTGGTCGCGCTGGCCCAGCACGGACTGCGCCAGGCGGTCGCCACCCTGGGAACGGCCACCTCCACGGTGCAGGTCGAGCGGCTGTTCCAGGTCTGCCCCAACGTCGTGTTCTGCTTCGACGGCGACCGCGCCGGCCGGGCCGCGGCGGCCAAGGCGCTGGAGGCGACGCTGCCGGCCATGCGCGACGGGCGTCAGGCACGATTCTTGTTTCTACCGGAGGGTGAGGACCCGGATTCGCTGGTGCGCCAGGAGGGCGCGGAGGCCTTCCGCGAGCGCCTGCGCCAGGCCCTGCCGTTGTCGGAGGTTTTCTTCGAGCAGCTCATGACCGGCGTCGATCTGACCAGCGTCGACGGCCGCGCGCGGCTGGCCGAGCGCGCCGCGCCGGGCTTGCGGAAACTGCCGCCGAGCATTTTCCGCGAGATGATGCTGGAGCGTCTGGCCGAGCTGACCAAAGTGGACGTGCGGCGGGTGGAATCGACCCTGGTCGCACCGCCGCCGCCCAAGCCCGCACCAAAACCGGTCGGCAACCCACTGACCGGGGTGCGACGCGGTGTGCGCCTGGCCATCGGCATGTTGCTGCGGCAGCCGGCGCTGGCGCGCCTGGCACCGCCGCCGAGCGAGTTCGCCGGCCTGGACGAACCGGGCATGGCACTGTTCCTGGACGTGCTGGCAGCCGCGCAGGCCGCGCCCGATTTGGGAACGGCGGCGCTCCTTGAGCGGCTCAAGGACAACCCACATGAAGCTTTGCTTTGGAGGCTCGTCGCACAGGAGGACACGGTCCCCCCCGGGGACGTCGAGCAGGAGTTTCGCGACACGTTGCAATGGCTGAGTCGATTGCGCGAGCAAAAACGCCTGCAATACTTGGATGAACGGTTACAGCAAGGACTGCTGTCGGAAAGCGAATTGCGCGAGTGGCAGGAACTGCTTGCCCGCAAGCGCCCAAGCCCTGACAGGGCCTGACATTGTGCGGTCGCAAAACCCCGCTATAATGCGCGGTTCGTCTTGCGCCACCAACCCGTAGCAGCGGTATCCCAAGTTTATGACCCAAGATCATCAGTCCCAGATCAAGGAGCTCATCGCCAAGGGTAAGGAGCAGGGCTTCCTGACCTATGCCGAGGTCAACGACCACCTCCCCGATGACATCGTTGATCCCGAGCAGATCGAAGACATCATCGGCATGATCAACGACATGGGCATCACTGTCCATGAGGTGGCGCCGGATGCCGACACACTGCTCCTGAGCGAAGCGGCCGTTCCCGCCGACGACGACGAGGCCGAGGAAGCCGCCGCCGCGCTGGCCGCGGTCGACTCCGAGTTCGGCCGCACCACCGACCCGGTGCGCATGTACATGCGCGAAATGGGCACGGTCGAGCTGCTCACCCGCGAAGGCGAGATCGAGCTGGCCAAGCGCATCGAGGAAGGCCTCGACCAGGTGCTGACCGCGGTCTCCTCCTACCCCGAATCGGCGCGCCTGCTGCTCGACCTCTACGCCAAGGTCGAACCGGGCGAAGTCCGCCTGGGCGACATCGTCAGCGGCTTCCGCGACCTGAGCGATCCGGTGCCGGTCGAAGGCGACATCCCGCCCGAAGAGCTGGAGCTGGGCGCCGAGCCGCCCGTGGTCGACGACGACGAGGACGAGGAGGACGAGGACGGCGACAGCGCCGATGCCGGCGACAGCGGCCCCGATCCGGTGATGGCCGCCGAGCTGTTCGCGCGCCTGAAGGCGTTGCACGAGGAGATGGAAGCGGCGCTGGCCGAGGGCGAGCGTACCCGCATCGCCACCGTGCGCGAAGAGCTGGGCAAGCTGTTCCTGACCTTCAAGTTCACGCCCAAGGTCATCGACACCATGGTCGAGACCCTGCGCAAGGCCGTGGAAGGCATCCGCTCCCACGAGCGCGAGATCATGCGCGCGGCCGTGAAAAAGGCGGAAATGCCGCGCAAGACCTTCCTCGAGACCTTCCCGGGCCGCGAGACCGATCCGGGCTGGCTGGAGGAGCAGATCAACAGCGGCGCGCCCTACGCCGCCAAGCTGGCCGCGCTGGCCGATGAGATCCGCGCCATCCAGAGCCACATGGCGCAGCTGGAGCGCAGCACCGGCCTGACCATCACCGAAATCAAAGAGATCAACCGCAAGATGTCGATCGGCGAGGCCAAGGCCCGCCGCGCCAAGAAGGAAATGGTCGAGGCCAACCTGCGGCTGGTGATCTCCATCGCCAAGAAGTACACCAACCGCGGCCTGCAGTTCCTCGACCTGATCCAGGAAGGCAACATCGGCCTGATGAAGGCGGTGGACAAGTTCGAATACCGCCGCGGCTACAAGTTCTCGACCTACGCCACCTGGTGGATTCGGCAGGCCATCACCCGCTCCATCGCGGACCAGGCCCGCACCATCCGCATCCCGGTGCACATGATCGAGACCATCAACAAGCTCAACCGCGTCTCCCGCCAGATGCTGCAGGAGATGGGCCGTGAGGCCACCCCGGAGGAGCTGGCCCGGCGCATGGAGATGCCCGAGGACAAGGTGCGCAAGGTCCTCAAGATCGCCAAGGAGCCGATCTCCATGGAGACGCCCATCGGCGACGACGAGGACTCGCATCTGGGCGACTTCATCGAGGACACCAACGTCATGTCCCCGATCGAGTCCGCCACCCGCGAGGGCTTGAAGGAGGCCGTGCGCGAGGTGCTGAGCGGCCTGACCCCGCGCGAGGCCAAGGTGCTGCGCATGCGCTTCGGCATCGACATGAACACCGACCACACCCTGGAAGAGGTCGGCAAGCAGTTCGACGTCACCCGCGAGCGCATCCGTCAGATCGAGGCCAAGGCGCTGCGCAAGCTGCGCCACCCGTCGCGCTCCGACGCGCTGCGCAGCTTCCTCGAAGACTGAGCGAAGCGCCTTACTCGAAGCCCCGCCTCTGGCGGGGCTTCGCCTTTTCGGCCCCCTCGGCACCGAGTCGGTACAAGAACATGGATAAGCTGTTCATCTTCATGCTGGGCGGCAAACACCCCCGCGCACGCATCGAGGTTCACGACATCGTCCCTGCCATCGCCAGCGATTACCGCGACGCCTTCCCCTGGCTGCGCCGCCACTGGTTCGGCGACCTAGCGGGCGCGCACATCGACGGCTGGATCTGCCTCGACGGGCTGGAAGGCTACCGCCTGGAATTCGCCACCGCCGCGCCGGCCGCCGACGCCCCCCGCCTCTACCTGATCAACCTCGGCGGCTACTTGGCCGACCAGTTCGGCGAGCAGCACCAATACATCCCCGTGGTCGCCCACAGCGCCGCGGAAGCCAAGCGCAAAGGCAAGGAACAAGCGGAACGCGCGTGGCTGAAGCCACACGCCGACGCCGTCATCGACATCGACGACTGCCTGCTGATCGACCAGGTGGACGGCCGCCACATCCACCTGCTGCCGGGCGCCCACACACCGCCCGCCTGGACCAACCACTACGAACTGCTGGAGAGCTAGCGCGCGTTGGCTCTCCCGCACAGCGCCGGGCTATAATGCAGGGTGCCGCGAAGGACCGCGTCCCTCCTGCGCGGGGAGCGACTCGAGACGGGCCTATAGCTCAACGGTCAGAGCAGGGGACTCATAATCCCTTGGTTCCAGGTTCGAATCCTGGTGGGCCCACCAATCACAGCTGACACTTGCGGCGTTCCCTTTCGGCAGTTCTTCGATCTCTATCCTGAAATCGCCAGCTGATTTGAAGTGACAGCACTGTTGGCGACGTTACACGTGCGGTGACTTACACTCGCCAAGCTTCTGCACGGGATACACGAATAATTTGATCCCACACCCCTGTCTCATGCACACCGCTCTACGCAGATAGACTCTGTCACCAGTGCGGCACGGCCGCCTTTTTCCAGCGGCCGTAGGTCGGGGCAGCGTGTTACTCAGGCACGCTGCTGCCTGCGTTGTGACCGTCCTGCCTGTCCGTGGCGATGGCGAATGTGCTGATATAGCCCGCCCCAGATTTCGTCGTGACGAAAAGGTGGGCGGTTGTGAGGGCTGATGCAGGATAAGCCTGCCGCCGGCAAGTGTAATACACTACGACAACAGCAAAACGCCCCAAACCCTTTTGGAACCCTCCATGCCGCGTAATGCCGAGGCTGGGACAAGCCGTAGTAGCTACATCTATCCGTTGCGGTTGCCCGATGCTCTGCGCGAGCAGTGGACCGCCTGCCCCATGAACCGCAGTTCACGATGGAAGCGACGGGTCGCCTTAAGACTCATCGCGACAGCTTCTGGCCATTGGCCGCTACCTGAATCAGGTCACCCGCAATCTCACGGCAGGCCGGGCGCAGCAGCTCAGGCGCCTGTGGAACCTTGACTATGCGCCAAGGATTCGCTGGTGTTTTCAGGCATTGAGCATGCCTGATGCGCGCCGCGAGCCCAGGCGCCGGACCATTGCCAGAGAGCAAAAAGAACATCACGCAAAGGACAAGAACAGCATGACAAAGAAAAGGGTCGCCAAAAACGCCAACGGCGCCTCCCTCGGCTTCGAGGCCGAACTCTTCAAGGCCGCCGACAAGCTGCGCGGCAACATGGAGCCCTCCGACTACAAGCACGTGGTGCTGGGGCTCATCTTCCTCAAGTACATCTCCGACGCCTTCGAGGCCAAACACAAGGCGCTGCTGGCGG
>Ga0207864_1002698_pt1 | contig 16183 bp, 14 predicted proteins | sample HigsolmetaAR202D_FD_184834 | JGI IMG/M metagenome (GOLD analysis project Ga0207864, IMG submission 184834) | Ionic liquid and high solid enriched microbial communities from the Joint BioEnergy Institute, USA - AR20-2-D (SPAdes) (version 2) ... | reverse complement strand
ACGAGGTTGCCCACGGCGAGGTTGATGTCGCCAAACAGCAATGTGTAGCCGTCGGGCGTGGCACGTGCCACGCGCGTCATCCCGACGCTGCCCGCGGCACCGGGCTGGTTCTCGACGACAAGGCTGTTGCCCAGGCGCTTGCCCAGTTCCTCGGCGACAAGGCGTCCGAGTACGTCAGTGGGACCTCCGGGGGCATACGGGATGACCAGTGTGATCGCCCGGTCGGGGTAGTTGGTAGTCGCCCAAGCGGCAGGCATCAGGCCCGCCACCATGGCGAGCGTCGAGATCCAGCGTTTGAGTTTCATGGTCGGTCTCCTCCGTTGTCATATTGGGGATTTCTACTGCTGGTGGATCAGTCGGCCGGCCCGCAGGTCGGGCGCACGGCGCGTGGCGGCCAGCGCCAGCCGCACGCGGCGTATCGTTCATACTTCGACGGTCTCGGCGTCGTAATTGAAGAGCCAGTCGTAGCGGTCGCTGATGGCGGTGCGCTGCCACTCGCGATTGACGAACTCGATCGCAGTGTCTTCCTGGGCCAGCGAGGGGTGATGGAAGCGATGTCGGTTCTCCGACGAGCCCCTCACCATCCGGTAGGTATGCGGTTTGCGGACGGACTCGTAGCGCTGCAGCGCTTCTTCGATGGTAGGGTAATTGACCAGACAGCGCGCGAGCACGATGGCATCCTCGATGGACGACACGGCGCCCTGCCCCAGCAATGGCAAGGTGGGGTGCGCGGCATCGCCCAGCAGGGTTGCACGCCCCACGGTCCAGTGATCGAGGAAACTGCGCAGGCACAAGGCCCACTGCGTGAACTGGTCGCCATGCCCGATGAGGGTGAGCACATCTTCATGCCAGCCTGCAAAGTCGCGCAGGCAGTCTTCGCGCGTGCCCACCCGGTTCCATGGCGGCCCGTCCCAAGGCTGGTTCTCGAGCGTGCCCACGAAGTTCATGAGCCGGCCCCCCTGCACCGGATAATGCACCACGTGCCCCTTGTGGCTGATCCAGTTCAGGGCCACGTTGCGGCGCATGCGCTCGGGTAGCCGCTCCATCGGGATGAGGCCACGCCACACCACCTGCCCCGTGAACAACAACGGATCCTCACCGTGCAGGGCGGCACGTACGCGCGAATGGACGCCGTCCGCCCCGATCAGCATGTCGCCCCGCACGGTTTCCCCGGACTCGAGCTGCACCTCGACGCCGTTGGCGTCCTGGCGCACGTCGATGACGCGACTGTGCAGCCGCAGGGCCTCGGGGCTGAGCCGGCGCACTTCGTTGGCCAGCACCCGCAGCAGGTCGGGACGGAACACGGTCATGTAGGGAAAACCGTACTTGCGCAATGCCTCGGACCCCAGATCGAACAGCTTCCACATGCGGCCCGTGTTCCAGAGGCGCACTTCCTTAGCATCGGCATCGCACGACAGTTTCTGTAATGGTTCGAACAATCCCAACGCATGGAGCGCACGATTGCCGTTCGGGCTGATCTGTATGCCGGCCCCAACTTCGCGCAATTCGCCAGCCTGCTCGAAAACGGTTACGTTGAAACCCTTCTGCAGCAGGGCACAGGCGGCGGCCAAGCCTCCTATGCCGCCTCCCGCTATCAATGCGTTGAGATCTTTCACGGTGTTTCCTTATACTTCGACGGTATCGACCTGGTAGCTGTACAGCCACTCGTAACGGTCACCGATCGCCGTGGGCGACCATACCTCGTTGCCGTATGCTTCCGACGACTCGGGCGTGGCCAGGCGCGGCGAGTGAATGATCTTGCCGTTGTTGATGGCTTCACGCACCATGCGGTACGTGCGGGGCAGGCGCAGTTCCTCGTAACGTTTCAGCGCCCGTTCGTGGTCATCGATTTCTTTCAGGCAGCGTGCCAGAATCACCCCATCTTCAATGGCATGCACGGCCCCCTGCGCCAGGAACGGAGGCGTACCGTGGCATGCGTCACCCAGCAGGGTCACGCGCGCGGTCGACCAGTGCTGCAGGAACGGCCGCAAGCACAGCGCCCATTTCAGCACCGGCCCGCAGTTCTGGATGAGCGCATGAATGTCGGGGCTCCATCCTTCGAATGCATGCGCGCATTCTTCCTTGGTGGTGGGTCGATTCCACGGCGGCCCGTCCCAGGTCTGCCCTTCGCGGGTTGCCACGAAGTTCATGTAGCGGCCGGCATTCACCGGATAATGGACCACGTGTCCACCCGGGCCGCACCAGTTCACCGCGACGTTGCGCTGCAGGTGCGGCGGAACGTTTTCCATGGGGATCAGACTGCGCCAGACCGACATGCCCGTGTATTCGAGGTCGTCGGCACCAAACACGCGCGAACGCACCATCGAATGGATGCCGTCGGCCCCTACCACGATGTCGGCACTCAGCTTCGTGCCATCCTGCAGGGTAAGGACCACTTCGTCGTCGCGCTGCTCAACCTCCTCGCAGCGCGCATTGAGCCGGATCGCATCCGGGCTGAGCTCGCGCACGCGCTCACCCAGGCAGCGCAGCAGATCCGGACGGAACACCGTGAGATAGGGGAAACCGTATTTCTCGAGGACAAGTTTGGAGTCCGAGAACAGCTTCCAGGCACGGCCCGTCTGCCATTGGCGGATCTCTTTCTCGTCGGTATGGCAGGAGAGCTCGCGCAGGGTCTCGAACACGCCGAGCATATTGAGCGCGCGGGCGCCGTTAGGGCTCAACTGGATACCCGCACCCACTTCACGCAACTCGCCTGCCTGCTCGAGAACTTCCACTTCGAACCCACGTTGCAGCAGCGCGATGGCGGCGCCAAGGCCGCCAATGCCGCCGCCAACCACGATGATTTTCTTTGCGCTCATGGGTCAGGCCTCCCGGTAAAAGCCCAGTACGTTCATCAGCGGTAAGTCGGTGACTTCCATGAGCAGACAATCACTCCTGGCTTCATAACGCACGGGATTCCAGATCGGCGCGACCATGACATCGCCCCGCTCGAATTCGAAGCGCTCGTCGCCGATGCGCGCCACACCTTCGCCTGACTGCACCACGATGATGCGGCTGGTGGTGTTCTGGCTGACCGGAGTTTCGGCACCGGCGGCAAGCCTGATGAAGCTGATGTCCATGGTCTTGAAATGCTCGGCAGTATCGAGCTTCAGGCGCTGGACGCCGTTCTTCACCGGCTGGGCTGCCAGCTGCGGCAGGGTCTTTTGCGGCGGGAAGTAGTACGGATGATCTTCCGGCGTCTGCGTGACTTGCTGGTATTTGTCCGGATGCTCTCCCCAGAACATGGGCTGTAGCAGGTGCACCAGGGGTACGTCGAGGATGTCGATCCAGTAGGCGTTGCCCGTGCCTTCGTTGAAGTGGCTATGCATGCCGAACGCAGGGGTGAGGAGGACGTCGCCCGTGCGCATGGGCAACTGGACGCCGTCGACGACGCTGTAGCAGCCTTCGTCGGCCTCCACGATGTAGCGCATGGCGTTGGGGGTGTGCCAGTGGGCACGGGCATGTTCGCCCGGCTTGAGCATCTGGTAGGCCACCACCAGGGTGCGCACGGAATCGTAGTCGTTGTCGCCGACCGGGTTATAGAGCAGCAGGTTGCGCCGCTCGGCCAGTTCGGTGTCCATCCACCGGCCCGCCTGCTCCATGGCCAGCTTGCCCACCTGGTAGCTCCAGCGGCGGGGCTTGAATTCAGTTCGTGGCTGCGGCCATAGCGAGGGCCGTTTCTTGTGCCAGCCCGGGGTCATCCGGTTGGCATCCAGCACCGGATACAGTTCATCCAGGTTAGTGGCCGCCTGCAATTGTTGAATGGCATCTTGACTCATGGTTGGGTCCTTTTCAGATCAGCTGTGCCGGACGAACTCGTAGGGCTTCTCGAACACGATGTTCCGGCCCCGGTTGCCCTGGCGCACTTTCACCTGCATGCGTCCTACGTTCTGCACTTCAATGGTGATCACGTCGCCATCGACGACTTTGTCGACTCCGGCCGGCGTGCCCGTAGCGATGATGTCACCGGGATAAAGCGTCATGGCAGACGACGCGATGGCAATCATGTCGGGAATGTCGACGATGAGGTCGCGCGTATTGGCGCTCTGGCGCAGCTGGTCGTTCACCCACAGTTTCATGTCGAGGTTGGCCGGGTCCGCAATTTCATCGGCGGTGACGATCCAGGGGCCCACCGGCGTGAAGGTGTCGTACGACTTGCGCATGACGCGCTCTTCGCGACCGCGCACGGTCATGTCGATCAGGCATGCATACCCGAAAACATGCGTCAGGGCTTCTTCGCGCGGAATGCAACGCCCTCCCTCGCCGATGATGATGCCTACCTCGCACTCGTGGTGAATCTCACGGCCCGGAAGATCGGGCAGCTCCACGCCTTCGTCCTGCCCGACCAGCGAGGAATTCGCTTTCAGGAAGAATCCTTGCAGGTTGGCCAGCCCTTTGGAGGCCATTTCAGTAGCATGATCGTGGTAGTTCACGGGATAGGCGATCAGCTTGTTGGGCCATGGCACGGGGGTCAGCAGCTTGACGGAATCCAGCGGCACACCGGGCTCGCTGTCGAGCCTGGCCTGCAGGGTATCCTTCAGCTGCCTGAAGTTGCGGATCAGGCGGTTCATGCCTACCGGAGGCCAATCTGCCGGTTCGCCCTGCACCAGGGCCGTGACATCGACCACCTTCTGGCCGTCGCTTACTCCAATACGGTCATCGTTGAATCGCAGAATCTTCATGGCTTCCTCAATCAAGTGTGAGTCATTGTCGGACAGGCGCGCTACCGGGAGAAGTGACAAATCGAGAAGGGGAACATCTCGAGTTGAGAGGCCAGCTCGAACGCCGAGGCATCACAAAACGAGAGGGCTCGCAACTCGATATGCACACTTCCCGAACCCCTGGGTGCATGGTCTACTCTTGCACACTGCGTTCGAACGACGGATACACATGGGCCGAACACATGAACACAATAACGAGGATGCAGGCGTTGCGCATCACCACCTACGGAGAACCGGAAGTCGCACGATGGCAGGAGATGCCCATACCTGAACCCGGGCCGGGCGAAGTGCTGGTTCGGGTGGCAGCCGCAGGCATCAACTTCATGGATGTACATACCCGCCAGGGCAAGTATCACGACTCGGTGACCTACCCCGTACGGGCGCCGTGCACTCTGGGCATGGAAGGCGCCGGCGTGGTCGAGAAGGTGGGCCCGGGCAGCACGGACTTCGCCCCGGGCGACCGAGTGGCCTGGTGCGTGTCCTGGGGCGCGTTTGCCACGTACGCGTGCGTACCGTCAACCCGGCTGGTGCGCGTACCCGAGGGCCTGACGCTGGTGGATGCCGCCGGCGTGCTGTTTCACGGACTTACGGCGCACTACCTCGCGTACGACGTGGGCCAGCTGCAACCGGGGCACACCATTCTCGTGCACGCGGGCGGTGGCAATATTGCCAACCTGCTGATCCAGCTTGCGGTTGCACGCGGAGTACGGGTGCTCTCCACTGCCAGCAATGAGGCCAAGCAGGCGCGCGCCCGGGAAGCCGGGGCCGAGGTGATGGCCTACACTGATTTCGACACTCGCGTGCGTGCGCTTACCGACGGAAAAGGCGTCGACGTATGTTACGACGCCATCGGCAAACCCACCTTGCGGCAGAGTTTCGCAGCCACGCGGCGCAAAGGGCTGGTGGTGAACTACGGCAGCGTGGGCGGCCCGGTGAAAGATCTCGACCCTATCGAACTCGGTGAGGCAGGTTCACTGTACCTCACCCGCCCTCGCCTGGCCGACCATATCGCCGAGCCCGAAACGCTGCGCTGGCGCGCCGACGAGATCTTCCAGCACATCATTGCCGGGCGGCTGCGACCCGCGCTGAGGTACGAGAACGGCTGGGAACACATCGTGCCGGCCATGGAAGCGCTCGAGTCGCGCACCAGCCTGGAGAAAGTCGTGGTCAGGGTCTCGCAAGACGCCTAGTCATCATCAGGGGTTGAATATGTCCTCACAAATTGCAGTTCCTGCGATTTTCATGCGGGGTGGTACCAGCAAAGGCGTGTTCTTCCACACGCCCGATCTGCCAGCATCGTTGCAGAACGATCCTGAGCGCCGCGACCGTTTCTTTGCGCGACTGATCGGCAGTCCCGACCCTTACGGCAAGCAGGTCGACGGCATGGGAGCGGGTGGATCCAGCTTCAGCAAGGTCGTGCTGATTCAGCGCAGCCAGCGTCCGGATTGCGACATCGACTACCTGTTTGGAGCGGTGGGCATCGAAGATGGCGTACTCGACTGGACGGCGAACTGCGGCAACCTGAGCGCGGCTGCCGGTCTGTACGGCATTACCCAGGGCTTCGTGCCCGCGTGCGAAGGGCCCACCGCAACGGTGCGCATCTGGCAGGCAAACATCAACAAGCAGATCGTGGCGCATGTGCCGGTGCACGAAGGTGAAGCGCTGGAAACGGGTGATTTCCGCGTTGATGGCGTGAGCTTTCCCGGAGCGCCCATCACGCTTGACTTCATGGACCCGGTAGGCGTAGGTGCCGACAGCAGCCTGCTGCCCACGGGCCGGGTGCGCGACACCCTCCAGGTTCCCGGCGTGGGCACGCTTGACGTTACCTACCTGAACGCCGGCAACCCCACCGTATTCACCATCGCCCACCAGCTGGGCCTCAAAGGCACGGAATCCCAGCAGGATGTCAATACCAATGCCGGGCTGCTGGACCGCCTCGAACAAGTTCGCGCGCATGCCGCGGTGGCCATGGGGCTGGCTGCCAGCCCGGAAGATGCGACCCGAAACCGGCCGGGCAGCCCCAAGCTGGTATTCCTGTCTGCACCGGCAACCCACATGGCGGCGGGCGGGCGTGAAGTGCGCGCCGATGAAGTCGACGTCGTGGCACGCATCACGTCGATGGGCAAGCTGCACCATGCCATGACCGGCACGGGTGGGGTCGCCATTGCAGTAGCAGCGGCCATCGATGGGACCGTGTTGTCGGAAGTGATGCGTCCCGGCGCCAGACCCCCCGGCAACGAGGTCACGTTCGGCCATGCGTCGGGCGTGCAACGCGTTGGAGCCACTCTGTCCCGTGCGGCAGACGGTTCGCTGAAAGTGGAGAAAGTGACGCTGCAGCGCACGGCGCGGCGCCTGATGGTGGGATCGGTCCTGGTTCCCGCGTCTTACGTGTAACAGCGCGGGTACAGTACTGCCGCAGTGCGAAACGGCATGGCGCGCACGGCCCTGGCGCCGCCGTGCGCAGGCTCACGCGGCCTCGACCCGCTTCGCGCCCGGCCAGAAGCCGCGGTCGAGCAACCGGTAAAACTCTTCTTCAAGAATGGCCGCAACGCGATTCACCGCGAGGGCCTTGCTGCTGGCACGCGAACGCACCAGGTTCAGGCGCCAGTTCAGCCGGGGCGAGGTGAACGGAATGCGCCGCAGCAAAGTGGATTCGGCCAGGTACGACCACGCGCTGAAGCTGAAGATGGTGACACCCAGGCCATGGGTGACCAGCGAGCGGATGGTGTGGGTACCGGCCACTTCGTAAACGATGTTGGGACGCACCCCATGCCCCTGGCAGATACGGTCGACCAGGACGCGCAGGCTGCTGGGCCGTGGCGGCAGCAGCAGCGGCAGCCGGGCGAGGTCCTCAATGGCGCACACCTCCGGCACGGTGATACCGTTCGCCCGCGCCGTTTCCGGTTCGGGCGCCACCAGGTACAAAGGTTCGGTCATCAGGGGTCTGACCTCAAAATTGCTGCCGAACTCGCCGTTGAATACCAGCGCCAGGTCGGCTTCGCCCTCGGTGATCCATGAATGCACGTCGCCTGGCGTACCTTCCATCAGCACAAGATTCACCAAGGGCAGTTCGTCGCGGCAGCGGCGCAGCACCGGGGGCGCAAGCTCGGCACATGTGCGCTGCGGCATGGTTACGCGCACGCGGCCGGTGGGCGTCATGACATAAGCCGAGAGATTGCTCTCGATGTCTTCCATGGTCTCGACGAGCTCCCGCGCCCGTTCCAGAAACGCGAGTCCGGCCTCGGTAAGCTCAACGCCGCGTGCGCGACGCACGAAGAGCGTGGACCCGACCCGGTGCTCGAGGCGGCCAACCCGTTTGCTGAGCGCGGACGGGGCGATTGACATGGCCACTGCCGCCTGGGCAAAGCTGCCGTGCCGCGCCACGTTCACGAATGCCTGTATGTCTTCAAAAAGCATGTGTACCGTATCATCCTGACGGCCGTGCGGGTGCACCTCCGCACCTGCCGCCGCCCTGTTTCCTGTGCCCGGGCCCCGCCGCAGAAAGACAAAACCCCGCCGTGGGGCGGGGTTTGCTCTCGCTGCGCCGACGCCGGCCGGCCGTGCTGGCGCCGGACTAGTCGTCAAGCAGCGAGAGATCGCGCACCGCCCCCTTGTCGGCCGAAGTGACCAGCCTGGCGTAGGCTTTCAGCGCGGCCGAGACCTTGCGCGGACGCGGTCTGGCGGGCTTCCAGCCCTTGGCGTTCTGCTCTTCGCGCCGACGTGCCAGCTCTTCATCGGAAACCAGCACATTGATGGTGCGGTTGGGGATGTCGATGCGGATGCGGTCGCCATCGCGCACCAGCCCAATGGCGCCACCCGCCGCGGCTTCGGGCGAGCAGTGACCGATGGACAGCCCCGAGGTTCCGCCCGAGAACCGACCGTCAGTGAGCAGCGCGCAGGCCTTGCCCAGGCCCTTCGCCTTGATGTAGCTGGTGGGATAGAGCATCTCCTGCATGCCGGGACCACCGCGCGGACCTTCGTAACGCACGATGACCACTTCACCCGGTTTGACCTTGTCATTCAGGATATGTTCGACGGCCTCCTCCTGCGACTCGGTGACGTGCGCCACGCCTTCGAACACCAGGATGCTTTCATCGACACCGGCAGTCTTCACGACACAGCCGTCTTGCGCGATGTTGCCAGTGAGCACGGCAAGGCCGCCCTCCTGCGAGAATGCATGTTCGATGGAACGGATGCAGCCGTTGGTGCGATCGAGGTCGAGGCTGGGCCAGCGTGCGTCCTGGCTGAATGCCTGCTGGGTGGGAATGCCGCCCGGGCCAGCAAGATAGAAACGCCTGACCTCCTCGTCGCTGGTGCGGCGGATGTCCCACTTCTCGAGCGCTTCGCCCAGTGTGGGCGCATGCACCGTGGGCACGTCGGTGTGGATCTTCCCGGCGCGCTCGAGCTCGCCCAGAATGGCCATGATGCCACCCGCGCGATGCACGTCTTCGATGTGGTACTGGTTGGTGTTGGGCGCCACCTTGCACAGCTGCGGCACTTGGCGCGACAGTCGATCGATGTCGGCCATGGTGAAGTTGATCTGCGCTTCCTGCGCAATGGCCAGCAGGTGCAGGATGGTGTTGGTGGAACCGCCCATGGCGATGTCCAGCGTCATGGCGTTTTCGAAGGCCTTGAAGCCCACGGAGCGCGGCAGCACCCGTTCATCGCCCTGCTCGTAGTATTGCCGGGCGAGCTCCACGATACGCCGACCGGCACGCTTGAAGAGCAGTTCGCGGTCGGCATGGGTGGCCACGAGCGTACCATTGCCGGGCAGCGACAGCCCCAGTGCCTCGGTGAGGCAGTTCATGGAGTTGGCGGTGAACATGCCCGAGCAGGACCCGCAGGTAGGGCAGGCCGAACGCTCGACCTGGGCCACCGCAGCGTCGGAGTAGGACCTGTCGGCTGCCATCACCATGGCGTCGATCAGGTCGAGCTTGCGCACTTCAACTGCCTGGGTTTGCGGGTTGGCCAGGCGCGTCTTGCCCGCCTCCATGGGGCCGCCCGAGACGAAGATCACGGGGATGTTCAGGCGCATGGCGGCCATCAGCATGCCCGGGGTGATCTTGTCGCAGTTCGAGATGCACACCATGGCGTCGGCACAGTGCGCGTTCACCATGTACTCGACCGAGTCGGCGATGATGTCGCGGCTGGGTAGCGAATACAGCATGCCGTCGTGCCCCATCGCAATGCCGTCGTCGACCGCAATGGTGTTGAATTCCTTGGCGACCCCGCCAGCCGCTTCAATTTCACGGGCGACCAGCTGGCCAAGGTCTTTCAGATGCACGTGGCCAGGCACGAACTGGGTGAACGAGTTGACGACCGCAATGATCGGCTTGGAAAAGTCCTCGTCTTTCATGCCGGTGGCGCGCCAGAGGGCACGCGCACCGGCCATGTTGCGGCCAGCGGTAGAAGTCTTTGAGCGGTATGCGGGCATCGTAATTCTGTAACCGGTTACTGGTTGACGGCGCCCCCGATGGAGGACCGTAGTCGGATGCACACCGCGCAGCGGAATGGATTCTGGTGCAGGCGGCATGCGGCCTCGCCCCTGCCGAGGGCGAATGGCTAATTATCACACATGCCTCTGCCCCTGGCAGCAGCCGCCTGCAATACCGGGCTGGCGTGGGCCGCACTCTTGCACTACCCCCGACGCACGCGCTTCGCCACACCGGTCAACGCCGCGTTCACACCAGGGCCGCAGGCTGCAGGAATTCCATGAACTGCAGGCGTGCCTCTTCATACTCGTGCGCGAAGCGGTCGACGATTGCCCGGGCGGTCTCGATCTGCGTGCTGGCGCCCACGCCGTGGCCGGCACTCCAGACGTCTTTCCAGGCTTTCACCTGGGTGGTGTCACCGCCGCCCAGGTTGAATGACGACTTGCTGCGTACGGCCAGCGTGGAGGGGTCAATTCCCAGGGCTTCGAAACTCTTCGTAAGATAGTTGGCGTACAGCCCCGTGACTGCATTGGTGCAGGTGATGTCGTCGATACCCGAAGCCAGCACCATGTGCTTGTAGGCATCGGGAGCATTGGCCTCGGCACTGGGGATGAAGCGCGTGCCCACGTAGGCAATATCGGCACCCATGGCCTGGACGGCGAGCAGCTGGCGGCCATTGGTAATGCCGCCTGCCACCGCAATTGGACCATCAAATATGGCACGTACTTCCGCAACGAAAGCCATGGGGTTCAGCTGCCCCGTGTGCCCCCCTGCTCCGGCGCACACCAGCACCAGGCCATCTACACCTGCTTCCAGCGCCTTGTGTGCGAAGCGCATGTTGCTGACATCGTGAAATACCACGCCCCCGTAGGCGTGTACGGCCTCCACGACACGCGCGGGGTGGCTGAGGCTGCTGATCACCAGCGGCACGCGATGTTTCACGATGGTTTTCAGGTCGGCCTCGAAACGCACGTTGCTGGGGTGCGTCATGAGGTTGACCGCGTAGGGCGCGGCGGGCCAGGGTTTGTCGGGATTGGCGTCCCAGCGTTCGCGTTCGGCATCGATATGGCTGAGCCAAACGTCGAGCTCCTCGGCAGGCCGCGCGTTCAGCGCGGGCAAGGTACCGACAATACCGGCCTTGCACTGCTCGGCCACCAGCTCCTTGGATGACACGATGAACATGGGCGAGCCGAACATGGGCAGACGCAGGCCGGCAAACCAGGGCAGGCGCGAAAGATACTCCGAACGACGCAAGATCATGATGGTGATGGTCCTTGAATGGGCATGTGTCGGCTCCTGTCCGCACAGGACCGATTTCTCTTCATTTTTTGCTGCAACATACCATACCATATGGTATGGTTGACGCTTAATCTTAACGCAAAACGGCCAGATTGTTCTGTCGCCTGCTACAATCCCTTACAGACCGAGAGTTCTTCAAGACAGGTACGCGATGGCAACCAAGAAAGCTGCGCGGGTACGATCAGTCAACGCGTCTGGCCGCAAGTTGTTGCAAAGGACAGACTGGATCAAGGCCGGTCTGGCGCAGTTGGCAGCGCACGGTCCCGATGCCGTGTCGATCGCCGCCGTTTCCGACAAACTGGGTGTCACCAAGGGCAGTTTCTACTGGCACTTCGGCTCGCGCGACGAGTTCCTGCAGGCCATACTCGATGACTGGGCCCTGAACGCAACGCGGCGCATCATCGATGTGCTGGAACACAGCGGGTCGTCGGCCGAAGAGAAGATCCGGCGCCTCGCCCGCATTGGCGTCAGTTCGTCGGTTACCGACTATGGTGGCGCGCTTGAGCTTGCCATGCGCACCTGGGCGCGCACCGACCGCAAGGTGCGGGCTGCTGTGGCGGCCGTCGACGAAGAGCGCCTCGACTATCTTCGCCGTCTGTTCTCGGAAGCCCTGCCCGGCCAGGACGCCGAACTGCTCGCCTGCCTGCACTACAGCTTCTCTACCGGGCTGCGTCTGATGTTCTCGTATTCCGACGACGAACGTCTGCGCCTGCGTCAGCGTGCTCTCGACGAAATCTTCTTCCGCAAGACCTCACCCGCCACGGCGAACGATGCCGTAACCGACAACGATCAAGAGCGCCCCGCCAGGAGACAGAAAACGGCCGGGGTGTCCGCAAAAGCCTCCTGAGCCGCTCCGCACGCGGCGCCCGGCCCACCCGTAAACCCATAAACAGCTCCAGATCAGTCGCGCCGCGAGCCGGCGAGCGCGCGGTCTCGCACTCTGCCTTCCCTCCCCTCTGCGTGCTTCCCTTGGCCTTCCCGCACGCCATTTGTGCGGCGAGCAATGCTGCCCGTTCGCGCCCGAAGCCTGCACCAGCGCTGCCCAACGTGGAGCAACCGCGCGACCGTTGCAGCAGGGTGCGCGTCCCGGCCCACCAGTGAGACCGCACCCGAGCTGCCTCCTGGCAAGGGGTCGACGCCACGAACAAATGTTCCTTTTTCCGCCGGCCATGCCCCGGCGAAAAATGATCTGTTGACGCTGGCATTACACATACCTTATAGTATGTTCAATACCCATCGGTATGGAGAGTGGACATGACCATCTACGCGCTCGAGACCGCGTTGCATGACCTCAGCGTCAAGAGAGAAGCGCGTGCCGCATTTGCCCAGGACGCCGCCGGATTCCTGCGCCGCTATCGCCTCGATGATCGCGAGCGCGCCATGATCCAGGACTTTGACGTAGCCGCTTTGCAGGAAGTGGGCGTCAACCCCATGCTGACGCTCGGCTTCTGGATGATGAACGAGCCGGGCCGCTCACGTGCCGCCTATCTCGAGCGGCTGCGGGCTGGACGCACATCGGAGAACTGAATCATGGCGAAGATTGTTGGCGGCTTCGTGATGCCGCATGAGCCCGGCATTTTCTACAAACCTAAAGACACCTGGACGGAAGGGCAGCATCGTGTCATTCAGGCGTTCGACCAGATCCGCCAGCGCATTGGCGAACTGGAAGCGACCATTGCCATCATCGTGGGAGCAGATCACTACGTGCTGTTCGGCCCGGGTTGCCTGCCCAGCTACCTGATCGGCATCGGCGATGTCGCCGGCCCGTATGAGAACTTCCCCGGCATCGAACGCGGCCCGATTCCCTCCTTTCCGGAGCTGGCCGAACACATCGCCGGGCACGGACGCGCCAACGGCTTCGACTGGGCCGTCGCCAAATCGCTCTTCGTCGATCATTCCATCGGGGTTCCGGCCCGGCTGTGCGCCCTGCCCAACCCTTCGATGAAAGCGGTGGTTCCGGTTTATCTCGCCAGCGGTGTGGAACCGCTGATCGCCAAGCAGCGGGCCTACGAAGTGGGGCAGGCAATCCGCCGCGCCGTTGAAGCCTGGCCAGAGGACGAGCGCGTGGTCGTACTCGGCTCGGGCGGCATCAGCCACTGGGTGGGCCTGCCTGAAATGGGCAAGGTCAATTCGGAATTCGACCGCATGGTGCTCGACTGCGTGGAGCGCGGCGACCACCAGACGCTGATAGGACTGGACGACCAGGAAATTCTGCGCACTGCCGGCAACGGGGCACTGGAGATTCGCAATTTCATTTGTGCCATGGGCGCCGTCAATGCCAGCCGGGGTTCAGTGATTGCCTATGAGGCAGGCCCTGAATGGGTGAGCGGATTGGGCTTTGCCGAGCTGGTGGAGTAGACGAAGGGCAAATCAAGAACCGGCACGGGCTGCCACAACGTCTGCACACGTTCTGATAGCACCGCGCCGGGAAATTACGCTGGGCTCGCTGAGCCGCGTCGCTATTGTTATCTCATGGACTTGTGAATATATGCCAACCTTGACGACCGGATCAAGCACTCGAAGGGTCGGCTGGAGCAAGGATGACCTGCGCTCGCTGATCGACCTCGAGAAAGGCTTCATAGACCGCCGCATTTTCTGGGACCAGGAAATCTACCAGCTCGAGCTTGAGCGCATTTTCGCGCGCTGCTGGCTGTTCGTGGGACACGAGTCGCAAATCCCCAACCCGGACGATTTCATTACCACCTACATGGGCGAAGACCCTGTGATCGTGGCACGCGACCTGCAGAACCGGATCAACGTGCTGCTGAACTCGTGCCCTCATCGTGGCAACCGCATCGTGTTCGCCGAAGCCGGCACGCGCCGCCGTTTCAACTGCAACTACCATGGGTGGTCGTTCGCCGCCGACGGTTCGCTGGTGGGTCTGCCCGCAGAAGAACTTTACGAGCAAACCTGCCCCGGCTTCGACAAGAAGGACTTCGGTCTGATCAAGGCACGGGTGGGTACGTACAACGGCCTGATCTTCGCTACTTTCGACGAGGAAGCTCCTCCGCTGGAAGAGTATCTGGGCGATTTCCGCTGGTATCTCGACGTGCTGCTCGACAATGATGAAGGCGGCACGGAGTTCATCGACGGCAGCGTGAAGTCGCAGATGAACTGCAACTGGAAACTGCCTGCGGAGAACTTCGTGGGTGACTCCTACCACGCCGCCTGGACGCACAACTCCGGCGCAGTCGGCATGCTGGGGCAACCCGTGGGCAAGATCAACCAGGACCGCAGTTTCGCAGTGTCGGTGAACGGCCACGGCTGGCAGTTCGGTCTGGACATGATCGGCAACGCGATGACCTTGGGCGAACAGGAGGTTCTCGATTACCTGCGCAGCCGCGAGCAGGTCGTGGCGGAGCGGCTCGGCAAGATCCGTTCGCGCATGGTGGGGTCGGTCAGCTCGGCCAACATGTTCCCTCATTTTGCGTTCCTGCCGGGGCACAGCACGTTCCGTGTATGGCATCCGCGTGGGCCGAACAAGATCGAGCTGCATACCTGGGTGCTGGTCAACAAGAACTGCCCCGAGCACATCAAGGAGCTGTATCGCAAGGGCGTGATGCGTACGTTCTCGCCAACCGGCGTGTTTGAAATGGACGACGGCGAGAACTGGGAGCACTGCACTGCCACGGCCGCGGGCGTGGTGGCGCGCCGGCAGAAGCTGCACTACGGGCTGGGGATGAACAGCCAGATTGAACATGATGAACTGAAGGGCGAGGTTCACCTGCGCAAGTACAACGACGCGAACCAACGCGCGTTTTACCGCCAGTGGCTCAAGCTCATGTGTGACGAACGCTGATTCCGGAGATGCTTCATGCCTGTGTTCTTAGGTGATACGCCGGTGATTCGCCGGCCCGCCCCGCCTCCTCCCGTTGATCCTGCCGTTACGCTGGAAACCTATTACCGCGTCCAGCAGTTCCTCTATCTGGAATGTCGCCTGCTGGACGAGGAGCGGTATGAAGAATGGCTTGGCCTGCTGACCGAAGATATCCATTACTGGATGCCACTGGTGCAGGCACGGTACCGCAAGGACCCCAAGCCCCGCTACGACCCCCATCGCATGGCCTACTACGACGACGACCTGTTCACCCTGCGTCGTCGCATCACCCGGGCCCTGCATCCGACGGCGTGGGCGGAGGACCCCCCTACCCGCACGGTCCATCACGTGTCGAACATTGAGGTGGAGAGGACCGACAACCCTGACGAGTACCGCGCGTACTCCACATTCACCTGCTGCCGCGGCAGGAACGAAGTCGAAGAATCGGTACTGCATGGGCGCCGTGTGGACCTGCTGCGCGAAACCCCGAATGGTCTGCGGCTTGCGAGGCGGGAGATCTACATCACGCAATCCGTGCTGCTGTCCAAGAACCTCAACGTATTTCTATGAGCAACTGGTTCGAGTCAGGCGTTGCGCTGGTTACCGGCGGATCGCGAGGCATTGGCCTGGCCGTGGCCCGGCGCTACCTTGACGAAGGTGCAGCGGGCGTGGTCATCGTAGACCGCGCCCCGGGTGATGTCGAGGTACTTGCATCCGCCCACCCCGGACGCGTGCGCTACGTACAGGGCGACGTACGCGAGTTCGAGGTGCACGAACGCGCGGTGCACGAGGCGCTGAGCACCTGGGGCAAGCTGGACGTGGCCGTGGGCAACGCCGGTGTGTTCGACTTTCGGCGCCCCTTGCACGGCTACACGCCGGAGCTGCTGCTGTCCACCATGGACGAGCTCTTTGCG
>Ga0207864_1002689_pt1 | contig 16219 bp, 15 predicted proteins | sample HigsolmetaAR202D_FD_184834 | JGI IMG/M metagenome (GOLD analysis project Ga0207864, IMG submission 184834) | Ionic liquid and high solid enriched microbial communities from the Joint BioEnergy Institute, USA - AR20-2-D (SPAdes) (version 2) ... | reverse complement strand
CAAGCGAACTCTTAGCCTTTTCCAACAGTTCGCTCGGAACCAACCGCTCCGGATCGTCCGTTTTCTTCCTCTTCATGGGTTCCTCGATTCTAGTAGAGCAGAGAGCCGCAGAAAGTGCAACGACTTGCGATTCCCGGCTCTCCGATTACGCCGCTCGATCGAGTCGCAGTACATAGGCGGCATCGAGCGTGGACGAGCAGCGGGGACATTTCTGCCCCGGCTTCACCCGTGCGGTGCGCCCGGCTACGACTACCTGAGCTTCGACTGTGTGTGTGCAAATCGGACAGTGAACGTATCCTTTCGATTCAAATTTGTTCTGTGGCTTGGTGACGATCGCCATCGTCATCCCCTCCTTGTACTCATTCAGACGCAACTAGACCTCCAAAGGATGTGTCGGAATCGTAAATATTCTTAGAGGCCTACTTCTTAAGGACAAGAGATCCCGGCACATGCCTTACCGGCAAGCGCCAGGAACTCAGGGACGTAATTTTTGCGGAGTCGGTGCCTAATCGCCAAGAGCTCCGGCCTGTGCCTCATGGCGTGCGACTTGACGGGACGACAATTTTGCCTTCAAGTCTTCAACGAGCGAGTAACCCACTGGCACTACGAGTAGTGTCAGGAGGAGGCACAGTGTCTGTCCACCGATAATAGTAACGGCAATTGCTGATCGCTGTCCAGCGCCAGCGCCCATTCCGACCGCTGTGGGGATCAATCCGGCCACAATCGAGAGCGTAGTCATCAGGATCGGCCGCAACCGGACCCGGTTCGCTTCAAGAATTGCCTGCCGGAGGGGGATCCCGTCCGCGATTAGGCGATTCATGTAATCGATCTGCAGAATTCCGTTCTTCTTCACGATGCCCAACAGTAGAAGTACACCCAACGCGCTAAAGAGGTTGAGTGACCGGCCCGTGGCGATCAGCGAAAGGAGCGCGAACGGAATCGACAGCGGGAGTGTCAGCAGGATCAGGAATGGGTGCACCAAGCTTTCGAACTGAGCCGCAAGCACCATGTACATGAAGATCGAAGCCAGACCGAAGGCCAGCAGCATGTTCCCGGTCGTCTCTTCCAGAATCTTCACCTGGCCGGAGAACATCATCCGGTATCCGGTCGGAAGACCCATCCGGTCGATAATAGCCTGCGTTGCGGCTGCGGCCTCTCCCAAAGAATGGCCGGGAGCCACGTTGCCGTAGATGCCGACCGCGAACTGCCGGCTGACACGATCGATGCGGCTGGGACCGAGCCCGCGCTCGAGCCGCGCGATCGAATCCAGGCGGATCAAGCCCAGCTTGCCGGATGGCACGAGGAGCCGGCTGAGCGAGTTTGGATCGTCACGCTGGCCCGGGAGCAGGCGCATGGTGACCGGGTACTGCTCGGAGAGCTCCTTGAACGTCGAGATCTGGTCCTCGCCGGACATAAGGAGCCGGACGGCGCCAGCGACATCGGAGACGCGGACCCCGAGGTCTGACGCAAGCGGCCGGTCGATGACGACCTGCAGTTCCGGGTTGCTGAGGTTGAGATTGGCTTTGACGTCGGTGAGCGAGGGCTCCTTCATCATCGCCGCGCTCGCCTCGCGGGCCAGCTCAACCAGCTTTTCGATATCAGGCCCGAGCAGCATGGCCCGGATTGGGGAGAAGGTATCACGCCCGCCGAGTGCGTTCGGGAAGGTCACGCGGGGCCGGGCGACGGCGTAGTCTCGAAGAACAGCGCGGACCTTCTGACCCATCTCTCCGATGCTGGCGCGCTTCTCCGGCGGTTCGAGCAGAAGCGTGGTGAAAGACATCGTTACCCGGTCCAGGAACCCGGAGGTTCCCGGCACCACGGCCCTCACGCCTGGAATCGCCGCAAGCTTGCGGGCTACCTCAAGAGTCAACCGCTCATTCGCTTCCAGGGAGGAACCTTCGGGAAGCTCCAGCCAGACGCCCAGCTCGCTCTGGTCCTCCTGGGGCATCCAGTCACGCCCGATGTACCGATAAAGGATGAAGGTTGAGCCGAAGGTCAGCAGACAGACGGTGACGATCACCCAACGATGGTCGAGGGACCAGGCAAGCGTTTTGCCGTAGGCGCGTTCGAGCCAGGAATCATGATGTTCGTGATGCCCTCCGCCACCGTGCCCTTTGCGTTTCAGCATGCGCGCCGCGAGGGTCGGCGTCAGTGTAAAGGCCACCAGCATCGAGACCATGATCGAGATCGCCATGGTCCAGCCGAACTCGTTCAAGTACCGTCTCGCATAGCCGGACATGAAGGCGATGGGCACGAAGATAATGACCAGCGATAGCGTAGTCGCGATCACGGCCAGCGCGATTTCTTTAGTCGCGTCGATCGCCGCCTGCATTGGCGACACGTCCTCGCGCTCCATGAACCGGTAGATATTCTCGAGAACGATGATCGCGTCGTCGATCACGATTCCGACCGCCAGCGTAAGCCCCAGCAGCGTCATGGAGTTCAATGTGAAGTCCATCATCCGCAGGAGCGTGAAGGTTGTGATAATCGACGTCGGGATGGCGATGGAGCTGATGACGACCGCGCGCCAATCGCGCAGGAACAGCAGCACGATCAGCGAGGCGAGCAGGCTTCCCAAGACCAGGTGCTCTTCGAGAGCCTCCACGGACTTCTTAATGTAAGTCGCCTGCTCCTTGACTACCGCAAGCTGGATTCCCGCCGGGAGCTCGGCCTGCAGGGTCTTCAACCGTTGCTGGATCGCCTCAACAACTTTTACCGTGTTTGTGCCGGTCTGCCGTCGAACCTCAAGAACTACGGCTGGCTTGTTCATGTAGTAGGCGAAGGTCCGGCGTTCGGCTACACCATCTTCGGCGTAGCCAATATCCTTGATCCGGATAGGAGACCCGCCGACATTCTTGATGATGATGTTGTTAAACTCCGCTACATTCTCGACTCTTCCGAGTGTTCGGACGCCGAGTTCGCTGACTCCCCGAACGATGCGGCCGCCCGGTGATTCAACATTTTCTGTCCGGACTGCATTCTCAACATCCTGAGCCGTCAGGTTATAGGCATTCAGCTTGTTGAGGTCCATGAAAATGTTGATCTGCCGCTTTTGCCCGCCGTTGATGTCCACGCCGCCGACGCCGTCGACCGTCTCGAGAGCCCGGCGGATCTGCTTGTCGGCGATTTCGGTCAGTTCGCGGACGGACCGGTCTCCGCTCAGCGCGATCGTGATGACAGGATCACTGTCCGGATCCGCTTTCTGAATGACGGGCGGAAGTAGGTTCGGCGGAAGATTACGCATCGCTCCGCTGACCTTCTCGCGGACATCCTCGGCAGCTTCCCCTATGTCCCGCTCCAGAACGAAGGTTACCGAAATAAAGCCGCCCCCTTCGGTGACGACGGCTCGCATTTCGTCGATGCCGCTAATCGAGGCGATTGCCTCTTCGAGGGGCAGTACAACCTGTGAAACCACCTCAACCGGACTTGCGCCCGGAAGCTGGAACCGAACGAAAACGTTTGCTGGGTCGCTCTTGGGGAACAGGTCAACGCCCAGATCGAGGAAGCTGAACACGCCCAGCACGACCAGGAACATGATGAGCATGAACGCAAAAACTGGGCGCTTTACACAAATTTCGGATAGCCGCACGAAGTTCTCCCGCCAACGAAATAAGATGATTGTAACGCGTTGAAAGGTTACCCCGCCCGCAAATAAGGCGCCGGCTTCTCTCCACAGCTTACAATCAAACTTTATGTCCAAAATTGCATTTCTTTTCCCCGGCCAAGGCTCGCAGTACGCCGGTATGGGGAAGACGCTGGCCGAGACGTGGCCGGCCGCTGCTCGAATCTTCCGTCAGGCCGATGAAGCCCTCGACTTCCCGATCTCAAAGCTTTGTTTCGAGGGACCGGAAGAGGAACTGAAAAAGACGGAGAACACCCAGGCTGCTCTGCTAACCGTTTCCACTGCCGCCATGGCCGTGCTACGGGAACACGGCTGTGCGCCGGACTATGTAGCCGGCCATAGTCTTGGAGAATATTCGGCGCTGGTGGCTGTCGGCTCGCTGGAGTTTACCGACGCCGTTCGCCTGGTCCGGAAGCGCGGACGCTACATGCAGGAGGCGGTTCCGGAGGGAGTCGGTGCAATGGCGGCGCTTTTGAAGGTGCCGGACGGCATTCTCGAAAGGGTCCTCGCCGAGGCTGCTCAGGGTGAAGTTGTAACGGCGGCCAATCTGAACTCACCCGACCAGATTGTGATCGCAGGCCACAAGGGGGCGGTCGAACGCGCGATGGAGCTGGCCAAGGCTGCCGGCGTCCGGCGGACTGTGGTGCTGCCGGTGAGCGCTCCCTTCCACTGTCCGCTAATGAAGCCCGCACAGGAGCGTCTGCGCCAGGATTTGGAGGCGACCGAGTTTCGGGACCTCGCCTATCCGCTCATTAACAACTGGAAGGCCGCCGAGGTGCGAACGGGCTGTGAGGCGAAGCAAGGTCTTTACGAGCAGGTGCCCAACCCGGTGCACTGGACCTCGTCCATTCGCAAATTGATTTCGCTCGGCGTGACCCGCTTCGTCGAGGTGGGCGCGGGAGGCGTTTTGACCGGCTTGCTCCGCAGCATCGACCCCGGCGTCAAGGGGATCAGGTTTGGAGAGGCGCAGGATCTGGACGCGGTGAAAGCTTTCCTTTCCTGAATCAGCCTCGAATGTCCGGATCCCGGCCCAAGTGCTTGAGATTCCGTTGCCTCCCTTCGCTTAGAATAGGATGTAAGCGCATGCGATCTTTCAGTGTCTTCCTTGCCCTGGCGGCCTGCCTGACCCCATTCTCGTCCTGTAAGAAGTCGCCACCGGCCAATGTGGCCGCGCTGGTGAATAACCGGCCGATTACGTACGAAGAATTGGAGAAGCAGTACCGGCTCCAGTTCTACTCCCAGGCGAACCGTCCGAGTGATGACCAGGTGCTCATCCAGAAGCTGGAGGTGCTCCGGATCCTCATTGACAACGAGGTGATGCTGCAGCGGGCCGAGAAGCTTGGCCTGATGGCCACGGACTCCGATGTGGAAGCAAAGTTCAATGAAATGAAAGCTCCGTACACGCAGGAGGAGTTCCAGAAGCAGCTCGACGCCCGTAAGATGACCGTCGATGACCTCAAGGCGCAGCTCCGGCGGGAGCTGAGCATCCAGAAGTTGATGAATAAAGAGATTACATCTCACATCAACATCACGGACAAGGACATCACCGAGTTCTACAACGCTAATAAGGCGGCGTTCAATCTCGCTGAGGCGCAGGTTCATCTGGCGCAGATCCTTGTTACGCCCCACCCCGACCCGAATGTTCGGAATCTGAAGAACGACAAGGCGCAGAATGACGAACAGGCGCAGAAGAAGATTCAGATGATCGCCGGGCGCATCCAGCAGGGCGAAGATTTTGCCCTTCTGGCTCAAAACTATTCTGAGGATCCGAACACGGCTCCAAATGGCGGCGACCTCGGCTTTATCAGCGAATCTCAGCTTGAGCAGGCCAACGCGGAATTGCGCAAGCTGGTAATGTCTCTTCAGCCTGGCCAGTGCTCGCGTCCAATTAAGACGCAGGAAGGTTACCGGATCCTGAAGGTCATTTCCAAGGAGCCCGCGGGTCAGCGAGAGCTGAATGACCCTCGAGTGCGGCAGAGCGTGCGCGAGCAGTTGCTCAATCGCAAGGACCAGCTCCTCAAGGCTGCCTACTATGAGGTGGCTCGAAACGAAGCCAAGGTGCAGAACTTCTTTGCGCAGAGCATCGTGCCCGGTCTCGGCGGCAAGAAGTAGCGGCGCGTTCTGCGATCAATAAAGTACAAGAGGCCGTCTTTTTGTTTTAGGTTCGTCCAAGGCCCCGAAAGCCGGGTGCTATAATCGCAACGCAGTGCTGGAGCAGGTGGGGCGGTACAAAATCGCCGGAGAATTGGGGCGTGGCGCGATGGGCGTCGTGTACCGCGCCGAAGACCCCGCGATCGGACGCACTGTAGCGATCAAGACCATCCGTTTCAGCGACTGGACGGATCCGGGAGAACGGGAGCGGCTTCGCGAGCGTCTTCTTCGCGAAGCACAATCGGCGGGCGCGCTTTCTCACCCGGGCATTGTCACCATCTACGATGTCGCAGAAGAAGACGGAATGGTCTTCGTCTTCATGGAATTCGTCAATGGCCCGACGCTCGAGAAACTGATTGCGTCGGACCAGCTCCCCGACCGCAAGACCCTGCTCGACATTCTCCGTCAGACTGCCGCTGCGCTCGATTATGCGCATCGCCGGGGAATCGTTCACCGGGACATCAAGCCGGCAAACATCATGATTGACGAGGATGGAACGGCGAAGATCACGGACTTCGGCGTCGCCCGCATCGTCTCCCAGCAGATGACGCATACCGGCGCAATGACTGGCACCCCCAGTTACATGTCCCCCGAGCAGATTCAGGGGCATCCGATCGATGGCCGGGCGGATCAGTTCGCGCTTGCCGTTATCGCCTATGAGATTCTTACCGGTGAGAAGCCGTTCGTCGCCGACTCACTCGCCGGTCTGGTCTACCGCATCGTTCGCGAGGAGCCCATTGCTCCGCAGCGTTTGAACCCCACGCTGAATGCCACCTTCGAGACCGTCCTGCGGCGGGCGCTCTCAAAGGAGCCCGATAAGAGATATCCAACCTGCTCCTCGTTCATACAGGCTCTCTACGCTGCTTGCGACACTGCCAAGGGATGGCGGCCTCTCCCTCCTGGCCGCAGTCAGACGATGGCTACGGTGGCTGTAGCGGATGCGCCAGCGATTCCTGAGCCCTCTCTGGATTCGGTCGAGCTCCCGGCCCCTCACAAGAGGTCGCTTCTCAAGGGGTTGTTGATCGGAGCCGGCGCCGGATTCGTCGCGCTGGCTGTCATCTTCGCAATTCCCGGCTTAATCCGGGAAGATAACGCAGCGCCCGGCATGAGCGAGCCCAACCGTGCCGCGGTTCCGTCAAAGCCCCCTGCGCCTGCGGGGAATCTGGCGGGCGCCCTTGGCGAGCCGCAAAATGCGGCCGCCGAGATCGCGCGTCTCCGCGATGAGACCGACTCGGTGTCGCCCGAGGAACTGGAGCAGGGCAACCGCGAAGCCGAAGAGGAGGAGGCTCCGCCGCCGCGGCCCGCCGCATCTGCGAGCCGGACAGCCGAGCCTGCCGAAGTGACGCCAGCGACGAGCGGAGGCTCGCTTGACCATATGGTTCAAATCACCACGACCCCTTCCGGCGCCACATTGATCCTCGATAACAATCCGGAACTGACCTGCACCACTCCATGCGCTGTTCCCATGAAGGAAGGGCGTCATACGGTCATGGCCAGGCTTCAGGGTTACCGCGAGGCGCTCAAGATTTTCAACGTGCCTCAGGACAGCTATGTTGTCATTGGGATGGAAATGCTGGCCGGGACTCTTGTCATTCGAACCGTTCCGGAAGGCGCGTCGATTTATATCGACGGAAAATTGCAGAATCAGGTGACTCCCGCCGTTTTGCGCCTGCCAGCAGGGAAGCGGAGATTGCGGCTGGTGAAAAACGGATTGCCGGCACAGAACGACGAAGTAGAAATACGAGATGGAGCGATCAAGAACTACGAATATAGCTGGGGACGTTGAGAGTTCTCTTTTTTCCTTTAATCGGCGCCGCTTTTTTTCACTGCTTGCGGCGCTGGGCTCCGGATCCTTACCCACCGGCGCGGCTGAAACGGCAAAACAGGGGATGATCGTACGATCCGTCCGGCCGCTTGATCTGGAAATGCCGCTGGACGGATTCAGCACGTGGATCACGCCAATCGAGCGGTTTTTCGTCCGCAGCCATCATTACATCCCGAAGGTAGAGCTGCAAGAGTGGCGCCTGGACATTCAGGGTGAGGTGCAGAAGCAGGTCAGCCTTACGATGGCCGATCTGGAGAAACTGCCTCAAATTGAGGTGGTCGCCGTGCTCGAGTGCGCCGGGAATGGGCGCGGTTTGTACGAACCGTCCATGCCGGGGCTGCAATGGGAGTATGGAGCGGTTGGGAATGCGCGCTGGCGTGGGGTCCGGCTGGCCGATGTATTGAAGCTGGCGGGTCTGAAGGATTCGGCTCGGGAGGTGGTCTTTGACGGAGCGGATGTGCCGGTCGGCAAGATGCCTGACTTTCAACGCGCCCTTCCGCTGAACCGTGCCCTCCATCGCGATACGCTGCTTGCGCTCTCAATGAACGGGCGTCCTCTCCCATTGGAGCACGGCTATCCCCTCCGCCTCGTTGTACCCGGCTGGGCAGGCGACTGCTGGACGAAATGGGTCCGGCGGATCAATGTGCTTCCGCAGGAGTTCGAGGGTTTCTTTATGAAATCCGCGTATCGCCATCCTCGAAATGCAGTTATGCCTGGATCCAGTGTCGATGCTGCTTCGATGGAGCCGGTGACCAGCCTGCGTGTGAAGTCGATCATTGCAAGCCCTCGCGAGGGCAGTGTCCTCGGGCCCGGCGCTGCTCGGATCCGCGGCGTTGCGTGGTCGGGAAAGGATCCGGTTCGCTCGGTAGAGGTATCGACGGATGCAGGCCGGACGTGGAAGGCGGCCCGTTTCGGAAAAGAGCAGGGGAGTTATGCGTGGCGGCTATGGGAGATGGAGTGGACCCCTCCGGGCCCCGGCTATTACACGCTCATGGCCAGAGCCACCGATAGCGCAGGGGACACCCAGCCATTCGTCCAGGAATGGAATCCATCCGGCTACCTCTACAATGCCGTTCACACGATTGGCGTTTCCGTTGCCAGGGAAGGGGATCGCCAGGAGCCTGCTCCCGCGATGCCGGGGAGGGGCGACTTTCCGCCGGAATTCCGGCGGGCTTGCCTATCCTGCCACGAAGACGACGTGATTGTGCAGCAGCGGCTCACGCGCGCACAATGGGACCGTGAAGTCGACAAGATGATTCGCTGGGGCGCGCCCGTAAAGCCCGAAGCTAAGAATTCGATTGTCGAGTTCCTGGCCGAGCGTTACGGGGCAAGGCCCCGTAAACGCTGACTACCAATCGAGCTTGCCGGGGAGATATTCGTTGATCAGGTCCTCGTAGTAAGGCCGCAGTTTGTCCGGATCCGGACGGTGATGCGACTTTGAGTAGAGGTCGTAGGGATTGAACTTCCGGACCCACTCAAACATCTCGCGGTCGTGGTCGTTCATCAGGTAGTCGTAGGCGCCTTCCCGATGAATCGGATAGCACGAGTGATAGCGGATCATGTAGAGAGCCGGTTCCGGGAGACGGTCTTTCACAATGTGGTAAAGGTACTCGTCGTGTCCCCACGACATGTCGACGTTGTCGAGCCCAATGTTCTCCTCGTAGACTCCCAGGCGCGTCTGATACTCGGGCACTTGAGAGTCCGGGTTGTCCCGGAAGAACTCGTGGAACACGATCTTGTCGGACCACGCGCAGCCGACCGGGAATGTATCGCCGACCACGGCCCACTGCGGCTCGCCGAACAGGCATAGGATCTTCCCGAGATCATGGATGAGTCCGGTGAGGATCATCCAGCGTGGATGGCCGTCGGCTCGAATGGCTTCGGCGGTTTGGAGATTGTGCTCGATCTGCGAAAGGTCGGTATCCGGATCGCTGTCATCGACCAGAGTATTTAAATACTCCAGAGCCTCCCAGACCGTCATGCTCCGACGCCGCGTGCCGATGTACTCCTTCTTCTTCCGAAGAACGAATTCTCGGGTTTGGTACGTATGGTTCAGACGGTAAAATTCGCGGACCCCGGGGGGCGTATTCCTGCTGTAGTCGCGGAACTCTTCCGGCTTTCGGTCTGCCCGGTACCGGGAGCCGACGAAATCGTCCCACTGGTTAAGGCCATCAAGCGGATTTGACTGTTGCGGTGGATGAGAACTGTTCATGCTTGCCCCTCCCGTTAACCACAGCGTAACAGATTCATGGCAAAAAGGCCTGTCAGAACTCCCACCGCCAGAGGTTCGCGCCCACCGTGTAGCCCGCCCCCACAGCGGCGAACACAACAAGATTCCCCTTTTTCAGCTTTCCGCTTTGAAGAGCGTCGTTGGTGGCAAGCGGGATGGTGGCGGCAGTGGTGTTGCCGTAGCGGTCAATATTGGTGATGACGCGGTCGCAGGGGATACCGAGACGCTCTGCCGCAGCCCTGATGATTCGAATGTTTGCCTGGTGCGGGATGAGGAGGCTAACGTCGGAAGGCGTATATCCGTTCTTCTCAAGCAGTGTGGCGCAGCTTTCGTACATCTTGCGGACGGCATACTTGAACACCTGGCCTCCGTCCTGATGGACGTAGTGCATTCGCTTTTCGACGGTTTCACGGCTCGCCGGAATCCGGCTTCCGCCGGCAGGCATGAAGAGGTATTTCCCTCCGGATCCGTCAATTTCGTTGTGAAACGAGATAAAGCCTTCCTCGCCGTCCTCGGCTGCCTCGACGACCATTGCGCCGGCGCCATCACCGAAGAGGACGCAGGTATTGCGGTCCGTGTAATCGATGATGCGGGACATCGTGTCGGAGCCAATCACCAGCACTTTCCGGTGCATGCCTGACATCACGAAGTGGGCAGCGGTAGTCAGCCCAAATACGAAGCCGGCACAGGCGGCAACCAGGTCAAAGCCCCAGGCTCGGGTGGCTCCAAGGCGCTCCTGGACCAGGCAAGCGGTGGCGGGAAAAAACATGTCCGGCGTGACGGTGCAGACCAGAATGGCGTCCAACTCGGCGGCTTCGATTCCGCGCCGCTCTAAGGCGACCTTTGCTGCCTCAACCGCCATATCGGAGGTCGCAATCTCAGGCGGAGCGATGCGGCGCTCGCGGATGCCGGTTCGTTCGACAATCCATTGATCGCTGGTTTCGACCATCCTCTCAAGATCTTCATTTGTCAGCACCTGCGCGGGCGTATAGCACCCTACAGCGCTGATTTTGGCTCTATGCAAGAGTCCTCCAGGAAAAATCAAAAACTAGAACGGCAAATTCCCTTGATATGCTAAATTCTGTAGTCTATGCAAGTCCAGACGGCCCTGTTCTTCGAAACCACAGAGCAGATCTATGCCCGCGTATTCCGGGAACTCAGGCCGAGGACACCCGTGCCGGAGGTCACGGTCCGCTTCTGCCGTTTTGCGAATGTAAACAGCAATATCCGGATGGAAGCCGGGAAGATTGAGGTGAGGATCAGCGACCTGCTGGAAGGAGCTCCCGCCCCGATTATGGAGGCGCTCGCGTGGATCCTTCTTTCCAAACTTTTCAAACGAGAGGTGCCGCGAATCTACCTCCATCGCTACCGCTTATATCTGAACCGCCGGGATGTCCGGCGCAGCCTGCATCTTGTACGGCAGCAACGGGGCCGGAAGCTGTTGGACAGTCCGCGCGGCAAGTACTATGACCTTGAGGCCATCTTCGAGGATTTGAATCTCCGGTATTTCAATGGATTGATGGCGCGCCCTCTGCTTGGGTGGAGCCGCCGTCCGTCCAGGAGCACGCTCGGGCACTATGACCCGTCGCATAACGCGATTGTCATAAGCAAACTCCTCGACTGCCCGAAAGTGCCAGAGCTCGCCGTGCGATATGTTCTTTATCATGAGATGCTCCACCTCCGTTTTCCAGTGGAGCACCGAGGCACGCGGCGCTGCGTTCATACGCCTGAATTTCAGGCCGCGGAACGCGAATTCCCGCAGTGGGCGGAAGCGAAAGAAATTCTAAAGCACCTTTAGGCTCGGGACCAGGCTTGTGCGGCGTTTGGGGCTGGCATCCGCACCGAATGACTGACGGTTTCGAGCGCGCCCACAAGCCCCCTGACATCCACTTTCCCGATGCCCAGCCGGTAGAGAGCAAGCCGGATGTGCACTTGCAGCAGAGCGCGGCGAAAACGGACATCCTGCTGCATCAAAGCCTTCGCCAGATCCGGCCGATCTTCCTCGGAATAAAGGACCATTAAACGGCCAGCCTCCTGCAGTCTCTGAAAATCACGCTTCAGCTGGCGGAGATATTGCCGGAATATTGCGACCCTTTGCTTGCGGAGGCGCTGCGCAATCGATGGATGAAATCCAGGCTGCGACTTGAGGAAAGCGAATTCTTCGTCGTCGAGCAGCCGTTCCATGGGACGATACCTTGAGGGGCGGAAACTCTCGAGCCAATGTGCATCGAACGAGCCGCGGGCTGGCCGCACGGCCATTCGAAGGAAATACGCCATAGTGACTGCGACGGTCAGCGCCACAGCGAAGGAAACCCAAAGGATGGTCATCCGTAGCCTCCCAACAGCACCTTCAGAATAATAACCGGAGAAAATGGCGAAGGCAATCGAATTTTAGTTCTGAAAAACGAGGCTAAAATTGGGTTCCTGGCGTTTATCGCCGCGAGGATCGCAGAAGTGAGGAGTTTAAGGAGTCGAGTTGCTGCAGTAATCGAGCTTCCGATTCCGCACTGAGACGGGCGCCAATCCGGCTTTTGACTACCTCGCTACTGCGTCTCAAGAAAACCAGCCACAGCAGTAAGCACACATTTGTGAGCGCCATTAGAGTGGTGCTCATCTGCCGCGTCATGTCATAGGACGTCATATCGCGCCAGAAAAGACCCACAGCGGTTACGAGAAAATACAGCGAGTACAGCGTCGTGTGAAGGATCGTATTGCGGCTTAACGGAACCGGATACCAGACGAGAAAGGCCGTAATGATCAGCAGGAAGACCACCAGGCTGGACACAACTCCGCGCTCGATCAGGGAAGCAATCGTCAGCCACTCGAATCTCTTGGCGTCGGGAGGCATCTCAGGCAGCAGCGTCAGGATGGCAACGAGGACGGCAATGGTGAGGACGACGCGCATCGCCCACTGACTTAGCGTGGAGATACCCTCATATTTCTTAAGTACGAGTGAATAGAGCTCCAGTACTACCAGGATGAACGCAAGCCAGACAACAGGCGCGGTCAAGAGAAATGCCCACCCGTAGTCTTTCCTGTCAAGGACGAAAACGGAGAGCAGCAGCAGGGATCGGGAGAGTTCGACGCCCAGGTAAAAAGCAAAGCAGCGGTACGTCCTCAGTAATCCGCTCCATGAGAGGCGGAATAAGACCAGTGCGTAGCCGACAATGCTGGACAACCACAATCCATGTTCCAGGGGGGACATGTGGTGCATGGCGACTGAGGGGAGTACGTCTAGACTCCCCTCACGATTCTAACATCGCCAGCTCCTGCTACTACCGAGTCCGGGCGGTCACGGTGCAGGGGGCGCAATCCGGATAGGGGACATGGTCCGCGGCAGCCACCACGACAAACTGCAGCGTCAGGATCATTGCAAGCAAAAACTTCTTCATTTTGTTCTCCTTAGCGGGGTTTGAACTACCAGAACAAAGTTACAGCCGTCCCGGATTCAATAGGGGAGTGGCGTTTCAGATTTTCGATTTTCAGAACAGTTTGAATGTGGGATGCGGCTCTTTGCGTCGCAGCCTATAATTGAGCGGGATAGAGGGGCCGCGATGCACCAGGGGCATGACCGTTTTAGAGACTGCAAATTCGAGCCGTGGGAGACAGGAAATAAGGGTTATGGCTGGGACTGAGGCGAATAGGAATCTTAGATTGAATGCCGCCGCCGATCTTTGGCGAAATACCCTGTCCCAAATTCCTTGTTTATTTGGTCGATTGGTCTATCTCGCCGGATTACGAAATCCTAATACCGGGCAGTATGAGCATCACGGATTCGCCGCCCGCTTCGGGGACGAGGAGGCGCATCGAGTTCTCCGGGACAGCCACCGCGAGACCTTTGAAGCGTGGCTCTCCCTCCCTTTGAAGGAGCAGCGGGCTGACCTCCAGGTGTACCTCCACAATCTTGAGACAGACCGCCGGACTGTGATTGAGGCGTGGCTGCGCCTGCGCAGCTACCGCACGATCTTCCCTGCCGACGCGCATGACGCCGAGATTCAGCTCCACGTTGCCAACCTCGACGCCCTGCTGGAGCTGCTCAGGAACGAGTACGGCGTCGCCTGCCCTGATCGAGACGCATAGCCACGCCGACGACTTGTCCGATCACGTCGACTTCGTCGGGATATGAGAAGGTTTCGGGACTGCACATCGAAGCAGGGTGCGGCTGAAGCATCACGTGCTTGTCCGTCTGGAAGCACCAGCCGCAGGAAAATCCGCTGCGATGTTCCAAGAAATAAATTGGCCTTTCGAATTCGTGGGTCCAGCCGCTGTTGACAATTTTTCGTCGCGTTTCGTCTACCATTACGAAAGTACCTGGCTGCAAAAGCGGGTACATGGACCAGTCTTCTGTGCCTATAAAACCGTACCGGTAGTTCTTTGGTTCCATGCCGTTCAGCAGGATTAAGGGCAGCTTGCCCCAGCGCTGAATGGCGCGGCTGAGGAACGTGGTCCGGCGGAGGTCCAGCCCGGGGTCGAGCGAGAGCGGAAACTGTACCTCTCCGAAATCCTCGGCGTCAAAGCCGATGGTATGAGTCCGATCGATCTCGGCGAGGATGGAGTCCGCAGGCAGCTGCGACAGATCCACCCGGTACCACTCCAGGACATCTCGAAAACTCAATCGATAAATCGCGCACAGGGAGTACAACCGGTAGATGGTGGGAACGGTCCCCTTGTTCTCAATGTCGGAGAGCCGGCTGAGAGCGATCGCAAACTCATCATTATTATGACGGTTCGCGATTCTGAGGCTCGCCTCCTCGACATCTCGATAGCGGAGGTTGAGGCGCTCCCGCGCGCGCTTTAACTTTTGCCCGGCATCTTCCATAATGTTGATTCCTTCCTCTCCAGGAAGGAGCGCGGGAAGGATATGTGAACCCAAGTAAACAATTTGACTGTTAGGCTATGGATTATAGCTACCAGCGTAGCTGACAGCAAGCGCGGCCTGAGGCCCCTGTTCTGATTTCGGAACAGGCGGCGGCCGCCTGGAGAAGAATCGTGAAAAGTCTGGCGACCTGTTATCGATCCGGTTATCAAAGTGCTGTACTTTCCGGAGCGCTCGGATGCGATTGATCGTCGGGGTCTCCGGCGCAAGCGGCTCGATTTACGGATTGCGATTGTTGGAAAAACTCCGGCGCGATCCTTCGGTTGAGATTCATCTGGTATTGACGCGCTCGGCCAAACGGACGGCTTTTCTGGAATTAGGTAAGAAAGCGGCGGATTTTAAAAGGTTAGCCCACTATTCATATCCGCTCGAGGACGTGGGCTGCCGCCTTGCCAGCGGCTCCTTCCTCACCGACGGCATGGTGATCGCTCCATGCTCGATCCACACCATGTCAGCCATTGCCGCGGGAATCAGCTCCAACCTCCTTGTGCGCGCTGCTGATGTTACGCTCAAGGAGCGCCGAAAGCTGATTCTGATGGTTCGTGAGACACCGCTCCACCTTGGTCATCTGCGTACTATGGTTGCCCTTGCCGAGATGGGAGCGATCCTTTGCCCGCCCGTGCCTGCCTTCTATCACCAACCGCAGACGGTGATGGACATCGTCGACCACAGCGTGGACCGCGTGCTGGACTTGCTGGGATTGCCTGCCGGGGATGCGAAACGCTGGGACGGCAGAAGCCTTGAAGACGAGGCGAAGGTCTGAACGTTACAATCCTAATGTGAAGAATCGTCGCGAGTTGGTCGCCTTTCAGGGGGAGTTGGGCGCGTTCAGCCAGGAAGCAGCCAGGCAGTTGCTGGGGGACTCGGTGCAGGTCAAGCCGTACCCGCGCTTTGAGGAGGTTTTTCAGGCGCTCAAGTCCGGCGAAGTAGGGGCCGCGGTAGTGCCGATCGAAAACACCCTGCACGGGTCGGTACACGAAAACTACGACCATTTGCTGAATTTCCAGCTGCAGATTGTCGGCGAAACCAGTGTCCGCATTGTTCACAATCTGATTGCACCGCCTGGCGTTTCCCTGAGGAAGGTGCGGCGAGTGTTTTCTCATCCGGTGGCGCTCAACCAGTGCCTGAAGTTTTTCGCCGACCACCCGGAGATTGAGCGTGTACCTTATTACGACACTGCGGGCAGCGTGAAGATGCTGATGGAGGAGAGGCCGAATGACGCCGCGGCGATCGCGTCGGCGATTGCCGCGCAAATCTACGGAGCCCGCATCCTGAAACGTTCCATTGAGGATGACCGCGCCAATTTCACTCGATTCTTCCTCCTCCGCAGGCCGAACGATCCCGCACCGGCGCTCCGGTCGACGCCTCAGCGCGGATGGAAAACGTCGCTCGTTTTCACTACCAAGAATCAGCCGGGATCGCTGTTTCGGAGCTTGAGCGCGTTCGCGCTCCGGGACCTCAGCCTGACGAAGATCGAATCCCGCCCCTTGCGCGGCAGGCCGTGGGAATACCTCT
>Ga0207864_1002688_pt1 | contig 16223 bp, 15 predicted proteins | sample HigsolmetaAR202D_FD_184834 | JGI IMG/M metagenome (GOLD analysis project Ga0207864, IMG submission 184834) | Ionic liquid and high solid enriched microbial communities from the Joint BioEnergy Institute, USA - AR20-2-D (SPAdes) (version 2) ... | reverse complement strand
GCAGCAACAGCAGCAGCCACAACTGCCACCCGTGGATGGGCAATGACCGATGACTGAAAGGGACGCGCTGGCGTCGATGGAAGACAGGTGATGCGATGAAACTCAGAACCCTCATGGCGTTGATCGCGGTGGCGGGACTGCACGGGCCCTTGTCGGCGGAGGATCAGCCGACACTGGACGACCTGCTGGACCTGCCCACGCAGAAGCCGGCCCAGAAACCCGAGCAATCGCCCAAAGAGGGTGAGGGCAAGAGCGAACAACCGCTGGAACGATCAGTTCAGAAGCGGCTCACCGCGCAGGAGGCGGCGGACCTTTTCCGTCAGGTCGTGCGTGACATGGATGAGGTGGCACACCTGCTGGGCGAGGAGCGCAACGCCGGGCTGCCCACACAACGCAAGCAGGAGGAAATCCTCGCCAAGCTGGATCAGGTCATCGCCGCGGCCCGGCAGCAACAGCAGCAGAGTGGGAGCGGCAGTCAGAGTCAGCAACAGGCGCGTCAGCAGGATCGGGCTGGCGACCCCGCTGCCCAGCAGCAGAATCAGAACCAGCAGGGTGCGAACCAGGCTGGCGATCAGGCGACCTCGGGTGAGAATCCGGACAACTTCTCGCCCGGCAACGTGCGTGGCGTCCAGAACGATGAACGGGCCATGAACGAAAACCGCGTCGAGTGGGGCAATCTGCCGCCCCGCCTGCGCGATGAACTGCAACAGGGCTTCGGCGAACGATTCAGCCCGATCTACCGCGACCTGACCGAAGCCTACTACCGGAGACTGGCGGAGGAAGGCAAGTGAGTGTCGACAGTGTGTCGTGATAGCGGCACCTGATCGAGGATACCTCACGCACGAGGCATCACCATGCGAACCCGACTGATCCTTGTGACACTGGTGCTCGTCATGTTGAGCATGACGGGCGGCTCGATGTCCCGTGATGTGCGGGCGGATGGCAAGCGCGGCGCGGAGGCGGTCGACTTTGTCGAGATCACGCCCGAACTGCGTCTGTCGGTGGAAAAGGGGCTTAAATACCTGGCGGCCAATCAGGCGCCCGATGGGAGCTGGGGCGGTGATCGCTACGGCCGACACGCCGGTATCACGGCGCTGGGGTGCCTGGCTTTCATGGCGGACGGGCACCTGCCCGGACGCGGGGAGTACGGCCGGGCGGTCGAACGCGGCCTGAACTTCGTACTCTCCTGCGCGCAGGAGACCGGGCTGATCGCTGCGGATACCTCGCATGGACCGATGTACGGCCACGGCTATGCCACGCTGTTCCTGGGTGAGATCTATGGCATGACCGGCGACCCGCGCGTCCGCGAAGCGCTGGTCAAGGCGGTGCGCCTCATCGTCAACACACAGAACGCCGAGGGCGGCTGGCGCTACCAGCCGATGCCGCTGGATGCCGACATCTCGGTGACGATCTGCCAGATCATGGCCCTGCGCTCGGCGCGCAATGCGGGTATCAGCGTGCCCAAGGAGACGATCGACCGCGCCATCGCCTACGTGCGACAATGCCAGAACCCGGCGGATGGCGGCTTCCGCTACATGCTCAACGCGGGTGGCTCAGCCTTCCCGCGCTCCGCAGCTGGCGTGGCGAGCCTCTACTACGCCGGCGTCTACGAGGACGATGCCCTCGACAAGGGCCTGGCCTACCTCAACCGCACACGCAACAGTGTTCGGGTCTCGGGCGGCCATTACTACTACGGCCATTACTACGCGGTGCAGGCGATGTACCTGGCCGGCGGAAAACACTGGGCGGAATATTTCCCCTACATCCGACAGGAACTCATTGCGGCGCAGGGACCTAACGGTAACTGGACCTCCGCCCACGGCGATCAGTACGCCACCGCGATGGCGCTGATCATCCTGCAGGTGCCGAACCGGTTGTTGCCCATCTTTCAGAGGTGAGAAAGGGGTTTACTCGATGCAATCGCCCGCGAACGTTCGCCCTCACCAAGCCTCTCCCAAAGAAAGAGAGTGCAGCAGATTAATCCCTGTGGGAGAGTAGAAAATCACTCCCTCTCCCTCTGGGAGAGGGTCGGGGTGAGGGAGCGAACCACCCGCGTCACACTTTTAGAAGAAACGAATGAATCGGTTGGTGTTCCATCTTGTGCTGGGGATGCCGCTGGTGCTGGCTTCGGTGGCAGCGGGGGTGACGCCCGCGACGTTGGTCGGGCCGGACCTTGAGCCGCGCACGGTGATGTTGTCGAGCCTGCGCGATGGACAGCTGGCGGTGTTCGATGCCGACCGCACATTGCGGACGCTGGGGCCGGGCGACTATCTGCAACTGCGGTTCGACGAAAAACGAGAAGGTGCGACGCTCCAGAATGCGGCTGAAGCGCCAGCACGAACAAACAATACTGCCCAGTCAGTGCCGACCACATGGCTGATGCTGACGGACGGCCGATTGCTGCCCGGAAAACTCGCCGGGTTCGAAGAGGACGGCCAGGTGATCCGCTGGACGCATCCGGCACTGATCGACGAAGCCCGCATCAACCTGGATCAGGTGGCGGTGCTCTCCTTCACCGGCCCGGTCTCGGCTGATGCGCAGGCGTCCGAAAATGATCGCGTCACGCTGGTGAATGGTGACGTGCTGGTGGGCTTCATCCTCGCCCTGAATGCCGACGGGCTGGAACTGCAGATCGAAGGCGTCGACACAACCACAAAGCTGCCACTGGATCGACTGTCGCTGGTGCGGTTCGCCAACGCGAAAACGCAGCCCCCGGCTGATCAGCACATCATCACGCTGGCCGACGGCACGCGGCTGTACGCCTCGGCCCTGACAATCGAATCGGACACGCTGGCGGTGACAGGCCTGTTGCCCGGTCGGCCGCAACTGCTGCAGAACCTGCCGCTGGAGAAGGTGCGGCGGATCGACTTCGCAACCGCAGGCCTGCGATTGGTGGAACTGGCGGATCAGCCCTGGCGCACGCTGTCCGGTGGTGAGGTTTTCGGCCGACCCATACCGCCGCGACTGCGCGCGGGAGTGCTGCACCTGCACGCGCCGGTGTCGCTGGCGTTTGCGCTGCCGGGAGGGACGCGCCGGTTTGCTGCGCGGGCGGCGCTCGATCTGGAAGGTGTCAGCGCTTCGGCCGCGGCGTGGGCGGACCTGGAACTGATCGTGCGGCAGGGCGGCCGGGAGATCGCCCGGCATCATCTCACTGCTGAAAACCCCGCCGCCACGCTGAACCTGCCCACCGGGCCGGGTGAACTGGTCATCGAACTCGATACGGCCGCCAACGGCCCCATCCTGGACCGCCTACGATTGAGCGACGCTGTCATCCTCATCGGCACCAACTGAACCCACACCCTCGCGGCCATGTCCGCGGTAAACGCCATGACTCGCTCCCTTCGCTCCGTCTACAACCGTCCCGAACATACGTCACCCCGCGGCGCCCATGGACAGGTCGAACCCGCCGGTTCCACCGGTGCGGCTGAAGCGCGCTGGCCTGCCGAGCAGATGTTCGTCAATCGCGAGTTGTCCTGGCTTCAGTTCAACCGCCGCGTGCTGCACGAGGCGATGGACGATCGCACACCGTTGCTTGAACGGTTGGCATATCTGGCCATCTTCACTTCCAACCTCGATGAGTTCTTTCAGAAGCGCATCGGTGGGCTGAAGCGTCAGATTGCCGCGGGCGTGGTGACACGTACGCCTGATGGTATGGGCCCGCAGGAGCAGCTTGCCGCGGTGCGCGTCGCTGTCACGGAGATGCTGCAGCAGCAGGCAGACTGCTTCACAAACACGATCCGTCCCGCGCTGCGCGAACAGGGCATCTACCTGCTGACGTGGGATGAACTGACCGAGCGGGAGAAGGAACTGGCGCGCGATTACTTTCGCCGCACGCTCTTTCCGGTGCTGACGCCACTGGCGGTCGATCCCGGCCATCCCTTTCCGTTCATCAGCAACCTGAGTATGTCGTTGGGTGTGCGGCTGCGCGCCCCGGGCGGGATGCAGTCGGGCGACGAGCCGGACAGCGAGGTTCATTTCGCGCGTGTGAAGGTGCCGACACTCCTGCCGCGATGGGTGCGCCTCGTCGATCCGGAAGAGCAGGTAGGCGATGGAACAGGCTCCACCTCGTATCGTTTCGTCCACGTTGCGGACATCATGCGTCACAACCTGGGCGATCTTTTCGAGGGCATGACCATCGAAAGCGTGATGCCCTTCCGCGTGACGCGCAACGCGGATGTGGAACGCGACGAGGAGGATGCCGAGGACCTGCTGGAACTGATTGAGCAGGAGCTGCGCGATCGGCGTTTTGCCGCGGCGATTCGTCTGGAGGTTGGGCCGAACCCCGATCCGTCGATGACGCGGCTGCTGATGGATCAGCTTGAGCTGGAGCCGAACGATGTGTATCAGCTTCCCGCTGAGCTGGACTACACCGACCTTTGGAATGTGCATGAACTGAATCTGCCGGCGTTGAAGTTTCGGCCGCACACGCCGGTCGTGCCGCCGCGCCTCGCTGATGAGGAAGGGGACATTTTCAGCATCATTCGCGGGGGTGATGTGCTGGCGCATCATCCGTACGAATCGTTCAGCGCGAGTGTGGAGCGATTCATCCGCGCCGCCGCAGCCGACCCGAAGGTGATGGCGATCAAGCAGACGCTCTATCGCACGAGCACCGATTCACCCTTCATTCCCGAGCTGATACGAGCCGCGGAAGCGGGCAAGCAGGTGGTGTGCCTGGTGGAGATCAAGGCCCGCTTCGATGAGGAACGCAACATTCGTGTTGCGCAGATGCTTGAAAAAGCGGGCGTGCACGTGGTGTATGGCATCGTCGGGCTCAAAACGCACACCAAAACATCCGTCGTGGTGCGGCACGAAAGCGATGGTATGCGCGTGTACGCACACATCGGCACGGGCAACTACAACTCCAAGACGGCACAGCTCTATACTGACCTGGGCCTGTTCACCTGTCGGCCGGAGATCACCGGCGAACTGGTCGAGTTGTTCCACTTTCTGACCGGTCGCAGCCTCAAGCGCGATTTCAAGCACCTGCTCGTTGCGCCGATCAACATGCGGCGGCGCTTCGAGGAGATGATCGACCGCGAGATCGCGCACTGCGAAGCGTGGAAGGCACGCGGAGGTGATCCGGACGACCCCGATCGGCCACGCATCATTGCGAAAATGAACAGCTTCGAGGACCGCACGATGTGCCAGAAGATTTACGAGGCGAGCTGCGCGGGTGTGCGCGTGCAGTTGATCGTGCGTGGCTTCTGCTGTCTGCGACCGGGTGTGCCGGGCATGAGCGAGAACGTGACCGTTTCCAGTGTGATCGGGCGATTCCTCGAACACTCGCGCATCTACTACTTCCACAACGGTGGGGCGGGCGAGTATTACATCGGCTCAGCTGACTGGATGTACCGCAACCTCAACAACCGCGTGGAGTGCGTGGCGCCGATCGTCGACCCGGTGCTCAGGGCGCGGTTACGGCAGATTCTTGATGTGATGCTCGATGACCAGCGCTCCGCCTGGGACATGCAACCCGATGGCAGCTACATCCAGCGCCGCCCAACTGATCCAACCACCCCCGGCACGCACGAACGCCTCATCCAGCTCACCGCCAAATCCACCGACGTGCGCTGACGCGCGCGATTGATATCGAGGGGTGTCCTGAACGGAGCGAGTTGCGCAAAACTTTTCTCTCGACACGGGGATTGAAAAAGATCAGCTCAGGATCAGAGCGACTGCATCCACGCCCACTGCCGGGCGATACCCTCTTCCAGGCTCGTGGTCGGCTCATAGCCAAGCTCTGCCCGGCTGCGCGTCAGATCCGCCCACGTGCGCTCAACGTCCCCCACCTGCATCGGTTGCCGATCAATCATCGCGCGCTTGCCCGTCACATGCTCGATCGTCGCGATCATCTCCGCCAGGCTCACCGGATGCGAACCGCCCAGGTTCCAGATGTGATAACCCCGGGTCTGTCCCACGCGATCGAGCGCCGCACAGATGCCCGACACGATGTCGTCCACGTAGGTGTAGTCGCGGCTGGTTGATCCGTCGCCGAACATGGGGATAGGCCGGCCATCGCGGATCAGATGCAGGAATTTGCTGATAGCAAGGTCCGGACGCTGACGTGGCCCGAAAACTGTGAAAAACCGCAGACACCCGATCGGCAGCTGATGCACGTGATGGTAAGTGTGGCACAACAATTCACCCGCCTTTTTCGTCGCCGCATAAGGGCTGATCGGATAGTCAACGCGGTCATCCTCGGCGAAGGGAACCTTCTCGTTGTTGCCGTACACACTCGAACTGGAAGCGAAGAGGAAGCGTTCGCACCCATTTGCCACTGCCGCATCGAGCAGGTTCACCGTGCCGTCGAGATTCACCGCGGTGTAGTAGGCTGGCTGCTCGATGCTCGGCCGGACACCCGCCATCGCCGCCAGATGCACCACCGCGCGTGGCCGATGTTCAGCGAAAAGTCGCAGCATCGCATCGCGATCGCGAATGTCCGCTTCCACCAGCGTGAACTGGCTGTGCTGGAGGGCATCACGCAGATTGCGCTCCTTCAGCGGGCGGGGATAAAAGTCACAGAAGTTGTCCACGCCCACCACACGCTGGCCGCGGGCGAGCAGCTGATCCGTCAGGTGCGAACCGATGAACCCCGCTGCGCCGGTGACCAGAATGGTGGATGTATCGGGCATGGTGATGAGCTTGTGTGTGCGATGTCAGAATATCAGTCGGCCGATTCGTTCAGCCAGTCCAGCAGTTGCGGGGCAAAGTAGGTGATGATGAGATCCGCTCCCGCGCGGCGGATGGCGTAGGTGGTTTCGAGCGCTGTCGTTCGCAGGTCCAGCCAGCCGTTGGCTGCTGCCGCGTGCAGCATCGCGTACTCACCGCTGACATGGTAAGCCGCCACGGGTACATCACACGCCTGCCGTACCTGGTGCACGATATCCAGATATGCAGCCGCGGGCTTGACCATCACCATGTCCGCGCCTTCGGCCAGGTCGACCGCCAGTTCGCTGCGCCACTCGCGCTGGCGTCGGTAGTCCATCTGGTAGCCGCAACGGTCACCGAAGCGCATTCCACCGCCGCCTGCCTCGCGGAACGGCCCGTAGAACCCCGAGGCGTACTTGATGCTGTAGGCGAGGATCGCGGTGCGCTGAAAGCCCGCTTCATCAAGGGCGGAGCGAATTGCTGCGACCTGCCCGTCCATCATGCCCGAGGGCGCGACCACATCGGCGCCTGCCCGCGCTTGTGCGACGGCTGTCGCGGCATACAGTGCCAGTGTGCGATCGTTGTCCACGTTGACTGAGGTGCGCCCATCGTTCGCTTCTTCCGCGAGCACGCCGCAATGACCGTGGCTCGTGTACTCGCACAGGCACATATCCGCGTACAGCAGCACATCCAGCTTCGCCTGGCGTGCTGCACGCAGCGCGCGGTTCACCGGCGCATCGGGTGAGGCTGCATAACTGCCTTCGGGGTCCTTCTTCTCGTTCGGCGTTACGCCAAAGAGCAGGAACTGCTTCAGCCCGCGCTCGCTCAGCTTGCGCATCAACGCCACCGCATCGTCCACGGGCAACTGTGACACGCCAGGCATCGACGCGACCGGTATCGGCTCAGCAGCTTCCGATACGAAGATGGGGTAGATCAGATGCCGCGGCTGCAGCGTCACATCCGCCATCGCTTCCCGCAGCAGGGGGCTTCGCCGCAGCCGTCGTAACCGCACAATCTGTCCTTGCGTTGCCATAGTGGAACCATGATAGCGACCGCCTCATCCGGTCAGCCACCCATTGCTGCCTCAGGAAGTTCCGCAACCTGCACGCACGATGCGCCAAATCATTGATCGCTCCTCCCGCCACGGCTACGTTGCAGCCATAGATCCATCTACAAGGAGCACCTCATGATGATCCGCATTCTGGTCATGCTGTTCTTACTCTCGCTGGGGCTGACGATGGTTGGCTGCAATACCATCGAAGGCGCGGGCGAGGACATTCAGGCCGCTGGTGCAGGTATCAGCAGCGGCGCGGAGGAAACCAAGGAAGAAATAAACCGCGACGAACGTTACTGACACGCCCGGCCATTAACTACTGCCAACTGCTATCGCGTATGGATGATTTGATCCGCGCGATGGCTGTCCTGATGGCAAGCGTCGCCAACTTGAACCATCACCCCTGCCGCCGCATACTTTCCGTGTCGATCACACGGAGGTCTGCACCATGCACAGGCGGCTGGCGATTGCGGCGCTCCTTGCACTGCTCGTATTCACCCTCGCGGGCTGCTACACGATTGAGGGCATCGGCCGCGACCTTTCCGCAGCGGGTGACAGCGTCAGTGGCGCAGCCCGCGAAACACGCGAGAGCCTTGAATTCGACTGAACCGGCGAGCCATCACCCCGTTGTCACGTCTCGTCCGGCTCCGGCGGATGGATCGGCAGCGTGATGGTGAAATCGGTGCCCCGGCCCAGTTCGGTGTGTACCTGGATCGTCCCGCCATGTTCCTCGACGATCCGCCGCGTGGTGGGCAGGCCCAGCCCCGTGCCGCCGGGCTTGCTTGAAAAGTATGGCTGAAACACCTTGCCCACGGTCGCGCTGTCGATGCCCGGCCCGGTGTCGATCACGTGAATCAGCGCCTCATCGCCGCGCCGATCCAGCCGGACGATCAGCTCGTTCGCCCCGCCGTGCGGCGTGTTGGGTTTCTCCCGGGCGCTCTTCATCGCCTGCGTCGCGTTGATGAGCAGGTTCAATAGCGCCTGTTTCAGCAACGACCCATCCGCACTGATGATCAGTGGACTGGGCATCGGCTGTGTGCGAATCTTCACACCCGCCTCCTGCGCCTGCGGCTCAAAGAAGTCGACCAGCTCATCCAGCAACTGGTTCAGGTCGACATCGGCGCGGTCCAGACGCATTCGGCCGGCAAACCGCAGGAAATCCTCCAGAATCTCGCGCAGTCGCTGCACCTCGCGCGCCAGCGATTCAAACCGTCGCTGCAGCCGATGAATGCGATCTGCAGGCAGCGGACCGGCCTGCGATTCGTGCAGCAGATCACCCAGATCCTCCTGCACCAGTTGCAGATTCAGCCCAATCGTGGAGAGGGGGTTCTTGATCTCATGCGCAAGCCCACCGGTCATTGTGCCCAGTTCCGCCAGCCGCTCGGCCCGCCGCGCCCGCTGCTCCAGCCTGCGCACGCGCCGCTCGGTGCGCTTGGCGACCACCGCCGCCAGTGGAACCGTCAGCAGCACTCCGGCTGCCACACCGAGAAAGAACCAGAATCCCATGCGAGCGGATTATACGAGCGGATGATCAGCCACGCGGGCAAACGAGCCAATGCAGGCACGGCATCATTCCAATGGTGGTGATGCCTTCGGTGGGACTTGCGTCCCGCCTGTCATTTCGCTTCTGGCGAAAGCGATGGCTCGACAGTTCAGCCTGAATAAGCAATACGCAATGAGCAGTTGGCAATGGTTTTGGGACGCATCAGCGGCATTGCCCAACCGTGGCGATACCACCGCGCCGAGCGTTTCAGTGCGCATACAACAACTGCGTCGCACGTGAGATAGGTTGACGATATCCCCCGATGCGGACGGGCGGTGGATTAGGCACGCTGGTCGGCAGTGGCGGCCATGCGGTGGACCTCACGCGCCTGCCAGCCTTTGTCGCCCTGGACCAGGTCGTATTCCACCGATTCGCCATCCTTCAGCGAGCGGAAACCGTCGCCCTGGATCTGGCTGTAGTGTACAAACACATCCTGCCCATCCGGACCAATAATGAATCCGAAACCCTTCTTTGGATCGAACCACTTTACCTGGCCTTTGTGTGACATGACCGAACTCCTGTGGCGTCGAACGACTGATGGAAATGAGTCGAGACCCCCAAAAGCCATACGCTGCACCGTGGAGCGCGTGGCTCCAACACCATTCAGGCAGCGCGTGCGACAGACGACTACACAGGCGTTCCACGCGCAACAGATCAATCACCGGGCAACGACCGGACGCGACGGGGCGCCCGACAGACATGGCCACCCGTGACGATTTGTGAGTCCCGCCACGCGCAGCGAACATGGCTCGCGCCGCCTATGCGGGAATCCAATGTCAGCAGTATTGTAGCAATCAGTCAGCGGTGACGGAAGACTTATCCGCGGATTCCTCGGTCGAGGTTTCCTGAACCTGCTTCATGCTCAGCTTCACCCGGCCCTGCTCGTCCACCAGCAGCACCTTCACACGGACTGTCTGGCCAACCTTCACCACGTCGCTGACCTTGTTGACGTAGCCTTCAGCCAGTTCGGAGATGTGCACCAGCCCATCCTGACCCGGCGCCAGTTCCACGAACGCGCCGAAGTCCTTGATGGCAACGATCTTGCCGGTGTACAGGCCGCCCACCTTGATCTCGGCGCACAGCTTCTCGATCTCTTCGAGCGCTCGCTCGGCCTTGCCTTCGCCGACCGCCGAGACGAACACCGTGCCGTCCTCCTCGATCTCGATGGTCGCGCCGGTAAGCTCCTCCAGCCCGCGGATCGTCTTGCCGCCCGGGCCGATGAGCTTGCCAATCTTGTCCGGGTGGATGTGGGTGGTGAGCATCCGTGGGGCGTACTTGCTGATGGACGGACGATGCGTCTTGATCGTCGCATCCATGATGTCCAGGATCTCAAGCCGCTTGGCACGCGCCAGCACGAAGGTCTTGCGGATCTGCTCGATGGTCAGGCCGCGGACCTTGAGGTCGAGCTGGATGGCGGTGATGCCGGTGCGTGTGCCAGCGACCTTGAAGTCCATGTCGCCGAAGTGGTCTTCCTCGCCCTGAATGTCCGCCAGGAAGATGTCGTCGGTCTGGCCGTCGCCATGGATCAGGCCCACGCTGACACCCGCCACCGCCGCGCTGATGGGCACGCCGGCATCCATGAGCGCCAGCGACCCGGCGCACGCCGAGGCCATGCTGGATGAACCGTTGGATTCCAGGATGTCACTGACGACGCGGACGGTGTAGGGGAAGTCCTCGACAGCGGGCAGCACCGGCTGCAGGGCACGCTGAGCGAGCATGCCGTGGCCGATCTCGCGTCGGCCGGGGCCGGTGATCCGCTTGGCCTCACCCACCGAGAAGGGCGGGAAGTTGTAGTGCAGGAAGAACTTCTCGGAATATTCCTCGTTCAGCCCGTCGACGATCTGCTCATCCTTGCCGGTGCCCAGTGTGACGGTGCACAGCGACTGCGTCTCGCCGCGGGTGAAGAGCGACGACCCATGCACGCGTGGCAGCACGGCCACCTCGCAGCTGATTGGGCGCAGCTCGTCGAACTTGCGGCCGTCGGTCCGGATGCCCGAGCGGATCACCTGCATGGTGATCTCTTCCTCCAGGTCGTGGATGGCGAGTTTGGCATCCGCCACGCGCTTGCGGTAGGCCTGCCACTCGCCTACGCCCACCTGTGGGGCCGGCTCGGGGAACTCGGTCTCGAGGAACTGCTTGATCGCCTCGCGAACCTTCTCCGCACGCTCCAGCTTGGTGCCCGGGAAGGTCTTGGCGTCCTTGAGTGGGCCAGAGAGCTTGGTGCGAACCAGGTCGACGATCTCAGGGGCAGGCAGGATCAGCTCGAATGTCTTTTCCTTACCGGCCTTGCTCACCAACTCGTCGATCAGGGCGACAACCTGCTTGATGTGCTCGTAGCCGAACTCGATCGCGGCGGCGACGGTGTCCTCGCTCAGCTCGTGAGCGCCCACCTCGATCATGTTCAGCCCGTCCTTGTGGCCGCACAGCAGCATGTCCAGGTCGCTGTATTCGCTCTGGGCGACGGTGGGCATGATGACGAACTGGTCATCGACCCGGCCGACGCGCACGTTGCCCACGGGACCCTGGAAGGGGATGGAGCTGATCGACAGGGCGGCGCTGGCGGCGATACCCGCCAGGACGTCAGGCTCGTTCTGCCCGTCGTAGGCCATGACCCAGCACTGGATCTGCACCTCGTCGTAGAACCCCTTGGGGAACAACGGGCGGATCGGCCGGTCGATGTTCCGCATCGTCAGGATTTCTTTCTGGTTGGGGGCGCCTTCACGCTTGCGGAACCCGCCAGGGAACTTGCCGGCTGCACTGGTGCGCTCGCGGTAGTCGACAGTAAGCGGGAAAAAGTCGATGCCTTCGCGGGGCTTATCCCGTACGACGGTGCCCAGCACCACCGTTTCGCCGTACTGCACGAGCACGGCTCCATCCGCCTGTTTGGCGACGCGACCGGTCTCGATGCTGAGGGTGCGGCCGCCCAGTTCCATCTGCACTTTGTGAATGGCCATGATTCTGCTTTCCTGCCAATGTGTGTGATCGCGCTGAAACAACAGCACGAGCCGGATCACCGAACCATCGGCGACCGGTTGCGTCGCGAGCCCACCACTCAGCAGAAAGGCAGAGGACAGATGACCTGAGGCACGAGCTGAGAACTGTTTGCCGGTGCCGCGAGCCTACTGTCGTCTGCCCCTTTGTCTGAACCTGATCGAACAAATCGGGATGTGACCCGACGACGCTTGTTGTCCGGTCGAAGACCATCTGGCCCGGACCGGGAATTTCAGAGCTACCGGAACGCGGGGAACCGTGCTGGCGTTGACCGCCCACCGCCCCCGGTGCGTTCCGTAGGGTTTATCGGCGCAAGCCCAGCCGCTGGATCAATTCCTGATACGCCGGGCGATTCTTCTGCGCCAGGTAACGCAACAGGCGGGTGCGGCGGCTGACCAGCATGAGCAGGCCGCGACGCGAGGCGTAATCGTGCTTGTGCGTCCGCAGGTGATCGGTCAACTGGCTGATCCGCTCGGTGAGGATCGCCACCTGGACTTCCGGCGAACCGGTGTCCTTTTCATCCCGGCGGAACTCGCTGATCAACTGCGTCTTCTTTTCTGCGGTAATGCTCATGACTGTCGCTTCTTATCGTATCATCGGAAGTCCGCAACCGGAGCTGGCGCGGCGTTCTGACACAAAGTTAGTCCCTTAATGTAGCAGCGCCGGGCGGGTGTGGCAAATCGGTTGTCGGTAAAAGAGGGTGTGCCCAGGGACCCAGCCCACGGCGTGGCCGGGCTTCGGGGGGATGGGGGGCGTTTGGATGGGGGTTTGCCTACAATGGGGGGTATGACTCAGATCGATTCGCAATTGCTGGAAATCCTGGTTTGCCCTGTTACGCGGTCCAGACTGCGGCAGGAGGGCAATGAGCTGGTAGCCGAGGTGGGCGGATTGCGATACCCGATCCGCGATGGCATCCCGGTGCTACTGGCGGATGAGGCGAAGCTGCCAGCGGGGTACGAGTCGCTGGAAGCGTTCCGCAAGGCGTTTGAGAAGCGGGAGTAGCCGACCAGGGGAGGTTGTGTGGGGGACCGCGGGCTCAGCCACTGGGTGACTGAGTTTCGGGTGGGGGGTCGATCAGCACCATATCGGGAAGGGAAACGGTCAGGTGGCCACGCGCTGTTATATCCAAAACCTTGTCCCCAATCAGCTTGTGGAGGGCGTTTTTGCCATCCAGAACTGCCAGTTGGGCCAGACCCGCAACGGCAAGCCCTACATTAAATGTCTGCTGGCGGACAAGACAGGCCGGTCGCCCGGACGCATGTGGAACGCCTCCGAGGAGCTGTTCAGCATCCTGCCGACCGACGGCTTCGTCGAAATTCAGGGGCAGGTCCAGCCCTATCAGGGTGAGATGCAGATCATCATCCACCAGATTCAGCCGGTCGACCCCAGCGATGCCGATCTGCTGGAGCTGCTGCCCTGCACGAAATACGACATCGATGAGATGTTCGTCGAGCTGACGCAGCGGCTGGACACAGTGAGCCACCCGGCGCTCCGGGCGCTGATCCAGGCATACCTGGACGATGTGGAGCTGATGGAGGCCTTCCGCCGGGCCCCGGCCGCGATGTCGCTGCACCACGCTTACATCGGCGGGCTGCTCGAACACACGCTGAGCATGTTGCGGCTGGCCGATGCGTTCTGCCCGCTCTATCCCGAACTCAATCGTGACGTCATCCTCACCGGCGTCTTCCTGCACGACCTTGGCAAGTGCGCGGAGCTGACGTGGGAGCGCGGCTTCGGCTACAGCGATGAGGGACTGCTGGTGGGGCACATCGCCCGCGGCGTGATCTGGCTGCAGCGCAAGGCGGAGGACTGTGCCGCCCTGGGCCACCGTATTCCCGAGCCGCTCCTGCGCGTGCTGCACCACATCATCCTGTCGCACCACGGCAAGCCCGAGTTCGGCGCGCAGAAGATTCCCGCCACGCCAGAGGCGATCGCCATCAGCATGCTGGACAACCTCGACGCGAAGGTACACATGGCAATCGTGCACGGCCGGGGTGAAGCAGCCAAGAGTGAAGCGGCTGGCGGCAACTTCACCGAAAAAATCTGGGCCCTGGAAACCCGTCTCTACCGCCCCGATCCGACCACCGTTGCCGAGTGAATGACGTGGGTAGAGCGTCAAAAGAAACCCACATTTTCAGTGCGCGACGCGGGGATCAAACCGGTTGTGCACCCATCGCGGGTTGGCGGCGGTGCTTCCCGGCGCGGGCTGGTAGACGCTCGAAAACGGGTGTGGGGCGGCGTGACCGTCGAGGAAGTTGTAGTTCGCCCGGTCGATGTGGCGGTCGATCGCCATCTGCTCGCGGGCCGCGCCCTCCGGGTCGGACTGCCAGTGACGGCTGTGAATGTGGTCTGTCGCGGCATATTCGCCCGTCTCCGCCAGTTCGACGGCGAAAATGGTGTTGCTCGGCCGCGGCACCGCGGTGAGCGAGCGATACGCCTCGTAGCCCGGCACGTGGCCCGTCAGGTAATCGTTGGTCCCGAAGCTGGTGCGGCGCAGCCGGCCTGAAAGCGGCTCCGGCTGCAGGAAGTGCGGGCTCTCATCGCTGGGGCACAGCGGCAGCAGTGTGGTCGCCCCGTAGTCGCGCAGCGTGAAGAACCAGCTTCCCTGTCCGTCGGGTGAATCGTGGTCGTCGTCGTGCTCTTCCTCGTGGCCGTGATCGTGATCGTGGTGGCCGTGGCCCATCGTGGCGGCCGGGAGCCGATCGTGGTGATCCGCGGCGTAGGCCAGCGTGGCGATGCTGAGCTGGCGCATGTTGCTGAGGCAGGCTGCGCCCCGGCTGACCTCCCGCGCCCGGCTGAGCGCCGGAAGCAGCAGGCCGATCAGGGCCGCGATGATGGTGATCACCACCAGCAGTTCGATGAGGGTAAACGCGGCAGCGCGGGGTGTGTGCGTCGAGTGGATGGTCTTCATGATGAATGTGTGATGCGCCGCGAGCGGCCGAGCGGCGGCTCGCGCGGGGTGAAGCGGACGGTCGGTCGGCGCGCAGGGAACCGCGATGGATGCGAATTGCGCGGGTGGGTTCAGGCGTGCTGAACCGGGTGGCGCGCAGGGGCGCGGGCGATCGAGGCTGGGTTGTGAAAAGGGGCCGTGCGGCAAATCAGACGTGGGTCGGCGGTGCGCGCGGGCCGGCGTGAGGGGAGATTGCGGCGAGGGTCGGTCGCGTCTGCGGAAGTGTGATACGGCGTGGATGAGGCGCCAGCGCCGCCACCGCGGGCGGGACGTGCAGCGGCACACCGATCAGTTGCGTGATCAGGTGGCAGACGGGGCAATCGCTGTGAGGTGCCTCGTCGCGGGGCGGTACGTGGTCCGGCGGGCAGGGGTGATCCGGCGCGGCGGGGCTGTGGGCGTGCTCGGCGACGGCGTGGCCATGGGCGTGGACGTGCGCCCGCGACGCTAGGCCGCTCGAAACGACCAGCAACGCGGCCAGCATCACCCCAAGGACACCATGTCGGAACATGCGCGTCATTGTCTTGGCGGGGGTGATGGTGTCAAGATTCTTTTCAGAGTCGCCCCGGTCGGTCGTGTTTGTCGCGGGGGCTATACTTGACAACGCAACGTGTTCACGGAGGAACCGCTGATGGCATCTCGTGCAACAATTTTGGTTGGGCTGTTCCTGTGCTGGGGGGTGTGGGGTATGGTGGGTTGTGCCTCGCGACCAGTGGTGGATGAAGGAAGTTCGCAACGGTTGGTGGGGCCGGAGCCGTCGGCGGCCGGCGAGGGTGAAACACTGCGCGAGTCGGACGGCGTTGCGCAGGATGAACCGGCATCACGAAGCATCTTCGAGGAATGCATCGAACTGGGCGAATCGACCGAGGGGCGATTGATCGAGGCGTACATTCTCGGCAATGGGCCGGAAGTGACGCTGGTGCTGGCGACGATTCACGGCAATGAGCCGGCTGGCACACCGTTGTGCTTCTACCTGCTCGATCATCTGCGTGAACAGCCGAAGCTGCTCGCCGATCGGCGCATCATCATCGTGCCGGTGG
>Ga0207864_1002687_pt1 | contig 16224 bp, 21 predicted proteins | sample HigsolmetaAR202D_FD_184834 | JGI IMG/M metagenome (GOLD analysis project Ga0207864, IMG submission 184834) | Ionic liquid and high solid enriched microbial communities from the Joint BioEnergy Institute, USA - AR20-2-D (SPAdes) (version 2) ... | reverse complement strand
TCCACGTGATGACTGAACTCCGGTACCTACAGCGGGAGCATCACGAACTCATAACCGCCGAGAGAGATCTGCACGAGGCTGCCGAGATCCGTGATCTGGCCGGGCTTCACGGTCACGGACGGGTAAGGCCCCCATAACTCCGCACCCCACTGATACACCTCGTACTCGCCTGCCGGTACCCACAACCCGTATGCGTTGGCGCCCGGATCGTTTCGCGCAAGTAACGTGTACTTCTTCTGGTCGCTCAGCGATCGAAGCGTCAGGAACGTCCCTGAACCGCCTTTCGGCAAGTTCACATAGACGTAGCCGTGAGTCGGCGCGAGCTCAGAAGCCGATTGCTGGATCGGTGCCGTCGCGCAAGCACCGAGAAGCGCGCAAAGCGCCAGCACATAGAGGTGCTTCGTCATAATCCCCCTGCTCTTCTTGTTCGTTCTTGCTCCGGACTACCTCGTCCGGCCGGCACACACCCGCCACGTGCCAGCGATTCTTCGAACGGAGAGAATTCTGATTGCCGCTGCAACGAAAGCGCAAGCGGCGCGAGCTTCTTTACCTTCAGCCTGCGACGAGCCTGAATCCCGCCGCCGCGGCCGCGCCAATGATTACGACGCCGAGAAACGATACCCGCAACAAGAGCGCGACGGCCGCAGCCATCAATGCGCCAAAGCGCGCATCGAAAGCAAGCGCTTGCCCCGCGCTGAATGCATTCATGGCTGTGAGCGAGGCGAGCAGTCCAATCGTGAGCGTGCCCGCGATGCGGGTCATGTGCTCGTTTTCGAGCCATCGCGGCGGTACGAGGTAACCGACCGCCTTCGTCGCGTATGCGACGACGCTTGCGAGCAGAATCCACGTCCAAAGCGACCAGGACATCACGCCTGCCCTCCACTCTCTTCTACGCTGCGCTCGCGATCGTGCGCTGCATCCTCGTACTTCGCCGGATCGATATCCGGCTCGAGTCCCTCTCTCTCCGGACCGCGGCTGAACCAGCCCCACACTGCCGCGACGAACGCCGCAATCAGGATCGGCACACCGGGCGGCACGACCGGAATAACGAGCACAGTGACGAGAGCGCACGCTACCGCCAAAGCAACCGGTTCGCGCGCACTCAATCGTGGCCACAACAGCGCCAGGAATGCCGCGACCGCAGCTCCATCGAGTCCCCACTTTCGCGGATCGCCCAATGCGTCGCCGAGAACGGCCCCGATCGCCGTGAACACATTCCACAGAATGAAGATGCCCACGCCCGCCGTCCAAAAGCCCCGTCGCTGCTCGTCGAGGTCCTTCTGTCCTGCGGCCGTCGCCGTAGACTCGTCGATGGTCACCTGCGCAGCCATGGCCTTCCGCCAACCGTCGAGCTTCAGCATGCGGTTCATTTGCATGCCGTACACTGCGTTGCGCACACCCAAGAGCGCGGCTGCGCCGAAGGCGGCCGAGCCCGTCCCGCCGCCCCCGATGACGCCGACGAACGCAAACTGAGAGCCGCCTGTGAACATGAGCAGGCTCAGCGCGATCGTCTGTGCGACCGTCAACCCGGCAGCAACGCTGAGCGCTCCGAACGAAACCCCGTAAAGGCCGGTTGCGACCGCAATCGAAAGGCCGATTCGGAAAGCTGGAGATTGGCGAAGAGTCATTGAGGGCTTGGGGCTCGGGGCTCGACAAGAGTGAGGCTATAGCCCGCATGCCTTGGGCGACAGACACAGATGGATACGAAAAATGCGCGTACACGATTCGGACTGCAGGCGTCAGAATGGTGGGTGAAACGTGCCCCTCAGCTGTTGCCCGTCTGTCGACCGTAGCCCGTAGCCTGTCGCCTTATCTATGTCCCAACCCCCGATGCGCTACATGGAATTTGCGCCGCTGCCGGAGCTGCGCCCGTGGGTCGCATCGATCTGGACCTTCAGTCGCGCACCATCCCTTCCGCCGACAACGCATCACATTCCGCTCACGGGCGGTGCCATCCTCAGCATCGATCGCGGGGGCGAATTGACCCTGACCGCTGAGCGCATCGCGCCGCTCGTCACCACTGTGGCCGGCGGCGAGGTCTATTGGGGTGTGCACATCTGGCCTGCTGCGGCGCGCGCGTTTCTTGGCCTCGAACCGCGTCTGTCGCGCGAGTGGATCGGACCGGCGCGGCTGCGCTTGCCGGCCGCTTGGTGCGATCGCTGGCGAAACGTGCTCGACACGCACGACGAGACGCAGATCGTCGCCCGCATCGATGACTTGCTTCGCGAGCTGGCAGCGCATGCACAGCCGCTCGATCCGCTCGTGATGACCGCCGTGTTTCGAATCATCGAGACAGCAGGCACCGAGCCCATCGCGGATGTCGCCAAGGCAGCTGGGCTCTCGCCGCGGCAACTTCGCCGGCGGTTTGCTGCTCAGTCGGCACTTTCGCCGAAGGAGCTCGCCCGTATCCGCCGCGTGCGAGCGGCCGCCGCGGGAGCCGTCCTGCAGGCGGACCGCTGGATCGAGCTCGCAAGCCGCGGCGGCTATGCAGATCAATCGCACCTCGTCCGCGAGTTCCGGGAAATGCTGGGGATTTCGCCCGACGGTTTTCGCGCCCATGCCGAGCGCATCCTGCATCGACTGGTCGACTGAGTGACCGTTTCTTTCAAGACACCGCATGCGAAGCGCGAGTACACTGCCTCCGCTTGGAACGGTCTGAGGGCTCGGAAAATGCTGCGTCGTTTCTTGCTCGGTGTGCTGTCGCTCGTCGCTGCAGTATCGACCGCCGCGGCTCAAGAAACCGACCCCGAGCTCGCCGCAATGGCGAAGCTTCCGCCGCTCGTTGGCACCTGGAAAGGTGAAGGCTGGATGCGAAGGGGGCCCGGCGAGCCCGAACGCTTCGTCGGACAGGAAACTGTCGAATCGCGCCTCGAAGGCCGTGCGCTCTTGATCGAGGGCAAGCATTGGACGGCCGACCGTACGCGACTGGTTCACAACGCGCTCGCCATCCTGTCCTACGACTCCGCGACCGACACTTATTTATTCAGATCCCAAGTTACGGGCCTTCCCGCCGGCAACTTCCGCGGCCGAGTCGAAGACGATGCATTTATATGGGAGATGCCGAATCCCCGCGGCGACATCCGCTATGTCATCCGCGTCGTCGACGACGAATGGATCGAGAAAGGCGAGATGAAAACCGCCAACGGCTGGCAGCAATTCTTCGAAATGAAACTCAAGCGCGAAACGCGCTAGCGCTGCCCGCCTGATTGCGCCCTGCTTCCGACTGTCTTCGCGAAACAGGGTCAGCAACAGGATCAGCAGCAGATTCTTTTGCACTGCGGTGCAAACCTAGACCTAGCGATCCGGCCACCCCGGCATCGGCCCCACCCCTTCGGCCGCTTGCTTTCCGTATAGGACTAAGTTCACAGTGTCGCTTGCTTGCGACGTGTAAAACTTGCATGCCATTCAGCGGGTGCGTCGTTGGTCGATTCCGTTCCACACATGCGTCAGCGCTTTCGGGGCGGTGTCCTACCGCGCTTCTTTGCGTTCGACACCTTGCTGACATGGGCCGGTTATGTGGCCACGCTACAGTTCATCGGTCTGCTCGGCATTTACGTCAAATACGTTTTCCTCAGCTCGTCCAGCGGCCTTCTTGCCATTAGCCGTTTTCTGGGACGAATGAGCCCGGCGGACCTGACTGTACTCGAGCGCCTGTCGTTCTTCGCCGCCGATGCATTGCTCAATCTGATCGCCCTTCCCGTCGTCATCGCGACTGCGGCCATCGGCTTGGCTCGTCGCACGGGCTTCGTCCTCGTCGCCGTCTGTGCAGTGCTGCTCGCGCTATTTCATTTCACGGAAATGATCACTGCGAGCTCGGTGGGCAACTTCATCACGTGGGAAATGCTGAAGGATGCAATCAGGTGGGGACTCTCTCATCCCGACAGCGCCAATGAATACGTCTCCACGTCGGCGCTCGTGAAGTTTTCGTTCGTCGTCGCCGCCGCCCTGCTACTCGCGACGCTCTCCGTTTGGCCTGCCGAGATACCGTTCGTGCGACTGGCCAAAGTCGCCGTCGCCGCCGGCGCGTGCGTCTTGTTCGCCATAGCTCTGATCGTTCCGGCGCTGAGCGCCACGACTGACCTCGAGCGACTGCGACACCACAAATCAGGTCTGCATCTGCAGCTTGCCAGGCTGCTTTCCGAGCGCTCGGTTGCAAGCGAGATCGAAACTATCGAAGAAATGGCAAAACGATACGGAGAGTTGACTGGCGCTCCTTCGCACCATGACACCGATCCGTACTACGGAGCCGAGCAGGGCAAGGATGTCATCTTCTTCATACTGGAAACCGCCCCCTATCGCACCTTCGATCGCGCTCGCGAGCTCGGCTGGACGCCGACGTTGGATTCTTTGCTGCCCAATTCATTCGTCGCCACGCGCCATCATTCGACGTACCCGTATACGAGCGATGCGCTTCTTTCGATCTTTACCGGAAAATATCCGGCAGCTCGCAAACGCTTGCTTGCCAGTAAGCGGCTCGAAGTCTCCGACTCGCTCACGCAGCAACTGATCGCCGAAGGATATCGATTCGGTGTGTACGCACCGCAGGCAGACACCTTCGAAGCGGACATGGAGATGTTCAAGATCATGGGCGCCAGCACCACCTACATCCCTGACAGCGCTGCTCGATCGCGTCAGGACGTCCAACAGAGAATCGAATCCGAGCTCGCTTCCTTCACCGGTAGCGACACGAAGTCCGCACGCGCCGCACAACTCAAAGACCGCCTGAGCCACGATTTGGCGGCGTACATTCAACTCAAGGAAGACGTTCTGCGGATGAAGCGTGCCGGGGAACGATTCGTCGTGGCGTTTCTTCCTCAGATCGGGCACGCACCTTGGTTCGATCTCTACGGTTCGACGGAAACCATCGAACGAGGCGCTGCAGCCGTCCGCCTTCAGGATGCGTGGCTCGGCGAGCTCGTCGATGAGCTTCGACAAGAAGGCTTTCTGGAATCCACAATCATCGTGTTCACCTCGGACCACGGAGTGCGCACTCGGACAGAGGATCCTGCGTTTCAGACCAACGCCATATCCGAGTATTCGTATCACGTGCCGCTGTTGATCTACTCGCCCGCTGCTGCACGCACGACCCAGGAGATTCGGGCGCTCACGTCGCACATCGACATTGCCCCGACCGTTCTCACGCTTCTCGGCGCCGGGGACTCAAAGATGCCTCGTCAGGGCGCGCCGATCTGGCACGAAGGCATCGACAACCGCACGACGTTCTTTTTCGGCGCCGGCTACCTCGGCGTGGACGGGCTCAGACAGGGCGACAAATTCATTTCTTATGAAACCCTGACCGAGAGCGCCTACCTGTCCGATTCGCTCAGCTCATCCGCAAAGAAGACGGCATTGGTCAAAGATGAGGCCGAGCATTACATCGCCCTCATCAGGGAGATTCGCGCAATTGCTGAGAGCTGGAATACAGCGAGAAATTAGGCTGAAGGCTGAAGACTGAAGGTAGAGCCCGCCTCGGGCGCGCCACCCACAGCCTACAGCCTAGTGCCTACAGCTTCTCCTGGCTGGGCCAAACGACAACAAACGCTCCGCGGACATCTCCGACCTGAAAGCCCGTCGCCGTGTCGTTCGGATAGTGTTGTGCGAGCGCTTTGCGAACTTCGGGCGCGAGGGATGTCCCATGACAGGCGATGCAAAGCGGCTGCGTGACGATGGGTTTCATGTAGCGCGCGCCGCCATCATCCGTCGTCTCGAAATATTCGACTGCCGCAAGATCCTCGCCTGCAGTCTTACGTCGCTCGAAACTCTCGAGGACTTCCCGCTGCCACGCCTCAGGTGCATTGCTCTCCCGCCGCACTTTGAGACTCGTGCGACTGACCTTTGCTCCGCTTTCGGCCGAAAGCCGCTCCGCAATCTTCGGCGCTTTGTCTCGGCACACTTCGATCGCGCGTGTCGGCCCGCCCTCCTGCAGCGCGCTCGTGAGCGCCTGCATGAGCTCACCCCCGAACTTCTGGACCAGTTCCATGCTCGTCGCCTGTCGATCGTCGGCAGAAGCTGATGCGCTCACTGCTAGAGCGGCAATTGCGGCAAAAAGAATTGCGGATCTCATACCGTGCTCCGATCGGCTTCCTCGCAGCCTTTAGCTTCTACCTCCATAGCACATCACGTGCTCACGGCGTAAACAAGCCGATATCTCGAACCACGGTTATGCTTCGCGGACCGCTGTAAACTTCAGGTCATAGATCGTGCCTTCGAGCGCGTGCCCGCGCACTCGATCCGCGAGAAAAGAACCGAGAGCGAGGTCCGCTCGATCCGAGTAGAGCTCAGCGCCCAAGAGGGTCATCAGTGTCCGAAACGATGCAACTGCAGTTGAAGCGTGTTCATTTCGGTGTGGCGCCCACCGGAAGTGCGCTTGCATTCAAAGTCGAGGCCGCCTCCGGTGCGGCGGTGAAAGCGGCGCTCAATTGCGACTCGAACGAGATCTGCACTTGGGAGTGGGCCGATCTGCAGGACGGCCAGCAGATCGAGCGAGTACTCGCCGACACAGGAACCTACACCCTAACTTTCATGGTGCCGTTCACCGCGTCCGCAGGTGGGACGGTCGACTTGACGGTGTGCATCAACGACAAGACGAAAACGATCACGCTCGCAGGTCAGCAGCCGGACATCGGCAAAGGACTCGCTGTCGTGATCGTCAAGTAGTCCGCAGGGAGTAGCACAATGCATAGTGTCAGATGGTTCGCGTCACTGACGCTGGTCTTCGTGCTCGCCAGCCCTGCGCATGCGCAGTTACGTTGCGAAGAGTCGGATACCTACAACTCCTGCGCTGCCCGCTTGGCAGGCCAATTGACCGAAGTTGCCAACGATGCGCTGTTGGCGGGCGTTGCTGCGAAGAACACGGGTCCAAGCACCCTGTCGACCATCGCGGACTTCCTGCCTCCTCTGCGTGCCATCGTCGAGTCGCACGGACTTGGGGGCGCGGACGGGACGCTCGGGTTCGAATGGTCGAATCCCTTGCGGCTGCCACCCCGAGAACAAAACAAGCTCGTCATCGAGCTTTCGAGACCCGAGCTGCACGAACCGATGAAGAACAGCCTGCGCGAAGCGGGTTTAGCCGACCAGATCGATGCGCTCGAGGACAAGATCAGCGAGGCGGACGATATCGGTATCGGATTCAGTTGGTCGCGCGCATCCACACGTCACGGGCGCGACCCTCGCTTGCACTCGGACATCGTCGATCAACTGCTGCGGATGGTGCGCATGCCCAAGACCGACGACTCCGCTTTGCATGAGTTCGAGGCTCGGGTGTTCGAAGCGGCTGCCGAAACCGATCGGGAAATCGATCTCGATGCGCCGTTCGATAGCAACGGCATGACACCTGAGGAACGTACGACCTACATGCGCTTGGTGGAGGAATCGATCCTCGGCCATCATCGCTCGATGCGGGAGTTCGGCGAGCAGTTGCGCCAGCTCGGCTTCTATCGCTTTCTCGACCTCGTCAACAACCAACCGCAATGGAGCTTTACGGCGCAATACCGGCTGCGCGACGACGCCGTGGGTCCGGACGAGATCAAAGTGTCGTTCTCTTACGAAAAGGGTTGGGCGAACGTCAACGCCTATCGCAAGTACCAGCAGCGTAGCTGCAACGGCCGCTCCGTCACGGATTGCTTAGCAAGCTATCTTGCACAACCGAGCATTGTCGCCACGCTGGAGCAGTCGCTGCGAGTCAGCATCAAGGCGGAGTACACGAAGCTCGGCCGCATCGATTTTGCCTTGCCGAGCCACGCATTCCGCTACTACGCCGAACCGTCGGAGCGCTTCAGCCTCACCGCGGGCTTCGGACGCTATCTCGGCGGCGAGAATCAGGGCGCCGCACGGACACGGTTGGACGTAACGTTCGGCTACGAAGACTTCAGCGACGACCCGAACCGACAAGGCCGCGGCCTCGCCTCCGCCACTCTGACCTTCCCTGCCGCGAACGGCTTGTTCCTATCGTTCGGCGCCGTGTACGCCACAAGACCGGAGTTTCGCGGCGACGTCGACGAAGAGCTGAGCGCACGAGCAGGAGTGCTCTACAAACTGCTGCCGTGGGAGTGAGGGGACGCCCGCGAGGTGAGCAACTGTCGCCTGCTCGTGCACCGCACGAGCTACAACTTCAGCACCACCTTCACCGATCCATCCACAGCGCTCGAATCGATGTAGCCGATCGCTTTGGGATTGCCGGCCACGAAGGCCTTCACATCCGCATCGCTTTTCAACTCCTTCGGTGGCGTGCCTTTGCCGGAGAAGGTGATGCGCGCCCAGGTGGCTTTCGCTTGTGCCGCAGAGCGTCCGGTTGCCTTCTGGTAGAAATCGTTGCGCACGCCTGCAGATTCCGGCTGGTCCGTGAGCACGGCGCTGCTGCCGTCGGGGAACGACGTCGCGTTGCCGAGATAAAGCGCCGCAATCTGCTCTTGCGTCAGGTTGACGGAATTGCTGGGATTCACGATGACGACGAGCTCCGCATGGGCGCTCAGCGCTCCCAACGATAGGACCCAGCCGAGCATCCAAGACTTCATTTTCCGATTGCTCATGATTCGCATCCTCAGAAAATGCAGTCGAGTGAAAGGCTAATCATGTTGACGTTGCCGTCGAAGTCGGCGGTGGCGTTGTTCAACATGCCGGTACCACGATCTGCACGGATGTGGTCGTACTGCAGCTTCACGATGGCACCCAGACGCGGCTCCCAATCGCCCGTCAGATCGGCATAGGCAACGCCTTGCACCGTCGCCGACACCATGTCGTTGAATCGGGCAGTGACTTGCACACCGAACTTGGAATCGATTTCGAAGCTGCCGCTCGAATCGACACCATTGGGCTGACCCACGTAACCGACTCGCGCTTCGTCCTTATCCGTCTGCGCATAGGCAGCCGTCGCGAAACTGTTATACGAAAACTCGACCGCATTGGCGAACGTCGGCACGGCGGCCGCAACAGCCAGCGCGATGCTGGGGAATCTGAATCGCATGAATACTCCGGTGTTGGCGTCGTGCGGAGCTGTCCGCATTCCTTGCTGTATCGACCGGCAGCGGCCTCGGTGCACGAGGCCGTCCCGGAAGTCAGCTGCGGTACAACCCCTCAGTCGACATAGGAAGAACTGCTATGGGCCTGAAAGCGTGTGCGACTACAAACATCGCGCGCTCTCATCAAAACTCTTGCCACTCCATATCGGAGTTGGCGACTTTGCGCGAAGCGCGGACCGACGCGGCTCTCGCCGGTTTCGCAACGTCCGTCTTGGGTTTCATTTCAACGACGGAAGCGGTGCTGGCCGGTGCAACATAAGAATTGCCCTCCACTCGAAAGAGCGCGATCAAGTTCGTCAGCGCATTCGCCTGCTGCTTCATCGATACCGCCACCGATGAAGTCTCCTCGGCCATCGCGGCATTCTGCTGGGTGAGCTGATCGATCTGCATGACAGCCGCATTCACCTGCTCGAGTCCGCTCGCCTGCTGCGAGCTCGCCTCCGAAATCTCACCGATGATTTGGGCAACCTTCTTCGCCGCAGCAACGATGTCGTTCAGATGCCGGCCTGACTCATCGACGAGCTTGACGCCGTCATCGACCTTGGAAACGCTGTCCTGAATCAGCTCCTTGATCTCACGGGCCGCGGTGCCGCAGCGCTGCGCGAGATTGCGAACTTCAGCGGCAACGACAGCGAATCCACGCCCTTGCTCTCCGGCACGCGCGGCCTCGACTGCGGCGTTGAGCGCAAGCAGGTTGGTCTGGAAGGCAATCTCGTCGATCACACCGATGATGTCGGCGATGCGTCGGCTCGAAGCATTGATCTCGGTCATCGCTTCTGCTGCACGTGCGGCAACTTGTCCGCCGAGCTCTGCGCGGTCGCGAGCTTCCGATGCGAGCTTCGTCGCATGTCGGGCGTTGTCGGCATTGCCCTTCACGGACTCGGTCATTTCTTCCATGCTCGCTGCCGTCTCTTCGAGGCTCGCAGCCTGATCCGACGTGCGCAGGCTCAGACGATCGATATTCGTATTGATCTCTGCCGCGGCGCTATCGACGTTGATGGAAGCCGAGCGCACATCGCGAATCAATGTGCCGAGCTTGCGACGCAGAGTCTCGATTCCGTGCAGCACACTCGAATCGTCTCCCGTACGCAATTCGATCGCGGTGGTGAAGTCGCCGTCCGCGATGGCGCGGACCGTGCGGACCGCATCCTCGGGCTCGCCGCCCAAGATTCGGAAAATATTGCTGATGAGCACCCACGATCCCACACCGAGCGCGATCATCATGGCGAGAACCATGATCACACTCGCCGTCATGCTGCGCTGAATGTTCGAGGTACCGCTCGTCAACAATGTATGGAACTCGTCGATTGCCGCCCCTTGCGACTCGTCGAGAAGCTCCTGCAATGCCGCAGACCTCTTCTGCATCTCAGCGACCGCGGCGCTCATGTCGCCGTCCGCGCCGAGCATGATCTTGGTCGCTGCACTTGCCGCAGAGAAATAGGAGTCGAAAACCGACTTCAGCTCATTCGCCCGAGATTCCTCGCGCTGCGCAGATCGCAACCGATCGAGCGCTGCATGAACCTCCGCAGCTTCGTGCTCCGCGGTGTTCAACCCCTGCGGATCGCCCTCGGTCACCGCACGCTGCAACGATTCCTCGACGTTCGTAACGTGCGCACGCACGGTACGCAACGCTTCGACCGTCGGATACTGGACTTCCTTGACACGCACCAATGCCGCCGACGTACGCGACGTCAAGTGAAAGCTGACCGATAGGCCAACGATAACGATGCCTGCCGTCATGATCGGCAGCATCCAAATGCGGTGTTTGAATTTCATTGCAGTAAGTTGGGCCCTAGTTGTTCGGCCAACGCAGTGACCGGCGGACCACGCTCTTCCTTCAGCCTTCAGTCTTCAGCCTTCGATCGTCAGCCTTCACAGTCACCAGCGTCAGCCGGTTATCGACCCTCACCTGCTGCGCTTGATGCGACATGCCCTGAATCGATACGCAGAATCCCAGGAATTCCGCCTGCTCCGGCCATTTGCGGAGCGGCGAATGAGCGAAAGTCGTAGTAGCCGCAGCGACGCGAGACTTAAGGAATTCCCCGCGTCGCCAGGCTGCAGACTGAAGGCTGACGATCGAAGGCTGAAGACTGAAGACGGAAGGCTGAAGGTAGAAGCGCGCTGCGCGCCTCATCTATCCCCCGTAGCCCGGAAGGCGATCTCGCGAAGCGCTCAACATACCTCTCCCTTGCGGGAGAGGTCGCAGAGCGAAGCGTGCGGGTGAGGGGTCGATCGCGAAGCGATCACCTGTCGCCCGTAGCCTTTCTACACCCCAGCGCCCTTAACAGTCCTCTCGCCTTGCTTGGCCTCGCTACTCTCTCAGCGCTACCCTTTGACCGCCCAACAACCCCCTCGAATTGCGTATGCCTACCTGGCTCTCTCTTTCACCGCTCGCCCGCTTTTCCGATGTAACGCTGCTTCTTCTGAGGGTCGTCGTCGGTGCGTTCTTGGTCTGGGGCGTCTTGGACAACATCGTCAGCATCGAGCGCATGAACGAGTTCGTCGCCTTTCTTGCGAAGTTCAATTTCCCAGCGCCGGAGCTCATGGCACGAGTGTCCGTATGGGCACAGTTCTTCGTCGGCATCTCCTTTATTACAGGAATTCTGACCCGCTGGGCCGGCCTCATCTGCGCGGTGAACTTCATTGTCGCGATCACGATGGTCGATCGCTTCGGAGGCCTGCGAGGCGCGTTCGCCTCGCTCTGCCTCGTGCTCATTGGGCTTTATCTCGCGACCTATGGTGCGGGACGAATCAGCCTGGATGCCATCCTCGAGCGGCGAACGAAAGGCTGAAGGCTGAAGACTGAAGGCTGAAGGTAGAAGCGCACGGCGCGCTAATCTGCCTCTCCTTGGGGAGAGGCAACCAGAGCACAGCGTGGTGGTGAGGGGAAGCTCGCGAAAGCGAGCAACTGTCGCCTGTGGCCTGTAGCCTTTTAATTGACCTGCTTCACACCAGAGATGCGGCGCTTCGCCCGCATTCGAGTTTCTTTCGACCAGTTCGCACCGCTGGTCTCATTCCGAATGCAATGTAAAACCCATGAGAGCGATCGCTATCGTCGGTCTCCTGTGCACCACGTTACTCGCGTGCCCAGCACGCGCTGCCGAGCTCTCCGGCTCCGAGATCCGCGACATCCTGATTCGCCAGTCTATCGCCTCGTACCCAGGCAATTGCCCCTGCCCGTACAACGTCGATCGCGCCGGCAGACGCTGCGGCGCGCGAAGCGCATATAGCAAGCCAGGCGGATATCAACCGCTGTGTTATCCGCAGGATGTCACGGACGAGATGATCGCGAAATTTCGGCAGCGGCAATAGAACTAAGACTGAAGACTCAAGGCTGAAGGTCGGGCGTCGAATCGCAGCAACAGAACCTATTCCCCAACATCTCTATCAAAGATCACCGTACCCGTCCTTCTGGAGATGACAACGGTCCGGCTACCGCCCACTCTGGAACCCGACAGAAATGTGAACACCCAAACCGGCTCGTCCACATTTCTGTACAGCCCGTCCGGCCAATTATCCGAGACAATGACTCTTCCCTCGCGTACTGCTTCCATACAACGCTGCGCTTCATATCTTGCTAGAAGCTCGATCGCTTCTTTCTTATCGATCATCTTCTACCTCGCGTCGCAGCGTTCAGCTCAGCAGACGAGCATTGTTTTCGTGGCGTGACTGATGATCGTTCACGCCACGAATGATCTGACGGAGGCCGCTTCGGGCTCTGGCAAAAGAATACGCGCGACCTCGCGCTTTACCTACAGCCTACAGCCTACGGTCTACAGCCTCGTTTGGCTGGGCCAAACGACACTGAACGCCCCGCGTATATCCCCAACCTGAAACCCCGTCGCCGTATCCCTCCGATAATGCTTCGCAAGCGCATCGCGCACTTCCGGCGCGATCGATGTCCCGTGGCAAGTCACGCACAGCGGCTGCGTCACGATGGGCTTCATATACCGCGCCCCGCCGTCTGCGGTCGTTTCAAAATACTCGACCGTAGCGAGATCGTCACCCGCCGCTTTCCGCCCCTCGAAACTCTCGAGCACCTCCCGCTGCCAAGGCTCAGGCGCATTGCTCTCCCGCCGCACCTTCAGACTCGTGCGACTCACTTTCGCGCTGCTTTCGGCAGAAAACCGCTCCGCAATCTTCGGCGCCGTGTCGCGACACACCTCGATCGCCCGCGTTGGCCCACCCTCCTGCAGCGCGCCCGTCAGTGCCTGCATAAGCTCGCTACCGAACTTCTGCACGAGCTCCCTGCTCGCTACCTGGCGGTCGTCGGCGGAAGCTGGCGTGCTCAAGACAAGAGCGGCGAGAGCGGCACACAGTAGTTTCGAATTCATGTTATCTCAGAAACCTTTAGACTTCGGGCTTAAACTGTAGGTCGTGCGCGCTGAGCGCGCAATTTTCTGCCTCTTCTGCCGGAGCACAGTGCAGAGCGAAGCGTACCCGTGTGAAGAATTCGATGCGGACAAAGCTTCAACGGCGCTCAATGCAAACCATGCCTAAGTGAGCCTTAACCTCAACTCTGAAGAGCTTCTTCGCGTTTCCGCTGAAGATCTTCTCAACGCTCGATGGAATCACCTCTTGGATCGCCTTGAGCAGCTCACGTGCACACGATGGCCAATTCGGCTCTCGAGTCAGCTTCGGCCAGTCGCTCCCATACAAGGCAACCGTTTCGGAATCCGATTTCCGCATCGGCTATGTGACGCGCGAGGACTGCGCCGCCGCTGCTGCCGCCGCGCTCGCAACGAGCGGACACGAGAACAAGGTCTACGACATCACCGGACCCGAGCTCATCGGCCCGCGCGAGATCGCAGCTGCCGCGAGCGCGGTCACCGGCAAGCACATTGAGTTGGTAACCGCGGATCCGAATGCACCGCCGGCGCGTCGCCCCTTCGGTCCGGCGTTCGAAATCGTCAGCGACGACTTTGTCAAACTCACCGGACGCCCGGCGACTAGCGTGCGTGAGCTGTTCGAAGCGCAGAGGGACGTGTTACTAGGGCCGAAGAAGTAACTTCCACAGAAAGAACACCCGCTGACTCGCTGGTCAGCGGGTGTTCTTTTCGAATCTCTCAAGGATCAATTGGCCGAGAACTAAGAACTGAAGGTATGCGCGCAGAATGCGCAGCTCTCACCTTACGACAGCTCTATTCCCCAACAGGTCCATCGAATAACACGACACCTGTACGCCGAGAGATCACCACAGTTCGACTCCCGCCTACTGTAGTAACCGATAGAAACCTAAACGCCCAAACAGGCTCGTCTACAGATCTGAAGACCCGACCGGCCAGCTATCCGAAATAGTGACTCTCCCTTCGTTCACAGCCTCTATGCAACGCTGTGCCTCGTGTTGTACCAGAAGCTCTATCGCTTGTTTCCGATCGAGCGTGTTCCATCTCACGCCCCAGCGTCCAACCCGTTTTCAGCTTGCTCAATAAGCCGCAAGACCACCGCCACGACACAGCGTGATGGCTCATTCTTCAATTGCTTCGAACCAAACGAGTTCGATATTCGATTCCTGAAGCAGCTCCAACGCCGCCACGAAATGTTGTCCCCATTGGGGCTCGTTGATGTTCGGTCTTTGCGCGACAAGCTTCCTAATTCCTGCTTGAACTATCGCCCGAGCACAGTCCATGCACGGAAACCACGGCAAGTACATCGTGCACCCCTCCAAGGACACGCCCACCCTCGCCGCTTCGTAAATCGCATTTCTCTCTGCGTGTTCCGTCCAGAGATACTTTGCTGGGCGGTCATGGCGGCTTGGAGTATCGTCTTCGATACCACGCGGGAATCCGTTATAGCCTATGGAGCGCACAGCCCTGCGGGGATCTACGATTACGCATCCGACTTTCCTAGAGCGATCCTTACTCCATTGCCCGATGAACGTCGCCAACTCAATGAATCGTCGGTCCCAAGAATCAAGTTGCCTTTTTGTGCTACCGGACATGTGCAGTACTGCAGGAATCAGCGCTCGGTCACTGACCGAGCGTCTTTCGTTACCGGCGGTTGCTCAGCTTCTGTCTGACCCAATGGAGCGAGTTCCGTCGCCGCGCGCGGAATTTGCACACCCTGAACACCTTCCACTCCTCTCGTAACCTCTAATGTGAGCTTCGAAGTTTGTGGAATCCCATTTCCCGAAGAAAGGCTTGCGATCGTAGCTATGGCAGCCAAAAGGGCAGCTCCCGCCGCAATCCCACCTAGAATCATCGTTGCAATTGTAGACCAATGTTGTCTAATTCTCTTGTCCACATCCTCGGGGCGAGTGAATGGAGCGTTTATCGAAATTAGGTCGGCTAGAGATGTCACGGCCTTTTCCACCACCTTCTTGTTTAAATCACGCTCCTTGTCGGCTCTAGTTTCCGACCTATTCACGTAAGCGGGGTTAGCTGGACCAGAAAGTCGCTGAAAAACAACGGTGAAAATCTTGTCCTCTCTACTGACAACAAACGGCACGCGCCTCATATTGATGGCCATTACCGTAAGGGGGCCGCGGTATCCAGGATCAACGTGACCGGGATTGAGTACGAGCAATCCTTCCGAACTCTGCGCATTAATCGCATGGGCAGTTGCAGCAATATCAGGCGGTAGATCGAGCTCCTCAAGAGTCGTCATAGTTATTACTTCTCCTGGAGCAAGACTTATCTGTTCGTTGCGCCGTGCATGCTTATCGTCTATGACTTGCCCATCCCTGAAAATTGAGCCGATACGAAGATCGTAGCTGCATGGCTGGAAACAAGCCGGATGCGCATTGGAAATCAGTTTCCCCCCGGCAACCAGCTTCTTAATTTCTTCGTTTGTAAGGATCGTCATGTACGAATCGTTGTGCCAGAGGGTTAATTTTCAGACGCGCCTATAAGTCGCTGACCGCAACTCGGACAAAATCTAGCCGCATCAGGCACGACAGACGCGCACGCAACACATGTATTCCTCCCAACCGAAGCGAGCCTCCGCACCTGCAGCACTTCTACATCAGGAAACAATAGAGTTCGCACCTTGCGATCCCATTCAGCATCTGCGCATTGCACTAAGGAAGCAATTGTTGGAGCGCCAAGCGGGTAAGCGAGCGCCACACAAGCAATGCTCTTTGGCCATTCCGCATTGCTCATCCACCGCTCTACGAGCGCTTCGCGCGCCTTCAGGTAAGCCGATTCATCCAAGAGCAACAAAACCAATAATCCATCCGGTGCCGCTGCCGCTTGAGAGAGCTTATTCT
>Ga0207864_1002686_pt1 | contig 16226 bp, 13 predicted proteins | sample HigsolmetaAR202D_FD_184834 | JGI IMG/M metagenome (GOLD analysis project Ga0207864, IMG submission 184834) | Ionic liquid and high solid enriched microbial communities from the Joint BioEnergy Institute, USA - AR20-2-D (SPAdes) (version 2) ... | reverse complement strand
CGTCTCGGCCACGATCGGAAGTGGCCTGGTGGCCACGATCGCGACGATGCCGTAGCGGTCGACGAGCCGGCCCACGCGGCCGCGCTCGGCCGGGTCGGTGTGCTCGCGCACGATGCCGCGCGTGCGGCGGCCGATCCAGAACGCCAGCAGCGTCGCCGCGGTCACGCCCAGCAGCGACAGCAGCGCCCCGCCCCAGACGCCGAACAGGGAGCCGTGGGTGACCATGACGACGCTGGAGGGTGTGGGCACCGCGACGTCGGCCACCAGCAGGCCGACGCCGGCGGCCGCGGCCAGCGGCCCGCCACGGTCGAGCCACGGGGCGGGGTCGGTGAGGATCGGCAGCTGCAGCGCCTCGGTCACCACGAACAGGACCACGAGCACCGCGACGGTGACGAGCAGCACCAGCGTGTAGCCGGAGATCCGCCGGCGACCGGCGGCCGCCGCCCGTCCACGTGCCGTCGGCTGGGACACCGCGCCCTCCTCGATCCCACCAGGCGACCCCGGCCGGCGCCGCGACGGCGCCGGCCGGGGCGAGTGTAGTGGGGCTGGCCGCGGAGTCCAGCGTCAGCAGCCGAGGGCTGCGGCGGCGCGCGGCGACCGCGTGGGGCAGTCGATGATCGGCTCGCGCGGCGGCCGCCCCGCGCTCGGCGGCAGCGCCGACAGGGGCGGGGTGTACGGCGGCAGCGGCCGTGCCAGCGTCGCCTGCTCGAAGGCGTAGGCGAAGCCGAGCAGCGTCGGCTCGCTGAAGGCCGGGCCGAGCAGCTGCAGGCTGAAGGGGTCGCCGTCGTCGTCCAGGCCGGCGGGCACGAGCACCTCCGGGTACCCCGAGAAGCTGGCCAGCGCGGAGCTGCCGTCGTGCAGCAGCGCGTCGAGGTCGTGCTCCTCGAGCAGGGCGTCGAGCCCGGCGCGCATCGCCGCCGGCGCGTAGCTGACCGCCTGGAGGTAGGCCGGGTCCTGCATCGTCCCGCGCGTCGCCTCGCGCCGCAGCCGCACCAGCACCTCCGGGGCGACGCCCGAGTCCGGCTGCTCGGCGGCGGCGAGGACGTCGGCGTGGGTCTTCACCGGCGCGTCGGGCCGCGAGGTCTGCAGGTACTCGGCGAGCTGGGTGACGAACTCGGTCTCGGAGATGATCTGGTAGTAGGTGCTCGACAGGGTGCGGATCTCCTGCGGCGCGGTGACGGGGACGACCTCGGCCCCGAGGGATTCGAAGACGGCGACCGCCTCGTCGAGGTCGTCGGAGGCGTACGGCTCGAGCAGGCCGATCCGGGCGCCCTCCAGCGCGTCGCGCGTCAGGGTCGCGGTGTAGTCGTCGGGGACGCGGCCGATGCTCGCCTCGGTGCGCGGATCGGCGGGGTCGTAGCCGGCGATGACGTTGAGCATCTCCGCGGAGTCCGTGACGGTGCGGGTCATGGGACCGGCGACGTCGAAGGTGAGCGCGAAGGGGACGATGCCGGCGCCGCTGACCAGGCCCCTGGTCGTCTTGACCCCCGCCAGGCCGTTCGTGCTCACCGGCCCGCGGATCGACCCCTGGGTGTCGGTGCCGATGCCGAGGATCCCGAAGCTGGCGGCGATGGACGCGCCCGTGCCGCCGCTGGAGCCAGACGGCGAGCCGAGGTCGTAGGGGTTGTAGGTGCGACCGCCCACGGCGCTGTAGCCGCCGGCACCGCCGTGGGCCCACTCGTCCATGTTGGCCTTGGCCAGGATGACGGCGCCCGCCTCGCGCAGCCGTGCGGTGATGGTGGCGTCCTCGGCCGGCACCGATCCGGCGAGCGTCTTGGAGCCCGCGGTCGTGGGCATGTCGGCGGTGTCGACGTTGTCCTTGAGGATCACCGGGATGCAGTGCAGCGGGCCGACCGGGCCGCGGCGCGCGTAGGCGGCGTCGAGGCTGCGGGCCTGGCGCAGGGCGTCGTCGGAGACGGTGATGAGCGAGTTGAGCGCCGGCCCGCCGATGTCGTAGGCGGCGATGCGCCGCAGGTAGCCGTGGATGAGCTGGTAGCAGGACAGGTCGCCGTCGGCCATGGCCGACCTGACGTCCGCGACGGTGGCCTCCTCGACGCGGAACGCCGGCTCGGGGTGCGACTGCGCCACGGCGCCGGCCGGCGGCAGCGCCGCGAGCAGCGCGGCGGCCGTCAGCGCGAGCAGCGACCGCCGGAGGGGACGGGGCATGGGCTCGACCTCCTTCGTCCGGGGGGATCGGCGCAGGCCGTCCCGCGCGGGGCGTGGGGGTCGCCACGCCCCAGGCCCGCGCCGTGCGCCGGACCGTAGGAGGCGGACGTTTCCGACAGGTTGCCGCGCTGCTACGGGTGCGTACCGAAGGGGCTGCGGTGCCGGGGTGAGCGACCAGGCCCCCGCCCGGCGCCGACGGGCGGCTACGCGGGCGTGCCGACCACGGGGTCGGCGTGCGCCTGCGGCACCAGGGCGCGCCGCAGCTCGCGCGCGATCTCGGCGAACGCCTGCCGCGCCGAGCGGGCGACCCCCGGATACGACAGGAATCCGTGGGTCATGCGCACGTAGTCGGTCACCCGCGTGGGCACCCCGGCGGCGGCGAGCGCGTCGGCGTACTCCAGCCCCTGGCCGCGCAGCGGGTCGTGCTCGGCGGTGATCACCAGCGCTGGCGGCAGCCCCGACAGGTCGGGGGCGTGCAGCGGCGAGACGTACGGGTCGGTCTCGTCGGCCCCGTCCAGGTAGAAGTCGCGGAAGCCGCGCAGCATCCGCTCGTTGAGGACCGGCATGTCGGGGTTCGCCGAGACCGTGGCGATCACGTCCTGCCGCTCGGTGAGGTCGGTGGCCGGGTAGATGAGGGTCTGGTGGCGGATGGGTGGTCCGCCCTCGTCGCGGGCGCGCAAGCACACCACGGCGGCGAGGTTGCCGCCGGCGCTGTCGCCGACGACCGCCAGACGCCGGGGGTCGACGCCGAGCTCGGCGCCGTGCTCGGCGACCCACACGGTCGCGTCGTAGGCGTCGTTGAGCCCGTGCGGGTACGGGTGGTCGGGGGCCAGCCGGTAGTCCACCGAGACGACCACGACCCCCGACTCGGCCGCCACCCGCGACGCGATCGCGTCGTGGGAGTCCAGCGACCCGACCGCCCAGCCGCCGCCGTGGAACAGCACGGCCACGGGGCTCGGGGCGGGCGCGCCGGCGGGCCGGTACACGCGCACGGGGATGGGCCCGTCGCTGCCCTCCACGCTCAGGTCACGGGTGCTGACGCCGGGGTGCCGCGCCCCGAACACCGCCACCGCCAGCCGGTTCTGCGGGACCTTGGCTGCGCGGAGGTGCTCGACCTCCTCGGGGGTCAACGGCCCCTCCGCGCCACGACTGAGGAACTTCAGGTACAGCAGGAACAGCCGCAGTCGCAGGTCGATGTCCAGGGCCATCAGCGGTCGCGTTCAGCTCGGTCGGGCTCGGGCGACCCCATCCTGCCATGCCGCTCCGAGCTCCCGACCGCCCCGGGGCGTGGTGCACCGAGGGGTGTCACCTGACGCACCGCGCCGGTGCACCGGGTGACACGCCCGCCGACCGCGCCCGCCGCGGGCCCCAGACGCCGGGCGAGACCGCCCGGCGCTACGACGTGAGGTGGACCTCCCTGCCCAGCGCCTCCTCGAGGATCCGGGCGGACTCCTCCATGAGCTGGTGCGACAGCTCCGAGAGGGCCCGGGCGGTGGCGAGCTCCTCGCCGATGCGCGGGACGTTCGGGTCCGAGGGGTTGCGGCGGGCGTGACCCTCGGCGGTGCGCTCGCCGTCGTCCATGCGCAGCACGACCCGTGCGTCGGTGCGGTCCGGCGTCTCGTCCAAGCGGACTTCGGCCGTCCAGGTCTTCGTGGTCATCGCGGCTCCTTTCGCGCGCTGCCGCGTGCACCCCTTTCATCTACCCCCGGGGGCCCTGCGCGCAAGACCCCGCGCAGGAGGAGATCGGCCGGGGCGCGCAGCAGCACCTCGAGCGGTCCGCGGCCGACCAGGCCGGTCCAGGCGGCGGCGGCCGCGGCCGCGACGACGGCGAAGCGCAGCACGCTGGCCGCCGCCCCGACGACGTCGTCGCGGGCCAGCCACCCAGGCGCGAACGCCAGCACCAGCAGGTGGGCCACGTAGACGGTGAGCGCGAGCTGGCCCAGCGCCACCAGCGGGCGCAGCAGCCGCGGCCGGCGGTCGCAGGCGACCAGGCAGGCCGCCAGCACCGTGGCCGCGATCGCCGTGGCCTGGACCAGCCACAGCGGCATCTCGCTGTGCGCTCGTGCGGTCACCAGCTGCGTCCACGACGGCGCCTCCGCGGGGGCGCCGAGCAGCGCCTCCAGCAGCCAGCCCGCCAGGCCCGCCGCGACGGCGGTGGCGGCGCCAGCCGCGGCCATCGCCGCGCGCACCTCCGGGGCGCGCAGGTCGCGGCGGCCCAGCCACATCCCGAACAGCAGCGGCGCGGCCCAGGTCACCACGGGGTAGGACCCCGACACGATGAGGTTGCGCACCACCACCGGCGGCGGGTCGCCGAGCGACGTGGGCCCGACCGCGAACCACTGCGGCTGGGCCTGCCACAGGGCCAGGCGCAGCACGGGCCCGACCACGGTCACGCCGACCGCCGCCGTCAGCAGGGCGCGGTCGCCGAGCGGCAGCGCGACGCAGGCGACGACGAAGTACAGGGCGTAGTACTGCAGGATCACGAGGGCGCCGTGGTCGAGGGGCTGCAGCGCCAGCCCCAGCGGCAGCAGGACCAGCGCCCGCCACAGCAGGCGCGCGACGGTCCTGGCCCGCGGGCCGCGATCCAGCAGCGACACGCCGACGCCCGCGAGCAGCACGAACAGCACCGAGGCGCGGCCGTGCGGCACGGCCCAGAGCCGCTCGGCGAGCGTGACGGCGCGGCGCGGGCTCGGCCCCACGTGGACCATGACCATGCCGACCACGGCGAGGGCCCGCGCGGCGTCGACGCCGCCGATCCTGGCGCGGGCAGCGACGGTCTGCGCCGCGGTCGCCACCTCCGCCATCGCACCCCCTCGTCCGGTCGCCTCTACCATCCCACGGCGGCGGCCGCGTCGCGTTCGTGGGGGCGCCCGTGCGCCGGATAGGCTCAGCGCATGCGCCGAGCCAAGATCGTCTGCACCTTGGGCCCCGCCACCGAGAGTGCCGAGCAGATCCGCGCCCTGGTCGACGCCGGCATGGACGTGGCCCGCCTCAACCTCAGCCACGGGACCCGCGCCTACCACGAGGCGGTCTACCAGCGCGTGCGGGCGGCCGCCGACGCCACCGGGCGCGGCGTGGGGATCATGGCCGACCTGCAGGGGCCCAAGATCCGTCTCGGCGCGTTCGCCCACGGGCCTGTGCACCTCGAGCGGGGCGCCGAGTTCACCATCACCACAGAAGACGTCGCCGGCGACGCCACGATCGCGTCCACCACCCACAAGGGCCTGCCGGGCGACGTCGGCCCCGGCGACACGGTGCTGGTCGACGACGGGCGCGTGGCCCTGGAGGTCGTGGACGTCGAGGGGCCGCGGGTCAAGACCCGGGTGGTCGAGGGCGGTGAGGTCTCCGACCACAAGGGCCTCAACCTGCCCGGCGCCAACGTCACCACGCCGGCGATGTCGGACAAGGACATCGCGGACCTGCGCTGGGCGCTGCACCTGCAGGTGGACATGATCGCGATGTCCTTCGTCCGCAGCGCCGCCGACATCGAGGCCGTGCACGCGATCATGGACGAGGAGGGCGTGCGGCTGCCGGTGATCGCCAAGATCGAGAAGCCGCAGGCGGTCACCAACCTCGAGGAGATCGTGCGCGCCTTCGACGGGATCATGGTCGCGCGCGGCGACCTCGGGGTGGAGCTGCCGCTGCAGCAGGTGCCGATGGTCCAGAAGCGCGCGGTCGCACTGGCCCGCCGGCTCGCCAAGCCGGCCATCGTGGCCACGCAGATGCTCGACTCGATGATCTCGGCGCCGCGCCCGACCCGCGCGGAGGTCTCCGACGTCGCCAACGCCGTCCTCGACGGTGCCGACGCCGTGATGCTGTCCGGCGAGACGAGCGTGGGCCGCTACCCGGTGGAGGCCGTCAGGACGATGGCCAGCATCGTGGAGACCACCGAGGAGCAGGCGCTGTCGCAGATCCCGCCGCTGCACGCGACGCCGCGCACCCGCGGCGGCGCGGTGACGCTGGCGGCCAGCCAGATCGGCGACTGGCTCGGCGCGAAGTTCCTGGTGGCGTTCACCCACAGCGGCGACACCGCGCGGCGCATGGCGCGCCTGCGCTCCCCCATCCCCGTGCTCGCCTTCACGCCGGTGCCGGCCACGCGCAGCCAGCTGGCCCTGACCTGGGGCGTGGAGACCTTCCTGGTGCCCGTCGCCAGCAGCACCGACGACATGGTCCGCCAGGTCGACAAGGCCCTCCACGACCTCGGCCGCTGGCAGGAGGGCGACAGCGTCGTGATCGTGGCGGGCACCCCGCCGGGGCGCTCCGGCACCACCAACACGTTGCGGCTCCACCACTACGGGGAATCAATCCCGTCGTCCGCTTCGTCCTAGGGCTCGGCTGAAGACCTCGGCCACGACGAGCGACCCGGGGATCGCGCCCGCCTGACCGCGGCGGCCGCGGTCTGGGCGACGCTGCCTCCCCGCCGACTTGGGTTCGTGAGGGATTCTCTGGTTTTCTGTTGACAACGGTCCGGCTATGACACACACTCCCAACTGATCGCAGATAGTCGGGCCTAGAGCCACACACGAGCGAGAGGTGGTGCGGCGTGATCGTCACCGTCACCCCGAATCCGAGCCTCGACCGGACGCTCGAGGTGGCTCAGCTGGTCCGCGGTGAGGTGCTGCGCGCGGACGCCCGCCGCGTCGACCCCGGCGGCAAGGGGATCAACGTCGCGCGGGCGCTGCACGCCTTCGGCCACCGCGTGCGCGCGGTGCTGCCGTCGGGCGGGCACGAGGGCGACCACCTGGTGGCCCTGATCGAGGACGCGGGCCTCGACCCCGTCGTCGTCCCCGTCGACGGCCCGGTGCGCGAGAACGTGGCCATCGTGGAGCCCGACGGCACCGTCACCAAGGTCAACGAGCCCGGTCCGCGCTTCGACGACGCGGTGGCGGAGGCCCTGCTGGCGGCCACCGCCGAGGCCGCGTCGGAGGCGCGCTGGGTCGTGGGCAGCGGCAGCCTCCCTCCGGGCGCGCCGGTGGACCTCTACGCCCAGCTGGTCCGCCGCGTCCGCGACAGGGGCTGCCGCGTCGCGATCGACACCTCCGGCGACCCGCTGGCCGCCGCCGTGGACGCGGGCCCCGACCTCGTCAAGCCCAACCACGACGAGCTGGCCGCGCTCACCGGCGTGGCCGTGCGGACCTTCGGCGACGTGGTGTCCGCGGCCCGCACCCTCCTCGAGCGCGGCGTGGGGACCGCGCTCGTCAGCCTCGGCCCCGACGGCGCGCTGCTGGTCGACCGCGAGGGCGTCCTGCACGCCGAGCGCTCCGTGGAGGCCCCGCGCAGCACCGTGGGGGCCGGCGACGCCACGCTGGCCGGCTACCTGTCGGCCGCCGACGCGGACCGCGCCACCGCGCTGCGCACGGCCGTGGCCTTCGGCGCCGCCGCCGTGAGCCTGCCGGGCTCGCAGATGCCCGGCCCCGCAGACGTCAAGCCGGACCTGGTCGCCCTCGACGACCGGCCCGCGCTCGACCGAGCGCTCGTGACGGGCCTGTGGCTCGGCGCCGTGAGCGCATCGCAGGAACCTCAGCCGACCCCCTAGGAGGGAGCCGCTATGAGCGCAGCAGCACAGGCACCGCCCGCCGCCCACGGCGGGTGGAAGGCGACGGTGCAGAAGATCGGGGGCAACCTCGCCGCCATGGTGATGCCCAACATCGGGGCGTTCCTGGCGTGGGGTCTGCTCACGGCGCTGTTCATCGAGACCGGGTGGCTCCCCAACGAGAGCCTGGCCGAGATGGTCAGCCCGATGATCAGGTTCCTGCTGCCCATCCTGATCGGCTACACGGGCGGCCGGCTGGTCCACGACCAGCGCGGCGCGGTGATCGGCGCGGTCGCCGCGATGGGCGTGATCGTCGGCACCGACATCCCGCAGTTCCTCGGCGCCATGATCATCGGCCCGCTGGCGGCGTGGGTGCTGAAGAAGCTCGACGGGCTGATCCAGCACCGCATCCGCACCGGCTTCGAGATGCTGGTCAACAACTTCAGCCTCGGCATCCTCGGGCTGCTCATGGCGATCTTCGGCTACGTCGCCATCGGCCCGGTGGTGACGGCGCTGACCAACGCGCTGGGCAACGGCGTGGAGTGGCTGGTCACCAACAGCCTGCTGCCGGTGGCCTCGCTCATCGTGGAGCCGGCCAAGGTGCTGTTCCTCAACAACGCCATCAACCACGGCGTGTTCGGGCCGCTCGGCGTGATCCAGGCCGAGGAGACCGGCCGCTCGATCCTGTTCATGATGGAGACCAACCCCGGCCCCGGGCTGGGCGTCCTGCTCGCCTTCTGGCTGGCCGGACCGCGCACCGTGCGCCCCACGGTGCCCGCCGCCGCGATCATCCACTTCTTCGGCGGCATCCACGAGGTCTACTTCCCCTACGTGCTCATGAAGCCGCAGATGATCGTCGCGGCGATCGCCGGCGGCATGACCGGCGTGGCGACCTTCATGGTCACGGGCGCCGGGCTGGTGGCGACCCCCTCCCCCGGCTCGATCTTCGCCTACCTGGCGGTCACGCCCCGCGGCGCCTACTTCGGCGTGCTGCTCGGCGTGGTGCTGTCGGCGGCGGTGTCCTTCCTCGTCGGCGCGGTCCTGCTCCGTTTCTCCAAGACCGAGGCTGAGCAGGAAGACCTCGAGGCTGCGACCGAGCAGTCCCGCGCCCAGAAGGGCGTGAAGCCCGCGACCTCGGAGGCCTGAGGATGCCCAGCGTCAACGGCAAGGACATCAAGACCGTGGTCGTCGCCTGCGAAGCCGGCATGGGGTCCAGCGTCCTGCTGACCTCGCAGCTGTCGCAGCGCCTGGCCCCCTACGGCGTCAAGGTCGACCACAGCCCCGTCAACCGGGTCACCGACGACAGCGCCGACGTGATCCTGTGCCAGCAGGGCCTGGCGGGGCGCGCCCGCCAGGTGGCGCCGAACACCCCGGTCGTGACCTTCAACATGTTCATGGGCGACCCGGCGTTCGACACCCTCGAGGCGGCCATCCGCGACGGGGGCACCATCGATGGCTGACGTCCCCGACCTGCTGACCCGCGAGGGCGTGCGCCTCGGCTGCACGGCGACCGACCGCTTCGACGCGGTGCGGCAGACCGGCGAGCTGCTGCTGGAGCTCGGCGCCGTGGAGCCCGCCTACCTCGACGCGATGCAGGAGCGCGAGCGCATGGTGCCGTCCTACGTCGGCGAGGGCTTCGCGCTGCCGCACGGCACCGACGAGGCCCGCGCCTACGTGCGGCGCCCGTGCCTGGTGTTCCTGCAGTTCCCCGACGGTGTGGACTGGGATGGCGACGAGGCCAAGGCCTGCGTCGGGATCGCCGCCGCCCGCGACGAGCACGTCTCGGTGATGGCCGCCCTCGCGCGCATCCTGCTCGAGCCGGACAAGGCCGAGGCCCTGCGCACCACCGACGACCCGGACGAGGTGGTCCGGCTGCTCACCAGCCAGGCCGAGGCGAAGGAGGAAGTGCCGTGAAGGCTGCCACGTTCTACGAGCCCGGCGACCTGCGCGTCGAGGAGGTGCCGGAGCCGAGCGCCGGCCCCGGTGAGCTGAAGCTGCGGATGCACGCGACGGCGACCTGCGGCACCGACGCGAAGATCTTCCGCCACGGCCACCACCGCCTCGACCCGCCGCAGATCATCGGCCACGAGCTGGCCGGCGAGGTCGTCGAGGTCGGCGACGGCGTCGAGGGGTTCAGCCTCGGCGACCGCGTGCAGGTCATCGCCGCCGTCCCCTGCGGCGACTGCTGGGCCTGCCAGGCGGACATGATGGCCGTCTGCCCCAACCAGACGTCGATGGGCTACCAGTACCCGGGCGGCTTCGCGGAGTACATGATCGTCCCGCGCCAGGTGCTGAAGGTCGACGGCGTGAACCGCATCCCCGAGGGGGTGTCCTACGCGGAGGCGGCGACGACCGAACCGTTGGCCTGCGCCCTCAACGCCCAGGAGCTGGCCCGCGTCGGCGACGGCGACGTCGTCGTCGTGATGGGGGCCGGTCCGATCGGCTGCATGCACGTGCGCCTCGCCCGCGCCAAGGGCGCCTCGACCGTCTACCTCGTCGACGTCAACGCGGGGCGGCTGAAGCTGTCGGCGGAGCGGGTCGAGCCCGACGCCGCCATCGACGCCTCGTCGGTCGACGTCGTCGAGGAGGTGCTGCGCCTGACCGACGGGCGCGGCGCCGACGTCATCATCACGGCCGCCCCGTCGGGGCGCGCCCAGGAGCAGGCCATCGACATGGCCGCCCCCCGCGGCCGCGTCAGCTTCTTCGGCGGGCTGCCGAAGGACGACCCCTACATCCGCTGCGACTCCAACAAGGTCCACTACCGCGAGCTGTTCCTCATCGGCGCCAACGGCTCCAGCCCCGACCACAACCGGCGCGCGCTGGGGCTGATCGCCTCCGGTGCCGTGCCGGTCGCCGACCTCATCACCCACCGGCTGCCGCTCGACCGCGTCCACGACGCCATCGACGCGGTCCTCAGCGGCGAGGCGATCAAGGTCGTCGTCGAGCCGTAGCCGCACGCGCCCCCGCGCCGTGCGCGGGGCGACCCCCGGCAGCGTGCCGGGGGTCGCTCCGCGTCAGGCCGGACATCTGGCGCGCCGAGCGGCCGCTACTCGTGCCGGCGGTTGGGCGGGTAGGCGGCGACGACCTCGATCTCGACCAGCCAGCCGCTGACCGGCAGGTTGGCCACCTGCAGCAGCGAGCGCGACGGCCGCGCGTTGTTCGGGAACTCCACAGGGGCGTAGGCCGGCACCACCTCGCCGGTGCGACGGTCGAGGTTGGCCATGAACTTGCGGTAGGCGTTGTTGAAGCCGGCGAACTGGGCGACCTCGGTGTCGGGCGGCGCCTGCAGGAACACCCGCATGCTGATGACGTCGGCCAGGGTCAGGCCCACCGACTCGAGGTTGGCGCGCACGTTGCGCAGGGCGTTCAGCGCCTGCTCGTAGGTGAGGTCCGCCGCGACCGTGCCGGGCGGCGCGTAGCGGTACGGCCCGGTGCCGGAGGGGTTGACCACCGACGGGCCCGTGCCGCTGGCGAAGTACAGGTCGACACCGGAGCCGACGCCGACGCCCGAGGCGATCATCGGGTTGGGCGACTCCTCGGGCGGCGCGAGGTTGAAGGTGACGTCCTTGGCGCCGATGCGGGCCCGCAGCTGGGCTTGCACGACGCCGGAGAGGGTCAGCGTCAGCAGGCAGCTGACGACGGCGACCGCGACGACGCGGGCTCGGGACGGCGACAGCATGACAAGACCGCCTTTCCTGCGCAGGGGGACGAGGGTCAGCTCGCGGCCACGCGCGCGTGCAGGTCCATGACGACCTTGCGCGCGGACTCGAAGGCGCCCGCCTGCCACGACGTGTAGTAGCTGAGGTGGTCGCCGGCGAAGTAGATGCGGCCGTCCGGCTGCAGCAGGTGCTGGTAGGCGGCGCCGCGACCGCCTTGCCAGCTGACCCAGCCGCCGCGCGCCCACGGCATCTTCGGCCAGGCCACCGACACGGCGGTCTCGAACTCGTCGATGTACTTCTGCCCGTGGATCTTGGCGCCCTGGGCCAGCGCGCGAGCCTGGCGCTCGGGGACCGACAGGTTCGTGTAGGCGCCGGAGTAGTAGCCGACTACGACGCCCTTCTCCCCCAGGTACCCGTACGACGGGTACCAGATCCCGGACACGTCGAGGTTGGTGTGGGTGATGCCGCCGAAGATGTCCTCGTCTTCCTCCCAGAAGCGGCGGCGGAACTGCAGCCCGATCTTGCCGGTGTTGGCGCCGTTGGCCTGGGCGAGCGCCGACTTCGTGGTGGGAGAGAGGTTGCTGGGCAGCTCGCGCAGGATCATCGGCGGGATCGCCGCGATGCAGTACTCGGCCTCCAGGACCTGCGGTCGCGTGCCGCGCCCCTGGTAGACGATGCGCACCCCGTCGGGGGTGGTGGCGAGCTCGATGACGGGGGCGTTGTAGGTGATGCGGTGCCGCCCGACCCGGTCGGCCAGCGCCGCCGAGATGCGGTCCATGCCGCCCACCGGCTGCCACATCATCATCGCCTGGTCGAAGCCCAGCTCGAACGAGAACTGGTTGCCCATGCGGCTGCGCAGCACGGTCGACAGGTCCGGCGGCGGGCCGTTGACGATGCCGGGCTCGGTGGTGGGCGTCTTCGTGTAGCCCCGGCGGCTGCCGCCCACGTAGCGCCCGCCGGACAGCCCGCCGAAGCTCTCGGCGAAGGACACCAGCCGCTCCGCGTCCTCCACCGTGAGGACGTCGTCCAGCGCCCCCTGGTCGACGGCCCGCGCCAGCAGCTCCATCGTGTAGCCGAACCAGTCGGCCTTCGCGACGCGGTGGCGCACCGGCGTGGACGCCAGCGGCCCGTAGTCCACCGTCGCGGTGTTCTCGAAGTAGTAGTAGGCCTCCGCGTTGGCGTTGACGAGCGCCTCGATCGGGACCTTCAGCTCGCGGCAGTAGTCGAGGGTCACGTGGTGGTTGGGGATGCGCGCCGGGCCCGCGTTGAAGTACTGCCCGGGGTCGTAGTGGCAGGTCTGCGCGACACCGTCTGTGTCGACGACGGTGTCGCCGCGGCGTATGGTCAGCGCCCGCCCGCCCGGCCTGCCGGACGCCTCCAGCACGTGGACGTCGTAGCCGGCCTTGCCGAGCTCGTAGGCCGCCGCGAGCCCCGCCGTCCCCGCGCCGATGATGGCGACCTTGGTGCGCCGACGGGACCGGGGCAGGTCCCCCGCCCGCGGTGGCCGGAAGTCGACCGGCTGGGCGTTGGCGGGGCTGGCGATGAGGCCGAGGGCCTCCATGGCCCCGTACACGGCCGTCGCCCCGCTGACCGCACCCAGCTTCGTGAGGAAGGTCCGCCTGGTGATCGTGGGTGTGGGTTCGCTCACACTCCCCTCCCGCTGTCGTGCCCGACCACTGGACGGCGGGAGTCTCCGGCACGACATGACAGGCGAGGTTTCAGCCGTGTGAACGTCTTGTGACGAGGTGCCCGCATCGTCACGTGCGACCGGCAGCCGTGCCTGACATCAGCCCATGACAGGCGAAACCCCCCGCCGCGGCGGGGGGTTTCCGTGTGGGTAGTCCCGACCGGATTTGAACCGGCGTTACCGCCTTGAGAGGGCGGCGTCCTAGGCCACTAGACGACGGGACCACGGGCCTGCCTGCGCACAGGCGCGGCCAGCTCGGGGGGAAGGACTCGAACCCTCAATAACTGGACCAGAACCAGTCGTGTTGCCGATTACACCACCCCCGAAGGGCGGCCCCGACGATAGCAGCGGCCCTATAGCGCAGCAAACACTCCGGTCTCACCCGACCAGCCGGTCACGCGGGCGACGCCACCCGTGCGCGGGCGGCGGTGACGCGGCTGACGACCACGTCGCGGTCCAGCAGCGCGAGCGTCTCGGGCAGCGGCGGGCTGACCGCCCCGCCGGTGACCGCGACCCGCACCGGCTGGAAGGCCTTGCCGCGCCCCACGCCGAGCTTCTCGGCGACGCCGTCGAGGGCCGCCATGATCGCCTCGCCGGTCCACGGCTCGACCGCGGCGAGCGCCGCCGCGGCGGCCTCGAGCACCTCGCCGGCGCGACCCTTGAGGTGCTTGGCGACGGCGCGCTCGTCGAACACGACCTCGTCGCGGAAGGCCCACTCGATCAGCGGCAGCGCCTCGGCCAGCGTCTGGATGCGCTCGCGCAGCAGCGGCGCGAAGCCGCGCAGCAGCCGCTGCTGCTCGGGCGTGAGGCTGCCGCCGACGACCTCGGACTCGGCGACGTACGGCTGCAGGCGCTCGGCGAGCTCATCGTCGCTGAGCTCCTTGATCCGGTCGCCGTTCATCGCGCGCAGCTTGTCGGTGTCGAAGTAGGCGGGGTTGCGGCCGACGCGCTCGAACGAGAACACCTGCGTGAGCTCCTCGGGGGTGAACTTCTCCCTCGTGCCGTCGTAGCTCCAGCCGCACAGGGCGAGGAAGTTCACGAGCACCTCGGGCAGGTAGCCCTGGCGCCGGAACTCGTCGATCGCGACCGACCCGTGGCGCTTGGACAGCGGCTTGCGGTCCTCGCCGACGAGCAGCGGCAGGTGCGCGAAGCCCGGGACGGACGCGCCCTCGGGTCGCTGCGGGAAGCCGGTCTCGGCCAGGACCCGGTCCAACAGCCCGTCGCGCAGCAGCAGCTCGTAGAGCAGCAGCTGCCGCGGGGTGGCCGACAGCAGGTCCTCGCCGCGCGCGATGAGGGTCATGCCCATGGCGAGGTCGTCGGTCGTCGCCGCCAGGTAGTAGGTGGGCGACCCGTCGGCGCGCTGGATGACGAAGTCGGGGATGTCCTTCCAGTCGAACTCGACCGGCCCGCGGATCGCGTCGTGGAAGCCGATCGTGCCCTCGTCGGGGGTGCGCACGCGGATCACCGGCCGGCGCCCCTCCGCCAGGAAGGCCTCGCGCTGCTCCTGGGTGAGGTTCCGGTGCCCGCCGGCGTAGCCGGGCGGCAGGCCCTTGGCCTGCTGCTCGCGGCGCTGGGCCTCCAGCTCCTCGGGGGTCTCGTAGGCGTCGTAGGCCAGCCCCGCCTCCAGCAGCGCCGCGGCCACGCCGCGGTACAGGACGGTGCGCTCGCTCTGCCGGTAGGGGCCGTAGGGGCCGCCGCGATCGGGGCCCTCGTCCCAGTCCAGCCCCAGGAAGCGGAGCGCCTCGAGCATGCCGTGCATGGACTCCTCGGTGGCGCGCTCCGCGTCGGTGTCCTCGATGCGTAGCACGAAGGCGCCGCCCCGCCCGCGCGCCCACAGCCAGTTGTAGAGGGCGGTGCGGGCGCCGCCGACGTGCAGCCAGCCGCTGGGGGCGGGGGCGAAGCGAACGCGAGGCGGGACGTCTCCGGTGGCGGTCATGGTGGTGGACTGTCCTGTCGGGGTGGGAGTCGTGGGCACTCCGTACCCTATCCAGCGGCGACGGCCACCCTGCACCCCGGGCGGGAACCCCGGCGCCGGCGACGACGTCACACCCGGACGAGAGGCCCGGCGGGCGACCGGGCCGGGGACACGAGGGACGGCGATGCGCAAGGCCACGACAGCGGCAGCGCTGGTGGTCACGCTCCTGCTCACGGCGTGCACCGGCGGGGACGAGGCGGACAGGGGCGCGCGCAGCCTGGTGGGGCAAGGCGGCGGCCTGGCAGCGGCGGCGGCGCTGATCGCCTTCGACGCCTGCGACGACCTGCTCGGCTACGTGCGCGAGGTCGGCGGCGAGCAGGTCGGCCCCTACGGGCTCGAGGCACCCCGCATGGTCGTGACCGACGCGATGGAGATGCGCGCGGCCGACACGGCGGCCGGCGCTGACGGGGCCGCGCCCGCCCCGATGGCCGCCGAGCAGGCCGCCGGGGACGCCGCGGGGCTGGCCGCCGACGCCGGCTTCTCCACCACCAACGTGCAGGAGGAGGGCGTCGACGAGCCCGACACCGCCAAGACCGACGGGCGCCTGCTGGTGGCGGTCGCGCAGGTGGCGCCCGGCCCCGACGCACAGGACCCGTACGCGCGGGTGCCCGCGCTGCAGGTGCTCGACGTCAGCGGCGACGAGCCGCGGCTCATGGGCAGCCTGCCGCTGGAGGGCTGGGACCAGCAGCTGCTGCTGGCCGGTGACCGGGTGCTGGTGATCTCCCGCTCGACGTGGGAGGAGGCGCCCGCCGCCGCGCGACCCCAGCCGCTGCTGCCGGACCAGGGCTGGCTCGACGTGACCCGCGTGGACACGGTGAGCCTCGCCGACCCCGCGGCGCCCGAGGTCGTCGGCACACGGCTGGTGGAGGGCAGCTACGTCAACGCCCGCCTGGTCGACGGGGTGGTGCGCCTGGTGACCCGCTCGCAGCCCAAGGGCCTGGCGTTCACCTCCCCGCAGTCGGCCGACGCGCGGGAGCTGGAGCGCGCAGAGGCAGCCAACCGCCGGGTGCTGGCCGAGTCCACCGTCGACCACTGGCTGCCGCACAGCGTGGCGCTGGACGGCGACGGGGGTGTCGTGGCGCGCGGGCGACTGCTCGAGTGCGACCAGGTCTCCCGGCCCGCCGAGCCCCACGGGCTGGGCGTGCTGACCGTGCAGACCCTCGACGTGGCCAGCGGCGAGCCGGCCGGTCCCCCCACCGCGGTCGT
>Ga0207864_1002683_pt1 | contig 16239 bp, 13 predicted proteins | sample HigsolmetaAR202D_FD_184834 | JGI IMG/M metagenome (GOLD analysis project Ga0207864, IMG submission 184834) | Ionic liquid and high solid enriched microbial communities from the Joint BioEnergy Institute, USA - AR20-2-D (SPAdes) (version 2) ... | reverse complement strand
GGGCACTTGGGCCTTCACACCGGGTAAACACCTCGCCCGATGCCAGCGACAGTGTTGTGGGCGAGAGCAGTTCGAACCGGGCGGGCCCGCGAACGATCACCTCAGCCCCGTTGTCGAAACGCAGCCACAGCAGACCGTTCATCAGTTCAAACGGCTGGTGCATGGGCAACTGCTCGCCCGCCTGCCACTGTTTCTGGCCGGCAGCCCATTGTGGGTTTACCGCAGCAACCAGACGTGTGGCGGAAATAGGCATCGCGGCGGGAGGGATGGCAGCCACAGGGCCGCTCGCGCCTGAATTTTCGGCAATGGTCGGGCTCCGTGGCGGTTCAGGCGGAAACAGCATCGTGTAGACGGCCAGCACCAGCGCTGCCGCCGTTGCCACCAGCCCGCCTATCACTGCATACACTGCTGCCCTCGGAATCACGACGTGCCGCACAGGTACGACCGATTCGTTCGACTCGCCCAGAAACAGCCGCAGACGATCATCCAGCGAATCGACCGGACAGGAGGCACTTTGCTCTCTCTTGCGCTCTTGAGCACGGCGGCGGGCTGCCTCACGCTCGATTTCGAGCACTTCCATCAGCACATCCGCGCAACTATCTTCGTTTTCGAGCTTGCCGTAATTTCGCTGTGCTTCGGCAGGAGGACGCACTGCTTCCGCCATGCACTGGGCCTGGATCGCCAGTGTGACAAACTGCTGTCGGTGAACGGGTGATTCCTTCAGGACCTGATCGAGTTGCTCGATCTGCTCGCGCGTCGCTTCGTTGTCGAGATAGCACAACGCCAGTTCAATGAAGGCGTCGTCCTCGCGACGGATCAGGTTGTCGGCCGCTTCGTTCATCAGGAGCTGCGCGATTGCGTGAGTTCGTACCTGCGAATGCACTGCGCCAGTGTGCGGTGGATTCGCGACATGGCCACGTAAACGGTGTTCCGGCTGCGACGCAGCTTTTGCGCCAGCGAATCGCCAGTCAGGTTGTGCACATAGCGAAACGTGATGATGCGACGGGCGTAGGGGCTTAGCTTGCTCAGGCAATGACAAAGCGCATCGATGGGCATCTGTTGACGCTGGGCATCCGCATCGTTCCAGTGAGATTCGAGCAGGTCGAGCGTTTCATCGCTCAGGAGCATGGGGGCGGAGTGCCGCTGCCGCAGCGCCCGGATCGCCCGAAACCGAGCCGCACGCCGCGCCCAGCGAAGCAGGTGCGCCTCGTCCTGAAAATGATCCTGTTTTCGCAGGACCAGTTCGGACAGCTCCTGATAGATGTCCTCGGCCAGATGTTCATCGTGCACGATGGTCCAGATATAGGCCAGCAGCCGGGTGCGATCCCGGAGCAACGTGCGAACGATGGTGTATTGGTCCATGACCATGCGCCGCCCTCATATGTGAATGCCACGTCCTCGCGGAAAATTTACATGCGATGGTCGATTTTTTTTTGTTTGTATCGATTATGCGGGCGTCTGCCCCACGCCAGCGCGGTCTAAGTGCTTGATACATAAGGATTCACGGCGGATTGCCGCGGTTCTCGGACGGTGCGTCGGTTCCAAAAAAACCGCCACTGTGCCCGCGTTGTCGTTGCGAATTGCCGGACCGCCAAAGTTGGTCCAGTTTCACTCCGATGAACCAAGAGAGAGGCGATAACCGCGTTACACGTCAGGAGCATCGCATGGGCATGACATTGAAACAACGACGGGAGGTGGAAGACCTTACCTGGCGTTACATTGACGATGTCATTCAGCCCAGGCAGTTCAAACGGCTGGAATCACTGCTGCGCGAACATGAAGAAGCACGCAAGCAGTACGTCGAGTGCGTGATGCTGCACGTCCAGTTGTATGAATTCTTCTCGCCGAAGAAGGTGGGCCTGGACGGGAAGCCGCGGATCAATATCGCCAACGACACCTTCCTGTCACAGCTCCTGGATACGCAGGTTCAGGCTCCCGCCGAGAAGCCGCGTGTGAAGAAGGGCAGGACCACCACGGGCGTTTCCCGAACGCGCAAGAACCGTGCCCGAGCTGAGCAGCCGTCTCCGGCCGCGCAGTGAGCATTGCGCATCGGAACGCACCGACGCGATCCATCAGTCAGCCAAGCAGATCCATCAGCGGCACAGCCAGGCGGGAAAACGCCTCGGCCGGCACATTGACCGTGCTCCATCGTGGGCTTCGCTGCTTCATGTGGGCGCGGTAGTCGCGCAGCCGCATCGCCAATAGCGCGTACCACCGGCCGTTGGATTCGAAAATTTCCTGGAACAGCGCATCAGGCGGCTGGGCTTCGCACCAGTACAGAAACGCGAACGCGCCTTCGAACCCCTGTCCGAAGATTCCCTCCCATTGCGACATGCAGTCGACATCGCTCTGCGTCACCCAGTTGTCCAGGGCGCGGGTGGATCGGCCAGAGTGTTTGCGGCCCTTCACATCAACGAGCAGATTCGCCCCGGATCGGCTGTAGACGACGAAGTCGAAGCTCTTGAGCGCGGTCGCCCCGTGGGCCGGCCCGGTGGCGTGCAGCGCTCGCTTGGCCTCATCCACCGCGATGTAGGGGATGCCCTTTTCGCGAAGGTACTTTTCAAAGGCGACGTCGTAGTGGAACCGCCGCTGCGCCATAAGAAACATGTTACCGCGCGGGGGTGCTCTTCGGACGATGGACCTGCGCGTCCCCGTTGCCCGCACGCGGGCGTTGCCGTTGGTTTCCTGTGGCGAGGGCCGGGGGTGGGGACGCTCCTTGGCACGATCGACTCGCGGTCCTATCCTAAAGCGCATCCATGACACGAGTCCTGATTTCCAGGTTGATCCAGTTTCCGGTCATCATGGCCGTCATCTTTCTGGTGACGTTCACGATGGCGTGGATCGTGCCGGGCAATCCGCTGGAGAACGCGGAGGGGCGGCGTCCGCCCCCGGAGATCGCAGCCGCGATGGCCCGCCAGTACCACCTGGACAGCAGTACCGGTTTTCTCGTTAACTACCTCAAGGGCCTGACTTTGGGCAGCCAGGAGCACCGCGCCAATTACGACACCAGCAGCGTTGGCGCGGCGGTCAGCAGCTATTTCAGGCTGCTCATCGAAGGGTCCGATGGTTATCGGCCGCCCTATTTCGGGCCCAGCCTCCAGCACCGAGATCTCACTGTCAACGCCATCATCGGCCAGGGGCTGCCCGTCAGCATGATGCTCGGCACAGCCGCGATCATCGTGGCGCTCATCATCGGGTTGATGGCGGGAATCATCGGGGCGCTCAAGCCCGGGTCACCGCTCGACCTGGCGTCGCTGATCGTCGCGCTGGTCGGGGTGAGCCTGCCATCCTTTGTCATCGGCTCGGTGCTGCTGGTCGTCTTCGTGGGCATGTGGCAGCTTGCACCGGTGGGGGGCTGGGAGTGGCCCGGCTGGGAAATCTGGACGCCGTACTGGTGGCAGGACACCGCTGAGATGCTCCGCAAGCTCATCCTGCCCGCTATTACGCTGGGGCTGGCGCCCGCAGCCTACATCGCCCGGCTCATCCGCCTGGGGCTGGCCGATGTCATGAGCAGCGACTTCATCCGCACCGCCCGCGCGAAGGGGCTGTCCACCCACGAGGCGCTCTTTCGTCATGCGTTGAAGGTGGCGTTCCTGCCGGTGCTGAGCTTCCTCGGCCCCGCCGCCGCCGCCGCGATGACCGGCTCGTTCGTCGTCGAGAAGGTCTTCAACATCCCGGGCCTGGGCAAGGATTTCGTCTTTGCTGTGCTCAATAAGGATCAGTTCCTGATCCTGGGCCTGGTGCTGACCTATTCGACCATCCTGATCATCTTCAACATGCTGGTTGACATCGCCTACGCCTGGGTCGACCCACGCATCGAGCTGTGAGGCGAAGGGAATCGCGCAATCACACCGCCGGCCGGACCCGCCATCGACCCGGTTCGGCCGTGACGATGGCACCGCTTTGCCATTTGGTGCCGAACTGCCTCAATGTTCTTCGAAATCTGCTGCCTGACCCCCTGGGCCGTCACCCCATCGCCGCGCGGGTTTCGGCGACGATGTTGATGTACTGCCTGGCCAGGCTGGTCAGACCCTTCCAGTCGCGGGCCTTGATCAGTTCCTTGCTGATGAGGCTGGAGCCGACGCCCAGAGCGGCTGCGCCGGCCTTGAGCCACGCCGCAGCAGTTTCCAGGGTCACCCCCCCGGTCGGCGTCACCTTGATCTGCGGCATTGGGCCCTTCAGGTCCTTGATGTACTGCGGGCCGAAGTGGTTGGCGGGGAAAATCTTCACCATGTCCGCCCCAGCCGACCAGGCGGTCAGAATCTCCGTTGGCGTCAGTGCACCGGGCACCGCCACGCAGTCGTAGCGGTGGGCCATGGCGATCACGTCGACGTTGAGCGTCGGGGCGAAGACGAACTGAGCGCCGGCCAGAATCGCTGCCCGGGCGGTCTCCGGGTCGAGCACCGAGCCGACACCGATGATGCAATCCTTACCCAGCTTGTCGTTCGCCCTGGCGATGGCGTCCAGCGCGTTGGGCGTGGTCATGGTGATTTCCGCCCCAATCACGCCGCCGTCACGCAGGGCGGCACATACATCGACGAGCTGATCGGGCGAATCGGCCCGGATCACGCCGATCACACCGGTTCGCTCCAGCTCCCGAAGCACAAATTGTCGATCGCGTCGCATTAAATGACCCTTCAGGTTCACCAGATAGGGGGAAATGGTCCCCTCACAACCGTAGCAGGGTCAGGCCCCCGTCGAGGGTCAGGCACTGGCCCGTCGCGTAAGGCACATCGCCACGCACCAGCGTGGCGACGGCGCGGCCGACATCTTCTGGTAAACCCCACCGCGATTCAAGCAGCGCACCTTCTGCGATCATCCGGTCGTATTTCTCCCGCGCCGGGGCGCTCATGTCGCTGAAAATCAGGCCCGGCCGCACTTCGTATACATCGATGCCGAACTCCGCCAGCCGTGTGGCCCACAGCTTCGTTGCCATACCCAGTGCCGCCTTGGTAAGGCAGTAGTCCCCGCGGTTGGTTGATGCCACCACCGCTGAAATGGAGGAGATGTTCACGATGCAGCCGCGAAAGGTCGGGTCACTGCGGCGCTGCTCAATCATCAGTTTGGCGACCTGCTGTGTCAGGAAGTAAGGGCCCTTGAGGTTCACCGCCACGACGGTGTCGAACGCTTCCTCGGTTGCTTCGAGAATGTCACGCCTGCCGGGCGAGCTGATGCCCGCGTTATTCACCAGCACGTCAATTCGGCCGAGGGCCTTGTGCGCTTGCTGGACCACTGTCCGCCGTTCGTCACTGTTGCCGATGTTGCCGCGGCAATAGACCACGTCGACACTGAGGCTGCGCAGATGGTTCAGCGCATCAGCGACCGCCTCTTCCTCACGCACACCGTTGATGGCAAGGTGATATCCTTCCGCCGCCAGGGCCGTGGCGATGCCCAGCCCGATCCCGCGCGATCCGCCGGTCACGAGCGCCGTTTTGCGCGATGCGTTCATGTTCTTCTCCATGAGAACCGCCCGATGCGTCGACGCGCCGGTCGAGTCGTCTGGAATGACGTTGATTCCCTGCGATCGTTATGCGAAGAAAGTGTAATAAGATTCCCCTCTGGCCAGCCGCTGCACGTACAAGGCGACTTCGCGCAGGTGGTAGTCGCCCCACATGCTTGATTCACCGCAGGGCACGGTTTGGCCGGCCGGCACGTGGTCCCAGCCGCGCGGGCGATGGTATACGCTGTAAAGCAGCAGCCCTTCATGGGCGTCATCTGTGCTGAGGTATGGTTCATTTAACAGCGTGCGAAGCACCGTCAGCCCCGCCTGCCGATACCGTGTCGCGGTCGGGGCATCGGTCGCTGCAAGATAACTGCCCAGTCGCAGCAACCCCTGTGCTGCGATCGCCGCTGCCGAACTGTCCACTGGCTCATGCACGTTGAATGGTTCGGCCGGACGATTCAGATAATCGCCCAGATGTACCAGCCCCGGTGCGCCGGTGTCCCAGTAGGGCACGCCATCCGTCGGCGTCCACTCTATATAAAAGTCGCACGTTGCCTTTGCCGCCTCCAGCATCATTGCCTCGATCGCATCCCGCCCACCGAGGGGTTCCAGCTCGTCGTCGTCGACTGTCCGCAGGAACTCAAGCTGTTCCGCGTAGCCGAGCATGATCCACGCCAGGCCGCGCGTCCATGTGGTGAAGGGTGAATAGCCTTGCTGCGTGCTGGGGCAACGGTAGCGGCCATCGTTGGTGTTGAAGATGCTTTCGTGCGCCACCCGGCCGCGAATATCGTAGACATCACGACCTGTTCCATAATAGACGTTGTACCGGGCGGTGGTGCGGGCGTGCTGAACCAGTCGATCCAGCAGCGAAATGGCGATGTCATTTTCCCCCATCAGCCGGTGACCAAGCCTGTGCGCCAATGCCAGTGCCCGCAGCGAACGGATGGTGTCACTGAAAAGCGAATGGGATCCGTTGAACGAGTAGATGTACCCGTCGCCGTCGGCTGTCGTGCTCCAGCGCATCGCCTGCACCGCGCCGCTGCAGCACAGCGCCAGCTCATAGATACACAGTTCGCGTTCATCCGCGGGGATACGGCCCTCACGCATGAGGCGACGAAGATTGCCATAAGTGCTCACGTTGTTGAAGCCGTGATCGTGTACGCCGATGTGCGTGACATGCGTCGCCATGCGCGTGAGCGTGTTGCGCCGGCCCAGTTCCAGGCTTTCGCGGTCGTCTGTCGCGTCGAACTGCAGAATCGCGGAGCCGAATTGAAACCCCTGCGTCCACTCAGTCCAGCCCTGCGGCATGTACCGGCCTTCTACGGTGAAAACCGGCGTCGCACCTTTCAGACGATCACTAATTTCGATCGCCCGTATCTTGCGAGCCGAAAGCGCCCACATGCGCTCGATCGCGGGAAGAAGCGAACCGGGCGTCACCTGTTCATCAATGGCTATCATGAATTGCGGTCACAAAGTCGTCGCGGCCGCTGAACCGGGTTGCCTGCAACAGGCACAAGACACGAAAACACACTGGCCCCGCTAACGCCTGTTACTCTCGTGCCCTTGTGCCTGTTGTCGGAAACGCGGAAGTGACCGCCTGTTTCACCGCCCGCAATGTCACGAACTGCGGACTTTTCTTGTAATGCTCATCCAGCGGGTAACAGCCGCTGATCAAACCATTGCGTGGCGCGGTGGTGCAGTCGCTGAACGTGCGGCACAGCCGCTTGGTCTGCACCGGTCGCCCCGTCAGCACATCGTGTGGCAGCTCCGGATACGAAAGCACCATGCGCCCCAGGCCGACCACATCGACCCAGCCCGCCCGCACCACCGCCTGCGCCACGTGCGGCAGATACTCCTGCAGATACGTATACCCCGTGCCCACCAGCACCATGTCCGGGCAATGTGTCTTAAGTTGACGCACCGCGTGAATCTGCCGCGCCACCCCGACAAGCGGATCCTCCGGCGGCTGATAACCATCGCACGGCGGATAGAGCGCCGGCCGCGAAACGTGCGGGTTGTAGTACGGACTGCCCGCCGACAGATTCATCAGCCGGATATCCAGTTCACGCAGCAGCCGCAGAAACGCGATCGCCTCCGTCAGGTCCGGCTGCGTGGGATCGTCCGCATTCACACCGAAGCCAAAGCGATAGGGCAGGTAAGCGTCGAGCTGTTCAGGCACGCCGCGCCCCAGTTTCCCGTTGCTCCCTTGCGTTGGGTCAGGCTTGAAGGGTGCCAGATCGAATGCCGACAGCCGCACACCAATCTGCAGTTGAGGTGCGATGGCACGAATGCCCGCAACGATTTCCCGCAAAAACCGCGTGCGGTTCTCGAAGCTGCCGCCGAACGGCCCCGGCCGTGTGTGGGCGCTGAGCAATTCATGCCCGAGGTAACCGTGACAATGCTTCACATCCACAAAATCAAAACCGATTTCCGCTGCGATGCGCCCCGCCTCGTGGAAGCAGTCGATGATGCGCCGAATCTCATCATCGCTCAGCACCGCGCTGTCATCGTGAATGTTGAACTTGCGATCGAGAATGGGATGTCGATACGCGATGCGCGGCTCCAGCCGATCCTTACGGTTCGGACGCGAGAATCGACCCGAATGTGTCAATTGCAATCCGATTACAAGGCCGTCGGTCGACCCGGTCTGCTCGCGGTGGGCGGCGACGACTTCATCCCGTAGCCGGGCCAGATCGTCGCGCGTGTCGCTGTTGATGAGCAACTGGTTCGGGTTGGCGCGGCCATCGTGTCGCACAGCCACGGCCTCGCCACCCCAGATCAGCTTCGCACCGCTGAGTCCGAATCGTCGCCAGCGCCGAAACGTCTCAGCCGAGGGTCTGCCGTCCCGCGTACCGTCCCAGCCTTCCATGGGATGCGTTGCGAAACGGTTGCCGATCGTGAGCGGACCGGCCAAGATCGGCTGCCCCAGCGGCGAATTCGGCCCGTGCTCCAGCTCCGCATCGCAGGGCAGGTCCACCCCCAACTGCGCCAGGTACGTCCGGAACTCGTCCACACTTCGGAGCGTCGCGATTTTTCGGAAATCGCTCATCGCCAGACAGTGTAAGCGTCGCGATCGGGTCGTCCTGCCAATTCGGGTATCATGGGTGTATGGCAAATCGGGCAAAACTCATCCCTGCCGCCCCGCCCCGGCGGACCCGCACGCCGCTACCGGAGAACATCCCCGATTATGGGGTGTACATCCTGGAAAGCCATCACGATGTCGGATTCCGCATGGAACCGAGGACACACGCGTTCCTCAAGATCATTTACGTCATGGCTGGGGCAGGACAGGTCATCACCCGTCATCAGGCGATGACGTGCGAAGCGGGCGATATTCTCGTGGTGCCGATCGGGCAAACGCATCGCATCGAGGATGCCCCTCGCCATCCCATGTCGATTTACGTCCTGTGTGTCGCTCCACGTCTGTGGCGGCATGAACCTGACCTCGAACTGATGATCCCGATGGGACGGCTGCCGCGTCACCCCGTGCTGTCGCAGCGCGTACGCGATCTGCTGCGGCGAATGCTCTATGAGCAGTCGCTGGCCCGGCCTGCGCACGGGACGATGATTGTCGGCATGACCCTGCGCCTGCTGGCGATGCTGGTGCGGGCGGCACATCGGCGCGATCGGCTCCGTGCCGAAATGTTGGGTGAATCGGCATCGCTGCGTCAGCGCATCGAGGCGTATGTGGAGGAGCTGGATCGCCGCTTTTTCGAGGCGACGACGATCGATGCCGCCGCAGCCGCCGTGAACATGAGCCGCCGCCGCTTCACGCAGCTTTTTCGCGAGGTTGCCGGTTCAAGCTGGCTCAGCTACGTCCGCCGGCGGCGCGTCCAGCACGCCCAGCACCTGCTGGCCACCACCAGTCGCACCGTCACCTCCATCGCCTTCGAGTGCGGCTTTGAGGAATTGTCCAGCTTCTACCGCGCCTTCCGCCGCTACGCCGGTGTGAGTCCGACGGTGTACCGGTTGAACTGCGAATGAACGCGAATAATCGCGAATGGAAAGGCACGAAGACACGAATGCACGAAACGTTTGCCAGTCTTCCTTCGTGCCCTTCGTGTCTTCGTGGCCCAAAACCCGCCTTTACAGCGTCACGCGCTGGCCGCTGGTCACGCTCTTTCCCTCGGCTTCGACGATTTCGATCGACGCCACCGCGTCGTCAGCCGTCACGATCGTGGGCTTGCGATTGTTGGCGATGCAGTCGATGAAGTAGGCCAGTTCGCCTTCGTAGCCATCTGCGCCTTCCACAGACACCGGCTCCGCCTTGCCGCCGGTCGAGACGATGAGCGGGTTTTCCCGGCCGATGTCAAAGTCAGCCGTTGCCTTCTCGAAGTTGACCGTGTAGCGCATCGAGAAGCCAAAGCCATCCGCCAGGCACCAGCCACCTTCGGCATAAACCATCGGGGGCTTGCCATCGCCGTCGTAGATGTACTGCGTGACGATGTGGTCGATTTCGCCGCTGGTCTTGGTATAGCCGCTGCTGACCACCGCCGAGGGTTTGCCGAAGAGGTAGTAGATGAAGTCGGTGTCATGGATGTGCAGGTCGAGCAGCGCTCCACCGGAGAGCTTGCCATTGCTGAACCAGCCGGCCGGCATCTGACCCACGCGCCGGAATGTCGCCGCCAGCACCTTGCCGTAACGGCCGTCCGTCACCGCTTCCTTCAGCCACTTCCACTGCGGCCAGAACCTCATGCACATCGCGGGCATGAAAAGGCCCCTGGCCTGACGGGCGGCCTCGGCGATCTGACGCGCCTCGGCGCTGGTTCGCGCCAGGGGCTTCTCGCACAGCACGTGCTTGCCCGCCTGCAGCGCCTTGACCGCCAGGTCCACGTGGGCCGGGGTGGGCACGCAGATGTCCACCAGGTCCACATCCTCCCAGCCGATCAGCTCGGAAAAGTCGGTGGTGCCGCGAATCCGGTCCATGGGCAGCTTGTCGATGCCGGCGCCTTCGATGTTGCCCCAGCCGCCCGACAGATCGCCCCGTGCACGCCGTTCATCCGCGTCGGCGATAGCAACGACCTGGGCACCGGGTAGCTTCTCGTACGTCGCGTAGTGCATCCGACCCATGAATCCCAGACCGATCAGCCCGACTCGTACCATTGCGTGCTCCTCAAAATAACGGGAAAAAGTCACCCCAGTATCGTCGCTGCCCCTGAAGATGCAAGAAGCGGCTGGGGTCGGATCGGGGTGTATAAGAGCGAGGTGGGCTCACGTCGGACGTCGGCGCGGTTCTCGCGGCGATTTAGTCTCATTTTCGCTATGCTGGGGCCACGCGTCGTTCAAACCCCAGTCGGAGCCTCCAAGGTGTCGCAACGTTTTTCCACCCATGCCCCCGGACCCGTCGATGCCCCGGTCTGGCTGTGGCTAATTGTTCCCGCCGTCGCCTACCCCCTGGTCATCGCCAGCATCTTCATGGGCGACTTCTACAGCTTCCTCATGCGGAAGGAGGGGGCCATCGAATACCTCGCGGTGGTCATCCTCCTCATTGGCGTCGGCTACGGGGTGGCGCTGCTCAAAAACTACCGCTCCGTCCTGCCCCGGCGCTGGCTGGTGTGGTGGCTCAGCATCGCGACCCTGGGCACCTTCGTCTTCGCCGGTGAGGAGGTCAGTTGGGGGCAGCACCTGGGCTTCTGGACCTCCGAACAGCTGCCCGAGGCCCTCAAAGCCATCAACGACCAGCATGAAACCAACCTGCACAACATGAGCAACAAGCTCGATCAGTTGCCCAACAACATCATCGTGCTGGGCACGTTCTTCGCCTATGTGCTTTTGCCGCTGCACCTTAAGCGTCGTAATCAGACGATGGGTTATGACGACCCCGGCTACTGGTTCTGGCCCACGCGGACGGGGCTGCTGGCTGCCATCGGCGTGCTCGTCATCCCTTTCCCCAAACGCATCTATGAGTGGACCACCGGCCAGAGCGCCCCGGTCACCCTGCGCCACAGCGAACTGCAGGAGTTCTACATCGCGGTGCTGATGACCATTTACCTCGTCAGCGTGTACCGTCGGGCACGCTGGCTGGCGTTGCAGCGTTCATCCGAGGGGCAGCCAGTCGCTGAGACTGAGCCGGCTGAACCCACGCGTGTCGCGTCCTGACGCCGTATGAAGGCTGGTGGTGTTGCGTTCAGGCAACGTCAGGAAACGGGGTCATTTGCTGTAAGTCTGGTTGATTCAGATGGTTGTCGTGGTTTGGTTCGGCTGGCACGCTGTTAGCACCAGCGAAGATGACGACGCGATACCCGGTCCACAGGGCCCCGGGGGGAAGGAGCAAGGGAGCCGGGGGAGGTCGGGGGGGAGAGCCGGGGGAACGTGTGCGGACCCGGTCCAGGGTTTCGTACCCTGGGGAGAAAAGATGATGCAACGGTGGGCTATGCGATGGATCGGGACGGCGGCGCTGGCCGTCGTCTGCGTTGCCTGCACGAGCGCCCCCCGTGCAGCTACGCCCAGCCCCGCTCTAACTGGCCGGTCCCTCGCCACCGACAGCCGCCCCCTCATTCGCCTCGAACAGCGCGCTGCTCAAGCAGACCACCCTCAGCTTGCCTGGTACCAATACCGCAACGATATCCAGCCCGCCGTCGACGCTGGCTTCGCGGGCCCCATTCTCGAATTCACCGCCATCCGCGCCCGCGACCGCCAATCCTCTCACGACGGTCGCATCCGCGACAATTTCCAGCACCAAACCACCCGTACCCGCATCCAGGGCACCGTGCGGTGAGATGCCGTCCAGTGTGTGCGGCCAATGCCCGCTCAGCCCGTCGGGGGCTGAAGTGGGGTAACGCGCACGTGCTCCAGTCGACGACAACAGCTTTCTGAACGTCGTTGCATGCTTCTTTCCGCAGGTGTTGAGTCGCCCGGTCCAAGTGACGATGACACAGATGTTGCGGGTGTTACAGATGCTACAGATGGGATACGCAACCACGTTAATGGGGGGCTTGCACCATGAGGTGCCCGGGAGACTACGGGGATGTGTGCATTGAGGGGTCGACGACGCGATACCGTCGTCGTATGTAATCGTTCCATTCAATCGATAGCCGATCGCTGTCAGGTTCAGGCGGGCGTCATGAAACGCCTGACAGCAACAAGCTCATATTTGTCGGTGATGTTGCTGTTTGCCCTGTGGGGTGGAACGCCGGCGACAGCAGCACCCATTCTGTACGACGATACGACTTTAAACCCTCACCCGAACGGTCTCAGTTTTCCGAATGTACCCGGGCTCGACCTAACCGTTCTGAGCGGGATCGAGATCCTTCGGATACCGGGCTGGAATGCCAACGGTGTCGATGTGCACGGATCAGGTTCTGATCCTCTGCGCGTCGTTGTCAGCCCTGGTGTCACCATCGCGGTGGAAGGCGAAGTGGCTGATGGCGTGCAGGTGCATGCGACCGGAAACAGCAGCATCGAAATTGTTTCAGGGGCTGACATCAGCATCGTTATGCCTGCTGGATCGGCTGGTGGAGGGGCGGCATTGTTGGGATGGATTTCGAACGGTTTAAGCCCTGGTAGCATTCGGATCGTCCAAAACGCAGGCAGCGTGCATCGTGCTCAGGGATACAACGGGTTAGGTATTCATGTTTCGAATGAAGGATTGGGCTCGGCTTATATTGAGGTGGCTGGCGACACTTTCACGGTTGGCGACCTGGGGTACGGCGTCATCGCATCCAACGCTAACTCGGCTTCAACCAGCGCGCTGGAGATCGAATTGAGCGCCACCGGCCGCATATTTACGGATGGCAGCGGTAGTATCGGGATTTTCGCTACGCACTATGGCCTGGGACACGTGGCCATCACCCTTTCAGGCCACCTGGAAACGGCTCAAAGCTCGGATGGTGTGCTTGCGATGATCACGAACGCCGCCAGCGCCGCAGATGTCACGATCGATATCAACAGCACCGGCACGGTATGGGTACAAGGCGAGCTGTCCTACGCCGTCTGGGCCGTGAACAACGGCGGGGGACAAGGACGCATTACCAATCATGGGCATGTCCTGGCGAGCGGGTCTCAATCCACAGGTCTCGTCGCGCAAACTGTTGCAGAAGCCATCGTGACGAATGCTGGCGATGTCACCGCGAGCGGGGAATACGGCATCGGCATTCTGTCCCGGTCGGCAACAGCCGTATCCAAAGTGGACATCACCGCGGGGGCCACGGTCATGGGGGGCTGGCAATCTGATGTATCCAGTGTCGGCCCGGACACAAACCGGCCTGCGGGAGGCGTCATGCTGCGTTCGATCGGCAGCGTACTCACCAATGCGGGAACCATTGGCGCCGGCTCAGACCGGGCGATTGCCGATACCGGCCGTTGGCAGGGAGCGCTGGGAGCCCTTCAGATCACCAACAGCGGCACAGTCACCGGCTTTGTCGAGTTCGCTGAAGTCCCCGACAACAGCTTCATCAATGCGGCGAGCGGTCTGTTCAATGTGCGCCATTTCGCTGACAGCGACGGTGATGGAATACGCGATATCAAGCGGGTGGCGATCTCCGATTTTGGGGATCCGGACAGCAGTTTCGACAATGTGGCTGGGGCCAGCGTACGCCTCGCGTCGGTTCAAAGAAACATCGCCACCGATGCTGCGGGCTACTACGTTCCCACAACCGGAGCCGGCAGTGTTTCACTGGAGGCCGGTTTTTATAACCTGACACGTTCGGGCATCGTGCAGGGGCAGTTCACCCAGCTTGGCATCTTTCGTAATGCCGGAGACATCGACCTGAGGGGGACAGCCATTGGCAATACGCTGGTGATCACCGCGAATGCTACCGCAGGCGGGGTGCCTGGTGACGGTCTTTTTGTGTCGGATGGGGGGCGGCTCATCCTGAACACGGTATTCAATGAAGGCGTTGCTGTAGGCGGTGGATCAGGCTCCCAGTCGGATGTACTCATCGTCGATGGCACCGCACTTGGGAGTGCACCGACGACGATCATTGTCGATCGACGTGAGGGAACAGGGGCCCAGACATCCGGCAACGGCATTCTTCTGGTTGAAGTACGCAACAAGTCAGCCTCAGCAGCGGATGTGTTCACGCTACAAGGCGATTATGTCGTCAACGGCGAGCCACGCATCGTCGGCGGCATGTACATCTACACGCTCCACCAACACGGTATTGGTGCGGACGCGGCGGACGGTAACTGGTACCTGCGCAGCGTTGGCTTCTCGCCGACCGTTCCCCTCTATCAGGAATATGTCAAGGTTCTGGTTCCACTTGTGGATATGCCCACACGACTTCAGCGAGTCGGCACTCGCCACTGGAACGAACCTGAATCGCCGGCGACCTGGCAGACGGGGTTCGACAGGGATGTCAGTCCGAACGCCATCACAGAGGGACAGGTGAACTACGACGTCGACCGTGACGGCAGCGTCGTTCTGGAAGCGAACGGTATCTGGGGGCGAATCGAAGGTTCTCACGGCCATTATGAAGCGAGATCATCAACGGTCGATGCGGAATATGACCTGAACACGTGGCGCTTGCGGGTCGGCATCGACCGCTCAGTGTATGAAGATGATCACAGGAAGCTGATCGCTGGCATTTCCGCGCACTATGGCCAGGTCCGTGGCGATGTTAGTTCGACCCTGGGTTCCGGCAACATCGACGCGCAGGGGTATGGCATCGGTGGCAGCCTGACCTGGTATGAGCTTAGCGGCCTGTACGTCGACGCTCAGGCGCAGGCGACCTGGCTCCGCAGCGATATCCGATCGTCGATGCTGGCTAACACGCTGGTCGACGGCAATGAGGGTTTTGGCTACGCAACCGGTATCGAGGTTGGCTGCGAATTGTCAGTCGATGAGAAGTGGTCGATGATCCCACAGGCGCAACTGATCTACACGCGCATCGATTTCGACGACTTCACCGACTCGTTCGACGCGCGCGTCGCACTGCAGGATGGTGACAGTCTGCGTGTGCGCGTGGGGCTGGCGGGTGAGTATGAAACCCGTTGGTTGGCAACCAATGGCACGGTGTCTCGGGCAAGCCTCTACGGCATCGCGAACCTCCACCACGAACTTCTGGACGGCTTCCAGGTTTCGGTCTCGGGCGGAAAGTTGACGAGCCGGAACGAAAGACTGTGGGCTGAGCTGGGTCTGGGCGGTTCCTTTAACTGGAACGATGACCGGTACTCCATCTATGGCGAAGTCTCCGCCAGGACCGGGCTGGAGGACTTTGGCGACAGCTACTTGGTTACCGCCATCCTGGGCCTGCGTGTCACGTGGTAAGAAGCTGTCATGCCAGCAATCCTGCTGCATATCAAAGAGGGCATGGCTGCTTGTCCGGATAACGATCTCGATGTCACACGGGCACGAGGCGGACTTACGGCATTTACACCGTAAGTGTCGTATCAGGTGTTAGATAGAAGAATTGGGGCCAAGGGCGACCCGTGATGATGAGAAAGCGGGTGATGGGATTCGAACCCACGACGTCCAGCTTGGGAAGCTGGCATTCTACCACTGAATTACACCCGCGCGGTGGTGCAATATGTTAGCACGGTTGGCAGCGATTTCGCAATACCCTCCGGCCCTTGTGTGAGGGGGTGGGAGGCGTCGCTGAGAGACGAATTTCACGAGCGGGCGGGACGAATGGTCGGCGTACAATGGCGGGCGATATCGTGGGGGGATCCTGCCACCGTGCGACCGTCTGCGATGTGTCTGACGGGTTGCCGGATGTACCATCCTGACTGAAAAGCTTCGCCGAATTGGTTACGTGAAAATGCGCAGACTTGACGGAAGTGGCGCAAGATCGTGAAATCACGTGCCCTTGCAAAGGTTCGTCATGCCTAAGACAGCCCGTGAAAAGTCTCGTGTTTCC
>Ga0207864_1002672_pt1 | contig 16294 bp, 16 predicted proteins | sample HigsolmetaAR202D_FD_184834 | JGI IMG/M metagenome (GOLD analysis project Ga0207864, IMG submission 184834) | Ionic liquid and high solid enriched microbial communities from the Joint BioEnergy Institute, USA - AR20-2-D (SPAdes) (version 2) ... | reverse complement strand
GGCTTCGATCTCGGCCGCGAACGGGGTGCCGGGCGGCAGCGCGCCGCCGCCGACCGACGCGGCGCCCGCGAGCGGGGCGGGGGCGGCAGCGGCCGCGACGCCGCCCGTGCCGATCGCCTCGGCGGCGGCCAGCTCGGCGGCGAAGGCGCCGGCCGGGCGGCGCTCGCGGACCGCGCTGATCAGCTCGCGCAGTTCCGCCACCCGCGCGGCGGCCGCCTGCGGGGAGCCGGTCTGCGGCGGCTCGAGGCTGACGGGGGCGACGCTCATGCCGCGCGCTCCCGGCGCCGGTGGACGGTCAGAGCAAGCTCGTCGAGGTGCGCGCCTTCGGCTCGCGCGGCGGCCAGCCGGTGCTCGTCGCGGCGGCGGACCCGCAGCCGGTCGAGCGCCTGGCGCTCGCGCGCCGCCTCCAGCAGCTCGCGGCGCCGCTCCTCGACCTCGCCCTCACGGCGGCGCAGCTCCCGCACGGCGGCGGCGCGGCGCCCGGCGAGGCGCTCGAGGTAGAGGTCGGCGGCGCGCAGATCGGAGCCGGTCGCGGTCGCCCCCGGGCGGCCGATGCCCTGGCGGGCGGCACTGCGGGCGGCCTCGATCCGGCGCTCGATCTCGCTCAGGGTGCGCTGGCCCTCGCGGCGGCGCCCCAGCGAGTCGGCGAAGCTCTCCTGCGCGGCGCGCTCCGCCTGCTTGCGCAGCGAGCGCACGCGCTCCAGCCGGAATCGGAAGATGGGCTCCTTCACGCCCCCGTTAATCGTCCACCGCCCCGATCCCTTTAACCACCCCGGCCGTCCCGCCCCCCCTTCCCGAACTGCATCAAGTTCGGGCCGCATATGGGCCACAAGTTGATGCGGTTCGGGGGTGGGGGCTGGGCGGGGCGTCAGACGTTGAGGTGGAGCGGGGGGATGGCGGAGGGGCCGGGGGGCGGCTCGGGGGTCGGCTGCGGCTCGGCGGCCTCGGCTTCCGGCTCCGGCCCGGGGGGCGCGGCCGCGGCGGCCTCGCGCGCCGCGGCGGCCAGGGCCGCGAGGCGCTCGTCGACCTCCTCCAGCCCGCTGCCCTCGGTGGCGGGCTGGCGCAGGAACGCGTTCAGCTCCCCCTCGAGGGCCAGCGCCGCGTCGACCGCCGGGTCGGCGCCGCGCTGGTAGGCGCCGATCGCGATCAGGTCCTCCTTGTCGCGGCGGGCGGCGATCAGCCGCCGCAGCTCGTTCGCCGCCTCGCGCGCCGCGGGCGGCTGGATCTCGGTCGCCAGGCGGGAGACGCTGGCCAGCACGTCGATCGCCGGGTAGTGGCCGGCGTGGGCCAGCTCGCGGCTCAGCACCGCGTGCCCGTCGAGGATCGAGCGCACGGCGTCGGCGATCGGCTCGTTCATGTCGTCGCCGTCGACCAGCACCGTGTACAGGCCGGTGATCGAGCCCTCGGGGCTGGTCCCCGCCCGCTCCAGCAGCTGCGGCAGGAGGGCGAAGACGCTGGGCGTGTAGCCGCGCGTCGCCGGCGGCTCGCCGATCGCCAGCCCGACCTCTCGCTGGGCCATCGCGAAGCGCGTCACCGAGTCCATCATCAGCACCACGTCGGCGCCCTGGTCGCGGAAGTGCTCGGCGATCGCGGTCGCCGCGAAGGCGGCCTTGATCCGCACCAGGGCCGGCTGGTCGGAGGTCGCGACGACGACCACGCTGCGCTCGATCGCCTCGCCCAGGTCGCGCTCGATGAACTCGCGCACCTCGCGGCCGCGCTCGCCGACCAGGGCGATGACGTTGATGTCGGCCGAGGTCGAGCGGGCGATCATCCCCAGCAGCGAGGACTTGCCGACCCCCGAGCCGGCGAAGATGCCGAGCCGCTGGCCGACCCCGCAGGGGACGAAGGCGTCCAGCGCCCGCACGCCGAGCGAGAGCCGCCGCTCGATCCGCGGCCGCCGCAGCGGGTCGGGGGGCGGGGCGCTCGCCGGGCGGCGCGCGGCCAGCTCCAGCTCGCCGCCGTCCAGCGGCCGCCCGAAGCCGTCGATCACGCGGCCCAGCAGCGCGTCGCCGACCGGGACCCGGAACGGCTCGCCGGTCGCCGAGACCGGCTTGCCGGGGCCGATCCCGTGCATCTCGCCGAGCGGCATCAGGAGCGCCCGCGAACCGCGGAACCCGACCACCTCGGCCGGCACCGGGGCCTTGGTGCGGCCGGTCTCGATCAGGCACACCTCGCCCACCTCGGCGTCGAGCCCGGTCGCCTCGACGACCAGCCCGATCACCTCCGAGACGCGGCCGCGCCGCGTCTGCAGGTCGGCGCCGCGCAGCGCCGCCGCCACCCGGGCCAGCGGTGCCTCGGCGCTCACCCACCCAGCTCCGCCTCGACGATCTCCCGCGCCCGGCGCAGCTGCTCCTCGACGCGGGCGTCGATCTCGCCCGCCTGCGAGCGCAGCACGCAGCCGCCGCGCGACACGCGGCGCTCGGCGCGGGCGCTGAGCGGGGCGCCGAACTCGACCGACAGCGCCTCGACCGCGCCGGCGACCAGCTCCAGGTCCTCGGGGTTGACCAGCAACACCGACTCGCGCGGCTCGGCCACCCGCCGCAGCGCCCCGCGCACCACCTCCAGCACGAGCTCGGGCCGCAGCTCCAGGGCCGCCCCGATCACCTTCTCGGCGATCAGCAGGCTCAGCTCCGCGGCCGCCGCCTCGGCCCGCTCCGCGGCCCGCTCGCGCTCGGCGCGCAGCTCCTCGGCCGCGGCCCGCAGCGCCGCCACCGCGGGCTCGACCTCGGCCCGCCCCTCGGCCAGCCCGGCCGCGTAGCCCTCGGCGCGCGCCGCCTCGACCTCCGCCCGCAGGCGGGCCTCCGCCGCCGCCTCCGCTTCGGCCCGCGCCCGCTCCTCGTCGCGGCGGCTCTCGCGCACCGCGGGGGCGGGGGGGACGACCAGCTCGGGGAACTCAAACGAGGAGCTCATCGCTGCTCCCCTTGCGGCCCAGGACCAGCTCGCCCGCGTCCTCGAGGCGGCGGATCTCGGCCACGATGCGGCCCTGCGCCTCCTCGACCACGGCTTTGCGCTGCGGCGGCTGGTACTCGATCTCCTCGATCAGCATCGCCGCCCGCCGTTCGGACATGTTGGAGAGCACCTTCTCGCGCACCTCCTCGCCGACGCCGCGCAGGGCGAGCGCCAGGTCGGCGTCGTCGACCTCTTTCAGCACCGCCTGCACCGCGCGGTCGTCGAGCTTGACGATGTCCTCGAAGACGAACAGCAGCGAGCGGATCTCCTCCGCCAGCTCTTCGTCGGTCTTCGCCAGCTCGTCGAGCACGTTGCGCTCGGTCGGCCGGTCGGCGTGGTTGAGGATCTCGGCCAGGCTCTTGACCCCGCCCGAGGCCGCGTACTCCTCCGAGAGCACGTTGGAGAGCTTCTGCCGCATCACCGACTCGACCTCCTTGATCACCGCCGGGCTGGTCTCGCTCATGCGCGCGATGCGCAGCGACACCTCGGCCTGTTCCTCCTTGTCGAGCAGGGCCAGCACTTCGGCGGCCAGGGTGGTGTGGAGGCTGGAGATGACGAGCGCCTTGGTCTGCGGCGCCTCGTTGCGCAGGAAGGCGTCGATCTGCTCCGGCGGGGTGCGACGCAGGAACTCGAACGGCCGCATCTCGATCACGGCCGAGAGGCGGCCGGCGATCTCCGCCGCCCGCTCCGGGCCGACCGCCCGCTCCAGCACTTCGCGCGCGTAGGCGACGCCGCCCTCGGCGAGCGAGGCGTAGGCGAGCGAGTTCTCGGCCACCTCCTGCAGCACCGCCTCGACTTCCTCGCGCTGGATGTCGCCGGTCTTGGCCATCTCCAGCGCGAGCTCCTCGATCTCGTCGTCATCGAGGTGGCGGAACACCTCGGCCGCCCTCTTCGGCCCCAGCGAGACCAGCAGCACGGCCGCTTTGCGGTGGCCGGGGATGCGGGACGCGTCGGCGCCCGCCAAGTTGGGGACGCGCAGCGCCGGGGCGGGGGAGGGGGGCGGCGCCTCGCCTCCGCCGGCCGGATGCGGGACCAGCTCCTCGGGCGGCGGCGAGCTCACCTCAAGTCTCCTTCATCCAGGCGCGCAGCTGCTGCGCCACCTTGTCCGGCTCCAGGTCGGCAACGTCCCCGGCCCCGTCCTCGGCGACCTCGGTCGGCGGCTCCTCCCAGTCCTCCTCGCGCTCGCGGCCGCGCTCCAACTCCGCCAGCGAGGTGGGGGCGTTCAGCTCTCGCAGCCAGATCGGCTCGCTGTCCAGGGCCTCTTCCTCGCGGCGGCGCAGGTGGCGGCCGGCGAACCAAAGGAAGGCGGCGACGGCGCCGCCGAGCAGCAGCCAGCGGGCGACGTCGAGCACGCGCGAGGCGGGCGACGGGCCGGCGGGGGGTGGCGGCTCGGCGAAGTCGATGCGGCTGGTGGTGATTTCGTCGCCCCGCTCGGGGTCGATGCCGGCGGCGGCGGCGACCGCCTGCTCCAGCGCCGCCACTTCGCCCGGCGGCACCGAGCGGTCGACGACGAGGGCGATCGTCTGCCGGTTGACGCTGCCGGGGGCGACCTTGGTCCGGGTGACGGTCTTGTCGACGCCGTAGCGGGCCTCTTCGGATTTGCGCCGGTAGTCGGACTCGCCGCCCGGCGCCGCGCCCGCCCCGTAGGTGGGGATGTTCCCGGCCGCGCCCGCCGCGCCGCCCGCCTGCCCGCCGCCCCCGGTCAGGGTCTCGTCTTCGACGCTGCGGCTCAGCGGCGTGCCTTTGCGCGCGTAGCGCAGGCGGCTCTGGGTGGTGCGGTCGGCGTCGATGTCGGCCTGCACCTGAACGCGCCCTTTGTCGGGGCCGATCGTGCGCACCAGCAGCGCGTCGAGGCGGGTCTGCAGCTCGCGCTCGTAGCCGGCCTCGATCGCCTGCTTGGAGGGGCCGCCGAAGCCGCCGCCGGAGCGCGGCCAGACCAGGGTGCCGTCGGCGGCGGTGATGGTGACGTCCTTGGGGCTCAGCCCTTCGACGCTGGCGGCGACCAGGCGCGCGATCCCGCGCACCGCGCCGCCGCCGAGCGAGCCGCTGCCGCCCAGCAGCACCGCCGCGGTCGGCTTCGCCGATTCGGCGGCGAAGAGGCGGTCTTCGGGCAGGGTGAGCTGCACGGTGACGTCGGAGACGCCGTCCACCTGGGAGATGGTGCGCTCCAGTTCGCCCTCCAGGGCGCGCTGGTAGGTGACCTTCTGCTGGAAGTCGCTGGCCCCGAACTGCTGCTTGTCGAACAGCTCGAAGCCCGGCTTGCTGCCGCCGACGGCATTGCTTTCGGCGAGCGCGATCCGCGCCCGGTCGAGGTCCTTGTCGTCGACCGCGACCGCGGTGCCGCCGTCGCGCAGCTCGTAGCCGATGCCCTGCGCGTCCAGCACCTTGGTGACGCCGCCCGCGTCGGCGGGGTCGAGGCCGGAGGCGAGCGTCTGGTAGCTGGGCGCGGTGGCGGTGCGGAAGAGGATGAACAGCAGCACCAGGACGGCGAGCGCGGCGCCGCCGAGCGCGATTTTCCCCCGCGTGGAGAGGTTGGAGAGGACGGCGCGGGCAGACTCCATGGATCCCATCGATCAGACCTGGGTGTGGAAGATCTCGGTGTAGGCCTCGACCGCTTTGTTGCGCAGCTGGGCGGCGAGCTGCATCGAGAGGCTCGCCTCCTGCACCGCGGCGACGACGGCGGTGACGTCGTCGGTCTGCCCGGTGGCGAGCAGCTGCGCCTGCTCGGTCGCGTTGCGCTGCGTCTCGGCCAGGCCGCCGAGCGCGTCGCCGAGCAGCTCGCCGAAACCGCTTGCGGGCTGCGCCTCCTCCGCCCCGGCGCCCTCGCCGGCGGCGCCGACGCCGCCCACCGACCACTCGCCGCCGCGCGCCGCGGGGATGCCCCAGGGGTCGACGGCGCCCGGGCCGGCGCCTACCGGCGGCACGGAGGGCGTCAACGCAGCAGCTCCAGGGTCTTGGCGAACGCCGCCTTGGCGGTCTGCATCGCGGTCAGGTTGGCCTCGTAGGCGCGCGAGGCGTCGATCAGGTCGACCATCTCGGTCACCGGGTTGACGTTCGGCATCTGCACGTAGCCGTCGGCGTCGGCATCAGGGTGGCCGGGGTCGTAGACGCGCCGCAGCGGCGTGTTGTCGGGGACGATCGCCACCGCTTCCACGCCCGCCGGGGGTTCGGCGGCGCCGCCGACGCGCCCGGAGCCGCCGACCGCTCCAGCCAGCCGGCGGGCGAAGCTGCCGTCGCCGGCCTCCTGCAGGACGACGCTCTTGCGCCGGTAGGGGCCGCCGTCGGGCCCGCGCGTGGTCTGCGCGTTGGCGAGGTTCTCAGCCGTCACGTCCATCCGCAGCCGCTGGGCGCTGAGCCCGCTGGCGGCGATCTCGATCGCGTCGAACATGCCCATCAGGCGACTCCCATCGCGGTGCGCAGGATCTGCGCCCGGGCGCCGGCGACGGCGACCAGCGCGTTCAGCTCCAGGGCGTTCTCGGCCAGCTTCGCCGACTCCGCTTCCGCGTCGACGCCGTTGCCGTCGGCGCGCATCGCCACCGGCGCCCGCCGCTGCGGCGCGAAGCCCAGCTCCCGCACCGCCTCCGGGCCGCGCCCCAGCGCCTCGCGCAGGGCGGAGTGGAAGTCGACGTCGGCGGGTTGGAACCCGGGCGTGTCGGCGTTGGCGATGTTGTCGACCAGCACGGCGGCGCGCAGGTGGGCGCCGGAAATGGCGCGCTGGAGGGCGATCTGGGTGGTGTCGGAGACGCTCATCCGGGTTGCGCCCCGTTGATCGGCCGTTTCGGCGGATGGTTTAGCCCGGCAGCGCAATCGCCGCCCCGGCGCCCGGACCGCGCCCGGCGATCAAGCTCTGTGCCCCGGTGTCGATACACCGGTACGGATGTCGGACGGAGGCGATAGGACCTGGCCCGAGCGTGAGGTCGACGCGTTCATCGGCCAGATCTCGGCCGGGGGGCAGGACTACCGGCGCCTGGTCGAGCGCCTGCCGGTGATCGTCTACTCCGCCGAGCCGGGCGCCGAGGGCCGCTGGCACTACGTCAGCCCCCAGGTCGAGGACATCCTGGGCTACAGCGCCGAGGAGTTCCGCGCCACGCCGGGCCTGTGGACGTCGCTGCTGCACCCCGAGGACCGCGAGCGGGCGCTGGGCGCCGACCGGCAGACCGAAGGCGCCGCGGCACGGCGGCCGGTCGAGTACCGGATGCGCACCCGCGACGGGAGCACGGTCTGGATGCTCGACGAGGCGGTGCTGGAGGAGGAGGACGGGGTGCCGGTCTGGCACGGCGTCCTCTACGACATCACCGAGCGCAAGAAGGCCGAGTTGGGCCTGCAGCGGGCGCTCTCCCGCGAGGCGGCGGTGGCGCGGCTGGGCGAACGGGCGCTGGCCGGCGGCGACCCGGACTCGCTGCTGTGCACGGCGACCGAGCTGCTGGGCGAGTTGGACGGAGTCGACGCGGTCTGCATCTGGCAGCTGGACCGCGAGGGGCGCAGCTTGTTCCTGCGCGCCGGCCTGCAGGCGGAGCGGATCGTCGCCGGGCGGCGCGTCTCGGCGGCGCGCGACTCGCACCTCGGCGCCGCGGTCGAGGCCGGCGCCCCGGCGGTGGTCAGCGACTGGCGGCGCGAGCGGCGCTTCTCGATGCCACCCGTGCTGCGCGCGATCGGCGCCGCGTGCAGCCTCGCGGTCCCGATCGGCGGCAAGGAGGAGCCGTTCGGCGCCATCGACCTGCACTCGACCGAGCCGGGCCGGCTGGAGCTGAGCGACGCCCCCTTCCTGCAGGCGGCCGCCAACGTGCTCGCCGACGCCTTCGCCCGCCACGACGCCGAGCAGGCGTTGCGCCACCGCGTCCTGCACGACCCGCTGACCGGGCTGCCGAACCGGCTCAGCTTCATCGAATCGCTCAACGCGGCGCTGCGCAGCGGGGCGGCGGCGGGGCTGCCGGTAGGGATCCTCTTCCTCGACCTCGACCACTTCAAGCTGATCAACGACAGCTTCGGCCACCACGCGGGCGACGCGCTGCTGCGCACGGTGGCGCCGCGCCTGCGCTCCTGCCTGCGCCCCGGCGACGTCGTCGCCCGCTTCGGCGGCGACGAGTTCGGGGTGCTGATCGACCGGCTCGGCGTCGAGAGCGAGGCGATGGCGATCGCCGAGCGGGTCGTCTCCGCCTTCCAGCGGCCGTTCCGGATCGACGGCGTCGAGCACTTCGTCAGCGCCAGCATCGGGGTCGCGGTCGCGGGCGGCGAGGAGGACGAGGTCGACGCCGAACTGCTGATCCGCGACGCCGACGCGGCGATGTACCGGGCCAAGCAGCGCGGCCGCGCCCGCTGCGTGATGTTCGACGCCGAGATGCGGGCGGTCGCGATGCGGCGCATGCAGACCGAACGCGAGCTGCGCCACGCGCTGGAGCGCGACGAGCTGGAGCTCTTCTACCAGCCGGTGATCTGCCTGCGCACCGGCGAGGTCACCGGGCTGGAGGCGCTGGTGCGTTGGCACCACCCCGAGCGGGGGCTGCTCGAACCATCGGAGTTCGTCTCCGTGGCCGAGGACAGCGGCCTGATCGAGCCGATCGGCCGCTGGGTGCAGGAGCGGGCCTGCGTGCGGGCGCTGGACTGGCACGCGATGCGGCCCGACGCGCGGCCCTTCGACATCGCCGTCAACCTCTCGGCGCGCCAGGTCGCCCATCGCGACCTGCCGGCCACCGTGTCGGAGATCGTCGCCCGCACCGGCTTCGACCCCCGCCACCTGCGGCTGGAGATCACCGAGAGCGTGCTGCTGGAGGAGTCGGCGACCGCGCTCGCCTCGCTGGAGGCGCTGAACGAGATCGGGGTGCGCCTGGTGCTCGACGACTTCGGCACCGGCTACTCGTCGCTCGCCTACCTCAACCGCTTCCCCTTCCACGCGCTGAAGATCGACCGCAGCTTCGTCGACGCGCTGGGGATCGAGCAGGAGCGCACCGCGATCGTCGAGGCGATCGTCGGCATGGCGCGGGCGCTGTCGCTGGAGGTGATCGCCGAGGGGGTGGAGAACGAGGTGCAGCTGCACGAGCTGCAGCGGCTGGGCTGCGACTACGCCCAGGGCCACCTCTTCCACGCCGCGATGCCCGACCGCGAGGTCGGGCGGCTGATCCGCACCGGCGCCTTCGACTACTCCGGGACCGGGCCCGGCAGGTAGTCGTTGGTGATCAGCTTCGCCGGTTCGATCAGTTCCTCGACCAGGCCGTTGTCGCGCATCCAGGCGGCGAAGTCGCGCCACTCCTCGGGGCTCAGCCGGCCGTAGGGGCCGTCCGGGTCGCGCCCGGCCAGGAACGGCAGCGTCGCCTTCACCTCGGCTGCGGTGAGGCGCGGCTCCAGGTCGCGGTTGGCCTCCAGCACCGCTTTCGTCGCCGCCCCCGGCCGCTCGACCGCCGCCCGGGTGCCGCGCGCCAGGGCGGCGAGGAAGAGGCGGTAGGGCTCCGGGTCGGCCTCGAGGCGGGCGCGGTTGGCGACCAGGACCAACTCGGCGTAGGTCGGCACGCCCAGCTCGTCGACCGGCTTCACCACCGGCGCCTTGCCGCGCAGCCGCAGGTCGACGCCCTCGACGTTGCGGAAACCGCCCAGCATCGCCTGGGCGCTGCCGCCGACCAGGGCGGGCAGGAGGCTGAAGCCGACGTTGACCGTTCGCACGTCGGTGGGCTTCATCCCGGCCCGGGCGAGGATCGTCTTCAGGAAGGCGTCCTGGTAGGGGATGCCCGCGGTGGCGATCGTCTTGCCGCGCAGCCCGGCGACGCCCTTGATGCCCGACTTGCGCAGCCAGATCATCGAGGTCAGGGGCCGGTCGACGAGGGCGGCGATCGCGACCACGTCAAGGCCCCGGTCGCGCGCCAGCACCACCTCCGGCTCGTAGGAGATCGCCACGTCGGTGCGCCCGGCGGCGACCAGCTTCATCGGCGCCGAGGGGTCGGCCGGGGTGTCGACCGAGAGGTCGAGCCCGGCTTCCTCGAAGTAGCCGAGCTTCTCGCCCAGGTAGATCCCGGCGTGGTCGGGGTTGGGGTAGAAGTCGAGCGTGAGGGAGAACGGCCGCCTCTCGCTGCCCTTGCCGTCCTCCGACTTCTCGCCGCAGGCGGCGAGGCCGAGGGCGAGGGCGAGCACGGCGAGCGCGGCGACGAGCGCCGGGGTCCTGCGCTTGGAGGTCATGGCCCGGTGTTCTATCGCCAGGTGACGACGCGTCGCTCGACGAGCGCCACGAGGCCGAACAGCGCCAGCGCCATCGCCGAGAGCACGAGCACGGCGGCGAACAGCCGCGGCACCGCCAGCTGGGCGTTGTCGACGAGGATCTGGTGGCCGAGCCCGGCGCCGGCGCCGACCCACTCGCCGAACACCGCCCCTACGGGCGCGTAGACGATCGCGATCTTGGTGCCGGTGAACAGCTGCGGCAGCGCCGCCTTCGCCTCCAGCCGGGTGAAGATCTGCGCCCGCGAGGCGTCGAGGGAGCGCATCAGCTTGATCGCCTCGGGGTCGACCGAGCGCAGCCCGTTCAGGGTCGCGACCGCGATCGGGAAGAAGCAGACGAGGGCGACGACGACCACCTTGGGCAGCAGCCCGAACCCGAACCAGAGCACGAGGATCGGGGCGACGACGATGATCGGCACCGTCTGCGAGGCGATCATCAGCGGGTAGGCGGAGCGGCGGACGAGGCCGGAGAGGTGCATCGCGACCGCGGCGCCCACCCCGGTGGCGAAGGCGCAGGCGAAGCCGAGCACGACGGCGCGCAGGGTGACCCAGGCGTTCTCGCCCAGAAGGCCGCGGTCGCGCCAAAGGGCGGAGCCGATTTCCGCCGGCGAGGGGACGAGGAAGCGCTCCAGCCCCAGGACCGAGGCGAGCGCGCCGCTGGAGGCGGCGAGCTGCCAGGCGGCGACGAGCGCCGCGCTCAGCAGGGCGGGTGCGAGGGCGCGCCTCACCGCGAAGCCTCGCGCAGCTCGCGCAGGGCGCGCTCACGCAGCCGCAGGAGCTCGGGGTCGGTGACGGCGGCCGCGCGGTCCGGGGCGCGCGGCGCCGGCGGGCGCAGCTCGGCGACGATCCGCGCCGGCCGGGCCGAGAGCACGGCGACGCGGTCCGACAGGTACAGCGCCTCCTCGACGTCGTGGGTGACGAGGACGACGGTGCGCGGCTCGGCGCGCAGCGCCGCCGCCAGCCACTCCTGCATCTCGGCGCGGGTGATCGCGTCCAGGGCGGCGAACGGCTCGTCGAGGGCGATCACCGGCTTGCCGGCGACGAGCGTGCGCAGGAAGGCGACCCGCTGCCGCATCCCGCCCGAGAGCGCGTCGGGGCGCGCGTCCTCGAAGCCGGCGATGCCGAAGCGCTCGAAGTGGGCGGCGGCGCGGCGGCGCGCCTCGGCGCGGGCGAGGCCGCGATTGCGCAGCGCCAGGGCGGCGTTGTCGAGCGCCGAGTACCAGGGGAAGAGCAGGTCGCGCTGGGGCATGTAGGCGCAGCGGGCCAGCCGCCCCGCGGCGTCGGCGCGGCCGTCGACCGCGACCGTGCCGGCGAGCGGCTCGCGCAGGCCGCAGACCAGCTCCAGCAGGGTCGACTTGCCGCAGCCCGAGGGGCCGACCAGGCCGACCGTCTCCCCGGCGCGGACCTCCAGCTCGAGCCGGTCGAGGGTCGGCACCGAGCCGTAGCTGTGCGAGACGCCGCGCAGCGCGATCGCCACCCCGGACGGGCCCGGGCCGGGGGCAGGGGCGGCCGCCGCCGTCAAGGCGGCCTCGGGGGAGTCGGCGGTCATGCTGGTATCGTGGCGCAATCCGCACTCCCGACCAAAGAGGTCGGGAAGGTCGATAACGCCCGGTGCGGGGGCGCCTCGATGGACCCGGCAATCATCATCTTCGGCTTCGGCATCGGAGCTATGGTCGGCATGACCGGCATGGGCGGCGGCACCCTGATGACGCCGCTGCTGATCCTCCTCTTCGGGGTCAAGCCGGTGACCGCGATCGGCACCGACATCTTCTACGCCGCGGTGACGAAGACGGTCGGCGGCTGGCGCCACCTGCGGATGCGGACCGTGAACCTGCCGCTCTCCTTCTGGATGGCGGCGGGCAGCGTGCCGGCCGCGGTGGGCGGGGTGTGGGCGATCTCGGTGCTCAAGGGCGCGGTCGGCGAGGAGCGGCTGGACTCGATCGTCTACGCGCTGCTCGGCGGCACGTTGCTGATGGTGGGGATCATCACCTTGGCGCGGGCGCTGATCCTCAGCCACACGATCGAAGAGCGCGACGACTTCGAGCTGCAGCGTCGCCACAAGGTCGCCGCGGTGACGATCGGCGCCGCGACCGGGTTCGTGATCGGCATCACCTCGGCCGGCTCGGGGACGGTGATCGCGATCCTGCTGATCGCCGTCTTCCGCCTCACGCCGATCAAGGTGGTCGGCACCGACGTCTTCCACGCCGCGATCCTGCTCTGGGCGGCGGGGCTGGCGCACTGGGTGGGCGGCAACGTCGACTTCGCGCTGGCCGGCAACATCCTGCTCGGCTCGGTGCCGGGGGTGCTGGTCGGCTCCCAGTTCGCCGCCCGCGCGCCGACCGGGCTGCTGCGCACGCTGCTGGGGATCGTCCTCGTCGCCTCCGGCGTGGTCACGGTGCAGAAGGGCGACCCGGTGGTCTGGCCGGTGGCCGCGGTGGTCGCCGGGGCGGGGCTGACGCTGCTGATTTGGTTCCCGCGCTGGTGGAACCGGCGGCGCCTGGAACGCGAAGCGCAGGAAACGGACCGCTCGGGCGATCTGGCCCCGGACGTGATCGGCTGACTGATTTACTAGCCGTATGCGCGTCTCCGCGAAGGCCGACTACGCGGTCCGGGCAGCCACCGAGCTCGCGGCCGCCGGCGGCGACGCCCCGGTGAAAGGGGAGCAGCTCGCCGAGGCCCAGGACATCCCGCTGCAGTTCCTCGAGCACATCCTGCTGGAGCTGAAGCACAGCGGCATCGTCCGCGCCCGGCGCGGCGCCAAGGGGGGCTACTGGCTGGCGCGCCCGGCCGACGAGGTGACGATCGCCGACGTCGTGCGCGCGGTCGAGGGCCCGATCGCCCACGTGCAGTCCTCGCCCCCGGAGGCGATCGAGTACCGCGGCAGCGCCAAGCGGCTGCAGGAGGTCTGGATCGCCGTCCGGGCCAGCCTCCGCAACGTGCTCGAGCAGGTCACCCTCGCCGACCTCGTCTCCGGCGACCTCCCTGCCGTCGTCACCGAGCTGGCCGCCGACCCCGACGCCTGGCTCCCCCGCAGCCCCGCCGCCCCCCCGGCCCGCTAGGGCTTCGTGGGGGCGGGGTCGACTCGGGTCGGGACGAGGTCGAACTCGGTGCCGAGGCGCAGCTCGGAGAAGCGGCGCGCCCAGTCGTCGTTGATCGCGTCCGACTGGCGCTTCATGCGCGGCTCGAAGCGGAAGCCGGGCGGCGGGGCGAGGTCGAGGCGGTCGAGCAGGCGCAGGGTCGAGGTCTCGTAGTCGGCCTCGAAGTTCTCGTAGAGGACGAGGATCGGGCGGATGCCGGAGTGCTCGAAGAAGGCGTCCCAGAGCGCCTCCTCGGCGAGGATGCGGTTCAGCAGGTGCTCGATCGCGCGGTAGTGGAAGCGCAGCCGCGGCCGGTGCTCCTCGACGAAGTCGCGGTAGGGGCCGCCGTTTTCCTCGATCGAGGCCGCCTTGGCGCTGGCCTTCTCCTCGCGCCAGGTCGCCGTCTGCACCGCCTTCCACAGCGAGACCGCCTGGCGCAGCTTGTTCGCCCGCACCACGCGCACGAAGCGCAGCTCGGGGAAGGCGGTGGGCAGGAGCTCGGCCAGCGGCAGGCAGCGGTAGCGGGGGACGTTGCGCAGCAGGCTGGTGAAGTCGTTCATGTAGCCCCACATCAGCTTCGCCCCGAAGACGCCGTTCGGCGTCGTCCCCGCCTCGAAGGCCCACTCGAGGTAGCGGTCGTAGGCGGCGCGGCTCCACAGCGGCGAGCGGGGCGGCGGCTCGGCGCCGATCGCGCGCTCGCCGAGGTGGTCGCGGATCGATTGGTCGTCGACCCCCTGGAAGTATTCCTCCGGCCGGCGCGGGCGCCCGCTGTGGCGCAGCGCCTCGAAGTACTCCTCGGGGTGCCCGGCGACGCCGGTCTCCTCCAGCGCGTGGCAGACCAGGGTGCTGCCGGAGCGGGGCGTCGCGCAGACCAGGTAGGAGCGGTGTGGTTGCATGGCTGCTCGGGGAAATACCCGCTTGAGGGAAAAACGAGCGCTTGGACCGCCCCCCAAACATCCTCTACATCCACTCCCACGACACGGGCCGCTTCCTGCAGCCCTACGGGCACCAGGTGCCGACGCCCAACATCCAGCTGCTCGCCGACCAGGGGGTGCTGTTCCGCCACGCCTTCTGCGCCGCGCCGACCTGCTCGGGCAGCCGCGCCGTGCTGCTGACCGGCCAGCACTGCCACAACAACGGCATGAACGGGCTTGCCCACCGGGGCTGGAAGCTCGACGACTACGGCCGCCACTGGGTGCACACGCTGCGCCGCGCCGGCTACGTCTCGGTGCTGATCGGCGAGCAGCACATCTCCCGCGACCCGGGGGTGATCGGCTACGACCGCATCGTCCCCGTCGACTCCAACCACGCCTCCTACGTGGCGCCGCTGACCGTGGAGACGGTGCGCCACCCGCCGCCGGAGCCGTGGTTCATGTCGGTCGGATTCTTCGAGACCCACCGCGACTTCTTCGCCCCCACCTCGGTCCGCGACACGCTCTACTCGGCGCCGCCGCCCAACCTCCCCGACCATCCGGTGGTGCGCCGCGACGTGGCCGAGTTCAAGGCCAGCGCCCGCTCGCTGGACCAGGGCGTGGGGGAGGTGCTGCACGCGCTGCACGACACCGGCCTGTTGGACCGCACCCTGATCCTCTGCACCACCGACCACGGGATCGCCTTCCCCGGCGCCAAGGCGACCCTGTTCGACCGCGGGATCGGGGTGATGATGATCATGCGCGGGCCGGGCGGGTTCGCGGGCGGGAAGCTCGTCGACGCGCCGGTCTCCCACCTCGACGTCTTCCCGACCCTGTGCGACGTCGCCGGGGCCGCGCGGCCTGACTGGCTGCAGGGGCGCTCGCTGCTGCCGCTGGTGCGCGGCGAGGTCGGGCGCCTGCACGAGGCGATCTTCGCCGAGACCACCTACCACGCCGCCTACCAGCCGCAGCGCGCGGTGCGCACCGAGCGCTGGAAGTACATCCGCCGCTTCGACGATTACCCGCACCCGGTGCTCGCCAACTGCGACGACAGCGCCACCAAGGACCTGCTGGTCGAGGCGGGCTGGGGGGAGGAGGCGGTCCCCGCCGAGCAGCTGTACGACCTGCTGCTCGACCCGCAGGAGATGCGCAACCTGGCCGCCGAGCCGGATCGCGCCGCGACGCTGGCGCGGATGCGGGAGCGCCTGGAGGGCTGGATGCGGGAGACCGACGACCCGCTGCTGCGCGGCCCCGTCGCGCCGCCACCCGGCGCCGCGGTCAACGAGCAGTGGCAGCGCTCCCCGGACGAGCCGACGCGACGACGTTGACGAAGCTCTCCAGGTGCCGGGTGGTCCAGCACTCGAAGGCGCCGTCGCAGTAGCGCTCGTAGGCGGCCATCACCGAGTCGCCATAGTTCCAGTACAGGCGCGGCTCCGGGTTGAGCCAGAACAGGCGCCCGGCCCGCGCCGCGATGCGGGCGAACGCCTCCGCGTGCGGGTCGCGGCCGTTGGTGCGCGCGTCGCCGAGCACGATCACGGTCGAGCGCGGGCCGAGGTCGGCGGAGATCTCCTCCAGGAACTCCAGCCAGACGCGGCCGTAGTCGGTGTAGCCGGAGACGTCGGCGACGCCGCCCTCGGCCGAGATCCGCTCCGCCACGGCGGCGAAGTCGCGCTCCCGCTCGAAGACCTCGGTGACCTCGGAGATCCGCTCGATGAAGACGAAGCTGCGCAGCTTGCGGAACGAGTCGTGCAGCGCGTGCAGGACCGAGAGGAAGAAGACGCTTGCCGAGCTGACCGAAGTGGAGACGTCGCAGAGGACGTAGATCTCCGGCCGGCGAGGGCGGCGCGGGCGGTAGCGCAGGCGCAGCGGCACGCCGCCGGTCTCCAGCGAGGCGCGCATCGTGCGCCGCACGTCGACCGCCAGGCCGCGGCGGCGGCCGCGCTGCTCGTGCCCGAGCGTCGCCAGGCGCCGCTTCATGCGCGTCACAGCGCGGTGCACGGCGGCCAGGTCGCGGGTGGGGCTGGTCGGCAGCGCCCGGTCCAGCTCGGCCAGCGGCCGCGAGGGGGGCAGGGCCCCGGTGCGCTCGATCAGGTCGCGTTCCAGCTCCCGCCGCACGTGGCGCTCGAAGCCGCCCAGCTGCTCGCGGTCCAGCGGCGG
>Ga0207864_1002671_pt1 | contig 16296 bp, 14 predicted proteins | sample HigsolmetaAR202D_FD_184834 | JGI IMG/M metagenome (GOLD analysis project Ga0207864, IMG submission 184834) | Ionic liquid and high solid enriched microbial communities from the Joint BioEnergy Institute, USA - AR20-2-D (SPAdes) (version 2) ... | reverse complement strand
CCGCCCGGCGATCCTCGCCCACATCTACGGCACCACGCCCGCCCCTACCTCGCGCGTGCTGCCCTTCGTCATGCGGCGGGCGAAGGGGACCTTCGGCACCGTGCTCAGCGCTTCGCTGCCGCAGGTCACCAACCAGTGGGGCTACGTGACCGGGATCTCGATCACCCTGCACCGCCTCTTCCGCGACAGCGGCCGGACTCGCAGCTTCGTCTCCGCTTCTTGCCCGGCCCCGGCCGGCTTCCCGGGCGCCCTCTTCCCGTTCGCCCGCGCCCGCTTCGAGTTCGCCGGCTCGCTGGGCCTGGAGTCGGTGCTCAGCCGTGCCTGCGCGGTGCGCCGCTGAGCGCCCGGCGGCATGGCGCGGCCGCCGGGCGCCCGCGGGGGGCGATTACCGCAGCTCCGCCTCCTCGGCGCTCCAGTTGGCGGTGAGCTGGTAGAGGATCACCGCGTCCAGGATCACCATCAGGAACGACCACAGCGGCGCGGCCGGGAACCACACGATCTGGGCGATCGCGTTGAGGCTGACGAGGAAGATCGCCGCCACGCGGGCGCCCTCGTTGCCGCTCAACAGCCCCAGCCCGACCAGCGCCACCAGGATGCCGACGATCAGGTGGATCCAGCCCCAGGTCGTCAGGTCGAGGATCAGCGCGCCGTGCCCGCCGACCACCACCACGTCGTCGTTGACGATCGCCGCCAGCCCCCAGAACGCGTTCAGCGACCCGAGGACGAGCATCATCACCCCCGCGAACGCGATCCAGCCCGACCAGTTGCCGCCGGCCTGCGGACGGGGAGCTCGACCAGCCTCCATGTGACCCTCCTTCCCGCCCGCTCCGTGGCGGGCAGCGGTTGCGGGCCGCCGCGCGGCCCCTCGGCGCTACGTTAGAGCGCCGCCGCCCGCCGGGCAACCGGTGAAGGAGGTTCTGTGCGGTCCGTTAGGCTGCCGCCGTGGACTTCTCGCTCACCGACGAGCAGCGGGACTTCGTCGCGGCGATCCGCGACTTCTGCCGCCGCGAATGCGGCACGCGGGAGCAGCGGGAGCGGCTCACCGACGGCTTCCGCGATCACCACAGCGCCGAGCTGTACGGGCGGATGGCGGAGCTGGGCTGGCTCGGGGTGACGATCCCGGAGCGCTACGGCGGCTCCGGCGGCACGATGCTGGACGCCTGCCTGTTCATGGAGGAGACCTCGCGCGGGCTGGCGCCGATCGGCGGCTACGCGACGACGCTGATCGTCGCCGGCGCCACGCAGCGCTTCGGCACCGAGGAGCAGAAGCGGGAGATCCTCGGCGGCATCGCCCGCGGCGCCGTGGAGGCGATCGCGATGACGGAGCCCGAGGCCGGCTCCGACGTCGGCTCGCTGAGCTGCTCGGCCGAGCGGGTGGAGGGCGGCTTCCGCATCAACGGCCAGAAGGTCTTCTGCTCCAACGCCCACATCGCCGCGCACGTGCTGGTCGTTGCCCGCACCCGCCGCACCGAGGACAAGCACGAGGGCCTGACGATGATCTGGGTCCCGCGCGACGTCGAGGGGATGGAGGTGGTGCCGATCGAGACGATGGGCGGCCGCGAGACCAACCACCTCTACTTCAACGACTGCTTCGCCCCCGAGGAGGCGGTGCTGGGGGAGGTCGACCGCGGCTGGGCCCAGCTGATGGCGGGCCTCAACGTGGAGCGGCTGATCCTCGCCGCGACCCAGCTCGGAATCGCCCGGCGGGCGTTCGAGGACGCCCTCGCCTACGTCAAGGAGCGGCGCCAGTTCGGGCGCCCGATCGGCTCCTTCCAGGCGCTCCAGCACCGGCTCGCTGACCTCGCCACCGACCTCGAGGCGGCGCGGCTGATGACCTACTGGGTGGCGACCCTGGTCGACGAGGACCCCGACCGGATGCTGCCGCGCGAGGCCTCGATGGTGAAGCTGTTCGTGACCGAGGTCGCCAAGCGCACGACCCTGGAGGGGATGCAGATGATGGGCGGCTACGGCTACTCGTCGGAGTACGACATGGAGCGGCTCGTGCGCACCGCCCTGGTCTCCACCATCTACGGCGGCACCTCGGAGATCCAGCGCAACATCATCGCCAAGGCCCTGGGGCTGTAGCCGCCCCGCCCGGTTGCCCGCCCTTCGGCGCTTCCGGAGCTGCGCCGCCGCGCGCCCTTGCGAGGGCGCCGGACTTTAGGCCCGGGGCTGGATTCGGACGGATGTCGTAGGGCGGTCCTCGAACAGATGTGCTGCCATTGGGCGCCCGTGTCGAGCCCGCGCCGCCGCAAGACGCTCCGTGCCCGGACGGCGCTCGCCGCCGCCGTGGCGCTGCTGTGCGCGGCGGGTGCCGCGGCCGACCCCGCCTCGGCCGCCGTCGAGCGGCCGCCGCGGATGAGCCTCAAGTTCCCCTCGCCGACCGTCCGCCTCGCCGGGCCGGGGGCGCTGGTGCGGGTGCGCTGCCTGGGCGTCTCGGCCCCCGCCTGCGTCGGCACCCTGAGCCTGCGCCTGGGCCGCGCCGGGGGCGAAGCGCCGTTCTCGATCGGGCGCGGGGAGGAGGCGACCCTGGTCGTCCCGTTGGCCCGCTCGGGCGGGGCGGGGAGCGCCGCCCGCGGCGTCGTCGCGGTCGCCCGCACGATGCAGGCGCGGGGCGACTCGGTCAAGACCGGCCGACTTTTGCGTATCAGGTAACCCGGTCGGCATCGGACCGCTATCCTTCCTCCACGCCTCGCGCCCTGGGCCCGGGGTTTTGTTGTGTAAAGACTGTCCTCAGCACGGAACGAGGGAGAAATGGCTCGCGGAGATGTCCGCATCGCGGTGACCCTGGCTTGCGAGGAATGCAAGCGGCGGAACTACCAGACGAACAAATCCCGCCGGAACTCGCCGGATCGGATTGAGCTACGCAAGTTCTGCCGCTGGTGCGGGCGCCACACCCCCCACAAGGAGACCCGGTAGCCGCCGATGGCGAAGACCCGCGCACAGCGCAAGGCCGAGCGCCGCGCTCGGGAAGCTGAGGAACGGAAACGCGCCGGGCGCGACGTCGCCCGCGCCCAGCGGGACACCCAGAACCCGGTCTCCGGCGAGGTCGCCGAGGCGGAAGCCGTGGAGGCGGGGATCGCCGCCGGCGCGCCCGAGGCCGACCTCGAGACGCCGGACGCGCCGAAGTCGCGCGCCGCGCGCCGCGCCGAGGCGAAGGCCCGGAAGCAGGCCGAGAAGCGCCGCCGCGAGGAGCAGAAGCGGCGCGAGCGCGAACAGCTGGAGCGCAAGCAGAAGCAGGCGAGCGCCGAACGGCAGCGGACCGGGGTGATCGGGTTCCTGCTTTCCTGCTGGGCGGAGCTGAAAAAAGTCCAGTGGCCGGACCGCGAAACGCTGATCCAGGCCACGGCTGTCACGATTCTGTTCGTGATCGTGGCCGCGGCCTACCTCGGGGCCCTGGACGCGATCTTCAACTTCCTCATCAAGCAGATCCTGTAGCCACGGGATCCGGACGCAAAGGTCTCAGTCTTGTATCGCTGGTACGTCATCAACACCTACTCCGGACACGAGAACAAGGTCAAGCACAACCTGGAGCACCGGGTCCAGACCATGAGCCAGACCCGGGCCGTGCGCCAGGTCGTCGTCCCGACCGAACAGGTCTCGGAAATGAAGGACGGCCAGAAAGTCCAGGTCGAGAAACGGACGATGCCCGGCTACGTCCTCGTCAACATGGAGATGACCGACGACGCCTGGGGGCTGGTCAAGAACACCCCCGGCGTGACCGGCTTCGTCGGCTCGCGCAACAAGCCGGTGCCGCTCTCCAAAGCGGAGGTCGACCGGCTGCTGCACCGCGAGACGGCGGAGCGGCCGCGCACCCAGGCGCAGTTCTCGATCGGCGAAACGGTCAAAGTCATCTCCGGGCCGCTGTCCGACTTCTCGGGCGAGATTGCCGAGATCAACGAGGACGCCGCCAAACTCAAGGTCCTGGTCTCGATCTTCGGTCGCGAGACCCCCGTCGAGGTGGGCTACGACCAGGTGAAGAAGATCTGATCCCGCAAGCCGCTACCCTCACCCACCCCGATGGCGAAAAAAGTCCTCACCCTCATCAAGCTGCAGATCCAGGCCGGCAACGCCAATCCCGCGCCGCCGGTCGGCCCCGCGCTGGGCCAGCACGGCGTCAACATCATGGACTTCTGCAAAGCGTTCAACGCGCAGACGCAGAACGAAGGCGGGACGATCATCCCGGTCGAGATCACGGTCTATGAGGACCGCTCGTTCGACTTCGTCACCAAGACGCCGCCGGCCGCGGTGCTGATCAAGGAAGCGGCCCGGATCTCGAAGGGCTCCGGCGAGCCCCACGTGAACAAAGTCGGCACCATCACCCAGGACCAGGTCCGGGAGATCGCCGAACGCAAGATGCCCGACCTGAACGCGAACGACATCGACGCCGCCACGAAGATCATCGCCGGCACGGCCCGCTCGATGGGCGTCGAGGTCGCCTAGGAGGAGCGCGATGGCCCACGGCAAGCGATACCGCGAGCAGTACGGGAAGATCGACCGCGACCGCGCCTACCCGCCCGCCGAGGCGATCGCGCTGGTCAAGCAGACGGCGAGCGCCCGCTTCGACGAGACGGTTGAGCTGCACGTCCTGCTCGGCGTCAACGTCCGCCACGCCGACGAGCAGCTGCGCGGCACGCTGGCGCTGCCGCACGGCCTCGGCAAGGAGGTGACGGTCGCCGTCTTCGCCCAGGGCGAGAAGGCCCGCGACGCGGAAGCGGCGGGGGCCGATTACGTCGGCGGCGAGGACCTGGCGAAGAAAGTCGAGGAGGGCTGGACCGACTTCGACGTCGCCATCGCCACGCCGGACATGATGCCGACGGTGGGCCGGCTCGGCCGCGTGTTGGGGCCGCAGGGCAAGATGCCCAACCCCAAGGTCGGCACGGTCACCGAGGACATCGAGAAGGCGGTCAGCGACTCCAAGGCGGGCAAAGTCGAATACCGCACCGACCGCCAGGCGATTGTCCACTTGGCGATCGGCAAGGCGAGCTTCGACGAGCAGAAGCTGCTCGACAACTACAACGCGGTGATGGAGGAGATCATCCGCGCCAAACCGTCGGCGGCAAAGGGCAAGTACATCCGCTCCTGCACGCTGGCGACGACGATGGGCCCGGGCATCCGCGTCGACACCTCCAAGGGCGCCGACCGCGCCGCCGCGGAGCCGGCCGCCGCCGCGGCCTGAGCGGCCCGCCGGGGCGGGCGTCGCCGCGGCGCCCGATCCTCTACACTGCGTCGCCGCGCCAACCCGAGACCATCGGCAGGGCCGCGCCCGTAAGCCCGGTGCAGGTGAGACGATGAATCGCGAGGAAAAGGCCGCCCTTATCGAGGAGCTCGCTGCTCAAATCGAGCAGTCCGAGGCGATCTTCGCCGTCGACTACCGCGGCATCAGCGTCACCCAGGCGGCCGAGCTGCGCTCCAAGCTGCGCGAGGCGGACACCACCTTCCGCGTCGTCAAGAACCGTCTCACCAAACGGGCCGCCGACCAGGTGGGCGAGGAGCGCCTCGCCGAGCTGCTCACCGGCCCGACCGCGCTCGCCTTCGTCCGCGGCGACACCGCGCAGGCCGCGAAGGCGATCACCAGCTTCAACAAAGAGCACGAGGTCCTCACCTACAAGGGCGGCTTCATGGGCGCCACGACGCTCGACGAGTCGGCGTTCAAATCGATCGCGCGGCTGCCGTCCCGGGAGGTGCTCAACGGCCAGTTCGCCGGCATCGTGGCCAGCCCGCTCACGGGCCTGGTCCGCGGCCTCAACTCGATGATCCAGGGCCTGGCCGTGCAGCTCGGGCAGATCGCGGAGAAGGGCCTGGTCGGCGGCGAGGCGCCGGCGGCCGCCGAGCCCGCGGCCGAGGCCGAGCCGGAGGAGGCCGAGAAGGCCGAGGAGGCCGATCAGGCCGAGGAGGCCGCCGAGCCGGAGGCGGACGGCGGGGCCGAGGCCGAGGACGCTGCAGAGAAAGACTCGAACGAGGAAGAGGGGTAACACCAGATGGCAAGCAAGATTTCGACCGAGGAGTGGATCGAGGAGCTGAAGAGCATCTCGGTCCTCGAGCTCTCCGAACGCATCAAGGCCCTGGAGGAGGAGTTCGGCGTCTCCGCCACCGCCGTGGCCGCCGCGGCCCCGGCCGCCGGCGCTGCGGCCGGGGGCGGCGAGGACGGCGGCGGCGACGAGGGGTCCTCGACCGTGGACGTCGTGCTGACCGACGTCGGCGGCCAGAAGGTCCCGGTGATCAAGGTCGTCCGCGCCGCAACCGGGCTCGGCCTCAAAGAGGCGAAGGCGCTCGTCGACGAGGCCCCGAAGCCGATCAAGGAGGGCGTCGAGCGCGAGGAGGCCGAGAAGCTCAAAGCCGAACTCGAGGAGGCGGGCGCGAAGGTCGAGCTCAAGTAGAGCTCCCGCGCCGCTTGGATTCCGCTCTCGGAAGCCAAGCGCACGCCTGCGCGCGGCGGTGTGTTATTTTTCGCCGTCGCGCGCCTTTGAGTGCCCCTTGCCCATATTTGCGCTGTATCTCGTCCCTCTGACCGCCCGAGGAGTCGCCGACTTTGGCACGTTCCAACGCTGCCCCTGTAACCCGTAGGAGCTTTTCCCGTCTAGAGAACCCGCTCGAAGTCCCGCACCTGATCGACATCCAGCGCCGTTCGTTCGAGGAACTGACGGACCCGAAGAACGGCCTCCTGCGGGAAACCATCGACGACATCTCCCCGATCGAGGACTACACGGGGAACCTGCAGATCGTCTTCGGCGACTTCAAGTTCGAGGAGCCGCCGCACACGATCGAGGAGTGCCGCGAGAAGGACATGACCTACTCGCGGCCGCTCACCGCCACGGTCGCCTTCCAGAACAAGGAGACGGGCGAGATCCGCGAGCAGGCCGTCTTCATGGGCGACTTCCCGTGGATGACCGAGCGCGGCACGTTCATCATCAACGGCACCGAGCGGGTCGTCGTCACCCAGCTCGTGCGCTCGCCGGGCGCCTACGTGATGGCGCCGAAGGACCCGGAGAAACAGGTCTTCATCGCCAACCTGATGCCGGCCCGCGGGTCCTGGCTCGAGCTGGAAATCGACAAAAAAGGGAAAGTCTACGTCCGCATCGACCGCAAGCGGAAACTGCCGGTCACCGTCCTGCTGCGGGCGATGGGCTACGTCGAGGACGAGCGCCTGCTCGAGATGTTCGACAACTCGATCTACATCCGGCACACGATCGAGGCGGACACCGAGGCGACGAAAACCGAAGAGGGCGCCCTGATCGAGCTGTTCAAAAAACAGCGGCCCGGCGAGCCGCCCTCGGTCGACGCCGCCCGCACGCTGCTGGAGCAGCTCTTCTTCGACCCCAAACGCTACGACCTCACGCGGGTCGGCCGCTACAAGCTCAACGCCCGCCTCGACCTCGACATCGACCTCGAGACGCGGGTCCTCACCCACGACGACATCATCGCCCTGGTGCGGGAGCTGGTCGCGCTGCCGAAACGGCTCGGGATCCCGGAGGAGATCGACCCCGAGAACCCGATCAAAGACTACGCGGCCGAGGCGCTCACCTACCCGCGGGAGACGATCTACGAGCACCTCGACGAGTACGAGCACTTCGGCAACCGGCGCCTGCGCACGGTCGGCGAGCTGATCCAGGAGGCGTTCCGGATCGGCCTGTACCGGATGGAGCGGGTCGTGCGCGAGCGGCTGACCACCGAGGACGCCGATGCGATCACGCCGCAGACGATCATCAACATCCGCCCGGTCGTCGCGGCGCTGAAAGAGTTCTTCGGCTCCTCGCAGCTGTCGCAGTTCATGGACCAGACGAACTCGCTGGCCGGGCTGACCCACCGGCGCCGCCTCTCGGCGCTGGGCGCCGGCGGCCTGACCCGCGAGCGCGCCCCGATCGAGGTCCGCGACGTGCACCCGACTCACTACGGCCGGATGTGCCCGATCGAGACGCCGGAGGGCCCCAACATCGGCCTGATCGGCTCGCTGTCGGCCTACGCCCAGGTCTCCGAGCACGGCTTCGTCACCACCCCGTACCGGGTGGTGGAGAACGGCGTGATCACCGACAAGATCGTCCACCTGGACGCCACCCAGGAGGAGGACAAGGTGATCGCGCAGGCGAACGCCGAGTTCGACCCCAAGACGCGCAAGCTGAAGGGCCCGCAAGTCCTCGTGCGCGCCGGCGAACAGGAGTACGCGACCGCGGCGCCGGAGGAAGTCGACCTGATGGACGTCTCGCCGACCCAGATCTGGTCGGTGGCGACCTCGCTGATCCCCTTCCTCGAGCACGACGACGCCAACCGGGCGCTGATGGGCTCCAACATGCAGCGGCAGGCGGTGCCGCTGCTGAAGCCGGAGCCGCCGCTGATCGGCACCGGGATGGAGCGCCGCGCCGCGATCGACACCGGTGACGTGGTCCTCGCCCGCGAGGACGGCGAGGTCACCTACGTCGACGCGGAGCGGATCGTCGTCACCAGCGGCTCCAAGCGCGAGGAGTACCGCCTGCACAAGTTCATGCGCTCCAACCAGGGCACGATCATCCACCAGCGGCCGATCGTCGACACCGGCCAGAAAGTGAAGAAGGGCGACGTGCTCGCCGACGGGTCCTCGACCAGCGGGGGCGAGATCGCGCTGGGCAAGAACTGCCTCGTCGCCTTCATGTCCTGGGAGGGCTACAACTTCGAGGACGCGATCATCCTCTCCGAGCGCCTGGTCAAGGACGACGAACTCACCTCGATCCACATCGAGGAGTACGAGATCGACGCCCGCACGACCAAGCTCGGCGACGAGGAGATCACGCGCGACATCCCCAACCGCTCCGAGGAGAGCCTGCGCAACCTCGACGAGCGTGGGATCGTCCGCGTCGGCGCCGAGGTCAGCTCCGGCGACCTGCTGGTCGGCAAGGTGACGCCGAAGGGCGAGACCGAGCTGACCGCCGAGGAGAAGCTGATCCGGGCGATCTTCAAGGAGAAGGCGCGCGAGGTCCGCGACACCTCGCTGAAAGTGCCGCACGGCGAGGGCGGCGTCGTGATCGACGTGCTCACCTTCAGCCGCGAGGCGGGCGACGACCTGCCGCCGGGCGTCAACGACCTGGTGCGCGTCTACGTCGCCACCAAGCGCAAGATCGCCGAGGGCGACAAGCTCGCCGGCCGCCACGGGAACAAGGGTGTGATCGCGAAGATCGTGCCCGAAGAGGACATGCCGCACCTGGCCGACGGCACCCCCGTCGACGTGATCCTCAACCCGCTCGGCGTGCCGAGCCGGATGAACATCGGCCAGATCATGGAGACCCACCTCGGGTGGGTAGCCGGCAACGGCTGGTACGACGACGGCTCGGAGGCCTACAAGCGGGCCCACTCGCCGGAGGGCGACGGGCGCGTCTACGTGGCCACGTCGGTGTTCGACGGCGCCGAGCTGGAGGACGTCGACGAGGCGCTGGTGCGCTGGAACGAAGAGAACAAGGACCGGGGGATCGACCTCGGCGTGGACCCGGACGCCCGCCCGGGCGCCCGCTGCGCGGGCACCGCGCAGCTCTACAACGGGCGCACCGGCGAGCCCTACGAGGGCAAGGTGACGATCGGGTACATGTACATCCTCAAGCTCCTGCACCTGGTGGACGACAAGATCCACGCCCGCTCGACCGGCCCCTACTCGCTGGTCACCCAGCAGCCGCTGGGCGGCAAGGCGCAGTTCGGCGGCCAGCGCTTCGGCGAGATGGAGGTCTGGGCGCTGGAGGCCTACGGCGCCGCCTACACCTTGCAGGAGATGCTCACGGTCAAGTCCGACGACACGGTCGGGCGCGTGAAGGCGTACGAGGCGATCGTCAAGGGGGAGAACATCCCCGAGCCGTCGATCCCGGAGTCGTTCAAAGTCCTGTTGAAGGAGATCCAGAGCCTCGCGCTCGACGCCAACGTCGTCTCGGAAGGCTCCGACGTCGAGATCTCCGAAGAGGAAGACGACCTGCTGAAAGCGGCCGAGGAGCTGGGCATGGACCTGACCGGGGTGCGTGCCGAGGGCAAAGAGGAGGCGGCCGACGAGCAGGAGGAGCAGGTCGTCGCCGAGGGCGAAGGCGGAACTGACGGTGACGGCGCCGGCGAGGCCGAGGAGGCGGAGCCGGCCGAGGTGGAGGACTGATGATCGACATCAACAACTTCGACGCGATCGAGATCGGGCTCGCGTCCTCGAAGAAGATCCGCTCCTGGAGCTGGGGCGAGGTCACGAAGCCCGAGACGATCAACTACCGGACCCTGAAGCCCGAGAAAGACGGGCTCTTCTGCGAGCGCATCTTCGGCCCCACCAAGGACTGGGAGTGCTACTGCGGCAAGTACAAGCGGGTCCGCTACAAGGGCATCGTCTGCGAGCGGTGCGGCGTCGAGGTGACGCGGTCCAAGGTCCGCCGCGAGCGGATGGGCCATATCGACCTCGCCTCGCCGGTCTCCCACATCTGGTTCTTCAAGGGCGTCCCCAGCCGGATCGGCTACCTGATCGACATGCCGCCCAAAGAGCTGGAGAAGGTCCTGTACTTCGCCGCCTCGGTGGTGACCTGGGTCGACGAGGAGGCGCGCGAGCGCGACCTCGGGAAGCTTGAGAAAGAGGTCAAGAAGGTCATCGACTCCTACGAGGCCGAAAAGCAGAAGCGGACCCAGGAGCTGAACGAATCGCTCGAGCGCCGGATCAAGTACCTGGAGGAGGGCGACCAGAGCAAGTTCGACGACGACGACCACCTCTGGGCCGACTCGCTGAAGCTGACCGCGGCGCAGCTGCGCAAGCTCAAGGACGAGGACCGGGCGAAGATGATCAAAGACCTCCGCAAGCAGTTCGACGCGGAGATCGCAGACACGGAGGCCTACCTCGAGGAGGCCGCCGAGCGGATGCAGGAGGTCTGGAAGATCTTCACGGAGATGAAGCCGAAGGACGTCATCAACGACGAGACGGTCTTCCGTGAGCTGAAGGAGCGGTTCGGGTCCCCGTTCGGCTGGGGCGAGTACTTCCGCGGCGGCATGGGCGCCCAAGCGGTGCGCGAACTGCTCGAACAGGTCGACCTCGAGGCCGAGTGCGAGGAGCTGGAGCAGATCATCAACACCTCCAAGGGCCAGAAACAGGCCCGCGCGGTGAAGCGGCTCAAAGTCGCCTCGGCCTTCCTGCACTCCGACAACAAGCCGGAGTGGATGATCCTCGACGCGATCCCGGTCATCCCGCCGGAGCTGCGGCCGATGGTGCAGCTGGACGGCGGCCGCTTCGCGACCTCCGACCTCAACGACCTCTACCGCCGGGTCATCAACCGCAACAACCGGCTGAAAAGGCTGCTCGACCTCGGCGCGCCCGAGATCATCGTCAACAACGAGAAACGGATGCTGCAGGAGGCGGTCGACGCGCTGTTCGACAACGGCCGCCGCGGGCGCCCGGTCACCGGGCCCGGCAACCGGCCGCTGAAGTCGCTCTCCGACATGCTGAAGGGCAAGCAGGGCCGGTTCCGCCAGAACCTGCTCGGCAAGCGCGTCGACTACTCGGGCCGCTCGGTGATCGTCGCCGGCCCGAACCTGAAGCTGCACCAGTGCGGGCTGCCGAAGCTGATGGCGCTGGAGCTGTTCAAGCCGTTCATCATGGCCCGCCTGGTCGAGCGCAAAGCCGTCCAGAACATCAAGGCGGCCAAGAAGATGGTCGAGTCGATGGTGCCCGAGGTCTGGGACGTGCTCGAGGAAGTGATCCACGAGCACCCGGTGCTGCTCAACCGCGCGCCGACCCTACACCGCCTCGGCATCCAGGCGTTCGAGCCGGTGCTGGTCGAGGGCAAGGCGATCCAGGTCCACCCGCTGGTCTGCCACGCCTTCAACGCCGACTTCGACGGCGACCAGATGGCGGTCCACGTGCCGCTGTCGTCGGAGGCCCAGGCCGAGGCGCGGATCCTGATGCTGTCGGCGAACAACATCCTCTCGCCCGCCCACGGGGCGCCGCTGGCGACGCCGACGCAGGACATGGTGCTCGGGATCTACTTCCTCACCTACGGCCCCGACGCCGAGGAGCTGCGCAAGATCGACGAGGAACTGAAGTCCGGCGAGAGCCGCGAGGCGGCGGACATCAAGGTCTTCCGCTCCGCGCAGGAGGCCGAGCTGGTCTACGAGAACGGCGGCTGCAAGCTGCACGACAAGGCCGAGTACCGGCGCGCCGGGCACGAGCACTTCCTCACCACCGTCGGGCGCATCATCTTCAACGACAAGATCGAGCGCGCGCTGGCGGAGGCGCTGGAGGACGACTTCGACCCCGAGCGGTACGAGTTCGTCAACCACTCGCTGAAGAAGAAGGACATCAACAAGATGGTGTCCGACCTGGTCGAGGCCTACGGGGCGCCGGCCGTCTCGCAGGTGCTGGACGCGTTCAAGGACCTCGGCTTCCACTACGCGACCCAGGCGGGGATCACCGTCTCCAAGAACCACGTCGTCTCGCCGCCCCAGAAGGCGGAAATCCTCGAGCGCTACGAGAAGGAGACGGAAGCGATCCAGGCCCAGTACGACGAAGGCTACATCACCGCCGAGGAGCGGCACGAGGCGGTGACCGCGCACTGGAACCGGGCCACCGAGGAGGTCGCCCAGGCGATGGAGGAAAACCTGGACGAGCTGAACCCGATCTACATGATGGCCAACTCCGGGGCCCGCGGCTCGTTCAAACAGATCCGCCAGCTCGCCGGGATGCGCGGCCTGATGGCCAACCCGAAAGGCGAGATCATCGAGCGGCCGATCAAGTCCAGCTTCATGGAGGGCCTCTCGGTGCTGGAGTACTTCATCTCCACGCACGGCGCCCGCAAGGGCCTGGCCGACACCGCCCTGCGCACGGCCGACTCCGGGTACCTGACCCGGCGCTTGGTCGACGTCGCCCAGGACGTGATCGTGCGCGAGGAGGACTGCAAGACGCGCGACTACATCGAGATGCCGCTGCGCAAAGACGACGGCAGCCTCAACGACAACCTGCAGGGGCGGCTGGCGGCGAAGAAGTTCGAGACCAAGCGCGGTCGCGAGCTGCTGAAGCGCAACCAGCTGATCACCGCCGCCGACGTGCAGGCGATCGCCGAGGCGTTCGGCGACGAGGACGTCAAGGTCCCGGTCCGCTCGACCCTGAAGTGCGAGGCCGAGTCCGGGGTCTGCCGCGCCTGCTACGGCGTCTCGCCGGCGACCGGCGCGATGGTCGACATCGGCGACGCGGTCGGGATCATCGCCGCCCAGTCGATCGGCGAGCCGGGCACGCAGCTGACGATGCGTACCTTCCACACCGGCGGCGTCGCCGGCCAGGACATCACCCAGGGCCTGCCGCGCATCGTCGAGCTGTTCGAGGCGCGCAAACCGAAGGGCCTGGCGCAGATGGCCGAGGCCGCGGGCAAGGTCTCGATCGAAGAGACCGACAAAGCGCTGAAAGTGATCGTCACCGAGTCCAGCGGCGAGGAGCACGTCTACTCGTTCCCGCCGCGGACGCGGCTGCACGTCTCCGAGGGCGACCGGGTCGAGGTCGGCCAGCAGCTCAACGAAGGCTCGCTGTACCCGGCCGACTTGCTGAAGATCCGCGGCCGCACGGCGACCGAGCTGTACCTGGTCGACGAGGTGCAGAAGGTCTACCGCGCCCAGGGCGTGGACATCAACGACAAGCACATCGAGCTGATCGCGCGGCAGATGCTGAAGAAGGTGCGGATCGAGTCCAAGGGCTCGACCAGCCTGCTGCCGGGCCAGCTCGAGGACCGCGGCAACCTGAAACGGATCAACAAGCAGGTCAAGGAAGAGGGCGGCACGCCGGCTAAAGGCGAGGAAGTCATCCTCGGGATCACCAAGGCCTCGCTGGCGACCGAGTCGTTCCTCTCCGCGGCCTCGTTCCAGGAGACGACCAAGGTGCTCACCGACGCCGCCCTGGAGGGCAAGCGCGATCGGCTGATCGGCCTGAAGGAGAACGTGATCATCGGCAAGCTGATCCCCGCCGCGACCGGGCTGAAGCACTACCGCACGGTGTCGATCGAACCGGCGGTCCCGGTCGAGCCGCAGGAGGAGGACGACCTGCTCGAGGACGACGAGCTGGCGGCCGAGCTGGGCGTCGAGAGCGTCGACGACTCGGTCGAGGGCTTCGGCCTCTCCTTCGCCGAGGAGCTGGAGGAACTCGCGCAGGAGATCGAGTCCTCCTCCGAGGACCAGAAGTAAGAGGCGCAAGGTCCCGGGCGATCCGGGAGAAGGGACCGGGGCCCGAAAGGCCGGGGGCGGCGCCCCCGGCCGCCGCGGCCCGTCCCGGAGCGGGGAGACCACGGGGCGCATCGGGAGCTCGGTGGCCCCCGCCGTGGCGGCTGCTGGCCGCATTCGCGGCGCCGGCCGTGGGCGCCGCCCGAAGGCGGGGCCGAAGGTCGCCCAGTGCGGGAAGCTGAAGAGAAGGCCAAGGAGCGCTGCCTGAAGCAAGGCCGAGCCAAGCGGATCGCCTTCAACCAGATCAAGAACGGCACCTTCAAGGGCACCCGGGCCGACGGCGAGTGGATCGGACAGGGCGTGGGTGCGTACGGCCGCGGCATCTCCCGCGCACCTCGTGGCGGGTCGTCTACGCCGCGGTCGCAACGGGCGCGCGCCATCGCCCTCTGCGCCCTCCCGCAGCTCCCATCCCTGATCCCACCCCGCCCTCGGCGGTGGTTGAGCTTCGTTCCGCACAGCGGGCCAAACCTCAACCACCCCCGGTCACCCATCGGCGTGGTTGAGCTTCGTGGCGCACAGCGGGACAAACCGCAACCGCGGCCTGGCGCCCTTCAATGTGGTTGAGCTCCGGTCCGCATCGCGGGACAAAGCTCAACCGCACGGTGGCGCGGACCACGCGGGGTGGGGCGCGGACTGCGCGGGGTGGGACGAAGCGTGACCGCGCCGGTTGGTGGGGGCGGGTCGACCCGGTTGGGGACTGTGAGTAAGCTCCGCGCCGTGAGCGCGGGGGAGAAGACCTGCATCATCGGCGCCGGCAGCTCGGGGATCGTCGCCGCGCAGGTGCTGGACGCGCGCGGGCTGCCCTTCGACTGCTTCGAGAAGGGCTCGCAGGTGGGCGGCAACTGGCGCTACGAAAACGACAACGGGATGTCGTCGGCGTACCGCTCGCTGCACATCAACACCTCGCGGCGGGTGATGGCCTACAGCACCCTGCCGATGCCGGACCACTACCCGGACTACCCCGACCACTTCCAGATGGCCGCCTACTTCGACGAATTCGTCGACCACTTCGGGCTGCGGGAGAAGATCGCCTTCCGCACCGAGGTGCTGAAGGTCGAGCCGGTCGACGGGGCGTGGGAGGTGACCGTGGCCGGACCGGACGGCGAGCGGCGCACCGAGCGCTACCGGGCGGTGATGGTCGCCAACGGCCACCACTGGGACCCGCGCTGGCCCGAACCGCCCTTCCCCGGATCGGACGCGTTCGAGGGCGAGCAGATCCACGCCCACCACTACCGCGAGCCGGACGTGCTGGAGGGCAAGCGCGTCCTCGTGGTCGGGATCGGCAACTCGGCCACCGACATCGCGGTCGAGTCGTCGCGGATCGCGGCGCGGACCCTGATCTCGATGCGCCGCGGCGCCTACGTCATCCCGAAGTACATCAACGGCAAGCCGATCGACGAGATCGTCCACCCGCTCGCCTCCCTGTTGCCGCTCTCGGTGCAGCGCTTCTTCGCTGCCCGCGCGCTGGGCATCGCTGCCGGGCGGGTGAGCGCCTACGGGCTGCCCGAGCCCGACCACAAGCTGTTCGAGGCGCACCCGACCGTCTCCTCGGAGCTGCTGCCCCGGATCGGGCACGGCGACATCGTCCCGAAGCCCAACATCGACCGCTTCACGGGTGGGCGGAAGGTGCGCTTCGCCGACGGCACCGAGGAGGAGGTGGACCTGGTGGTCTACTGCACCGGCTACAAGATCACCTTCCCCTTCTTCGACCCCGAGGTCTTCTCGGCGCCGGACAACCGGATGCCGCTCTACCGGCGCGTGGTCTCGGTGGAGCGGCCGGGCCTGTACTTCATCGGCTTCATTCAGCCGCTGGGGCCGATCATGCCGCTCGCCGAGCTGCAGTGCGAGTGGGTCGCCGACCTGCTCGGCGGCCAGGCGGCGTTGCCCTCGCCGCGGCGCATGCGGCGCGAGATCGAGCGCGAGGAACGGCGGATGCGGCGCCGCTTCGTGGCCTCCAAGCGCCACACCGTCGAGGTGGACTTCCACCCCTACAAGCGGCAGCTCAAGCGCGAGCGGAAGAGCGGTCGCGCGCGGGTGGCCGCTCGCGCGCGGAGCGGACGAGCGCCGGCCGCGCAGCCGGCCTGAGCACGCGGGTGCGCCCCCCGGGCGGGCAGTCGGGGA
>Ga0207864_1002668_pt1 | contig 16309 bp, 10 predicted proteins | sample HigsolmetaAR202D_FD_184834 | JGI IMG/M metagenome (GOLD analysis project Ga0207864, IMG submission 184834) | Ionic liquid and high solid enriched microbial communities from the Joint BioEnergy Institute, USA - AR20-2-D (SPAdes) (version 2) ... | reverse complement strand
CAGCGGCGGCGTCGAGTGGAACATCGGCTGGACCGGCCATTGGCCCATGACCTGCTCGCCGCTGTTTGCGGCGCGATACACCCTGCCCGACGGCACGCCGGCTTTGCGCCTGTGGGAATGGGAGCGTCTTCGCCGCATCCCGTTCCAGATCGACGCATGGCTGCCTGCGGGATCGCCCGTGCTGCTGGTGCGCGTCTCCATCCACAATCCGCACGATGCGGTGTTGCCCATCTACTGGTGGTCCAACATCGCCGTGCCGCAGACCGCCGATACGCGTGTGCTGGTATCCGCGGATGACGCCCTGGTGCACAACAACGAGACCAACGCGCTCAGCCGCGTCGATCTGCCGTACGCGGGCACCGAGGAACTGACCTACCCCGGCCGTCTGCGCGGCTCGCGCGACTGCTTCTTCCGCGTTCCTCCTGACGTTCAGCCGTGGATCACCGCGCTGGACAGCGATGGGCTGGGCCTTTTCCAGACCTCCAGCTCGCGCCCGCGAGGGCGGAAGCTCTTTCGATGGGGCATTCAGCCCGGCGGTCAGAACTGGCAGCGTTTCCTGGGAACGCCCGACTACATCGAGATCCAGGCGGGCTTGGCTCGCACGCAGACGCATCACCTGCCCATGCCGCCGAAGGCGACATGGAGCTGGGTGGAGGCGTACGGTCTGCTCCAGGTCGATCCGGCAACGGTGCACTGCGCTGACTGGAGCCAGGCGCGCCAGGCTGCTGAACAGGCGGTCGAGAGCGTAATCGGCAGCGAGGACCTCGAAGCCGAACTGGCTGCTTCCGCCACTTGGGCCCAGACCCCCGCACACGACATCATCCACAAGGGATCCGGTTGGGGCGCCCTCGAGATGGCGCGGCGAACGGCGGATGAAGAGCCGGCCGTCAGCTTGGGAGGCGTGTTCTATCCCGCGAACTCGATGGGCGAGGAGCAGGAAGCGTGGAAGACGCTGCTGGAGAGGGGGATCCTGCCCGAATCCGATCCGCTCGATGAGCCGGGCAGCTTCGTGCCAGCCGCTGACTGGCTGACGCGGCTGGAGAAGAGCCTTCATCAGCCCGGCGGGCGCCACTGGCGATCGCTGTTTCACCTGGGCGTGCTCTACTGGCAGGCTCAGCGGAACAACCAAGCCATGCAGGCTTGGGAGCAATCCTGCGAGGCCCGGGAGAACCCCTGGGCTCGTCGCTGCCTCGGTGTCGCCCACATGCTGGAGCGCCGATATGCCGAGGCGATCCCGCACCTGCGGCAGGCCCTGGAGATGAAGCCCGACCTTCGCCCGCTGCTGATCGAATATCTGCAGGTACTGCTGGCCGATGGTCAGCATGCTGTGGCGCTGAAGCTCATCGCCGCGTTGCCGGCAGAGCGACGTGCGGATGGACGGATCCGCCTGCTTGAGGGGCGGGCGCTGCTGGCCGCGGGAGACTTGGATGGGGTTGAGCGCCTGCTCAACGAGAATCCGATCCCACATGACATGCGAGAGGGCGAAGCCGGTCCGACCGGGCTGTGGTTCGAATTGCAGGCGCATCGGCTTGCACGATCGCAGGGTCGGCAGGTTGACGATGAGCTGCGGGCCCAAGCGCAGCGGACATTCGCCGTTCCTGTCAGCATCGACTACCGGATGGGCGGCTGACCGTCCACTTCGTTTCACAAACCATCGAGCGCCTGTCCCAGGGCGCGCAGACGATCGGCCCGCGACAGCGAGTACTTACTCTCGCCATCGCGGGCCGGTCCTTTTGCATCAGCTACTTGTGTTGGCTACTTCGCTGTCACCCGGAACGCCCCGGTGGCCAGCGGTGATAGCGTCAGCGTGAGCTTGCTGTCGACAACGGTACGATCAGGGGCGCGGGCTGCGGCCGCGGGGGATTCCCGCGGCCGCACAAACCCGCCGGGGTGTCCTGCGCGTTTACCGGCCGACGCGTCGTCGGCGGACCATCAATCCCGCCGCGCCTGCCAGCAGGGCGAGGCCAGTCGGTTCGGGAACGACGCTCACGCCGTTCAGGATGATCTGGCTGCCGGTGTCGACCAGCGACAGCGAGCTGCTGGGGACGAAGCCCAACGCGCTCAGGTCGAAGGTCGGTTCGAGGTCCGGGCTCCCAGCCAGTTGCCCATACTGGAACAGAACCACCGACCCACCATCCTTGAAGCCGTCGCCCAAGGCCAGCGTCCAGTTGTCGTCCAGGTCCAGCGTGCCCTCGACGGTCACCAGGTCACCGGCTTCGAACAGAAGGATCGCGCCGTTGTTAAGGGTGAGGTTGTCCAGGAACGTCAGCGTGCCGGGGCTGCTGCCAGGCGACAGGATGCCGCCGGACTTCACCGTCGTCGGCCCACCGATGGCGCCCGAGCCGCCGAGCGTGCCGCCTTCGTTAACGGTGACGGTGGTCTGGCCCAGCGAACCATCCACGATCAGCGCACCGCCGTTGATGGTGGTTGCGCCGGTGTAAACATGGTGACCGGTGAAGATCTGCGTTCCGGTGCCGGTCTTGACCAGGGGGCCGGTGGCATCGCGCGAGCCGCTGAACACGTACGTGCCGCTGCCACCGATCGTCAGCGTGTGCCCGGTTCCGATGACCGACCCACCGCCATCCGTTCCATCAACCAGACCCGCGATCGTTACATGGTTACTGATCTGGAACGTGGCGCCTGCATTGACATGGACAACGTTGTTTACATTCAGTGCGGTGTTCGAAGACGCCTGGACCGTACCGACATTGGCGAACACCGACCCTGCAAAGTCGACATTGTTCCCGGCAAGGTTGAAGGTGAGGGTCGGGCTGTTCTGGACGATCTGCGTCACGTTGGCGCCGATGCTTCCCCCGAAGCCGAGCTGGCCGCTCTGATCGCTGTTCAGGATGAGGGCCCCGACGTTGTTGAACACAGCGGTCGAGGTAGAACTGATGTTCCGGTTCGTCCAGATCACGTTGCCCGTTCCGGTGACGGTGCCTCTGATCTCGGCGAAGTCCAGCACCAGATCGTGGTTCTCGAGGGTGATGGTGCCACTGAAGGAGCCGGGGCCGCTGCCGTGAATGCCCATCAGCTTCACCGTGCCGGTGTTGCCGCCGCGGACGATGATGTCATTGGGGTTGAGGCCGCGCGCCTGGAGGGTGACATCCTCGCTGCCGGAGGTATCGCCCAGGATGATCTGAGCACTGCCGAACTGACCATCGGTCGTGCCGGCGCGGACCGTGCCGGACTTGATCGTGAAGGTGGTCGCGTTGGGCCCCATGACGCCGTTGAGCTGGAGCAGGCCCGTCTGCGAGCCGACGTACTCGATCGCGCCGGCGTTCTGCACGTTGCTGAGTGTGATCGAATTGTTGCCCGGCTTGCGGATGTAGATGTTACCGGTGCCGGTGATCGACGTACCACTGGTCATTCCCACGGTGCCGGTAGCTGTAGAGATGTCCAGGTCGCCGTTGATCACGACGTTAACGCCGAGCCGGATGCTGCCGGTGCCAAGGGTGCCGAGGAAGGCACGGTTGTTGCCCAGGGGATTGGTCGTGCCGCCGGTGTTGTCGAGCGTCAGCTTGTAGTCGTTCTCATGGGGAGTCAGCTCGAAGTTCGCGTCGACGTTGTTCTGGATCTGACCGATCGTAACGTCGACGTCGAGCTGACGTGCTCCGCCAGTGATGCCGGAAAAGTTGACGATGTCGCCTGGATTGTTGGTCGGGGCGGTCATCGGGCCGCCAATCCATAGGCTGTCGGTCCAAGTCGAGCCGCCCTGGAGCATGAGGGTGTGGGTTGTGGCGGCCTGTGCCTGAGTTCCAGCGACCAGGCCGATGACCGCTGTCGCGGCTGCGCGCCGCAGGATCGTGTTCCGACGAGCTGACCTTCCGATGACCTGTGTGTGCTGCATTTCCATGCCTCCTGTTAATGATGATTTACGAGCCCGTGCTCCGGGGAAGTGATTGCTCCGCATTGCGGTGTCTCCAGATGGGGAGAGGGCCGGCATCGTCCCAAGGCTTGACCCGACAATACATAGATGCTCAATAATGGGGTCCTTTGGCAGATCGAAAGGTGATGGGATGGATCGCCTGGGAAAACGCCGGTCGCCCTCCTCAACACATGTATACTACATGGCTTATTATGGGGTCTCCCATTTGGGTAGTCAACGAAAAACCTAAGAAAACCGCCGTGCTAAGGGCCCGCGGGTTGTTTAAAACATGTCTAATTCGTGCGAGGCTTTGGGCCCCGTGGAGTCACAGCATCGGCGTGCCCTCGGGGAAGGCGAAAACGTCAGGATCGCAAGAAAGTGCTGGCCCCTGAAGAGGGGCCAGGCACGTTCCCATCTCATTGAGCCGGCAGTTTCGGGCCATAGAACGCGATCGATTGGTAGCCGTAGTCGTAGTAGGTGTACGCTATGAGCTCGCTGATGGGCACGAACTGTGCCGAAGCATCCGCGTACACGACGTTCTGTCCCTTGGGAAGTTGGGGTGAACCGGCGACGTCATGACCGCGCCACAGCCGCGGGGACTGCTTGAGGTCCACGCTCGTCACGCAGCCCCACAGCCCATAGCCGCTCTTGATCGTGGTCAGCCGGCTGAGATCCGGCTTCGGCGGTGTCATCCACGGCTGCTCAGGAGCATAGAAGAACGAGTAACCGCACTCACCGCTGCCGCCTTCCTTGGCGTAGAAAGAGACGGAGGGGTTGTAGGTATCGTACTGCAGACCAGGGCAGAACATCGCCTCCCAGTTACCACCCATGTACGGATCCACGAAGGTCTTGATCATGTTGATGCCCGACCCGTACTGCAGGAGCGGCAGCACATACATCGGACCCGAGCGGTAGGGCAGGCGTCCCTGATTATCGCTGGCATACATGATGGTGGCCTGGCCGATCTGTCGCAGGTTGCTCAGGCACTGAACCTGACGGGCGGCCAGCCTGGCCTTGGTGAGGGTCGGCAGCAGGATGGCGATCAGGATTGCGATGATCCCGATCACCACCAGCAGTTCGACCAGCGTAAATCCTCTGCGTCGCATTGTCTGCTCCTTTCGAGCTTCTATCTTTGTTTTTCAGACCCAGGATCGCAGCTTTTCTCGCTCGCGGGGTCCGATTGCTTATGTACGCCTCTACCGACGGTCTACAGGCGCCGCCTGCTCATCAGCCCGGCAGCCACAGCAAACAGAGTCAGACTGCCGGCTCAGGTGCATAGCTGATGCCGTTCAAGATGATCTGTCCGCCGATATGGCTGAGCGTCAGCGGCGAGCCTGGATCGAAGCCCGGTCCGCTGATGTCGAAGGTCGCAACGAGATCGGGGCCGGATGCCAGCGTGCCATACTCGAACACGACAATCGATCCGCCATCCTGGAACCCGCTGCCGAGGATCAGAGTCCAGTTGCTGTTCAGATCGGGCGTGCCGCCGACGATAGATGGTCTTGTTGATAACACGATCGATCTGCATGGTTCCTTCTCCTGATGTGCGGGTGTGCAGACACAACCCGGAAAACTTACGGAGATAAGCAGGTGCATCTCCTCCAACTGAACGCGTTACGTGCTTTTCCCTCCCAAGCCCCGACCGGATTGTCCGGCCGATGCCTTTCCGCTGGACGGACGGTCGTACAACATCTGCGATTGGTTTCAGACCGAGGCCGCGCCCCGATCGATCGGCACATGTGCTAGACATGTCATATATTGCTCTATCTCTGCTGCCTGTCAAGAAAAATTTTGCCAAATGGCCATAGGTGTTGGCTTATCGCTGTAGTGAGGCGCCCGGCCTGAACATGTATACAGCGCCGTCCACGGGACGTTTGCACCGGGTTTCCCCCAGAGGGTTAGACTAAGCGTCCGGTCGGGCAGAGGTTACGGTCGATCGGCATGGCATTTGACATGGATTGTCGTCGGGCGGTGGCGAGGGCGTATGTGACAAGTGTGGATCATCAACCGAGGTGGCGAAGCTGTTTGGCTGCAGCACCTATGGGTACGGCGGCTGATCCAGCATGGTCATAGACTTGGCACGCTCGAGCCGCATTCGATCACCCGCCATGACAACCAGCGTACCTGCGACGACGCCGATGAGCCGGCGATCCGCGACCTGATCCGCCGCAAACACGACGCCACGCTGGCGGAGGTGGCTGAGGCGATGGGCAAGCCGGTGTATCCGGCCACCGTCAGCCGCACGCTCAAGCGGCTGAACCTGCCGCGAAAAAAAGTCGACCCGTGCCGCAGAGCAGGATCGTCCCGATGTGAAGGCCGCACGCGAGTCCTGGTTCGAGCAGGTCGCTGATTTACAGGTCAATCAGCTCGTATTTCTCGATGAGTTTGGCGCATCCACCACGATGCAGCGTACGCATGGCCGGGCCGCGCCGGGGGAGCGTCTGGGCCATGTTGAGTCCGTGGCGATCAGCCGAACCAGGCATGAAAACAAGAGGGGGCGCCGGACGTCGCAGAACGTCCTTGCGCCCCTAACTTGTTGCACACACAACGATGTTACTTCTGTATCACGCGGAACGCGCCGGTTGCCAACGCCGGCAGCTTCAGCGTGAGTGTGCCGTCAACGATGCTGCCCGATGGCCCATTGAACAGGGGCTCGAGCGTTGCGCCCGCCAGCTCGGGAAGCACTAGCGCTGCTTCTGTTGGCTCGTACTCGGTGTTCACGTAGACGAGGAACCGCCCGGTGGTTTCGCTTCTCGCCAGGATCGCATGGACGTGTCCGTCGCGGGACTTGAGTGTGCTTCGATTCGGCTCCAGCAGCGCCGGCGCGAAGACCTTCGCTTCCGCAATGACCTCCGTGAGCACCGCGACAGTCTCAGGATGATAGCCGGCGCCTTCGGCGCCTGTGCGATCGCCTGTTTCCTTCCAGCAGTACCAAATAATGCCCTGCACGCCATGGGTGAGCGCGATGTAGGACATCGCGCGCACTTCTTCGGGCGTTTCACGGTGACGCTCGTTGTTGCCGAAGGCCTGGACCACCGCAATCACCGGCTTGCGATATCGAACACCCTGGCGGGCGGTGTCCATGGAATCACCGACGATGCGCAGAGGCCGACGTGTGCCGTAGTAGATTGGGTAAATGTCGACGCCGAGTACATCCGCGCCTTCGTGAATCCGCGGATCGCCCGTGCTCACAATGTAAGTCGGGTGATCTTCGTCCAAGTTGTGCCAGTAATCACGCAAGCGATTGATGTACGGGATCATGCTGTAGCTGGGCTCATCGGCTGTGTACCACATGCCCAGCACCCGTGACGGATCGTCGCGCACACGCTCAGCATTGGCACGGAACTGCGGATTGATCTCGAAGTCGAAGTGCTTCGGGTTCTTTCCAGCATTGTGGACGATCTGAGCCCAGGCTTGGTCCTCATAGATCATGGTCAAGCCGGCTTTCTTCAGCTTCTCGAAGTTGGCCGGCGTGGCGTCCCAGTTCCATAGCTGGATCATATTGATGCCGGTCCGCGCTGCGGCCTCGATCTCATCGCCGGCGACATGATACAACCCCAGTGGGAAGAACGGCTTACCCTCTTTGAGCAGAATGCCGTCCTGATCCACAAACATTTGTCCAGGCCGAACCGGGACGATCTTGAATGAGGCCGATGCAGCCTCGTCTGTTGGACGGCCGCTCACCACCTTCGCATGGAGTGTATAGGTGCCTGGCGCAGTCTTCATTGGCAGCGGCAGGGCGACGGGTATACGTCCGGGTTCGGAAACGAGAATGTCCTTCTCGGATACGACGGTCCCATCCGGGCCGGATGCGGATGCACGAAGCGTCAGCCCTTCAACATCCTCGCCCAAGTCCGGGTTGACGTAGATATCAAACCGGACAGTTGGATCACGGCGCGCCGTCGAGATCATCCCGCGATAGGTCGGGGGATCAATCTCGAGGAAGCGGGGACCGAATGCGTCAAATGAAAGGATCTGTGACTGAACGCTTCCCTGCGCATCGGACAGTACGAGCGTCACTTCGCTCCGCCCGCGCAAGTCCATAGCGACGGGAATGTCGACGCTGAACTGTCCGCGCCGCTGCGACCTGGCCGTACCCCTGAACGTGCGGGTAGCCTCCTCGCCGACGACCCTGAGAGTCGCATGCACCACCAGCTCGTTCTCCGATGTGTTCTCCAGGGTCAGCTGCGTTGAGCCCCGCCCGAAACTAAAGGCGCTCGATCCGCCGAACTTGTGCGTGACCTTGACGAAGCCAACATTCATTCGCTGCAGCTCGAGAAGCTTGGCGACATTGCTCAGGAAGGCCGCGTCGCGATACCGCGCCGTCGACAGGATGAGTGCGCCTTTGCCAAAGGTCTTTACGATGACACACGGCTGATTGTCCGAGCCGCGCCGACCGGCGATGCGCCATTCGCGTCCAGCGGGGCCAGAGAGGGTGAAGTGAGAGGTGATGACCTCGGCGGCAGTGGTCGGCGAGGGATAGCTCAGCAGCGTGTTGTTGGGATCGGGATTGACCGCCGCGGTGGGAGCCTTCTGCGGCTTCTCGGGTGTGACAACTGGCACGGCGTACTTTTCATCGAGTGCCGTCAGCCACGCGAGGGCGTCGGCTGAGTCGATGCCCGTCACAACCAGCGCGCCGCCGCTTTCCATGAAGCTGAGCAGCTTCTGCGGAAGTTCCGCGGCCGGGCTGTCTACCCCGCCACGCGCCAGCACGATGTCGTAGTCGTGAAGCTTGGCGCCAAGCCGAGCCCATCCCTGGCTCGACTGCTCGAAGGCGTCCGCCTTCCACTTCAGCTCCGTCAAGCCAGGGGCGAACTCGTCGCTGGACGTTGTCGGCGCGACGACAGCTATGCGATCCATGCCGGCTACACGCGCTGCGCTGCACGACAGAATCATTGCAACAAGAAGGCAGACAAAAGCTCGAGCGATTCGCGCCTGCTCCTTCCACTTAACAGTCGCCGCGGCGAACATAAACGGATTACATCTGTTCCACGTCATCGTTCCTCCTTGCTCGTTTGCCAACACGATCCGACGCGACAACCAGGAGTTCCTCCGGAACTTCAGGATGACCTCGGCGGCTTTGGCCAATAGAAGAAGAGTTGGTCGGGCAATGCCCAGAAATAGAAGGGCTCCAGTTCACTGGTGGGTATCCACACGGCCGATCCGTCCGGTGCCACCGCATTCATCCCGCGGAATCGCTGCAGAGCGCGCGGTTCCGGTACTGCCGGCAGCGAAGATGATGTTGTTGGGCAAAGTGCCGACTGTGACGCCCCTCGCGTTATCGCTACGGCCCGGACTCAGATGGCAACGCGCTTTGGCTGCGCTGCGGGATCCTTCCGGAAATTGTGATATCGTGTCCCCTACACCCTGCATTGACCTGTCGACTCCCGCACCACAAGCTCGACGGGCAGCACGCGATGCTGAGCCGGGGCGGAACACGTGCCGGGGTTGTCGATCCGCTCGGTGAGCAGCTCGATGGCAGCCCGGCCCATTTCCTCGAACGGCTGGCGGATCGTCGTCAGCGCCGGCGAGACCATGCGTGCCAGGGGCGTGTCATCGAAGCCCATCACGCTCAGGTCCTCCGGAACCTTCAGGCCCATCGACGCGGCCACGCGGCAGGCCGCGTAGGCGATCGCATCGCAACTGCAGAAAATGGCGGTGGGGCGTTCGGGGCGGCTCAGCAGGTCGCGGATGGCAACTTCGCTGCACTCCATCCATCGCTCGGTGGTTTCCTTGCCCTTGGAGACATCCGTCACCAGTGAGCGATTGAAGGGCAGGCCGGAATCGGCGATGGCGTCGCGCATGCCCGAGAGGCGGTCTTCGACGGTCGTGGCTTCCAGATCACCGACGAAGGCGATGCGCTTGTGTCCCAGGGACAGGAGGTGTTCCGCAGCCTTGTAGCCGCCGCCGTAGTTGTCAGCGGTGACCGACGGGACGTTCAGATCGCGCATCCGCTGATCTGCCAGGACGAAGGGGAAGCCCGTTGTTGCCAAGCGGCAGACCGCGTCGTTGAACACCGGGCTATGCAGGGACATGATCACTGCCCCCTGGGCAGAGCTCTCGGGGAGCTGGCGGAGCATTTCGAGATCCAACTCGGTATCGCCGTGGGCGTCATAGAGCTGGACGATCGTTCGCATGCTCTGAGCCGCGGCCTGTACACCCCGGGAGACCTGGAGCGACGGTTCCCAGTCCAGGTTGCCGGCGACGACCTGTATCCGTCGCAGTGCGCCGCGGCCGGCGGTGTCCCGGACATACAGCCCCTTGCCCGGGCGGCGCTCCAGAAGTCCTTCATTGATAAGGACTTCGCTGGCTCGCCGCATGGTCATCCGGCTGATGCCCTGCTGGCGCGCCAACCCCTGTTCCGATCCCACCAAATCCCCTGGCCGATACTGTCCCGCCCGAATCGACCTGCGCAGATGATCAGCGATCGACTCGTAGACAGGTGCACGTGCCGGGCTGATATCACATGTGCGAGACATGTCCTTATCTTGGCTCATAGTTGCTCCGTGTCAACGGAAAAGTTCCAAATTTGTACAAGTAATTGCCCATCGGGCCTCGTAGATCGCCGTTTCTAAACATGTATACTGTGCGGCCTGTAAAGACTTGTGGCCGCTTCCGCATCTTGAGGAACCGACCTTTGACACCCGTCGCCCTTTCATCGCAAAGTGCCCGATCCCCGGTCAATTGGCGCAGCGTAAGCCTCGGCCTGCTGGGGGTTATCCTCATCAATCTCCTCACGCCTTTCAACAACTTTGTGCTGGTGAATACAGACCTGGTTGGCAGCTTCCTGCCGACGGGCGTGTTGCTGTTCTTCCTGCTGCTGGTCGTGCTGATCAACGGTCCGCTTAGCCGCTGGGCGCCGCGATGGGCGTTGGGGGGAGGCGAGATGGCGGTTGTGCTGGGCATGATGCTGGTCGGCTGTGCTTTGCCAGCGGTGGGGCTGATGCGGCACCTGCCACCCAGCCTGACGGGCATCTACCACTTCGCCAGCCTGCGGATCGAATACGCCCGGGTCCTGGAGCGCATGGACCTGCCGTCATGGCTGTTCCCGACGACGTCGGCCAGCGAAATCGCCCAGCAGGGGAACGATCCGGTCATCCGCGACTATGTCGGGCGCGCCATCCCCAGCGATGAGACGTTGGCTGCTCGCGTGGCGGCTGTGCCGTGGCAGGCATGGGTGATGCCCTGCATCAGTTGGGGCATCTTCCTGGCCGGGCTGTTTGGATCGATCCTCTGCCTGATGGTGATCTTCCGCCGGCAGTGGGCGGAGAACGAGCGGTTGTCCTTCCCGCTGGCGACCGTTTACCTGGCCCTGATCGAACCGCCGGCGCCGGGGCGGTGGTTTAACACGCTGTTCTGCAAGCGATCGTTCTGGATCGGCTTCGGCGCGGTCCTCATCCTGCATCTGGTGAACGGGCTGGCTGTTTATTTCCCCACCTATGTGCCCGAGATCCCGCTGCGTTATGACCTTAGCCAGATCTTTACGGAGGAACCCTGGCTGCACATGGAGTGGGACTTCAAGTCCCAGCGGATCTTTTTCATCATCATCGGGCTGATGATGTTCATGCCAAGCAGCACGGCCTTCAGCCTGTGGTTCATCTTCGTGCTGGTGCAGGTCGTTCGGATGCTGATGGGCATGAACCAGCAGGTGCTGACGCAGGAGATGGGCGAAGACCAGACGCTTGGGGCTGTGGTCGTCTTCGGCCTGCTGCTGCTGTGGGTCGCAAGGCATCATCTGGCGGTCGTCCTGCGGCAGATGTTCCTGCGACCGCGCGAGGGAGACCCGCGTGAACGGTACATGCCGTATGCCCTGGCTGGGTGGGGATTTGTCGCTTGCCAGGTGCTGATGATCGTGTGGATGTGCTTGGCTGGGTCGGGTGTGCTGGGGGCGATCCTGACGATCACGACGCTGACGCTGCTGTATCTGGTGCTGGCGAAGGTGCTGGCGGATACGGGCATGATCTATGCCCTGATGCCCATGCCGCTGGTTCAGCCGTACCACGCGCTGGCTGCCATCCCCGGCATGCCGCGGGCGGGAACGGGCAGCTACTTCTTCGCCTGCCTGTTCTATTCCTTCTTCACAGCCGACACACGCCAGTCGCTGCCGCCGTATGCCCAGCATGCGATGGTCGTGGCTGATCGCGCAGCCTACAGTGATACCGTCAACTGGCGGAAGGCGATTGGATTCATCGCCGTCCTCGCCTTCGCGCTGGGGGTCGCATTCCTGGTGTCCGGGGCATCGACGCTGTGGGTCGAATACAACTACGCCGCCACGCTCAACAGCCAGCCGGAAAGCCCCATCAACACGCTTGGCGCCCAACGGCACGTGCAGGGCGTGATCATGGATCCGACGGTGCGCTACGCATCGGGCAATGACCTGACGCCGCATAACCGCTGGACGCATATCGGCATCGGAGCGGCAGTGACAGCCGCGTTGGGTAGTCTGCGTCTGCGACTGGCGTCGTGGCCGTTGCATCCGGTGGGATTCCTGCTGGTATACGGATGGGGATTGCGCCAGGTCTGGTTCAGCATATTCCTGGGGTGGGTGCTCAAGTCGCTGCTGATCCGTTATGGTGGGGCGAAGTTGTTTTCGCAGGCCCAGCCGCTGTTCATCGGCCTGATCATGGGCGAGGTCCTGGCGGCCGCGTTCTGGCTATGCGTGAGCTTCACGCTCGCGATGCTCGGACACGATTACCACGCGATCAGCCTGCTGCCGTAGGCGACGAATCGGCCGTATACATCCAGAGCCGTGAATCCAATGCCGATCCAGGTCAGCCGATGGGCGGATAGCACATCGCGCCCCAGTCTTCATCTGCGCCGTGATCGATCATCACCAGCAGGACCGCATTGAGCAGGTGGCGCAGCATCGGGATACAGCGCCGCAGGCTGGTGCGATTGAGGCTGCTGTTGTGGGTTGCGGCGCCGTGAACGAGCTGACATCGCAGCAGATAGATTCGTTCGACCACCCGATCGAGGATCATCGGCCAGTTACCATCGAGATACCACGTGCGGGCGTCGAACTTGGCTTTCTTCGACTTGCCGGCACGCACATCGCCGGGGTCTTCCCAGAAGTAGCTGGAGAGATACGGGTCATCCAGGATGTCCATCACCAGTTGCCGCTGAGCCTCGAGCATGCCGCGGATATGGCCGGTCTGATCGATGGCCAGCACATGATCGAGGAACTGTCGCCAGCAGGGGCGATCGGGTTGGGGCTCGCGGCGGTCGGTGTCCCATCGGCCGTACAGGCCATTGAACGCGATCCACAGGCACACCATCTGTAGATCCAGGTCATCACCGTCACCGCAGGCTTCGCACCGCTCAAGCCAGCTCAGGGCGCGGTGCAGGCGGATGACGGTGGGGTGATTGGGATAGGCGGCTTGAAGGCGTTCCTTGTGCGGCTTCCATCGCTTTCGCAGAGCATGGACGGTCAGCCAATCACCGCTCATGCGCGGCATTGTCCACCCCGGTACAGCCGGGAGCAAGAAAAACCTGAGCTCGGTGTGATGCCGAAGGACAGATCCGTCGGACGTCTACCTCACATCCGGATTTCCGCATGCATGGAAGCTGCGAACATACACGCCGGCTTTGTCCTTCTCTGGCGCCAGGGTCTGGATGTGCAGATAGCTCAAGCCATGGATGCTCGGCGCGTTCAGTGGGAGCGTCTGCTCCTGGTCGCCGAGGATCAGCCTCGCGGCAGCGCTTCGCGCATCCGTCCAGCGGAATATGAGGGTCTGCCACGTATCCGGCGGGCAGTTTGATGGGTCGATCTGTACGGTGTAAACGGCGAAATGCGATACCACCGGGTCCACCGGATTGAACCAGCGGTCGTTAAGGCAGATGCGCACGCCGGCCGTTCCCTTTACCAGGCGCAGCTCGACCTTCAGCTCGCCGGCAAGCGCGGCTGGGAAGTTCCACACAACACCCTGGGCCTGATGCACCAGCCGATCGTCGCCACGCACACTCAGGTGAAGCACCTCGCGCCGTTCGCCATCCGGCGACGGAAGCAGCAGGGGACCGGGAATGCGGTTATAGCAGCAGTGGCCCGATCGGCTGCGGAAGTTACCAGCGATTGACTTGACATACTGGAATGAGCTGACGTTGCTCAGTCCATACCGGAAATCTTCGCTTCGCTCCTGCTCATAGAGCCAGTCGGGGTGGAAGATGACGATGCGGCGGCACATCGGATGCTGGCCGTGCGACACCAGCACATGGCCGGTGGGAAGCTCGACGGCCTGGCTCTGATGCATGCTCTTGTCCAGCGTGGCTTCGTTGCCGCCCAGAGAGCGATAGTCCGCGTTGTTGCGGATCGGGCTGAGGCGCACTTCGCGAAAGCCTTTCCACGTCTTGCCGTCATCCTCCGAGATGGCGGCATGGAACGCATCCCGGTTCGTGAAGAAATCCTCACCCCAGCCATCGCGTTCCCACTTGTCGAGCTCCGGTTGCTGATCGTGATCCAGTTCCGGCAGGGGAGTCGTGTTGCACCAGAAGAAGAGGATGCGTCCGTCGGACAGACGGAACAGCGTCGGCATCGTGATCGTGCCGTAAAATCGCGAAGGACCGGGCGTCGTCCAGGTTTCGCCGCCGTCATCCGAGAACGATTCGTAGTGCGTGTCGGTGGCGGTACGGAAGATCATCCAAAGCCGGCCGGTGGACAGCTCGACGACGGTCGGCTCACAGCCGTGGTTTTGCCAGCGCACGCCCTTGTGCGGCCAGACGGGTTCGTGCGTCGGCCCGGCGGGCAGGATCGACGTGTGCCACTGATGTCCATCATCATCCGACCAGAGCACCATCGGATGCTGACGGCGTTCGGGGTCGATCCATTGGCAGGGGACGATCCAGCGCCGCCGATGATGCAGTGCCATCGGCTGGCGCGGCAGCCTGAAGTTGGGACCGGCGATGACCTGCTGGGCTCTGAATAGTCGCCATCAACGCCGTTGGTCGATCGGAACAGCCAGATGCCTTCGTCCAGACTGCCGAGGATCGATCGTCCGTCGACTTCCTTTGGCAGCTCGTGCGTGGCGACGACGGTGATGAAGTCGCCCGACCACGGGCTCTGCGTCACAGCGCCAGGGACTTTGGGCGGCGTGTCGTACTCCTGCCAAGACAGGCCGCAGTCGTCGCTGGCGATGTAGATGCGATGTGCCGCGCGATGGCTGCCGCGAAATCCATAGTGGCGGACCTGCCCGAAGGGCAGCATCATCAGCTCGCGCATCGCATCGATGGGCGGGGTTGCAACTTCGACAGGCGCGAAGATGCGCGACAACTGATCGCGGACGCGCGTCGATACTCCAACCCCGTTCGCAGATTCTGCTGGCATAGATGTAGTTCTCTCTCCCGCACAGGTCGATCGACTTGCCAATCGCACAAGTAGTGGCGGCTGGCAGCGTATCATACATGGAACATGCGATTCCCGCTGCAGTCGCGCGGCTGCTGGAGACGAACATGTCGATCGTGTTGCAACAGGTACTGCCGACGGCGCCAGCCCCTAACGAACAGCGCCAGGCTGGCCGGCTCGGGCACAAAGTTGATGCCGTTCGGGTGGATCTGTCCGTCTATCCGACTGAGCGTCAGCGGCGAACTCGGATCGACTCGCAGACCGCTGATCGTCGAGGCCGGGTGAAAATGCCCGGCCGGATCCCAGCGTGCCGTGCAAGTACCCGCCAGGGATTGCAATAAATTGCGGGGAGTCCAGCGCTGAGGGTTAGCAAGCACCGGTGATATGCGGAAGCCGCACGACCTCGCCAGATCCTGCAAAATCCTCTTGAAACCTACCCAGGCAAAAGGATATATGTTGCGTTGCTTCCAGGTCGATTGGGAAGCCAGCCCCCTTTGGCAGGAGGCTTGGGGGCCACATCATGCATCGCGGATTGCACGGAAGGGCTTTGGGGAAGGAGATCAAAATGCGGGTCTGGGCTGCGCTTGGCGTCCTGGGAGCCATCGTCTGCAAATCGCCCGGGGCTGACGCCCGTGTCATCTGGATGGATGACTTCTCCGACGACGTCGTCAGCTCCGCCAAACACAAGCCCTCCCGCTCCTATGTCCGCGCCGGGGAGGATTACCAGTTCGTCCAGCCGAGTTCATCGATCCAGTTCTATGTTGCGCAGGCCGGCAGTGCCGACGAGAACCTCTTCTTCCCGCGCAGCAACGCGGTCGCCATGGGCGACAACAACGCGACCAGCGAAGGTTCGTTGACGGTGACGATGGACCGCTTCGACGTCTTCGACACAGCCGGACCGGATCGGCTGTTCCATTTCCAGTTTGATTTCGGCGTCGACAAGTTCGCCGGCACATCCGGCCCGCGCGTTGTGCTCAAGCCGGACAACTCGAGCACGTCCGCCCTCGTCATCGGCTTTGCGGCGCGGAACATCCTCTCCGGGGCGGGCGATGAGCTGTTCTTCTATGCCATGGCTGGCGGGGCCAACGACGACCCAACGCCAACCC
>Ga0207864_1002667_pt1 | contig 16310 bp, 20 predicted proteins | sample HigsolmetaAR202D_FD_184834 | JGI IMG/M metagenome (GOLD analysis project Ga0207864, IMG submission 184834) | Ionic liquid and high solid enriched microbial communities from the Joint BioEnergy Institute, USA - AR20-2-D (SPAdes) (version 2) ... | reverse complement strand
TCCGTTTTGGACGCGCTGCGGCGCGCTCTCTGGGAGTCCGCTGTCCACCCTTGCACCACTGTGCGAGTGGAGGTGTACGTGCGCGCTGAGCATGCGGAGCGCGTGCGGGAGTTTGCGCGAGCGCTAGATCAGGGCGGTATCCCGTGCCCAAAGTGATCATGCTGCTGGCCGAGCATACGGCGTTGCGCTGCTCGGCGAGCAGGCCGAAGTCATAATGGCAGTGCGCGTTCCCGCGCGAGATGGGGCGGCTCATCAAGCGCTGGCGGTCGGGCAATCCGCTGGCGGATTAGATGCATCCGCAGCATGTTACTTAGGCCCGTCCCTGAACTCATGCTCAACACGCCGACGAAGCTCAAGAGCATGGTCACCAATCGCCCTAGAAGCATTTGCAACGATGGTTGCAGCGACTCCAATTTGGTCGCGCGTACAGCGCCGCATTACACGGTCGCCAGCCATCTCGCAGCCATACTTAGCGACAACATGGCGCAATTTCTTCTTCGTATCTGGAGCTAAAGTGATGCCAACAGATGCTAAGAACATCATCGCGGCGCTGGAATCGTGGATAAGAAACTGATCGTCGCCGTCACGATTAACTGTCACGGTGACAAGATCGCCGCCAGGGAATAGCACCGGGAGCGTTATTTCAATTCCGAGACTAGTGGCGCGCGCTACTGACAGGCCGCGCACAGCCGTCTCGATCTCGGAGACTGTGAGTTCTGTGGTCATAGCGGCATTTCGATTTGGTAGCCAAGCCGAATCAATAGCTTAGCCGATTGTGCCGGGGATCACATTCCGCTGTCCGTGCGTTTGGTATAAGCTGGGCTAGTAGAGAGGAGGTCCCATGCGAACGCGAACTTTCACGATCCACTGCGAATGGGACGAAGAGGCGGGCGTGTGGTACGTCGCCGAATCCAACGTGCCAGGACTGGCGGTAGAAGCGCCCACCGTCGAAGCCATGCAAGCCGTCCTGGCCGAGCGTGTCCCTGAGTTGCTGCAGGTGAACCTGCCGGACTGTCAATCCGAAGTGCCATTTGAACTGCTACTGAAGCGGTCGGGAAGCGTCCGCCTGCCCTGCTAATGGCAAGGTACACGCGCGACCTAAAGCGGATATTGCGGGATGCGGGCTGCTATTACCTGCGTCCCGCGAAAGGCGACCACGAGTTGTGGCATAGCCCGCTGACGAACTGTAGCTTCGTAGTTGACTCAGACATCAAGTCTCGGCACACGGCGAATCAGTCACATTGAGCGTAGCGATTGGGCGAGATGACAGGGCCAAGCCGAATCAATAGCTCGTTGGGTGGGCGCGAGCAGTGACGGACAACGTTCTGACAATCACGATAGCTGGCAAGTCCGAAGACATTGATGTCTCGGCGTTCCTCACTATTGTCAAGAACACTGTCGCATTGCTGCGCGCGATCGAAGCCAACGAGTCACACAGCCCGCCTCGTCTTCGTTGGCTCGTCACAGCCGCTTCCAAAAACAGTCCGTTCAAGATGCGGATGGCGGGCGTTGAAGAGCGCGGAGTAAGCGGCTCCGTCAACGTCGTATCGCCATTTCTAACCGCGATGCGCGCACTGGAGTCTGGAGAGGGACGCCCGGAAGGGTTCACGGACCTTATGCTCGACAGAGCTACGAGCATTGTCCGACCTCTAAATAACTCCATTGCGCGGGTAGTTTTCGCGGACGAAACCAAATCCGAGGTAGTCCAGGTATCGCAGCACACCGCTGCGAATGCGGACCGTCTCAGGCTGCCGGACAACTACACAGAATTTGGAGAACTAGAAGGCGAGCTTGGACAGATCACGGTCCACAAGCCGCCCTACGAGTTCTGCATTTATGATCCGGTTACGGATCGTAGAATTCCTTGCCACTTCGACCCCGATGACTTGGTAATAATCCGCGACTATCTGAAAGAACGAATTCGAGTCAGCGGATTCGTGACGTACCGTCGCAAAGACGACGCGCCTGTTTCGGTATCAGTCGAAGACTGGCTTGCAATCCCCCGTGACGAAAACCTGCCGTCAATCGAAGACCTGCACGCAGCTAGGATAGATTTCACTGGCGGTCGCAAGTCGGAAGACGTCATCGCGGATCTAAGGCGACCGCATGGCTGATACGATCGTCGCGTGGGACACATGCGTCTTGATTGACGCGATCCAGAAGACTCCAGACAGATGGGAATCCATCGCGCCTGTGCTCAATCTTGCAATCGTGGGGGATCTGAAGCTCGTTATCTCGACTGTATCGATTGCGGAGTGTTATTACCTAAGGCACGCCGCAAGCGAGGGCTTGAATCAAGCCGAGCAGAACGCCTTGATCGAGCGGTGGCTGGAACACAGTTATCTCGTGAAGCGCGCCGCCGACTTCGGCACATGCAAAATTGCCGCAGAGATTGGCCGTATCACTCGGGGCAAGTTGAGTCCTAACGACGCAATTATTGCCGCGACCGCGATACGACACTCAGCATCAGCACTGATCACCTACGACAATACAGACGGCCAGAGCTTGTTAGCTTGGGATGGCAAGCTCAGCATTGGCGGCTCGGCGGCGCTGAGAATCTGCACACCTCAAGGCTGGACTAAAGACCACTCTCCGTATCCGCAGCTCTTTACCTAGCCCGACTGTCGCGGCCTCTTGCGCTTCCGCGTCGAGGGCTGCTTGTGAGCTGGCGTCTCGGCGCGAGCGCGGGATGACTGAGATTCGCGGCATCTACGCTCCGCGCGAACTGCATCTGCGCATTCGCAGGGCGGCGAGGGAGATCGTCGCCTCGTCTACTCGACGAGGCTGACACGGAAGTCGACAAGCGCTGACGGGGGGTCGAAGGGCACGTCGATCGATGCTTCGCGCGGCGCCGACTCACGATCAGCAGTGTCGACGACGATCCCGCGGAAGTGCCACCGGCCAGGCGCGATGTCTTCGACGACGAGATCTGTCCGCGTCGGCGGTACTGTGTCGATCTCACTCCATTCGCTGACGCCGTCGACGCGTGCCTCGATGCGCACGTAACTGATCGGACGTTGCCGCGACGTTGGCGTCGGGAGGGTCCACGAAATTCTGACGTTCGACATCTCTGTGTGCTCCGCTTTGAATGTGCGCAACCTGCTCGGCCTCTTTCGCAGCCAGCCGAACAGCCAATCAATCAACCATTGCAGCAGCCGCAGTAGCAGCAATTACCCACACTCCGCATAGACCGCCTGCGGACGCACGCTGCCAGCCCATGTCACCGATTCGCGTGGCACGACGTAGAGCGTGCGGCCGTCGACAATGACGCCTTCGTGTAGACATGCCGTGCCCGGCGCGACGGTGCCTACAGCGACGACTGCAAGGTTGTCGCGCGTCTGCAGGAGCGTGTACGCCGTCGTGTTGCCGCTGACGCGGAAGTTCTGCGGTGGCTGAGGCACTGGACTATACGTCTTGCATGCGACGGCCGACCGATCGCTCTCAGGGCCATCGGTGCCGACACGCGCGGTGACCGCCCAACAGGTCTGCCCAGGTGACAGATTCGTTTGCCCGATCACGCGCTGCGTCGTCGAGCAGACCGCTGTCCAATTTGATCCGCTCTGCCGGTACAGCGTGTACGTGATCTCGACGCTCGACGGAATGCTCGAGCCGTCCGTGTACTGCGCGGGCCGATCCCAACTCAGCCGCGCCGCATTCGCTGGTATTGGATCAGCGGGAGGCGTTGGACACGCGGTCTGCGCACCTGCGTGCGATGCGGCAAGCATGAACAGAATAGTTGCAATGCGTTTCATCTCGTCACTCCCTGCGTCAGTCTGCACGAGCGAATCTGCGCTCGCAGCCTCAGCACGTGCTCATACAGCACGCGCTCGAGATCTTCTGTCGTTGTCCCGTCAGGGATCGATAACTCCGGGATCTGCGTGCAGACCGCCGGTAGCGGCACATACTCGGGCACGCGAATGATCTCTGGCGGTACAGACTCACTCCGCTGGGAGGCGCAGCCGCTCAAGATACTCAGCAGGCAAAGGTTCACGACGGCACGCATAGCGCGCATTCTCCGATAACTCCGTCTGACGCTCCGCGAGTTCGCGCGTCGCAGTACGCACATGTGCGCTCGCTGACAGAAGCGCTGCGTTGACGGCTTCCGATAGCGCACGCAGCCGCGCAGCACTTTCGGCGATTTCTCGAGCGCCATGCTCTACGCGCCGCGCCGTTTCTGCTGCGGCAGATGCACGTCGATCCGCGAGTTCGATGCGCAATTCTGCAATCGTGTCGACGTACATACCTCGCGCAATAAGCCACGTCGGCACGACACCGACGATGATGCCGACTACAGCAATGATGAGCGACGGGCCAGTGAAGTTGCGAACGAACGTCAGGACGTTTGCAATCGCATTCATCATTGCTGGTGCTCCGCCTGCCGCGAACGAGAGAACCAGAAAGCAACGATCGTTGTCACGCTGCCTGTGATTACACCGAGCAACGCTATGAGCGCATCGCGCCACTCTGCCGGAGTCTGGATGTGCCCGGCGAGGAATGCCCACAGCACGCCGAAATAGCCGACGAGAAACAGCACGCTCAGAGCGATCTGTGCATACGCGGTGATTCGCGCCGACGCACTCATGCTGCCTTCTCCATCGTGCCAGAGATCGGGCGAATCGTGAGCTCATGCGTGCCACGCCCGAGCACTGCGCGAAGCTTGTCCATCGCAAGTCGGCTGTCTACGACACAGTGCTTCGCGACGCCGCCATCGTTGTGATGCAGCCCGACAGCGATGCAGCCGACAACATCGGTCACGAAGTTTCCGATGTGAATTAGGATTGCTGTTCGCCCCCAAGCCTGCTCATGCGGAACATCGCCCGGCTGGTAGTAGACGCCAAGCGCGTGATTGACCAGCGCGTACGTATTCGGGAACTTCTCAGAATGGTGCGGGATCACGCGATACGTCCCGTCCGGCACACATGACTCGCGCGGCACCCCGCCAGGCCCGCGAGGATTAGGAATCCACGGCCGCTCAATCGTCGCCAGCTCGAGCTGGCCGGCATGCAATCTTCCGAGCGTGCATTGCTTGAGGTACGCGAATCGAACAAGCTCTAGCTTCATTGCCGTATCCCCATCGGCTAGCAAGAGGCTCGGTCACGATGATTTCCATTCGAGTAACTTGCTCACGAGCGCCCCCAGTGTTGATGCGATTGCGCCGACCGCGACCAACATACGGATTCCGCCACTGGCCTGTGCAAGCCGCTGCACGAGCTCGTCCACTTTCAATTCGATGCGTGCAAGCCTTGCCTCGACCGTGCTCATTCGTGCTTCCAGTGCGCCGATGTCACGCTGTACTTCTCCGCTCACGATAATCTCCCCAGTATCGATGCCATCATCGGACACTACGAGAGGCTCTCTCATGATGTCCGTCTCATCAGGAACCACAGCGCGACGTATGGGCTTTGCACGTCGACGGTATGTTGGTGAGCGCCCGATGAGTCCACCGTCAGAGAATGAGAATGAGGCTGCCCGCCGCCGGTAAGCTCGATGATGCGCGAGGCAACGGGTAGTCCGTCGCGGTCGAGTGCTGCTGTCTCATAACCTGCCGCAGGCGCGCACGTCATCATGCCGGGGCTGCCGCCAGACGGAGACCTCCCCCACACTGTGTACCACATGCGATGCCCGTGCGAAGGCATCTCTTCGACCGTCAGCGCATGCGATCCAACAGATCCTGTGTGCGTATGCGCGCCGGCCATGCTCGTCATCGATGTCCCTCCGCCTCCTGTCGATCCGACAGGCTTCGTGTTCGACACCCCAACCGGGCAGCGATCGCGCATATCCGGCGAACCGTTCGAGCCATCGCACACTTGCCAAAGCGCCGGAGGGTATACCGCGTCTCGCTCCGTCGAATCGCCGTAGAACATCACGACGGTGCCCGGCGGGATCGCAACATGAGGATGCACCGGGTCAACGTCGTATTGCAGGACACTGTCGGCGTCGTGGAGCTGCACGCGATAGACGACCGCAGGGTCGAGATAGATCGCAGGGAATCGTCCGTCTGCGTCGGCAGTGAGCGGATTCGCGAGCGGCGTTGTGAGCGCGGCGTCTGCATAGATCGTCGCGAGCGTCGTCGTTTGCGACTCGTAGAACGTGTACGTCGCGCCAGGCATCGGATGTCCGTGGATATCCAACGGGCGCGGCCTGCAGTCGTAAAAGAGATACCCGCTCATGTCTATGTCCCCAATGGCTTCGGCACGAGCTGCCACTGCATGCGCCAATTGCGATTCATGCCGAATTGACCAAGCTCCCAGTTCTCGTATCCAGTGGCGAGCTGATACTCGACAGCGAAACGGTCACGCAGTTGTCGGTAGTAGAGCGACCCGCCGACCAAATACGTAATGATCGTGTCTGTCACGCCATTTACTGCCTGCGCCTCGCGCGCATCGTCCAAAGAAACGCGCACTGTTCTCGTCCCTTCAGGCAGCGCTATCACTGCGAAGTCAGGGATCGTCGGATCGAACCATCGAAACCAGCTATCGCCGTTCTTGTCGGTCCAACCGATCACTGGCTGCATGTTGGTGTCGAAACTGAATGAGACCTCTTTCGGCGTCACCGAAAAGGTGTAGTGCAGCGCGTACGACACGACGTTTGGCACCCCAAGCCAAAACTCGTTGCCTTCAACGAAGCCGTGCCAGTGGTACAGATTGAGCCCCCTTGTTGCATCGTTGATCGCTACGCCGCCGGGAGACCAATCCTCTAGCCGTTCCTTTAGCCGATTCCATGGCGGAAGGAAGCCGGCCGGTCGCGGCGTCTGCGTTAGCAAGCCATCGACTGGAAACGCCATTACGGGCCTCGCGTGATCCCAATAGAGCACTCCAATGTGAGAATGCGCTCAATACTTCCTGCGAACTTTGGGATTGGCGGATCGATGATCGCTTTGTAGGCCCGATCAGAGTCTGTGGAGCCGAACACTAGCCCGCTGATCCCGTTTGGGTGATTCGCTGCGGTCAGACCCCAAGTGAATGTTTTCGTTCTGTACCACGTGGTACCGTCATTGCTTGACGTTCCTCGGGACGAGGAACCGGATGTATTCACCGCTAGTAAGACTGCGTTCGTGGGTGCGTTATCCGTCACAGATCCAAGAGCCGTGCAGTCACGCAGCAGAGAGCAATTCCATGTCCCAAGATTGTTGTTCGCACAGCCCAGTGTGCCTGCCCAATCGCTCCCGGCAGCGCTGGAAGATCCGAGCGACTTCATGTTGAGTTCGTAGTCATGCGTGCCCGATCCTGATGAGCCGCCGATCACGAATGACCCGCTGACCGTGCCAAGGTATGGGTATCTGTCAAGGATATGGGTAACGCGAAGTTGATCTTCCGACGTGACAGGAAATGTCGTAGGGTTCCCTTGATTGTCGCGGATCAGATCAAGGAAACATCCCGACGTGTTGTTGTTGCCCGTGAAAAAGCCAACTTCCGTCAGGTTCGCAGAAATAGCTCCAAGCGCAAATTCCTTCGTGATGGTGTGCCGCTCGCGGTAGCCGTCCGCTCCTGTCGTGTCGATGGTGTTGCTAAATCCGAGGGTGCTGCTCGTCATGGCAATAGGATTCGCAAGCCCGGTGCTGCCTGTCGTGAACGTTGGCGATCCCGTGCCAACAGCGCAAAATTGATGCGCACCTCCGAGGCCGTCATTTTTGAAATAGAAAATCATATCCATGCAGGCATCTGTAATAACCTGCTTCCACGGCCCCAGCCTGCGCTTGACCTGCCCGTAACGGTTGCATGCTTCAATCATCAGGTAACCGCAAGCTGCAGCTCGTGGTGCGCGAATCTGCGCCTCGACGATCTTCAGTTTCGGAACCCAAATGTGCGCCATTGCTTCACCCTCTAGTTCAATGTCCCGGAATTGATCGAACCGCCTGATGCATTGGCGATGTCTGAAGGCCAATTTTCGTATTCGACAACCGGCGCAATCATTGTCCCGCTATTTATCAAACCACCAGTACCTACCGCTTCATCCGGAGGCCAGTTTTCATATGGCAGTGTCGGATCGGGAGGCAAATCGAGATCACCTCCCAATATCGCGCCGCCGACACCAATCGCCACATCCGGCGGCCAATCGTGGTATGGAATGATTGGCTCCATGAGGGCTCCAACTAGGATTGAGCCGCCCGAACCCGCCGCGACATGTCCGAATACCGGATCATATATGCCACGATGAATGGCACCGCCTGATCCAACTGAGTGATGCTCAAATTCGTATGCGTAGGCCTTGCTCGTGAGCAGCAAGAAGCCGCACTGACACTCGTACGGATCGACGTCGAGCAGCACCGATCCATCCGGCGCGACGAGCTGCACGCGATACTCGATGCCATCCTCGAGATACACCGGCGGGAAGATTCCCGCGGCGTTGGACGGCAGCGGATTGCGCAGCGGCACGGTGCGCGCGGCATCGGCCCACACGCGAGCCGGAGCGCCCGTGTTGTAGTCAGTGAAGATGAGCCGCGCACCGGGCACCGGCGGCGGTTCGAATCGCGGAATCAGACCCTCGATGCGCGTGAGCGTCTGGTGCAGCGGATTGCGAAAGAGCCGCGGCGGATCGGTGCAGTCGCAGAGGTACGGATCGACGTCCCATCGCAGCACGCCCTCGCCGGTCTGCAGGCGCACGCGATACAGGGTATCGGGATCGAGATAGATGAGCGGGAATATGCCCTGCGCGTCGGCGACGACGCGGCCCTGCGCATCGGAGAGCTCGATGAGCAATTCCTGATCGGCATAGACCGTCGCAGGCGCGCTCGTCTGGCTGCGCCAGAACGTGAGCACCGCGCCCGGCAGCGGGCGTCCGGCGTCATCGAGCGCCCTGAAGCTGTCGAGGACATGGGTGAGGAAGAGCAGGCTCATGCTATCCGCCGGAACCAATCGTAGACGCCGGTCGGAGCATTGATCGCCCCGTCGTTGTTCACTACCAGCCCGATGGTGTCCACCTTACCGAGGAAAGTTGCGAGCGGCTCGGTCCGATGGTCGATGAACGTGCCCGACACACCGCTGTCGCTGTAGCGGAACACCACATTAGTCCCGTCCGACTCCACCTCAAGGTAGATCGGCATGTGGGCGGCACGCTGCCCGTTCGTATAGATGTCGGTCGCTACGACCGAGGTCGAGAACGTATTCACGTTCGTCCAGCGATTCACCTCGAGCTTATGGCCGTTCGCATAGATTTTGTGGAATGTCATGACGCGGCCGTTGGACGTGTTCACCAACGCGATGCCGGCCAGCGCAAAGTTAGTGTTGTTGTATTTCGCATCCAGCAGCTTCACGCGGAACTTCCAGGGCGGAGTTGGAGCTGTCTGCTCCAGTATCCTCAGTGACGCTGTGGTGCCACCCGGCCCGGAGAGCACCAAGGCACCCTGCGACAAGGTGGCCGTAGCGGTGCCCTGATTCCTCCACGCCCATTTGCTGTCGAGGCTCGCGCCCTCGAACTCGTCATCCATCGGATCGGGCGTCGCGGGGTGCGTGTCCGGCGTGACATTGGCTCCGCCGCTGTCCGGCGTGGGGCTCACGATGCCATCGAGCCACACCGCCATCTCGCGCAGCGTCACCGTGTTGTCGGCGTCCGCAGTGCCCCACTCGGCAGTGGCTGAGAGCGCAAGCGATCCGGTCGTGTCCGTCGTCACGGTTGACGTGGTGGGGATCGTCACCGCCTGAGCCGTCTCCGTCGTGAGCCCGAGCATCGCGACGCCCTGCGCATCGATCTCCCCGGTAGCGCCAGCGCTGTGGACCACGAGCTGCGCATCGATGCAGAAGCCCATGTCGGTGACGGAGGAGGGCAGCATGATCGCGCCGGTGTCGATGTACGTCGATGCGCCGAGCTTGATCCGCAGGCGCAGTGTCGGCGTGCCCGTCGTGCTGAACGTACCGAAGAGCCGCACGCGGACGATCATCCCTTCCTTGAGCGTGTCGGCCGGGATGGTGTACGAGGAATGGAAGGCGGTCTCGTCGGTCGTGTTGGCGACCGTGTTGCCGGCCGGGATCGACGTATTCACGTAGACGAGCGCGCCACCTCCACCGCCCGTGGCGTTGAGCGTCGTGCCGTCGAGGGAGAGCCCGGTGCCGAGCGTGAGCTCTTCCATCGGCCCCGCGCCCGCGCTCGCCCGCCCAAGCACGACACCGGCCCCGGAGACATCCTGCAACTTCTCGTACGTCCACAGCCCGTCCGGTGCCATGTCCACCGTAAGCTCTCCGAAATCGAGCACGGTGTCCTCGCCGTCATACACGCGGCGGAGCACAGTGTCGTCGGCCGTGGCTTGAATGTCTGCGACCTCGCCGCTTGTCTCGAATGCACGACCGATCACAGAGAACGGAGCCGAATCGCGCAGGTGCCGGTTCCTGATGCCGCGTGCGCGCACTTTTATCGTGACATTGCCGCCCGGCCCGCTGTCATCTACGTCGATTACTCCACCCTCGCCGGTCAGCACACGCGCGTTGGGGACGATCTCCGGCGGGTCTGACGGCTCGGTGAGCACGTAGGATTGATCTGAGAGCGCTCCGACTGCCTCGCTCGATGAGATGACCGCCGGCTGATCCGGGGAGCCTTCGATCGTGATGCCGGGGCCGGGCTGCGCGTTGCGCGCATCGGCGAGCGCGAGCACTTCGCGCACGAAATCCTTGAACCAGACCGGGTCCCATTTATCGGGGATCCGCAGCGGGATCGACTCGAGGCCAGGCATCAGGGACGCTCTCCCATGTGACCGCTGTCACGGATGCTGCAATGCGCGCATTGCCGGCTGTTCTGGTGCCCCGATACACTCCAGGCGACCATCGGACGGGAGGGAATCCATGCGTCGCATCCTCTGGCTCGCACTGCTTGCGCCGATCGGCGCCGCAGCACAGACCACGCACACCTATTGCTACCAGTGGACCCCAAGAAGCATTCAGTGCAGCACTCAGGCGCCGGGCGGAAGAATCGATCCCAGCATTCCGTTGTCGGTGCGGCCGCCTGATGTGATCGACTCGTACCTGCGCATGCAGGAAAACCGGCGAGCCGATGAGATGCTGAGACTCGAAGAGGAACGTCTTGCTCTGCAGCAACGACTGCTTGAGCAGCACAACGCACTATTGGATGCACAGACCGACGTTTTGCTTCAGCAGCTGCAATCACAGCGCGCATCGACGCCTCCTTCCGAGGAGGTCGGCGCAGGAGAACGCGCCGATGAGCCATTGATCAGGTACCAGAAGTACCTTGAACAAATCGGCGCCTGCGTCAGGTTGCATCCTGAAAGCAAGGATGCCGATGCTTGCATTGATCGATTGATCCTCACTGATCCCGATTTCGCAAGAACGCGCGCGGAGAACGCGATGCAATCCATGCGCGATGCCGCTGAAGGCAAAGGCCCCTTTGGCCTTCCCCTCAAGCAGGTTCTTGATGTGCTCAAGTCTGCCCCACAGTCGCAGCAGTCTCAGCCCTAGAGCACGTCGGCGATTACACATACGCATCACCGCACCTCAATATGTTCAATCGGAGCGCGGCGGCGACTTACGTCACGGCCGCTCATGACGATGTGCTCGCCCGTGCTAAACTGCGGCAATCCGGGCTCTTGCCCGGTGGGGATGGCCCCGCCACCTAACTGGAGAGGTGACCGCGGACCGCCAGCTGCGGGGCCTTCTCCTGATTTCTCCCGCCGCACCTCGAAATGGTCGTAGTAGCGCCGCCCGTCGTCGTGTTCCCGCACGATTGAGCGAATTGTCACGGGCTGCCCGCCGATCACCATCGGCGTCTCGTAGTGATAGACCGCGCGGATTGCGCGCCGACCTAAGCGATCCGTCTGCACATCTACCGGGCGAGCGGCCTGCAGCACCTCATCGAGCCTTGTGATTGCGAGCATCGCGTTACGGCTCACATTGCCGGACAGCGCGTGCTTGATGGCGGTCCATGGAATGCGGATCTGTGAACCATCGAATGCGTTGGTCACGGTCCTGCCGGCAAACTTCATCCGCGCGATTGCCGCGGCGTTGCGCCGTAGCTTTTCGATGGGCTGCCGCGCGCTCCCGATTTCATCGCCGCGCAGTTCGATGGGCCTGAGCATTGCTGCCATCGACTCGCGCTCGGGCGCATCGCGCATCTGCGGCTGCCGCACGTTTCGCAGTCCTTCGATCCCGAAGTCTTGCCTGTACGCTTGCAGCTCTTGCGGGCTCGTAGCGACGCGCCCTGCGGAATCGACGATCATCGGATCGGGCGCGCGAGGCTGAATTGCAGATGGCGGCGGAAGTGCCGGCTGCGGCGGAGGCACAGCCGGACGTGGCGCGCCCGGATGCGCGGCCGAAGCGCGCATGATGTCCGGTGTGAGACCGATCTCCGCTGCGCGCCGAGCGGCTTCGATCTCGGCATTCGTCATCGGGATCGCTACCTGCCCAGGTGCCGGCAAACCAATCGGCGGCGGTGGCGGCGGCACGTCGACGAGACGTTCTGCGCCGGGGTGCAACGCACCTGCACGCATCACGTCTGGCGTAAGACCGAGATCGCGCAGCGTCGCTTCGGTCGCTACTGCGCCGCCCGGCGTAGCGATCATCTCAGGCGCAGGCAGTGCCGCCACAGGCCCGCGAGGCGCGGCCGGTGCCGTCTGAGGCTGTGCGCGGGCGGCGGCCATGACCTCCGCGGGATCGACCGAGCCCTCGGGGCCGCGGCGCATGAGTTCCTGCAGGCGATTGACCTTCCGGCTCGTCAGCGCGGTGGCGGCGCGTTTGGCAACGATTCCGATTGCGGGCACGGCGACACCGCCGGCGCCGGCAACGGCAAGGCCGCCGCCGGCGGCAACGGCAAGGCCGCCAAGGCCGCCACCGAGCGCCGCGGAGATGAAGGCCGCCATGCCGCCTGACGTCGGGTCGAACTTGCCGAGGTTGCGCAGCGTGTTCTCGATGCGCGAGCCACGTGCGATTGACTTGATCGCGGCCTGCTCCATTGGCGTGAACATCCGCAGGCGTCGCTTATTGAGCGCCAGCGTCTTGAACTCCTGCCGCAACGCATGCTCCATGCCCGCCTGCGTGTAGTGCGCGCCCGCTCGCGTCTGCGCGCGGTCGATCAATTCATCGATGAATTCCGCCTTGCGCGCTCGAGACCAGAGATTGCGAGCGTCGCGCAGTGCTTGCGACGCTGCCTGTGCATCGCCTGCGATGATGTCCTTCGGGCCGAGCCGATCGATGAAGTCGTCGAGCTCGTCCACCAGCATCGCCGCGAGCCGCTGATCAGCGGGCTGCATAGCGGCCTTCTGCGCCTCATTGGCCACGCGCCGCATCGTCTCGACGCGCTCGAGCGTCAGCGGGCCTTCGCGCTCGCTGAGACGACGCACGGCCGCCGTCGTCGCAGGGTGCAAGGCCGGGTCGATGCCTTCGCGCGTCAGTTGCTGCACGATGCGCGTCTGCAGTCCCTCGATGCTCTCCGGCTTCACGACAACGCCGGCTTGCTCGGCGCGTTGATACGCCATCTGAGCCGCTTTCTTGAGCTGCTCCGTTGTCGGAGCCGGCGGCTTTGCTTGCGCTGCCGCGCGCGCGGCAGCGCCGGGCACGCGGGCCAGCGGTGCCACGGTGGCGAGGGCCTCAATGCCCGCCGGAACCACAGTGCGCACGACGTTCTCCGCGGTCGGGCTGACCTTTCCGATGCCCGCCATCACAGGACGTGATGCCTGCTCGATTGCTTCGACACCGCGCCCGATCAGTCCGGCAATCTCTTGTCCCGATGCGGTGCGAGGCTGATACGAGAAACGCTCCTCCACACTGCGCACGACGTCTGCGGGATCTGCATTGGTGAGCCCGAGCTTGCGTCCTGCTGCAGTCGCAAGACCTGCCCATCCTGCGGGGATCTGCGCAATCGTTCCTGTGATTCCTGACAGCGCAACCTCACCCACACCTAGCGGCGATTCGGCGATGCTGCGCAGCGTGCTCCGCTGCGGTTGCGCAGGCTGCGCAGCCTCGACGACGGGCGCCTCGTCTGCTGCCGCTGCGGCATACTTTTCCCACGGCCCAGCCGTCGGGGCGGTCTGCTGTTGATACTTTTCCCAAGGCGCGGCCACTACAGCTTCTCCCAGTTAGCCGGATTGGCTGGATCACCGCCCTTGAAGCGATAGCCATCCTCGATGGTGCCGACGGCAGGCGCCGGCGGTTGCGAGCCGGCCTTCGGGATGCCGAGTTTGTCGGCGACGATCTGATTGATTATTGCGATCTTCGCCCGGCGCGCCTCCGGGTGATCGGTGCGCTTGGGCACCATATCGAGCAGCAGATCCTGATCGCGATCGGTGAACGTACCCTCACCGGCCGATCGGAACAACTGCTTCAAAATCGGCGCCATCGCGGCGACCGCGCCTTCTGCCGTCTGCTGCGCGGCCGTGAAAGCCGGCAGGAGGCCTGCGATCGGCCCTGTCTCCGTCTCTTCCATCGCCTGCTCGAGCGACAGCATCGCGCTCCGATAGGCGTTATATGCCTGCTCGTTCTGCCGCTGGATTTTCTCTTGCTCGACATCGGCGGTCGCCTGCGCCTGCGCGCGGCGTATCTGCCCTGCGGCCGTCGCCTCACGCTCAATCGTCGACAGCGGCTGCATAGTCGGCTGAACGCCCATCTGCACGACAGTCGGCACGCCACCGATGTTAACGACGCGATCAGTGTCGCGTTTCATCTGCAGGTAGCGCTGCTGCTGCTCCGGCGGGAGCGAACTGTAGTACTGCCATTCCTGCACAGCCGCAGGCAGATCGCTACGACTTGCCATGGGATCAATGCCAGCGAGCGGGCCGTAGTGCGCGCGCGCCTGGTGAGCGAGACGGATGACCTCTTGCGGTGTCGGCTCTCGGCCGAGTTGCTGCGCGAACGCCGAATACTCGTCCGGCGCGGCACGCCGCCAGATGTCGACGGCGTACTCGGGGTTGCGCAGGACGTATTCGGCCTCAAGGTAATGACGACGTGCCTCGTCGAGCTCGCGTTGCCGCTGCAGTTGTTCCGATTGCACTAACTGCTGCTGTACGCCCTGCGCCACGCGAGGATCGTCGCCGTAGAGCCGCACGACGTTGGCCTGTCGCTGTTGCGATGGGAGATCCGGCGATGCGAGCTGATCGAGCGCATTGCGTACGCGCTCCTGGCGCGCACGCTCTTGCTCGAGCTCCGATTGCGCCATCTGCATCTGCTGCTCTTGCAGCGACGCAAGGCGATTCGCGCGACGATTGTCCTGCAGCGCGAGGTACGGCTTCATGAAGTCCGGCGCCTGGCCGGACAGCGCGATCAGCGGATTCGTGCGAGCCATAGCGAGCCTACTGCTGCTGCATGCCGCTCGTGCGCTGATTGCGCCGGTCGAAGTAGTCCATCGCGAGCCCGCCTATCCGCCCGAGCGCATTCATCCAGGCGTTGTTTGCGCCGATGATGCCGCTTGAGCGCGCATCGCCAATTCCGGCGAGACTGTCCGCGATGCCCTGTGCCGTTTGCTGACCTGCTGCAGCCGTGCCGGCGGCCGAGCTCTGCCCAATTCCCATGAGCTGTGTGAGCCGGTTCATGTAATTGCCGAGCTGCTGACTCGCGAGACCCTGCCCGAACTCGGTGAGCGCGACGCCGGTGTTTCCGCTGAACAGGCCTCCGCGCGCGGCGGCGCTGCGCTCGAGCGCCTGCTGCCCCTGCTGTAGGGCCCACAGATAATCGGGCGAGGCGAAGAACGTCGAGTAGTCCGGAGCTTCGCCTCCAAGTCCCATCAGGCGGTTGTACTGCGCGATCGCCTGCTCGCCGACGCCACGGTACGGCGCAAGCAAGCGCTGCGTCTCGTCGAATTGGCGCCGCTGTTCGGCAATCGCTGCGCGCTGAGCTTCAGCTTGCGCGCGCGCCGCCTTCTTTGCGGAGCTGCTGCCGAAGATGCCACCGAGTACCGAGGTGACACCGCCGACCATAAGAGCCGGGTCGATCATCGATCTATCCTCACCCTCATGCCGTGCCGCCTTCTGCCTCGATCAGCGCATCGACGACGAATGCCGGCACGGGATCTGTGATCTGCACGCGCGGCACGAACGCGCGATGCGCGCCGAGGCAATGCCAGCGCACGCGCTTCTTGTACTGGCCGATCTTGCCGATCGAGCGCACGTTCTTTGCGCGCCACGTCTGTCCGTCATCGCTCGAGATGAACAGCGTCGCGAGCGGATCGGCGCCTTGTCCGGTGATGGCGCCCACCCCGGCGCCGACGTGCAGCTCGAACGTGAATACGAACAGGCGTTGACGATTCGCGTAGACAGGTTGGAACGTGAAATCGACGCGCTGCGGCTCGCCCCATTCCTCATGTGTGTTCGGATCGAGGATGCCGAGCTTGCCGCTCTGGCTGTCGCCGACGATCTGCTTGCCGTAGGCCTGCAGGATGCA
>Ga0207864_1002659_pt1 | contig 16344 bp, 13 predicted proteins | sample HigsolmetaAR202D_FD_184834 | JGI IMG/M metagenome (GOLD analysis project Ga0207864, IMG submission 184834) | Ionic liquid and high solid enriched microbial communities from the Joint BioEnergy Institute, USA - AR20-2-D (SPAdes) (version 2) ... | reverse complement strand
TCGTGCGGTTGCCGATTGACGATGCCTTAATGGCCAGGGATACGACATGTGTCAACGCGGTTGACAAAGACGGCATTCTCTTTTCCGCAACGCCTTCCGGCGCGTGGCTGCCTTCGGTCATTGCCGGCGACACAGGGATTCCGCTCACCCAGCGCGCTCAGAGCTTCCTGCTCATTGAAGGACATCCCAATGAGCTGGCCGGGGGAAAGCGCCCTCGCGTCACTTTGAGTCCGACGCTGGTTGTGAAGGACGGCCAGCCCTATCTTGCGCTGTCGACGCCGGGGGGCGATAACCAGGATCAGGCGCTGCTGCAGCTCCTGCTGAATGTCGTTGAATTTGGGATGAATGCCCAGGAGGCTGTGGAGGCGCCCCGGTTCCAGACACGGCATCTCGTGTCGAGCTTCGACAACCATGCGATGAATCCGGGAGATCTCATCCTCGATGAACGCGTCGCACCGGAAGTAATGCGGGAACTCAGCGAGAGAGGGCATCGCGTGAGCAAGCGGTCCCGGTGGGCGAGCGGCAGCGCTCCTGTCATGATCCGGGTCACGCCGAACGGCGTAATCGAGGCGGGCGCCGACCCCTACGGCTATCGCGTCGCTCGCGCCTGGTAGTACTTTCAAGCCTCCGGAGGTTGTTATGCCGGACGACAGAATCACGCGCCGTCAGGTGCTTCTTTCGGGCGTCGGCTTGGCGCTTTGGCAAAGCACGGAGTGCCACGGCGCCACATCCCTTCCACGGGGAGTCATCTACTACGGGCGCGATGAGTCCGAGCCTGCCAGCGTTGCGCTCGAAGCTGGCCCGGTCTCTCTCGTATTTGAACCCGAACTCGCATTCGTCCGCTACGTGCGCCTGGGAGATCGCGAAATTCTTCGAGGTATTTATGCCGCTGTCCGGGATGACTCCTGGCTCACCGTCACGCCTCGTGTCTCCAATGTCGTTACAAAGAAGGATGCCGGCCGTTTTCACGTTACCTTCGATGTAGTCTGCAAGGAGGGCCCGATTGATTTCTCCTGGAAAGGCTCCATCTCGGGTGACCCCGACGGTACTATGCGATTCCGGATGGATGGAGTCGCGAATTCCACCTTCCTCCGCAACCGCATCGGCATTTGCGTTTTGCATCCCCTCACTGAATGCGCCGGCCAGCCGGTTCGTATTGAGAAAACGGACGGCAGCTTTGAGGATGGCCGGTTTCCCGATCTGATCTCTCCCCACCAGCCGTTCACTGACATTCGGGCAATGACTTACCGGGTGTCGGATGGTGTCGAGGCGGAGATCCGGTTTGACGGCGATGTCTTCGAAATGGAGGATCACCGGAACTGGACGGATGCAAACTTCAAGACGTACTGCACCCCGCTGAGACTGCCCTTTCCGGTTAAGGTCCAGGCAGGCTCGAAGATAAGCCAGTCTGTCGAGCTCCGGCTGAAGGGCAAGCCCAGCCGGGTCTCCACTAGCGTCCAGCAAGGCCCGATCCGCATTGAAGCGGCAGGGGAGGGAAGACGTCTGCCTGCGATCGGTTTGGGCTGGTCGAGAACGAGCGTCGAAGAGCTGGAGCGCCTGAAGCTCTTACAGCCTGCGCACTTGCGGATCGATCTGCCGCTGCAGAACCGGAGCTTCGTGGACACGCTGCGGCGGGCGAGCATCGATGCACGGGCCATCGAAAGCAGCCTGGAGATTGCAATCTTCCTTTCAGCCAGCCGCAAGCGGGAGCTCGAGGATCTTGCGATGGCCGCCAAGAGTCTCCGGCCCAAGGTTGCCCGATGGCTCGTATTCCGAACCGACGGCTCCTCCGAGGAAGACCTGTGGATTGAGCGGGCGCGCGAGCAGCTGTCTGTGATTGATCTTGGAGCCAGGTTTGGGGCAGGTACGAACCTGTATTTTGCCGAGTTGAACCGGCAGCGACCTCAGGGCGATCTGCTCGACGCCGTCTGCTACTCCATCAATCCCCAGGTGCACGCCTTCGACAACACGACCCTGGTGGAGAATCTCGTCGCACAGGCCTCTACCGTACAATCCGCCCGCGCCTTCACAGGGAAAAAATGGCTGGCGGTAACGCCAGTCACTCTCCGCCCGCGGTTCAATCCCAACGATCGGGGGGCGCGAATTGAGCCTCGAGGAACTTTGCCGTTTCGCGTCGATCCGCGGCAGATGTCTCTGTTCGGGGCTGCCTGGACGCTAGGGAGCCTGAAGTATCTCTCGGAAGCCGGCGCCGACAGCGTCACCTATTACGAGTCCGTGGGCTGGTGCGGCGTCATGGAGCGACGGCAGGGTTCACCGCTGCCATCTCTCTTCCGCTCTATACCGAACAGCGTCTTCCCGCTGTATCACGTACTGGCCGATGCGGCTGACTTCCGGGGAGGCCGCATCGTTCCCATCCGGTCGAGCCATCCGCTGCGCGTCGACGCAGCGTTGCTTCGGAGGGACGACCGGATCGCCTTGCTGCTGGCCAATTTCACCGGCCGGGAGCAACAGGTCACGCTCGCAGAGGCATTGATTGGCGCCAAGCCGTCGATGCGCATCTTGGACGAATCCAGCTTCGAGGAAGCCTGCACTGATCCCATCAAGTTTCGAAAGGCAAAGCGCACTGCGCTTGGTAATTCGCTGACCCTCGCCCCGTATTCTGTGGTGAGAATCGACAGCGAGGCTGCCTGAGAGCCAATATTTCGCAAATGGGGCGCGCCGAAGCCCCCGCTTTTGATAATCTGGCAGCTTTGAATCCACATTTGGGGTGAGGTGACTAGTGCTGGGACGTCTCAGGAACACCCGTAAGACCGCGCTTGTCGCGGCTTTTGCCGCAGGTGCCGTGTTGGTTACCGGAGTGGTGGTGGCGCAACAGAAGAAGAACCGGACCGCGCCGCTCGGATATAGCGATACGCCGGTTCTGCCCGGGCAGAAATGGAAAGTGCATGACATCGATCGCCCGCGTCCCCGGATCGTAACTCCGGGTGCGAAGCCTGGGGACCCGCCGTCGGATGCGATCGTACTGTTCGATGGGAAAGACCTTTCGAAGTGGCGTACGAGAGGCAGGGACGGGAAGGAGCAGCCAGCGCGCTGGAAGGTGGAGAACGGCTATATGGAAGTCTCTGGAGGCACCATCTACACCACCGAGAAGTTCGGCGATTGCCAGCTTCACGTAGAGTGGGCGGCTCCGGCGGAGATTGACGGCACCAGCCAGTGGCGCGGCAATAGCGGCGTGATCCTGATGAGCAACTACGAAATCCAGGTTCTCGATTCCTATGACAACCCGACCTACGCAGACGGTCAGGCGGGCGCAATCTACGGGCAGTGGCCGCCATTGGTGAACGCTTCACGCAAGCCCGGTGAGTGGCAGTCCTTCGACATCGTCTTTGAGGCGCCCAAATTCGACGGAGAGAAGCTCGTCAAGCCCGCGTATGTAACCGTATTCCACAACGGAGTCCTCGTTCATCACCGCCAGGAGATCATTGGCCGCATGGCGCACCGGATTATCAGTCCGTATAAGGCGCATGGGCCTGAAGAGCCGCTTGCCTTGCAGGACCACGATACGAAGGTGCGGTACCGGAACATCTGGATTCGCAGGCTCACCGGCTACGACCAGCAGTAGCATCGGAGGCTCCCTGGGCTGCCGCCGGCTCACTCCGTCGATCACCGCTGGCGCAACGTTATGAACCTACGCTTCGGACTCCTCCTTCTTGTTCTCTCCGCGCCGCTTGCCGGCGGGGCTGAATCGGGGCCCGTGGAGCACAACCGCCTCACCCCGGAGGAAGCAGCCGCCGGATGGCGGTTGCTGTTCGACGGGCACGACACAAGCCATTGGCGCGCCGGCGTCGGCGAACCTTTCCCCGAGGACCGGTGGATGGTCGAGGACGGGTGCCTGCGGCCCAGGCAGGAGGGACGAGGGGGATCGCTCTATTCAGCCGAAACCTACAATAATTTCGAGTTTGCCTTCGACTGGAAGATCCCGAAGGGCGGTAATACTGGCGTCAAGTATTTTTGCGTGCCCGGAAGACTGGATCCGGACTTCGCTGCCAGTTTTCAAAAGCGTCTGCGGCTGACGGTGGCAGGTCTGGCAGCCGCGGCCATCGCATTCGCGATGATTGTTCTGCGAAGGGGAATCTTCCGAAGGAGGTGGCCGTTTGCCGCCGGTCTCGGCATATTCGGTGCCTGCTTCATCCTGCTCGGGGCCGAGATGCGGCAGCTCCACCGACAATACCAGCGTGCACTGCGGCGTCCGCCGGGACACGAATACCAGATCATCGACGAGAAGCTGGCGAAGGGCGTCAACGGCGACCCCAGGCGTTTCACTGCTGCGCTTTACGATCTGATTCCGGCTCCGGACGCCGTGCCGAATTCTCCCGGCGAGTGGAATCACGGTCTGATCCGCGTGCAGGGGCGGCATGTCGAGCACTGGCTCAATGGCCGTAAGGTGCTTGAGTACGAGGCTGGCTCGGAAGCGGTGCTCAATGCCGTTGCCAACAGCAAGTTTCGGAGCGTAGGCGGCTTTGGCGAGAAGGCAAGCGGCCTTCTGATGCTGCAGAATCACGGTTCGCTCGCTTGGTTTCGGAATCTCAAAGTGCGCACACTGGGTGAGTGAACCTGCGCGGAAAATCAGGCGCACGAATTTTGGAGAGCCAACGGAGAGTACGTAACCGATGAAGACGAGAATTGTGTTCCTAATCGCAATCAGCCTGGTGCTGGTCGTCGGGTTTCAGGCGGCGTCTCAGAAGCAGACCAGCCAGGATCCGCTTATCGCCGGCTTCGAGAAGACGACCGTCGCATCTGTGGCTGACGCCGTCGATCAGGTGGTGGGACGCCGCGGTTTCCTATCTCACGAGATGCGCCCTCGGGTCGAAGGAAAGATTGTCGGGCGGGCTGTGACTGCTTTAGTAAGGCCCGCGCCGCCGGATAAGGCGACGCCTGCTTTGGCGGTGAAGCACTCTGTGGAGATGATCGACAACGCCAAGCCTGGCGAGGTCGGCGTGATCGTTATGGAGGACGGGTTGGATGTGGCCGCAATCGGAGGCTTGATGGGTACGGCGGCCAAGGCGCGCGGAATGGCGGGTCTGATCCTGGACGGCGGCGTTCGCGACCTCGCCGAGCTGCGGGAGCTGAAGCTTCCGGTGTACTCGCGCAGCGTCTCGCCTGCGACGGCGGTCGGCCGGTTTGCAACTGTCTCGAAGAATGAGCCAGTGAAGTGTGCTGGGGTCGTGATCCACCCGGGCGATATCATTGTCGCCGGCGAAGACGGTGTCGTTGCCGTACCCAAGGATAAGGCGGAAGCCGTCCTGAAGCGCGCGCAGGAGATTGACGCGCGGGAGACAAAGATGGTGCCCCTGATCAAGCAGTACAAGTCACTCCAAAAAGTGGTTGAGATGTTCAACCGTATTTGACCTTTGCCGGACACGTTCAGGCGCCGCTGAAGGCGTGCGGCGCCTTCCCTTCCCTTGTTGACTTGCGGCGATGCCGCCGCTCTGTAAGCTAGGAGATGGGTGCAGCGGGATGAGAATCGGCGTCATTTCAGATACACACGGTTTGCTTCGACCTGAAGCCGTGGCGGCGCTCGCCGGTTCTGACATGATCCTGCACGCGGGCGACGTAGGTGATCCAGCCGTGCTCGAAGGCCTTCGAGCTATCGCCCCTGTAAAAGCGGTCCGTGGCAACGTGGATACGGAGGCTTGGGCATTGTCCTTGCCCCTAACCGAGCGGGTCCAGGTGGAAGGAAAAGTTCTCTATCTTTTACACAACGCCCATCACCTCAGAGTGGATCCTGCTGCCGCCGGCCTTCACATGGTGATCTGCGGCCATACGCACCGGCCGATGATTCGGGAAGAGAACGGGGTCGTGCTGTTGAATCCCGGCAGCGCAGGCCCGCGACGTTTCCGGCTCCCGGTTTCGGTCGCCCGCATCCACGCTACGGCTGATGCCTTACGGGCAGAACTTATTTCTTTGAACTTCTAAGGCGTCCTCCGCAAAAGTTCTCGTTTTTTAGCTTTCCACTGCCGGTCAGCGCGACTAACCGCCAAATACCTGCCGATCCAATCCCAGCGATACCCGCCGCTGAATCGGCTCGTAAGTAGCATACAGCAAACGGTGAATATGCATACGATAATCCTGGCTGGCAGGATAAGGAATCATTGCAGTCTTATGTGGGGCAAGAGAGCCGAACTTTATTTGTATGCGATGCAACAGTTACTTGCTGGCGGTGTCGGCCGGCCTCTTGATCAGCGTTTCAGCCTTTTCTCAGACTCCTCCTCCTCAACCTGCGAATGGTCCCGGCGGAGCGGACTATCCACACGCGCGCGTGGAGCAGTTGGGGCCTTATTATCCTTCTGGTTTGAGCGGAGATGACAAATATCGGTATCTTGTCTACCAGCCCGCGGAGCCCCGACCCAAAGAGGCTCCGGTCGTCCTCCTGCTGCATGGCCGGTCCGCAGTCAGTCCCGACTACTACCTGTTTTGGATACGCCATCTTGTCAGGAAGGGGTACCTTGTCATCTGGACGCAGTTCGAATATTTCATGGCTCCGTCCGGTGACCTTGTAAGCAACGCGCTGGTCAGTTACTCGGACGCTCTCAATCGGATTCAAAACGATACAACGGGAGCTTATGTTCAGCCGCTGCGGGACCAGAACGGATATTTACAAACGGCTATCCTCGGGCATTCCTTTGGCGGATATCTGGCTGTTGTCATGGCTGCTCGTTCCACCGAATCCGGAAGCAGCGTGCCAGTTCCGAAGCTGCTGTTCGGAGTCAACACTGGCAACCTGACGCTGCAGGGCTCCGCTAATTTCTCGCGCATTCCGCCGAGCACCAATCTGGTGTTTATGGTCGCCAATGACGATAGCGCAGCCTGTAAGGCCAGCACTCAGGCATTATGGGCTCTGACTCCCCAGATCCAAAACAGGACATTCCTGGTTGTGAACAGCGACTCAAGCCCTGAGGCGGCCGTGATCGCCCACCACTACTATCCGACCATCGCCGAGCCCCCCGATACGCTCGACTACAACGGTCTGTGGAAGATCAGCGTCGCAGCTCTGAACTGCACATTCTACGGTCAGGATTGCGAGTATGCCTTTGGAAAGGGCGGTAGGGAGCAGGTGAGCATGGGCGAGTGGAGCGACGGGCGGCCGTTCACTCCGCTGACCTGGGCTCCGTCGCCCGCTGCCGTTTCGATGGCGTGTGAGCGGGATCGCAGGCGCTAGGAGACCGACGGAGCCCGTGTCAGGGCAGGCTCTGTCTGAACCAAACTTAATTAAGAATCTGTCTACCAAATGGAATACATAAGTATGTGCTTGTTAAATTGCGCTGTAACGTCTGTTACTGTTTGTATGTTTCATAGCAGTAACGTTACTTTCCCATATCCAATCCGGGTATAAGTGTTGGGTATGTGTTCTAGACAACTGTTACCTTTGTTTGTGATGTCGGTTGTAGCAGTGTCGGCGTTCGCGCAGACGCCGCCTGGGCAACCTACATCAGGACCTGGAGGTTCCGACTATCCGCATAAAAGCGTCACGGCTCTTGGCCCGTATTACCCGGCAGGCAGGACAGGCGACAACAACTTCCGCTACTTCATCTACCAGCCCTCATCTCCGAAGCCCCAGTCCGCGCCGGTCATTCTGTTCCTGCACGGTTACGGAGCCAACTACCCGGAAATTTACCGGCCATGGATGACGCATATCGCAAAGAAGGGATTTACGGTGGTATGGGTGCAGTACGACCGTGGTTTCTCTTCGGGCCGCAACTTCGGCACGAACGCAGCGGAGAGCTATCGGGACGCCCTCGAGAAGATGGAGAACGACACGAGTGGAACGTTTGTCCGGCCGGCGCGAAATGCGTCGAATGAGATCCTTACAGGGATTACGGGCCACTCCAACGGCGGCTACCTTTCTCTCGTGTTAGCTGCAATGGCGACGCAGAGCGGCAGCCGGATTCCGGTTCCGAAGGTGTTGGTGCCGGTGATGGCTGGTCAGGCATCAAGCGCTACTGGTCCATTTCAGAACATTCCGCCGGAAACGAAAGTTGTTTTCCTCGTAGGGGAGCAGGACAGTCTTGCCTGCAAGGGGACGACGTCCGCGCTGTGGCGAGCGATTCCGCAGGTGCCGGATTCAAATAAGGAATTCCTGGTGCTTCGCAGCGACACGTACGGCAATCCAGACCTCGTCGCCGACCACTTCGTGCCGGTTTCCCGGGCGGACACCCTTGATTACTACGGTGTCTGGAAGCTTTCGGTGGCCGCGTTCCAGTGTGCGTTCTACGGGAAGGAGTGCACAACGGCTCTGGGGAACGGCGCCGATCAGCAGGTGGACATGGGGCGGTGGAGCGACGGTACGCCGGTGAAGCCCATGCAGTGGGCAGCTTCGCCGTCGGACGTCCAACTACCCTGCGAGATAAGGTCGAGGTAATTGTTCTATCCCCTTATCCCTCCGATTGCAGTAGCCGAACAGGGCGGGATCGAAAGGCAAAACCTTTCAGCCGCCCTGCGGCCAAACTCAGCGGTCCCGTCTTCGGTCCCCCCTTTTGCCAAATCCTTCTTTCCTTCACCGGACCTTCACAGGACAACCGCTGGCGGCATCATTGGCCGAGCAAAGGCGGAACGATTCGAAGCGCTGCTAAACTATTGACCAATGGACTACGATCTGATTGTTGTTGGTAGCGGCCCGGGCGGCTACTCCGCGGCGGTGCGAGCCGGGCAGTATGGATTGAAGACCGCAATCATCGAAAAGGACGCGAAGCTCGGCGGAACATGCCTGCACGTCGGCTGCATTCCGACAAAGGCCCTCCTGCATACGGCTGAAATCTGGGACTCCGTGCAGCATGCAGCCGAAGAGGGTATCTCCTGCTCGAACCCGCAGTTGAATCTTGCGAAGGCAAACGACAGGAAGAACAAGATTGTGGCCAAGCACGCCAAGGGCGTAGAAGGCCTCATGAAGAAGAATAAGGTCGAGTGGATCAAGGGCTACGGCCGTCTGCTTGGCAAGGGAAAGGTGGAGGTCACGGCCCCGGACGGCGGCAAGAGGACGGTCACGGCGAAGAACATCATCATCGCCACTGGGTCCGAGGCCCGCATGCTGCCTGGACTTCAGCCGGATCCTCAGCGGATCGTTACGAACATCGAGATCCTGAACCTGACATCTGTGCCCAAAAGGCTGGCTGTGATCGGCGCGGGCGCCGTGGGAGTCGAGTTCGCTTCCATGTATGCCCGGTTTGGTTCGAAGGTGACGATCTTCGAAATGCTGCCGCGTCTGGTTCCGGTCGAGGATGAGGAAATTTCGAAGGAACTGGAGCGGGCATTCAGGAAACAGGGCATTCGGTGCGAGACGGGCGCGAAGGTCGAAAACATCAAGAAGCTCAACGGCAGTGTGAAGTTCACCGCCACGCTTTCGAACGGCGCAAAAGAGGAGATGGAGGTCGAGACGCTGCTGGTGGCGGTGGGCCGCAAGCCCAACACGGAAAACATTGGCCTTGAGAATACGTCGATTCGGACCGACCGCGGCTTCATTCCGGTGGATCAGTACCAGCGAACGTCAGAGCCCGGGGTTTACGCGATCGGCGACGTTGTTGCGGGGACGCCGCAATTGGCGCACGTTGCGACAGCCGAGGGAATGGTGGCCGTCGGTCATATTGCCGGCAAGCCTGTGACTCCGATTCGGCGCAACCGGATTCCTGGCGCGACCTACACGGAGCCGGGCATCGGCAGCGTCGGCCTGACCGAGGCACAGGCCCGGGAGAAGGGCTATAAGGTAAAGGTCGGCAAATTCCCCTTCCTGGCGAACAGCAAGGCGAGCATCGTGGGTCATCACGACGGCTTCGTAAAGATCGTCGCCGACGAGACCTACGGAGAAATTTTGGGCGTGCATATCATTGGCCATCAGGCCTACGAGCTGATTGCCGAGGCCGTCGCCGCGATGGAAGCCGAAGCCACGGTAGAAACGCTGATGTCCACGATCCACGCGCATCCGACGCTCTACGAGGCTGTTGGCGAAGCCTTCAACGCCGTCTACGGGCTGGCTATCAACTTCTAGGACTTTATGACGATTTGTGAGGTTCGAAACCTCGGACGGATCGGTTACGGGGAGGCCTATCAGCTTCAGCGGGAGCTCGTGGAGCAGCGGAAGCGGGGTCTGATTCCGCACCAGTTGCTGATCGTCGAGCACCCGCACGTGCTAACCCTCGGCCGGAACGGCCGGATGGAGAACCTCCTGGTCAGCCGGGACTATCTGAAGCAGCGCGGCGTCGAGTTCCATGAGACGGACCGTGGGGGCGACATTACCTACCACGGTCCGGGCCAGATTGTCGGTTATCCGATTTTCGATCTGCGAGAATGGAAGCGCGACGTTGTGGCATATGTGCGCGGTCTCGAGCAGGTGCTGATTCAGGCGCTTGCAGAGTTCGGGATCGAATCGGGGCGGATCGCTGGCGCTACCGGAGTATGGGTGGAGGACCGCAAGATCGCGGCCATCGGGGTCCATATCAGCCGCTGGGTCACCTCCCACGGGTTTGCGCTCAATGTTACGACGGACCTGAGTTTCTTTCGATTGATCGTCCCCTGCGGACTGACTAAGCCAGTGACATCGATGGCGGCCGAAGGGGTAAACGCGGACCGGGAGGGCGTGGTTGCTGCCATTACTCGACAGTTCGCGAACGTATTTGAAGTCGAGATGACGCAAGCTGAGTTGACAACGGAGAAGGCGCAATGACCGATGTTGTGATGCCCCAAATGGGCGAGAGTATTGTCGAAGGGACTTTGACACGCTGGCTTAAGAAGCCGGGCGAGCGAGTCGAGCGCGATGAACCGCTCTTTGAGATTTCGACGGATAAGGTGGACACGGAAATCCCCTCGCCGGCCGCCGGCATTTTGAAGGAGGTTCTGGTTCAGGAGGGAGCGACGGTGGCTGTCAACACCGTCGTGGGCAAGATCGATGAGGATGGCGGAGGGGCTGTTGAGGCTCCGCCGGCTGCGGCAGCGCCGGGTCCGCAGGTGGTTGAGCCCGTGCTCACACCGGCGAAGGAGGCTCCGGCAACGGTAAAGCCGGACGTTGAGGAGATGGCCGCTCCCGCGCCCTCGGTGGCGGAGCCGGAAGAGATGGGGCCGCCGCTATCGCCGCTCGTACGGCGCATGGTGCGAGAGCACAATCTGGACGTCAGGCAGATTAAAGGAACCGGCTTAGGCGGACGGATTACCAAGCAGGACGTTGAGAATTATCTGGCTGCAAGGCAAGCAGCGCCTGCCGCAGCCCCGGCTGCGCCCGCTCCTCCCGCACCCGCTCCCACGATGCCTGTACCTCCTCCTGTCGAAGCACCTGCGCCCGTACCCCGAGCAGAGGCGGCCAAGACCAGGGTCGAGCCGATGAGCAACATGCGCCAGAAGATTGCCGAGCACATGGTAATCAGCAAGCGCACTTCGCCGCACGTAACCACCGTTCACCGGGTCGACATGACGAAGATCGCCAAGATCCGTGCGCGGCTGAAGGCGGAGTTCCAGGCTCGTCACGGCTTCGGTCTTACCTACCTCCCCTTCGTTGTGCGTGCCGCCGCGGAAGCACTGCGAACCTTCCCGATCTTCAACGCGTCGATCGAGGGCACGAACATCCTCTATCACAACGAGATCAATATCGGCATCGCCGTCGCTTTGGAGAACGGCCTGATCGTCCCTGTGATCCGCAACGCGGACGAGAAGAACGTGGTCGGTCTGCAGCGTTCGATTGTGGATCTTGCCACGAGGGCACGGTCCCGGCAGCTGAAGCCGGACGAAGTGCAGGGCGGAACATTCTCCATCACGAACTTCGGCAGTTTCGGAAGTCTGTTCGCCACGCCGATCATTAATCAGCCGCAGGTGGCGATTCTTGGAGTGGGTGCAGTCGAGAAGGTTCCGGTGGTGGTGGACGACGCCATTGCCATTCGCAGCACCTGCTACCTCGCGCTTACGTTCGACCACAGGCTGATCGACGGAGCCCTGGCCGACCAGTTCTGCCAGAAGGTGAAGTCGGTACTCGAGAACTGGGCCGACGAGGTCCTTTAATCCGCAGATAGTTTGCAGACAAGGAGGGCCGTAACTGGCCCTCCTTCCGTCTATAGTAGGGAAGATGTCGACAGAGAAGCTCTTCCTGGAATATTCGACGCGGAAGCTCAGCCAGCTTGCGAACCGGATTCAGGAGTGCCTGCGCAGGCTGTCTGAGGAGCAAATCTGGGCACGTGGTTCGGAAGGCGAGAATGCCGTCGGCAATCTGGTCCTGCACCTGGCGGGAAATGTCCGGCAATGGATCGGAAGCGGCGTGGGGCGCCTGCCGGACGTACGGGATCGGGACGCGGAGTTCACTGCCAGAGGCCTGATCAGCCGCGAGGAATTATCGAACCGCCTCGACCAGACCGTCAAAGAGGCGAACAGCATCATCGAAGGACTTACCGCCAGCCGCCTTCAGGAACGTGTTACTATACAAAATTATGAAGTTTCCGTTCTGGAAGCGGTCTACCACGTAGTTGAACACTTCTCGCAGCACGCCGGGCAGATCATTTTCGCAACGAAGCTCATGACGAGGCAGGACCTCGGATTCTACGGGCACCTGTCAACCAAAGCTGGGCATCAGGAAACGGTTCCTTAGTCCAAGTAAGGGGTTTATATGAAACCACGAGTTGTGGCGGGTCTTCTGGCAGTGCTGGCGGCTACCAGCGTCTTCGCCCAGTATCCAGTCGTAGAGATTCCCTATGAAAAGTTCACCTTGCCTAACGGGCTGACGGTGCTCGTGCACGAAGACCGGAAGGCGCCGATCGTCGCGGTCAACATCTGGTACCACGTTGGCTCGAAGAACGAGCGTCCGGGCAAGACTGGCTTTGCGCACCTCTTCGAACACCTGATGTTCAACGGGAGCAAAAACTTCAACCAGGATTACTTCAAGGCTCTCGAGAAGATTGGAGCGACCGATCTCAACGGCACGACCAACGAAGACAGAACCAATTACTTCCAAAATGTTCCAACGCCCGCCCTCGACCTCGTGCTGTGGCTCGAAGCCGATCGGATGGGGAATCTTCTGCCGGCGGTTGATCAGGCGAAGCTCGATGAGCAGCGCGGGGTCGTCCAGAACGAGAAGCGGCAGTATGAGAACCAGCCGTATGCGATTGCCGAAGAGCTGACGGTGAGAGCGACCTACCCCGCCGGGCACCCCTACTCCTGGACAGTCATTGGGTCCATGGAAGACTTGAACGCGGCTGCCCTGACCGATGTTCAGGAGTGGTTCAAGCAATACTACGGACCGTCGAATGCCGTCCTTGTGCTTGCGGGCGACATTGACGTCAAGACGGCCAAAGAGAAGGTACAGAAGTATTTTGGCTGGATCCCGCCTGGTCCCCCTGTAGCCCGGCATAAGGCATGGGTTGCGAAGCGTACAGGTGTACAGCGGCAGATTGCGCAGGACCGGGTTCCGCAGGCTCAGATCCGCAAAGTTTGGAACATTCCTGAGTGGATGGCGGCGGACACGGATTACCTCGATCTGGTAAGCGATGTCCTGGGCCAGGGAAAGACGTCGCGGCTGTACAAGCGTCTGGTGTATGAGGACCAGATCGCGTCCCAAGTTTCCTGCTATATCGATCCGCGCGAGATTGGAGGCCAGTTCTACATCGTTGCGACGGCGCGCCCAGGAGAGAGCCTGGAGAAGGTCGAGAAGGCAATCGACGAGGAGCTGGCAAAGTTTCTGAAGGACGGGCCGACGCCCGAGGAACTCCAGCGCGTGAAAACGCAATACTTTGCCAACTTCGTTCGGGGAATTCAACGAATTGGCGGCTTCGGCGGCAAGTCCGACATTCTGGCAACGCACGAAGTCTACGGAGGCGATGCCGGGCTTTATAAGGTGAAGCTCCGCCGCAAGCAGGAGGCGACAGCGGAGGATTTAAGAGCGGCGGCTAACCGCTGGCTTTCCGATGGCGTGTATATTCTCGAGATCCACCCCTTCCAGGAGAGGAAGGCGATCAGCTCCGGAGGCGATCTTTCCAAACCGCCCGAGGTTGGAACGACGGCGGATCTGCGCATGCCCCAGATTCAACGCAAGACGCTGAGCAACGGCCTGAAAGTCGTTCTGGTGGAGCGGCATGAGACACCCATTGTAAACTTCCGGCTCATTGTGGATGCCGGATATGCGTCGGACCAGTTTGCGACGCCAGGCACGGCCAGGCTGGCGATGGACCTGCTCGATGAGGGGACAAAGCTGCGAAACTCGCTTGAGATTAGCGAGCAGCTGGCGCAACTGGGCGCGACGCTGACAAGCGGATCCAATCTCGATTCGTCGATCGTGTCTCTTTCAGCGTTAAAGCAGAACCTCGACAAGACGCTCGAGATTTACGCGGACGTGATCCTCAATCCGTCCTTCCCCGAGGCCGAGTTCCGGCGCTTGCAAAAGGAATTGCTGGCCGCGATCCAGCGAGAGAAGGCGCAACCGTTCCAAATGGCGCTTCGCGTGGTTCCCGGACTCATGTTCGGACGCGATCATGCCTACGGGAATGGCTTTTCCGGGTCTGGCACCGAGGAGTCGGTGTCCAAGCTGACAGTCGAGGGCATGCGGAAGTTCCATGCCACCTGGTTCAAACCGAACAATGCGACCTTGATCATCGGCGGCGACACTACGATGGCCGAGATTGTTCCGAAGCTGGAGAAGGTGTTCGGTTCCTGGAAGCCAGGCCAGACACCCAAGAAAAACATTGCCGCCGTCAGTCATAAATCAAAGCCGTCGGTATACCTCATTGACAAGCCCGGCGCCATTCAATCCGTCATCATCGCCGGACACGTCGCTCCGCCTAAGAGCAATCCGGACGAGATTACGATTGAGACCATGAACACGATCCTCGGTGGAGCCTTCGTGTCGAGAATGAACATGAACCTGCGCGAGGACAAGCACTGGTCCTACGGCGCCTTCTCGCAGTTCGTCCCCGCCGTTGGACAGCGGCCGTTTGTCGTCGTTGCTCCTGTTCAAACCGATAAGACGAAGGAGTCGATTAGTGAGATGCTGAAGGAGCTGAAGGGCATCACCGGCGAGAAGGCGGTAACGGAAGAGGAACTTGAAATGGCGCAGGGGAATCAGACGTTGAGCCTGCCGGGGTCGCAAGAGACGATCGATGCTCTTCTTGGGCACGTCACTGAGATCGTCCGGTTCGGGTTGCCGGATGACTACTTCCAGACTTATGCGCAGAAGGTGCGCAGCGTGAGCCGCGAGCAGGTGATGGCTGTGGCGGAAAAGGTCGTTCAGCCCGACAAGCTGATCTGGGTGGTCGTCGGCGACCGGAGCAAGATCGAGCAGGGACTTCGCGAGCTCGGCATCGGCGAAATCAGCGTGCTCGATGCCGATGGCAAGCCGGTGCAGTAACTGCCTTGTAAATCGTCTGCTTCAACGGAGAGGGGCGCGGATCGTCTAAAATACGGACAGCGCACATTGTCTGTGCGGGAGATGACGATGCGCCCCCTGCTCTGGACGCTGCTACTGATTTCGCCGCTGCTGTCACGGGCGGAAGACCCGACATTAACCGTGGTGCTTGACTTCGAGCACAAGCTGCCGGTTCCAGCGCTCCAGGAGATGCAGCGCGAACTGCAGGCGGTGATCAGTGAGTCCGGCACGCGCCTCAATTACCGGCTTCGAGACGAGGTCGGAGCTGAGTCCTTTGATGACGTTATCGTCATCAAGTTCAACGGGCAGTGCAAAGTGGACCACTTTCCGATTGTCTTTGACGAGAGAGGGCCGCTGGCATTTACCCACACAGTGAACGGCGAAGTACTTCCTTTCAGCACGGTTTATTGCGAGCGTGTGCGCAAGTCGGTCCGCTCCGCGATGTGGGGCGGTGAGTTCAAAGAGGCAGATGTTCTTCTGGGCCGCGCCCTTGGCAGGGTGGTCGCTCATGAGCTGTACCACATCCTCGGCAAGACGCACGGTCACGGCAAGGACGGCATTGGTCAGAAAAGCCTGTCTGGCCGTAAGCTGATTTCGGGAACGCTGCGGCTTGATCCTGCAGACCTTCAAAAGCTTCGCACCGAAGACTGATCGACAGGTCCCAGGCCGGATCCGGCAGGTATAGATATAATTTTTGATCCGTATAGAAACTTCTTTGAAACCCTGTAGCCGGGCGTACTTTACAGAACGCCTGTGCCTGAGTTAGGATTCTGTCACTGAGATTCACGGCTTCCAAGTCCGCCGACACCGAATCTCTCCAACGCAAAGACTTACCCGCCTAGTTGCGATCTACGCTCCGCCAGGTAGCAAGAAGCAAAGAGAGATCGCTGTTCTTTCCGGTTAGTTCATGGAAACTCTGCCGAGGAACGGTGTGCACAAAGGGGTCAAAGATGCGTCTTTTGCGGTTTATTTATCGGCTGGCAGCTGTGTGCCCGGCTGTT
>Ga0207864_1002655_pt1 | contig 16363 bp, 14 predicted proteins | sample HigsolmetaAR202D_FD_184834 | JGI IMG/M metagenome (GOLD analysis project Ga0207864, IMG submission 184834) | Ionic liquid and high solid enriched microbial communities from the Joint BioEnergy Institute, USA - AR20-2-D (SPAdes) (version 2) ... | reverse complement strand
GAACGCGGCTGCCACGCGGATCCAGCTCACCGACAGCGAGCTCGAGCGCATCGACCAGGTGCTCGCGCAGCACCCGGTCGCCGGCATGCGCTATCCGGAAGCCGGCATGGCGTTCGTCAATCGCTGAAGAAACGCGGACTGCTGCCTGATGGTGCAGAAAATCGCCCGCGCCATGCGCATGCACGGCGCTGGTGCGCGGCGATGCAGCGGGTGATCGCCGGGCACCACGGTCCACTTGGCAGTATTGCGGCGGTATGGCATATCAATGGCGTACCGATTCGTTCGCACCGCGAGCCGGTCCGCAGTATGCCGTCGTCAGTTGCCGCAACCTTCTCTCGCAGCGATTCGCTGATCGACCGCTTCGGCGACGAAACTGTAAAGGTCGTCTGCCGGGCGCTGGGTGCGGAGTGGGGCTCCTTCTATCGCATCGGCGCCGGTAATCGGCCTTTCGGGTTCCGTACACACGGTGTCCCGCGTGAGTTCGGGGATGCCTATGCCCGGCACGACATGCAGTATCTCGACCCGCTCCATCCGTTCAAACTGGTGCCGCGCAGACAGCGCTTTCTGACGATCGCCGATACGCGTGCGGAAAGCCCCGAGCGCCATCGCGCTTTTCTCTCGTTCCTGAACGCCTACGGTGCGCAGGATGCCGCGGAAATGATCTTCAGTTACAGGGGCAAGGCGGTCGCCGGTCTCAGTATCGCGTGGACGGACAGAAAGCCCGAACGCCGCTCGATCATCGAGCTGGGCTCCACGCTGCAGTCGTATGTCGAGTTCAACCTGAGCACGCTATGGCCCGAGCTCGGCACGCCGGACGCGGACCCCTCAGCTGCCGGTGATTGCGTGTTCACCGAGCGCGAGAAGGAAGTGATCGACGCGGTCTGTCGCGGGTTCACCAACGAGCAGATCGCTCGGCATCTGAGCATCAGCCTCGCCACGGTCAAGACGCACCTCATACACATATTCAGAAAGGCGGGAGTTGCAACGCGCGGCGAGCTCATCAGCCGCGTGCTCTCCCGCCAGACCGCCTGCGTGCACCCGCCGGCTCAACCGTCCGGTTGATATTCGGTCTCGCCGTCCGCGGCTTATAAAAACCCGGAGGGCACGGGCCGGCGCGACAGCGCGCGGCCGGAGCCCTTTCAAGGCCGGCAGGCTTGAAGGGGTGAACCTTGGCGAGAACCGTTTCGAAGAAGAACGCGCTGCTCGTCAGCGTGATCGTCGCAATGTCGAGCTCGGCAGGCGGGCAGGAGTCCGCGTCTGGCGCCCGCCCCGCCATTCTCGAAAGCGAGACGAGTGATGTGGCGACGCTGCCTCCCATGGGACCGCACCGCCTGTTGCTCGGAGGGGCCATGGGGCCGGGTATCCGCGTCATCAACGGCGACACGGCTCGGCTCGAGGGGCAGATCCAGGCCGCGCAGGGATCGAACTTCGTCATCGATCCCAACAATCGGTACATCTATGTGGCCGAAACGATGTGGACGCGGATCAACCGCGGCACGCGGCAGGACCTGCTTTCGGTGTACGACGATCAGCTCAGACTCGTCGCCGAGATTGAGCTTCCCGGCCGGCTCATCTCCGTTCCGAAGTCTCCGTCGCTTGAGATCTCCTCGGATGGGCGCCTGGCATACGTCTTCAACATGCAGCCCGCGGCGTCGGTCGCAGTGGTGGATCTCGTCGCACGCAAGACCTCGAACATCGTCGAGGTACCCGGCTGCGGCATGATCTACCCGTGGGGACCGGCCGGTTTCGCCTCCCTGTGCGCCGACGGTACGCTCGCCACCGTCTACCGGCAGAAGGGCCGGTTCGTCGTGCGGCACACGGCGCCCTTCTTCGATGCCGAGAACGATCCGATATTCGAGGAGAGCATCGTCGACCGACACACGGGCCGCGCGTTCTTCATCTCGTTCACCGGGCTCGTGTACCCGGCACAGCTCGGTGAGGAGCCGCGCATCGAAGAGCCGTGGTCGCTCCAGGAAGCCGCGGGCCTGCCGCGCGCATCCACCGAGCCCGAGCATCTCGCCTGGCGGCCGGGCGGCAGCCGCTTCGCCACCTATCACAAGGCGACCGGCCGGCTCTTCGTGCTGATGCACGCCGGCACCCACTGGACTCACAAGGACGAGGGGACGCAGATCTGGGTGTTCGACACGCAGGCGAAGAAGAGAATCGCCCGCTTTGCACTGGAGGAGCCGGCGAGTCTCGTCACCGTGACGCAGGACGAGAAGCCGCTGCTCTTCGTCGTGGGAGGCGGGTTCGGACCGAGCGGCGGTCTCCTGGTGCTCGACGCGGACACCGGCGAGGTGCTGCGGAGTCTGCGCGGCGTGTCGGGCTCGCTCGCCGCGGTTTCCGGATTCTGAAGGCGCCGCTCATGCACGACGCGCTCGCCCTTGCCGCAACCGCGATACAGATGTGCATCGGCTTCATTTTTGCCGCCGCGGGAATCGGCAAGGTGTTCCGGTGGCACGAGTTCAAGGGAATGCTGGACGCATATCGGCTGCTTCCGTCGGCGCTCGTGCCTGTCGCGGCGTGTCTCATCGTCCCTGCGGAGCTCGCCGTGGCCGGCGCGCTCATCGCCGGATGGTGCGTGTTCGAGACAAGCGTTCTCGCCGCCGCGATGCTCATCGCGTTTGCCGGCGCGATGGCCATCAACCTGGCGCGCGGCCGCCGCTCGATCGATTGCGGATGCTTCCAGTCGATGCGGCAACAGCTCGAGTGGCGACTGGTCGTACGCAACATCGCGTGTGCGGCCGCCGTGCTGGCCGCGAGCAACTTCAGCATGCCTTTCCTCGATTCCGAGCGGTGGCTGCATGGTCTGCCCGCCGGTGCCACGCTGTTCGCGATCTACAGCGCGCTGAACGCCGTCTGGGCGCTCGACGCTTCGCGGGAGCTCGCCTTCAGGAGAAGCTGATCCATGTCGCTTCTGATCACATCGCAGGTCCTGTTGTGGATTGCCGTCGGCAGTCTCGCGGTGGTCGTCGTCGCACTTGCACGGCAGATCGGCGTTCTGCATGAGCGCATCGCACCCGTCGGCGCGCTGAAGATCGATACCGGGCCGGCCATCGGTGAGAAAGCGCCCCTGCTCACCCTGCCGACGCTGGGCGGCGGAGTGGGCGTGATCGGGCAGCCGCTGGAGCCGGGTACGGCGCAGCTGCTGATGTTCGTTTCGCCGGACTGCCCCGTCTGCAAGAAGATCATTCCGCTGGTCAAGGATTTCGCGCGTGCGGAGAAGCTGCAGGTGCTCTATGTGGGAGACGGTCGCGCGGAAGACCAGCGCCGCCTCGTCGAGCGGTTCCAGCTCGATCCGCTCGCGTTCATCAACAGTCCCGAAGTCGGCATGCGCTTCGGCGTGGGCAAGCTGCCCTACGCGGTGCTCATCGACGACGCGGGCATCGTCGTGGCGTCGGGGCTCGTGAACAGCCGAGAGCATCTCGAGAGTCTCGTCGTCGCGAAGCAGATGCGGGTGCCTTCGGTGCAGGCCTATCTCAGGCAGAAGGCGGCGGAGGACGCAGCGACTTCGGCGTCGCTCTGATTCTGGAGGGTATCGATGCGATATCTGGACAAACTCGCAGAGAACGCGACTCGGCACCTCGCAGGTCACACCTCGCGGCGCGGATTCCTGTCGCGGCTCGGATCGGTGCTGGTTGCGGCACCGGTGTTTCCGTTGCTGCCCGTGCACAGGGCACACGCGCAGAAGGCACCCATCCGCTCGGACTTTGCCGGGACCGCCCAGACGAAGGATCCGGAGAAGTGCAATTACTGGCGGTACTGTGCCATCGACGGGTTCCTCTGCACGTGCTGCGGCGGCGGATTGCACACGTGCCCGCCAGGTTCCCAGGCGGCACCGACGTCGTGGATCGGTACGTGCGTGAACCCGGACGACCAGCGCACGTATCTCATCTCGTACAGAGACTGCTGCGGCGTTGGTCCGTGCGGGCAGTGTATGTGCCGGACGACGGAACGCGAAACGCCGATCTACAGACCGCAGCAGAACAATGACATCATCTGGTGTTTCGGAACCACCAGCATGCAGTACCACTGCTCCACGGCGGCACTCGTCGGCGTTGCGGGATGAACCGGCGGCGCATCACCTTCGGGGTCCTGCTCGCATCGCTCGTGGGGACGAGCCTCGTCCTCGTGGCGCACGCCGCTTCGCCTGCTTCGAGCGCCGCGTACGACGCTACCTGCGCGCTCTGCCATCAGGCGCGAGGCGCGGGCCTTCAGGGGCAGTTTCCGAGGCTGGCCGGGCGGGTCGATCGAATGGCCGCGAATCCGGAGTCGCGCCTGTTTCTCATTCAGAGCGTGCTGTACGGGCTGGCCGGAAGGATCGAGGTCGACGGCGCTCCGGTTAGCGGCGTGATGCCGCCGTTCGATTCGCTCTCGGACGCGGATATCGCGTCGTCGCTCAACTATCTCCTCGGCCTCGGCGGTGCGTCGGCACGGAAAGTGAAACCGTTTACGCCTGAGGAAATCGCGGCAGCCCGGAAGGAACCACGCGTCAGCATGTCGCAGTTGCTGGAGCGTCGCGCCGAGCTCGCTGCGAAAGGACTCATCCCGTGATCGCGCGTGCAGCCACTCTGATCCTGTGCTCGTTCATGGGATCGCTGGCGTCGGCGGTCGCAGGGGAGCCGCCGTCGGATGCTCCCCCTGTTTTCACCGAGATCGAGTCGATCTACCTCGAGCGCTGCGGTGGTTGTCACGGGATACAGGGTCAATCCGCACCTCGAGAGGTGCCGAGCCTCCGCGGCCGCGTCGGGTACTTCCTCTGCCTTCCCGAGGGGCGCGCCTATCTCGTGAGGCTGCCGAGTCTGGCGTCGTCGCCCCTTCCCGACGAAGTGCTCGCCCGTCTCGTGAATTTCGTCGTGTTCGATCTGGGCGGTCATCCGGCCGACCCGAAGGTTCACGCACCCTTCACGGCGGAGGAAGTCGGGGAGCTTCGAAAGCGGCCGCTCAACAACCTGGCGCTGGGACGCTACAGAAGCAGGCTCGTATCTGAACTGATCGAGCGGTGTGGCGCACCCGAAGACCTGCGCGAATACGCCGCCACGCACGGGGACTAGCGGAAAGAACACCTTTCGGTTTCGACGGAGTCTGCCGCACAGGGGAGGTGGCATCGGAGCGTTCCGAAGTAGTAACGTGACCGCTCGCGACTGCATCCGTTCCGGAAGTTCCTGTACCGGAGTCGCGAACCGGGGGGGTTTACACGGTGAGGCCGAGCCAGGCTGCCGATCAGTCGTGGATGGCATGGATCCACGAGGCGGGCGCCATTGCGTTTCTTACGGGCGCCAGCACGGTCGTGATGGGAACCCTGCCGCTCCTCAACGGACTGTTCGCCGAGCATCTTCACCTCGATTGGCGGCAGCTTGGATGGCTCGGCGCTGCCGCTCAGGCCGGTACGCTTGCGGGAACTCTGATCGCGTACTGGCTCACCGGAAGGGGGCTGCTCCGGGCCGGGTTGCAGCTCGCTGCGGTCTGCGCGCTCGTCTCCTGGCTGATCGTGACGACGGCCGATGAATTTCCACAGCTCGTCGTCGGGCGCGTAGCGACGTCCCTGGGACTGGGCTGCATCTTTTCCATCGGCACTTTCGCTCTCGCCCACACCGTCGCACCGACTCGAAGCTTCTCGATCATGTCCGGCGTGCAGGTTGCCTGCGGCGCCGTGCACAGCGTCGTGCTGGCATGGTTGCACCTGAACGTCGGGTACGCGGCGGCTGTGATGAGCATTGCGTTCTGGTTCGTCGTGATCCTTCTTTCCGGCACGAGCGCCGTGCTCCCCGCTTCGCACCATGTCGAATCATCCGGTGTGTCGACAGCGCGACGTGCACAGGGCAGGGCGAGATTCATCGGCGCCGAGGTTCTCCTCAGCGTCATGGCGTTCCAGATGGCTGCGGCGACCTTCTGGGCCTACTCCGAGCGGATCGCAATGGCATCCGGTCTGCCCGAGGAGGCAATCGCGACCGCCGTCGCAGTCGGTAATCTGGGCGGCATCCCGGCTGCGGTCGTGGGCGCGGTGGCAGGACGACGCTTCGGATATCTGCCGATTCTGCTGCTCGCTACGGCTGCCGCAGTTGGCGGCGAGCTCGCAATGGCCGGTGCAGCGACCCAGGGCTGCTATGCGCTCGGTCAGTTCGTGTTCAATTTCGGCTGGGTGCTCGGACTCAGCTACTACCTCGCGTTGCTCTCGAGCCAGGCGGCGGACTCCCGGCTGATACAGGCTGCGCCCGTGGCTCTCGTCGTCGCGGGAGCGCTGGGGCCACTGTCCGTGGCACTCCTCAGGACGAGCAGCTCCGCGACGCTTGCGGTGCTTTCGATGCTCCTCTGCACTGCAGCCCTCCTGCCCGCCCTGGTCCACCGCTCCCACAACTGACGATACGCGCTCCGGGAGCCGGAGTGCCGCGTCGGAATCCACCGAACGGTTGATTTGCTGGTGCCTGCGGAACACCGATTCTGTTTGCGGGCGCATCTCCCTCCGTCGTCACCTCAGCTTCTACGCTGAGTGCCAAGGCAGATGCCTCAATGGGAGCACAAGAATGAGATCGAAGAGACGAGAGCACAGCGGTCGTTCGCACCGGCTTCTTATCGCGATGTCAGTGCCTGCGTGGCTGGTATCCACGCAGCTCGGCGCGCAGGAGGCGAGTGAAGGGCTGGCCGAGATCGTGGTCACTGCGACGCGACGCGAGGAATCCGCCTTGAGGGTGCCTGCGAGCGTCAGCGCATTCAGCCAGGATCAGATGGACGTGCAGGGTCTCAAGGAGATTGACGATCTCACGCGCTTCACTCCGGGATTGACGCTCACCCGGGCGACGAACGGTGCGAATACGATCTCCATTCGCGGCATCTCCTCCGGCGCCGGCGCGGGCACGACGGGCGTGTACATCGACGACACGCCCATTCAGGCCCGCAACCTCGCATATGCTGCGAGCACGACTTTCCCTGCGTTGTTCGATCTCGAGCGGGTGGAGGTGCTGCGCGGTCCGCAGGGCACGCTGTTCGGTGCGGGATCCGAAGGCGGTACGATCCGCTTCATCCAGACGTCACCCAGTCTCACCCAGTACTCGGCCTACGTCCGCGGAGAGCTGTCGTTCACGGAGGGCGGCTCCGAGAGCTACGAAGCCGGTGCCGCATTCGGCGGTCCGATCATCGAGGACCGACTCGGATTCCGCGTGAGCGCCTTCTATCGGGAGGACGGCGGGTACGTCGACGGCATCACCGGAACGCCAGTCGTGCTCGATCCGACCGGCGATGCCGGACCCGCCTCTCTTACGTTCACGGATACGCGGCTCGTACGGAAGGACACCAACTCATCGACGGTGACGGGTCTGCGCGGTGCACTCAAGCTCGCGGTCACCGACGACCTCGTCGCTACGCTTTCCATCACGTATCAGAACCTGGAGCGCAACGACGGCTTCGGTACGTTCTGGCAGGCGGCTTCGAGCGGCGGAAGGTACGCACGCCCGGTATTCGACGCGGGCGATCCGGCAACGAATCCGCTCCTCGCCGAGCTCGATGCGCCGAACAAGGACGAAGGCAAGGACGAGTTCTACCTGCCGGCGCTTCTGCTGAACTGGAACTTCGGGCCGGTGGAGCTGGTATCGAACACGTCGTACTTCGACCGCAGCTCGGACCAGTGGATGGATTTCACCGGCTACTACCTCTGGTTCTACGGCATCGCGGACTACCCGCGCGATGGAGACAAGGCCGCGTCGCTGTACCAGAACGCCCAGTCCAATTTCGTGCAGGAGCTGCGGCTGCAGTCCACCGATCCCGACGCGCGACTGACCTGGGTGGCCGGGCTGTTCTACTCGGACAACGAGCAGCGCGGGCGCCAGAACATTCTCGTGAACTTCCTCCCGAATGCGCCACGTGTGGGTGCGTTCTTCCTGCCCTTCGGCGGTGTCACGGACGGTCCGCCGTTCGGACCCGGTCACAGCGCATTCGAGAACTACTTCGGCGTGCCGCCGGAGCCGGGGTCCAGCTTCTGGCGCATCGACTTCCGGTCGGTCGATCGGCAGACGGCGCTCTTCGCTCAGACCGACTTCCGGATCACCGAGTCTCTGAAGCTCACGACCGGTATCCGCTTCTCGCGCAACGAGCTCGACTTCAACGCGGACTACGCCGGTCCCGAGAACAACCAGAACGCGCCGATGGGCATGCCGGGGCCGGTGCTGCCGCCGCTCTATTCGACGGTGGCCGTGAGCACCTCCGAGGATTCGTGGACGCCGAAGATCGGCCTGTCGTACGACTTCGACGAGAACAACATGGTGTACGCCACCGCCGCGAAGGGCTTCCGTCCTGCCGGTGCGTCTCAGCGGTTACCCATCACGTGTGACCAGGACCTCATCGACTACGGGTACGTGGATGCCGACGGCAATCCGTCGCAGCCGTTCACGTACCACTCGGACAGCGTCTGGAGTTACGAGCTCGGCACGAAGAACCGCGTCTTCGAGAACCGGCTGCTCATCGACGCGAGCGTCTACTACATCGAATGGAAGGACATCCAGACCAATCTGTTTCTGCCGACGTGCGCCGAGCAGTTCACGAACAACATCGCCGAGGCGACCTCCAGGGGGTTCGACGTCACTCTGCAGGCCAATCCGCTGGCCGGCCTCAACCTCACCGCAAGCATCGGCTACAACAAGACGCAGTTCGGTGCGGACGGTGTGTCGCCCGGCGGCAGGCTGATCGTTCGCAAGAACGCCTTCGTTCCGGGTTCACCGGCGCCCTGGGTCTACTCGCTCTCCGGGCAGTACGACTTCCGCATGTTCGGCGATCGCCGCTTCTACGTCCGGTCGGATGTAACGTACAGCAGTGAGGAGCGCCGCGTCGGCCAGACGGATCCGAGCAGCCCGAACTTCAACCCGGATCTGAGACCGGTCGAAGCCTATTCCGTCGTGAACGCACGGTTTGGTATGAAGATCGGCGGCGCGGACGTATCACTGTTCGTCGACAACCTCACGAACGAGAGTCCGAGTCTGGCGGCCGCCAACCGGAGCGCGCTGAACGGCGTGAAGCGATACATCTGGACGGATGCGACGCTGCGTCCGCGTACGGCGGGGCTGTTCGTGTCCTATCGGTACTGACACGGGTTTCGGGGCTCTTTCCATGCGCGTTTCCACGTTCGTCAGCCTGATGCTGACTTTCCCGGCACTCGCCTCGGCTCAGGCGGTGGCCGATGCGGACCTCGTTCTCTTGAACGGCAAGGTGATCACCGTCGATGCCAACGACAGCATCGCCGAGGCCGTTGCCATCAAGGGAGATCGGATCAAGGCCGTAGGCACCACGCGGGAGATCGCCGCAATGGCTGCGCCGGGCGCGAGGCGTGTCGATCTCAAGGGGCGCTCGGTCACTCCGGGGCTCATCGACACGCACATGCACCTGACGGGCGGTGCGACTCGGGAGGCGTTCGAGATCAACCTCAGCTATCCGAACGCACGCTCGATTGCAGACGTGCAGCGCCTGGTGCGCGAACGCGTGAGCCGGGCGAAGAAGGGCGAGTGGATCGTCGGGTCGGGCTGGGACGAGGGCAAGCTCGAGGAAAGGCGCTACATCTACGCAAGCGACCTCGATCCCGTATCGCCGGACAATCCGGTCGTGCTCGTTCACACAATGGGTCACTACAGCGTAGTCAATTCGGCTGCGCTGAGGGCTGCGGGAATCACGCGGGATACGCCGGATCCGCCGGGCGGCACGATCGACCGGACACCGGACGGAGAACCCACCGGGGTGCTGAAGGAGCGCGCAACCGGACTCGTGCAGCGGCAGGTGAGTTACACACCTGAGCAGGTGCGCGACGCCGTTGCGGCGACTGCGAAGCGGGCATCGAGTGAGTGCCTCACCGCGATCAAGGATGCGGGCATTCAGCCGAGCCACTGGGAGATCTTCCATCAGCTTCGCAGAGAAGGCCGGCTTCCGCTCCGGATAGGGGCGCTATGGTTTACGCCCCGCTCGCTCGACGAAGCGCGCGCGCTCGTGGAGAAGATCAAGCCCATCTCACGGCCCGGTGCCGATCCCCAGGACGATCACGTGTTCTCCATCGGGATCAAGATAGCCCTCGACGGCAGTGGCGGGGCGCGCACCGCATGGATGCACGAAGAGTGGAACAAGGACTACCTGCATACGGACCACGGCAACAGGGGATACCCGACCATCGACCTGGGCCTCGCGGGAGCCCTCGTGCGGCTCTATCACGATGCGGGTCTTCACATGGGCATCCACTCGATCGGCGACAAGGCGATCGACTGGACCGTGAATGCATTCGAGGCGGTCCTCAAGGAGAAGCCGACCTACGGCATGCGGCACTCCATCATCCACAGCAATACGCCGACGGACGCAGCCATCAGGAAGATGGCGGAGCTGCAGCGCCGCTTCGATGCGGGATATCCTGAAGTGCAGGCACCGTTCATGTGGTGGATCGGCGATACGTACGTGGGCAACCTCGGCCCGATGCGCTCGCTGCGACTCAAGCCGCTCAAGACCTTCCAGGACAACGAAGTGAAGTGGGCCGGTGGCTCGGACTATCCCGTGGCGCCATTCGAGCCGCGCTTCGGGCTCTGGGCTTCCGTAGCGCGTGAGCCGCTCCTCGGTGTCTATGGCAAGACGCCCGCGGGAACCGCGAACGCGGTGACCATCAACACGGCGCTGCGTTCGTACACCGACTGGGCTTCGCGCCAGATCTTCATGGAGACGAAGATCGGGACCATCGAGCCCGGCAAGTACGCCGACCTTGCCGTCTGGGACAGGGACGTCTACTCCGTACCGGTTGCGGAGCTCAAGGACATGAAATGCAGCATGACCATCTTCAACGGCAAGGTGGTCCACGAGCGCTGAGCATCAGGCGCTCACGTTCCACTGCTCACCGGCGGTCTGGCTCTTCAGCCACCGCCGGAAGCTGGCGACGGCCGGCGACTGCCACCGGTCGGCGCGTGCGGCGAAAACGTACGCGCCGAGCGCAACGTTGCGGCTGGCGGGACAGTCGCGCAGCAGGGGTACCAGCCGACCGGTCGCAAAATCGTCGCCGACCAGAAAGGGGTTGGCCAGTGCGACACCCTGCCCACGTCGCGCGGCTTCCACCGTCACGTGCGCATGCCAGAGCCGCGGCCCAGGAAGAGAGCCCGTCACGGGAACTCCGCAAGCGTTGAACCAGTTACGCCACTGCTGAGAGCTCTCCTCGTGCAGCAGCGGCGCACGAAGGAGATCCGCCGGAGTGTGCAGCGGCGGAAGCAACGCCGCACATCCGGGACTCGCCACCGGAATGACGGGAGGCCGCGCGATTTCGAATCGCCGGACACCTCCGCTGATGTTGACGGCAGAGATCGGCTCGTCGCCGGGGATGTAGCGGATGTCGATATCTGCCTCGTAGCGCGTGAAGTCCGGACTGCTGTCCGTCGGGCGCAGCTCGAGCTGCAGATCGGGATGCTTCGCCTGGAAGTCGCCCAGCCGGCACGCGAGCCACTGCGATGCGAAGCCGGGAATGCACCAGATGCTCAGCCGGCGCGAGCTGTTGCGGCGCAGGAGCTCGGCGCTGGCATCGAAGATTTCACCGAGCGCCGCGGTGATTCGCGCGTGATACCGGAGACCCTCGTCGGTGAGTACCGTGCGTCCGTTCACCTTCGTTACGAGCTGCACGCCGGCCCACTCCTCGAGCGCACGCAGATGACGGCTCACGACCGCATGATCGAGATTCAGTGCCTGCGCGGCGCGGCGTATGCCCGAGAGTCTGCCGACAGCCTCGAACGCGCGCAGCGTGGAGAACGCCGGAAACGGTTTGCGCTCTTCGGTGTCCCACGACATGGTCGAACTCTCTTGCGTTCGTCAATCAACCGTTCGGTTGATGTCGTCCGCGTGTGCGGCAGTAGTAAACAACGAACGTGGGTGAAACATACATCAGAGAGGAACTGACGTGCAGGGTCTCTTTCTGGTGCTTGCGGTGCACCGTCCGTGTCGGCTTAGGCATCTCCCGAACCTGCTCGAGCGTATGAAAGACTCCCTGTCGATTGCATGTCGAACGATGAGAGGCGAGTTGTCCAGATGAGGCTCGTACGCAGCACGGCGAGAAGAGCGGATCTCGCGATACGGCGCAACGTCGCCGTTCCGCGCGGAGTTGCGACGGCAACGCCGCTCTTCGCCGCCGAGGCGAGCAATGCGGAGATCTTCGATACCGAAGGCCGGCGCTACATCGATTTCGCAGGCGGTATCGGCGTGCTCGCTACGGGTCATCGGCATCCCAGAGTGATCGCTGCCGTCACGGAGCAGCTCTCGCGCTTCACTCACACCGCGTTTCAGGTGATGGCGTACGAGCCGTACATCGAGCTGGCAGAGCGACTCAACGCCATCGCCCCTTTCAAGGGACCGGCGAAGACTCTGCTGCTCACGACCGGCGCGGAGGCGGTGGAGAACGCACTCAAGATTGCGCGAGTTGCGACGGGTCGAAGGGCGATCATCGCGTTCAGCGGCGCATTCCACGGACGCACGACGATGACGCTCGCGCTGACCGGAAAGGTGTCGCCCTACAAGCGCTCGATGGGAACGCTCGGTGGCGGTGACGTGTTCCGGATTCCTTTTCCCGCGGCTTACCGCGGCGTCTCGGTCGACGCGTCTCTCTCGGCGCTCGAGTCACTGTTCCACAGCGACGTCGAGCCCACGCAGGTCGCGGCGATCATCATCGAGCCGGTACAGGGAGAGGGCGGCTTTCATGTCGCACCACCGGATCTGCTGCGGGGACTGCGTGAGACATGCGACGCGCACGGTATCCTGCTGATAGCGGATGAAATCCAGTCGGGCTTCGGCCGTACCGGGCGCATGTTCGCCATTCAGCATTCGGGAGTGGAGCCGGATCTGGTGACGCTGGCAAAGTCACTCGCGGGTGGGTTCCCGCTGTCGGCGGTCGTAGGACGCGCCGGCATCATGGACAAGGTAGCGCCTGGAGGGCTCGGCGGAACGTACGGCGGATCACCGGTCGGATGCGTAGCCGCGCTCGCCGTACTCGATGTCATTGCGGAAGAGAAGCTGCTGGCCCGCGCGGAAACGATCGGCGCGCGGATCCGCGCGAAGCTCGCCGAGCTCGAAGGCCGCTCCGACATCGTGCCGATCGCGAACGTGCGGGGCCTGGGAGCCATGATCGGGTTCGATGTCGTGTCGGATGCGGACACGCGGCTGCCTGATGGAGGTGCGGCGAAGGAAGTGGCCGCCCGCGCACTCGAGCGCGGGCTCATCATTCTCACGTGCGGGACGTTCGGCGAGACGGTCCGGATTCTTCTTCCGCTTACGATTCCGGATGCAGTGCTGGACGAGGGCCTGAACATTCTGACGCAGGCCCTGATCCGGCCGGACGTCGCCAGTTGAGTTGCGCTGTGATCGAGCAGGCAGCTTCCTGCGGGGAGCGTCTCGCGCTCGCGAGGCCGGACCTGATACGGGACGCCGCGTACGTTGGCGGGCGATGGGTGCGCAGCGACCGGGTGCTCCGCGTGACGAACCCCGCCACGTGGGAGGTGATCGCGTGCGTACCGAACCTGGGGCCGGCTCATGCCGCACAGGCAGTCGACGTTGCGGAGAAGCAGCTTCCGGCGTGGCGGGCACGCACAGCGTACGAGCGCAGCGTCCTGCTGCGGCGCTGGTACGAGCTGATCACCCGCCACACCGACGATCTCGCCCGGATACTCACGGCCGAGCAGGGCAAGCCTCTTGCGGAAGCCGTCGCGGAGATCCGCTACGCCGCATCCTTCGTCGAATGGTTCGCAGAGGAGGCGAGGCGAATCTACGGCGAAACCATATCCGTGCCGCATGGACGCAAACGCGTCGTGGTGATCAGACAGCCCGTCGGCGTCGTCGGCGCTATCACGCCCTGGAACTTCCCGTCGGCGATGGTGACGCGCAAGGTCGCGCCGGCGCTTGCGGCCGGATGCACGGTGGTCCTCAAGCCGTCCGAGCTCACGCCGCTCTCAGCACTGGCGCTTGCCGCGCTCGCGGAGGAAGCAGGCGTGCCTCCGGGCGTGTTCAGCGTAATCACGGGTGATCCGGAACCGATCGGCGCGGTGCTGACGGGCGATGCACGCGTCCGCAAGTTCACATTTACCGGCTCGACGGCCGTCGGCAAGCGGCTGGCGGCGAGATGCATGGAGAGCGTCAAGCGGGTGTCGCTGGAGCTGGGCGGCAACGCGCCGTTCATCGTATTCGACGATGCGGATATCGACCTCGCGGTCGAGGGCGTGCTGATTTCCAAGTTCCGCAACACCGGACAGACCTGCGTGTGCGCGAACAGGTTGCTCGTACAGGCCGGAGTTCATGACGCAGTGGCCGAGAAACTCCGCGAGCGCGTTTCCCGCTTCGTGGTCGGCGATGGACTGGCGGGGGAAACACGCCAGGGGCCGCTCATCAATCAGGCTGCCCTCGAGAAAGTGGAACGCCACGTTCGCGACGCGATCGAGCACGGTGCACGCGTCGTCATCGGAGGTGCGCGCAAGCCCGGCAAGGGTTACTTCTACCTGCCCACGGTGCTGACGGGCATCACGCCGCAGATGGCGATGTTCCGTGAAGAGACCTTCGGACCGGTCGCCGGACTCGTGCGCTTCGAGACCGAGGAGGAGGCGATCCGCCTTGCGAACGACACGCGCGCCGGACTCGCCGCCTATTTCTACACGCGGAACGTCGACCGGGCGTGGAGAGTCGCCGAGGCGCTGGAGTGCGGCATGGTCGGCCTGAACACCGGTGCCATCTCGATGGCGGAGGTGCCGTTTGGCGGCATCAAGGAGTCGGGAATCGGGCGCGAGGGTTCGTATCACGGCATCGACGAGTTTCTCGAGCTCAAGATGATCTGCGCCGAGATCGGAGCGCAGTGAGTCCGGATACGGGGAATCAGAACGCGAGGCAGCGGATGAACGGGCCGCAGGCGATGGCCGCACAGGCGGCACAGGAGCAGACCGGGCTCGCGAAGAGCCTGCGGGCGCGGCACGTGACCATGATCTCGATGGGCGGGATCATCGGCGCAGGCCTTTTCGTCGGCAGCAGTGCCGCAATTGCCGCTGCGGGCCCGGCTATCATCGTCAGCTACCTGCTCGCAGGCGCCATCATGCTCTTCATCATGCGAATGCTCAGCGAGCTGGCGTGTCTCCATCCCGGTGTCGGGTCGTTCACCGAGTACGCGCGCGTTGCGCTCGGTGACTGGGCCGGCTTCGCGAGCGGCTGGCTGTACTGGTACTTCTGGGTCGTGGTGGTGGCGATCGAGGCGATCGCAGGCGCCGCGATCATAGCCCAGTGGGTTCCGCTGCCGCAGTGGCAGATCGGGCTCGCGCTGATGGTGATCCTCACCATCGTCAACCTGATGTCCGCCCGGTCATACGGAGAGTTCGAGTTCTGGTTCTCATCCATCAAGGTGGCGGCAATCCTTGCGTTCATCGTCGTGAGCACCGCCTATCTCATCGGCTTCGCTCCCGATGGCAATGAGGGATTCGCGAACCTCACGGCGCACGGCGGCTTCATGCCCAAGGGGCCGGTGGCGGTGCTTGCGGGAATCACCACCGTCATCTTCTCGCTGATCGGTGCGGAGATCGCGATCATCGCGGCAGCGGAGTCCAGAGAATCCGCGCGCACGATCTCGCGCCTGACGGTGACCATACTGCTGCGCATTCTGCTGTTCTACGTCGGCTCCATCTTCCTGATCACGCTGATCGTGCCGTGGAACGAGATCGAGCCCGGATTCTCGCCTTTCGTCAGCGTGATGGATCGGATCGGTATCCCGGGGTCCGCCCTCATCATGAATATCATCGTGCTGACGGCGGTGCTCTCCTGCCTGAACTCCGGCGTGTACGTCACGTCGCGCGTTCTGTTCACACTGGCCGCGAAGGGAGATGCACCCCAGGCGCTGGTGAAACTCAGCCGGAGCAGGGTTCCGGCACGCGCCATCCTGCTGGGCAGCTCTCTGGGTTACGGTGCCGTCATTACCGCAGTGATTTCGCCTTCCGTCGTATTCGCTTTCCTGCTGAACACCTCGGGCGCCGTCATGCTGATCGTCTACCTCATCGTGGCGCTTGCGCAGATCCGTCAGCGGCAGGCGCTCACGCCGGAAGAGCTGCGTCGTCTTCCCGTGCGCATGTGGCTCTTCCCGTACGCGAGCTGGCTCGTAATCGCGGCGATTGCCACGGTGCTCATCGCCATGGCGTTCACACCGGATCTGGCAAGCCAGCTCTATGCGAGCCTCTTCTCCGCTGCGGTCGTGCTGTGCGCATATGCGGCCATCCGTCGGCGTGCACGCCCATAGCGCCGCGGCGACTCGCCCATCTCCCGCTTGAACGCCGTGCTGAACGCACTCTCGGATTCGTAGCCGAGTGAGAGGGCGATGGAGGAAACGGGTTCGCTCGTGTTCTCCAGCCTGTCC
>Ga0207864_1002654_pt1 | contig 16365 bp, 14 predicted proteins | sample HigsolmetaAR202D_FD_184834 | JGI IMG/M metagenome (GOLD analysis project Ga0207864, IMG submission 184834) | Ionic liquid and high solid enriched microbial communities from the Joint BioEnergy Institute, USA - AR20-2-D (SPAdes) (version 2) ... | reverse complement strand
GCAAACGACTCGCGACTTTGTGCAACCCTCTTCCGTCCACCCTTCCCTAACCTTCTCCACCCATTGCCAATTGCTTATTGCGTATTGCTTATTCATCTCTTCCACCCGCGACCTCGTCATCCCCCCCAACTCCTCCCCCTGAACCTTGAACTTTGAACCATGAACCTCCCTTCCGCCATTCCCTCAGCGCACAACCAGCGATCCCCCGCATGGCTTCACCCTCGCCGTTTGGTTTAATACACACGTGAGTCGATCTCAGAGCACCGGCTCGCGGTTTCCTCCTCCGCGGCCGGTGTTTTCATTTACCCCCGCTCCCGCTGCTGGTTGCTCCGCCCTGACGCCTCCAATTTTTCCCACCGCTGGAATCGGCAAACCTGCGACGCAACAATGTCGTAACGACTCTGGAGTTTCCACGGAGGTCACAAGCGCAATGTTGGATACAACTAGCAACGCACGAGGGGTGGCGCCGATGTCCAGGCGATTTGAATCGTGGCAGTTGGTGATCGGTCTGATCTGGGGAATGGGTCTGGCGGTGCTGTTCATGCTCATCATGAGCGGGCAGTTGGGTTCGCCGCTGCCCACGCCGTCCGGCCAGCGTCCGAACGCCGCCAACGGTGCGGTGGCCGTCCCCACCGTCACACCGCGGGGCGAGCTGCACGCCGATGAGCTGCACACCATCGAGCTGTTCCGTGCCGCCAGCCCCTCCACCGTCTACATCACCAGCAATCGCCGCGTGGTGTCCCCGCTCGCTCGGCAGGTCACCGAGGTGCCGCGCGGCACCGGCTCGGGCTTCATCTGGGACGAACAGGGCCACATCGTCACCAACTACCACGTCATTCAGAACGCCACCAGTGCCGACGTGGTGCTGCACGATCATACAACCCATCGCGCCGAACTCGTCGGCGTATCGCCCAACCACGACATCGCGGTGCTGCGCATCAACGTGGGCAAGGATGTGAAGCTGCAGCCCCTGCCGCTGGGCACCAGCCATGATCTGCAGGTCGGCCAGAAGGTGCTGGCGATCGGCAATCCGTTCGGACTGGATCAGACGCTGACCACCGGCGTGGTCTCGTCGCTCAACCGCCGCATCATGGGCGTGGGCGGCCGACCTATTGAGGATGTCATCCAGACCGACGCTGCCATCAACCCGGGCAACTCCGGCGGGCCGCTGCTCGATAGCGCCGGTCGACTCATCGGCATCAACACCGCTATCCTCAGCCCCTCGGGCGCATATGCGGGCCTGGGCTTCGCCGTGCCCGTCGACACCGTCGTCCGCGTCGTGCCGCAGCTCATCGCCCACGGCAAGTACACCCAGCCCACACTTGGCGTCGGCATCAACGATCGCATCAGCGATTCGGTCCTGTCGCGTATGGGTGTCCATGGTGTGCTCGTGCTCAGCGTCGAGGAAAACACGCCCGCTCATCGGGCCGGCCTTCAGGCCACCACCGTCGATGCCGACGGCTCACTCAACGTGGGCGACATCATCCAGAAGGTCGATGACCGCGAAGTCCGCAACGCCTTCGACCTCCTCAACGCCCTGGACCGCTACCGCCCCGGCGACAGCGTCACGCTCACCATCCTCCGCAACAACAAAACCCTGAAAATCCCTGTCAAACTCGAATAGAAAACCGAACAACTGTAAACCCAGCGCGAAGTCCACCCACACAGTGGGTGGGTGCTTCGCCCCGCGCGCAAAACCAACCAACTTTCAAATCACCGAATCATGCGTCGGTATATTGTGCGCCGGCGCCGTATTCAACTGCACCAGCACCTCGCGCTGCACGCGTTGCGCTTCCGCCGCATCCGCGACATTGTCGCTGTGACACACCGCCTTCTTCCCCTTATGCGCCAGCTTGTGGATCACTTCCGGTGGCAGCACGCCACGCTTCTCCAGAATCTCGCGCTGCTCAGGCGTGAGGGCCGCTGACCGCCTGGGCTTATCCCACTGATACGCCTCATCCTTACCGCTGGCGAATTCGGCGATCTCCTTGCTGATGCGCACCGAGCACCAGTCGTGGCCACACATCGCGCAGAAGTCGGTGTCGACATCCAGATCCTCATCGTGGAACGCCCGGGCAGTGTCCGGGTCAAACGACAGTTCGAAGTGCTTCTCCCAGTTGAGAGCCGCCCGCGCCTTGGTCAGCTCATCATCGCGATCGCGCGAGCCTGGGATGCCCAGCGCCACATCAGCCGCGTGAGCCGCGATCTTGTACGCGATGCACCCCTGCTTCACATCTTCGCGCTTGGGCAGGCCCAGGTGTTCCTTTGGCGTGACATAGCAGAGCATCGCCGCCCCGTGATACGCCGCAGCCGTCGCACCGATCGCGCTGGTGATGTGGTCATAACCGGGGAAAATATCCGTCACCAGCGGCCCCAGCACATAGAACGGCGCGCCGTGGCACAGCCGGCGCTGCAGCTTCATGTTGAACTCGATCTGATCGAACGGCACGTGGCCTGGCCCTTCGATCATCACCTGCACCCCTTTGCGCCACGCTCGCTCGGTCAGCTCGCCCAGCGTCGCCAGCTCGCGCAACTGCGCCTGATCGGTCGCGTCCGCCAGCCCGCCCGGTCGAAGACCATCACCAATCGAAAAGCTCACGTCATACCGACGCATCACATCGCAGATCTCATCCCACAGCTCGTACATCGGGTTTTCCGCATTGTGTACGAGCATCCACTTGGCCAGCAGCGACCCACCGCGACTGACAATGCCGATGAGTCGGTTCCGGATGTATTTGAGATGCCCCCGCCGCACACCCGCGTGGATGGTGAAGTAGTCCACGCCCTGCTTCGCCTGATGTTCAAGCGTTTCAAGGATGATCTGGGCGTTGAGGTCCTCGATCTTCCGCCCGATGATCATCGAGTAGATGGGCACGGTACCGATCGGCGCGGTGGACGCGCGAATGATCGCATCGCGCGTGACATCCAGGTCGCCGCCGGTGGACAGGTCCATCACCGTGTCGGCCCCCCACTTCAGCGCCCAGTGCAGCTTCTCGACCTCTTCCTCCGTCGATGAGCTGACCGGCGAAGCACCCATGTTGGCGTTGATCTTCGTGTGCGATGCCCGGCCGATCGCCATCGCATCGAGCTGATAGCCCAGATGCACCTTGTTCGCCGGAATGATCATCCGCCCGGCCGCGACCTCATCGCGCACCTGCTCCGGCGTCAGATGCCCTTCACGTTCCGCCACGCGGCGCATCTGCGGCGTGATGATGCCCAGCCGGGCGAACTCCAACTGCGTGATCGGTTCAAAGCCCGCCGGATACACCACGTGCCGCACGTGCCCGAGCGCTTCATTAAAGGAAACGACTCGGAAACCGTCGCCCGCAACCGGCGGCTCGCCACCTATCGTCGTGCGCCAGCCGTCGGGCAGAAAGTCCCACGCGGTCTTGTCGCTGGGCTGGGGCATCCCCGGCGTGTCGGGCGAACTGAAGCTCCAGGGCGTGCCGATCCGCGGCGGAAGCGCGAAGCTCGGCGGACTGGTGCCCTGCCCCGTGCTCGACGGGCTGTTGCCCAACGGCGGATACTGCCAGACCGATGCGGCGGCTTCGTTGCGCAGACTCATCTCATTCGCTCCTTTGCTCCACTTCGCAAGGAGGCGACGGGCCGCAACCACAACTAATCAAGAGGGTTCTGGACCATTCGCCTTCCCTACGCCGGTACGAACCGGATCAGGTTCCAAGGGTGTAATCTCAGCCCCGCGCTCAACCCGCGACAGGGCACCCCTGGCGAACACCCCCAGCATAGCCGAAACCGGACGCAAAGACCACGAAAGCATGTGGGATAGCCACGAAGGACACAAACGTAGGCAGGGTTCGACGCCAGGGAGCCATGAGACCAAGGGCGCTATCGCCAGCACATACTGCGGAAGGAGAGACAAAAGTGTGAAAAGGAAAAATTCAGATTTTGAGCAGATTTGCGTAGTCGATCATGTTCACGCAACAAACAACTTTCATCCCCCTGGGCGTTTTGGATTCCTGGCCGCCTGGCGTTCCAGCCATCCTTCGTGTCTTGTGGTTCACCCTACTCCGGCTGCAGCAGTTGCTGGGCTTCGAGGCGGGTGCCATCGGGGGTGACGAGGGTGGCGTAGAAGGTGGTCGTGCGGCGGGTCGGGGCGAGGCTGTCGATCTTCAGCCGAAAGAGGTAAGCCCGCGTGATGCGATCGTAATACAGCCGCTGCTCGTCCAGCAGCATCATCGGCACATCCCAGGCGTACAGCCGCTGCGACACCATGCCATCGCGCCGATGATCGCCTGCGAACAGTTCAAAGTGCCAGTGGCCCACACCCTTGATCGGGTCGCCCATCTCATCCAACAGTTCGATGCGCGCCTCCAGCACAGCCGCATCCTCCTCGCGCACGAACCGGGGCGAGGGATAAACCCGCGCCCGGACCGGCTGGGCGACCCAATGGTGCGGCGTCGTGTCGGAACGGCTCACACCCGGCTTGCCCGCGCTCGACCGGCCGGCATCCGACGAGAGTGATATACACCCCGTTAGCGCGATCAGCGCTGCCAGCAACCCGGACATTCGTCGCGTCCAATGGATCGGTCGCATCGTCATGGTGCGAGGATAGACACGCTGTGAATCGGATTCAAGGTGCATCGTGACCAGCCCGCTCCCGGTCGATCGACGCCTCCGCCTGCACATACCCCAGCGCACTGAGCAAGAGCACCAGCAGCGCCCCAACCGACCGCCCCGCCTCCACAATCGCCGACTCATGCTCCGGCCACAACAACACCAACACCGCCACCACCTGGGCAACGAGACTCACAATAAACTTCCGACTGGTCCAATGCGGTTTCATGTGTTTGCTCCTTTGTTTGGGAACCACGAAGACACGAAGGGCGCGAAGCAAGGCACGAAGAGGGGGAATGCGATAGAGACGACGCCTGTTTACGAGTCATTGATTGTTGATTACTGATTACTGCTTATTGATTATTCTTTTTCCGTATTCCTTCGTGCCCTTCGTGTCTTCGTGGCCAATCACTCTCACGGCAACAGGCGCAGCAGCCACCGGTCGATCTGCTCCAGCAGGGCCAGGGCATTGAGCATCGTTTTTTCATCCAGATGGGCCTGGCGCATCGCTGCCTGGAACTGGGGGTCGTCACGCAGGCGGTCGACCGTCTGGTCGATCAGGCGGGTACGGTCGATTGCGGCGGCAAGGCTGGGGTGACGCCGGGCCCAGTCGTGCCATCGGCCTTCCAGACGCTGGGCCACCACATCACGCAATGGCGTTGTCTTCATCATTTCATCTCCTTCACAAGAGGTTGGTCCTGAACCAATCGCCATGCCCGGCCGCCCAACGCGCGGTCGAACAAGACATCCTGCTGATGCATCAGCCACAGGGCGCGTTCGATGGCTTCATCAGCTGCGTGCAGATTGTCGATGCGCCGCAGGCGCGTGTCGCGCAGATGCAGTTCCTGGCGCACGAGTTCCTCGCGGGCAACGGTGTAGATGTCGACCGCTTCACGCACCCAATCCGCGGTGAGCGTGGTCGTTTCGGCAAGGTCCTTCTCAAACCCGGCCGCCAGCGTTTCACGCAGATGTGCAAGCTGCTGCAGATCACGCTGCAGGTCTTCATCCTGCAATATCACCTCCTGCCGCACCACCCGCTGCACCGACTGCAACAACGGCCCCACCGCCGGCGGCGTGCCACAGCCACCGAGCAACAGTACCGCGATCAACGTGATGAATCGTTGCATGACTGGTCCTTTCTGTTGGTTGGCCACGAAGACACGAAGGGCACGAAGGAAGGCAGAAGAAAAATATCAATAAGCATTAATCAGTATTCAATAATCAATGGCTCGCAGGTGGTGTGTCGTTTCTATCACAGTCTTCCTCTTCGTGCCTTGCTTCGAACGCTTCGTGTCTTCGTGGCTACTGTCTTTCCACCACGCGTTGCAGGACGTCGATGAGTTGTTGTTGCGTGCGGTCGAAGCGTTCCAGGGCCTGGGTGTTGCGGCGGACGAGGCGGACGAGGATGCGCAGTGGTTCACGCTGGCGCATGAGCTGGGCGTGGGCTTCGTTGAGCTGTTGTTCGCGCTGGCGGGACATACGGCGTTCCCAGACCCAGAGCACGCCCATGAGACCCGCGACGCCGAACTGGGCTGCGTGCTGCATCACGTCTCTGAGCATGGGTAAGGCTCCCCGTTGACTGGCGAATGTTCAACGATTTAACGGCGCACCAGGCGATGTACACCCATGTGCCGTCGGACATCCGCGACGCCATCGCCGTCCAGGTCCAGCAGCACGGTCGCGCTGCTGAGCGCCGCCCGGAAGCGCCGGCGGTACTCCGTCGCCTTGTGTAGCGCAGGAACGCTGTCCCCCGCGAGGGCGACTGCACCTGAATAAATACGCTCCAGCGTTCCCAGCGTTTCAAGCTGACGCATGACCTCAACCGACAGCACCGCGCCGGCATCCAGACCACACGACGGATCATCACTGTCGATGCCGAGCATTCGCAGCAGCATCGCATGTACCACCGCGATCTGCGGCCCAAACGTACGTACGACCACATCATGATTTGCTCCATTCGTCGAAGGAATCGGCGGATCATCGCGATCCGTCCGCAACAGCGACACCGTCAGCGTGTTCGCATCCACACGAGCCACCACCTCGTGGGGCACATCATCAATCAGCACAACACCACCGGCCTGCACCTGAGCCGCTTCAAAGTCCGCGGCACTGCTGGTCAGCGTGGTGCCCGACAACACCCCATCGGTCACACTCAATCGCTGCTGCGCCGCGATGGCGACATCGGAAAAGACGGAAGGTTCGAGCGAGAGGATGTCACGATCGGTGGAGAACATGGGGAGGGATCCGCGGGTCAAAGAAGTTCAGGTTTCAAGGTTGAAATGCACACACATCGGACGTCACGGGCAGGTTTGTGGTCTTACACTTTGCACTTTGAACCTTGCAGTTTGAACTGTTAATCCCCCGCCGTGCCTTTCGGCCTGGGCGGGAGAGGGCGCGGGCGGGGAGGGGGACGTGAGGCCGCGATGCGCCACAAGGTCGCGGCCCGGGAGGAGGGATCAGGTGGCCAGGCCCTGGATCAGGCCATGCGCGTTTTCGTTGCGCAGCTCCAGTGTGTATTCGCCGATGATCTGGCCCGATTCGCTGTCACCCGTTGCCGCGAGCTTCTTGAAGTGGAAGCTGCGACCGGCCAGCGGCAGCACATCGATGCGCGAGCTGTCCAGCAGCAGCACCATGTCCGCCGGCACCCACCGGCTGAGTACCACACGACAGATGCCAAAGTCCGATTCGTACACACTCACCATGTCGCGGAAGCGCGTGTCGCGGCTGTCGTAGCTGCGGTTGGACATGATGAAGCTGTTGATGCGCCGCTTCTGCGTGCCGTTGACGACGATGGTGTCGACGGTGCCGGCTGACTGCTCCCAGATGGCGCGTAACGCGGTGTTGATCTGCTCCTCGCTGAGCTGGTTGTTGCTGGTACCGGTGCCGGCGGGGAAGCCGTTGGAACCGTTGGTGAAGCGGTTGGTGGTGATGAAGGGGATGATGCCCTTGAGCGTGCGTCGAACGGAAGCGGAACCCTGCGGGTTGGTGGCCGGCGCCACGCCGTTGATTACGCAGTTTTCCAGATCACGCAGCAGTTCGCGCAGCCGCTCCTGCTTCTGATAGTCCATTTCATCAGCGAGCGCAACCTTGCGGGCTGCCAGGTGCGATCCGGACACGCTGACGCTGGCGGTGAAGATCTGCGTGTAGTTGGCCTTGCGCACGCGGTTGGTGAAGCGAGCGGTCGGGGCATCGTCGCCTTCGAGGGCCGCGTTGCCGAGGATGTGGATGACATCGCCATCGGTGATGGATTCGGGCGTCGTGCCGCCGTAGCCGCGCACAACAGTGAGCGTGACACTGTTGATGCCGGTAACGAGCATGACTTCGCGCGAGCCCCTGATCTGAATCTGATCACCAATGCGGAAGCGATCGGGGTTGGCGACATCGAAGGTGGTTTCGGACAGGCCGTTCGAGATTGCGCCGTCATCGATCACATCGGTGTTGGGCAGCAGTTCATCCTCGAGCCATTCGTGCACGGTGGCGTGAGCAGCGCGCTGCGGATCGCCCAGATGATCGAGCAGCGGCGTTTCAAAGGGACTGACCAGGCCGATGATGTCGCTGACATCCTCAGCCAGTTCGGGAAGCGTGACACCCGCGGAGTAGGTTGCTTTGCCAGTGAAGGGCATGGGGAGGGTCCTTTCGTTGAAAGGGAGTGAGGAAGAAGGGGTTCAGGGTTCAAAGTTCAAGGTGCAAGGTTGGGGAGTTCAAAGTGCAAAGTTGAAAGGCACACATTGGAGGTTGTGGGCGAGGATTCGCGTTATTGCCGGTTGCGCTTCACTTTTGTTTTTCATCCTTGAACCTTGAACTTCACTTTGCACCTTGCATTCAGCTTTTAACCCTGAACCTTTCCACGCCGCAGACGCAGATACGCCAGCAGGTCGCGGCGATGGCCGGTGGCCAGGGCCTGTTGAGCGGCTTCGTGCGCATGAGCGGCAGTGTCGGGCAGGTGCGGCGACATGGCGTCGGCGGCGGCGGGCGGGCGGCGGCGAAAGAGCCAGGGCTTGTGGCGACGCAGATCTTCAATCGCCGCCTGCACATCGGGTTCGGACATCGAGGCGACAGCCGCTTCGGTGAGCAGGCGAGCGACTTCGATGTCGATCGCATCCGATTCGGCGAGCAGCGCATCGATCTTCTGCCGACGCTCCAGCGCGGTGATCGTCTGGCGTGCCTCTTCGAGAGCGGCCTTCGTGGTAGCCAGTTCGGATTGAAGTTGTTCGAGTTGGTCGGGGGTGAAGTCGGGCATGGGGGTGGTCCCTGGGTTATGGTGAGTGTGGTGAGTGGTCGGTATGGGTTGCTGAAGCGATCACGCCGAAGCGTTACGTTTCGAGTGCTGTTTCGGCGTAGCCGAGTTCGGCGAGGATCTGGCGCTGGGGGATGCCCAGTTCGCGTTTGACCTGCGCATCGTGGAGACGCTGGGAGGTGTTCTCCGGCAGCGGGTTGGGCCAGTCGAGATGAATGGCGCGCTCATCGGGGTGATTGGGCAGGATGTTGAGCAGGTCGGCCGCGTGGAGGATGAGCCTGCACAGCCGCTGCAGACCGTCGCCGTAGGTCACGCGTTTCTTTTCGGTTCGGGCGAGCAGGCCGAGCATGGTCATGCGCAGGGCGTTTTCGCTGGTGAGGTTGCCGACCTTGCCCTGCAGCATCCCAGCCGCGACGGGTGTGACGCTGCTGGTCTTGTCCATCGCCTGTCGGATTTCGGCGATGTGAGCGTTTTCGGAAGGCGCGTTGCCGTCCCCGCCGAACTCCTGGATGGACGCATTGACGTTGTCGGTGGACCACATCTGCCCGGGACCGATCGGTCGATCGGTGAAGCCTTCGATGCCCTTGCCCAGGTACATGCGGAAGGACTGGAAGGTGATGCGGTTGGCGCGATCGCTCAGGCGCGTGTTCAGTTCATCCTGCAACGCGATGAGCGGTTCGACCTCACTCAGCCCTTCATACATGAAGGGCTGGGGCAGGTTCTGGATATGCACGACGGGGATGACGCCCAGCGGGTTGATCGAGCGTCGCACCAAACGGCGCGGCTGCGCAACAGCGCCGGTTGCGGATGCGTTGGCGTGATAGCGGGCGATGGTGTCTGCGGTGTAGACCTCGGTGCAGTCACGCACCGCCCTGCTGACGATCGCACCGGGCCGACCCAGCGCCCGGTCACGCAGACGATCGAGCAGCGGCGGCTCATCGGCGATGGCGTTGAGTGGCTGACGATAGTGCAGCACCCAAGCATCGAGCCGACGGTAATCACCCGGGTGCAGCACGGGAATGATGCGCGGCGCTTCGAGCGTTTCGAGCACGAAGCGATCGGCGAAGCGCTGCGGGTCAGCCGGGGCGGAGACGAGGATGCGGCTGGCATCGAATCGCAGCAGCACATCGACATAGCCATAGACCGAGCCGAGCAGCGCCAGGTTCTGAAAGAAGACGACGCCACCGTTGAGTTCGAAGATGCGGCGGAGGAAGCGTTCGATGAGGCTGGCGCGGGCGGGATCGGGGGCGAGGCTCTGAATGACGGGCGGCCGGCCGAACATGAAGTCGACCAGGGCGTGGATGCGCCAGGCGATGTCGTTTTCGATGACGATCTCGCGTTCGCAACCGGGCGAGCCGTGCGGCGCATCCGCTTCGTGATGGCGAAGGCGCGGGGGCAGGCCCTGTTCCTGCGCCAGGCGGTATGGCCGGGCCAGCGCGTTGGTGGGCAGGCACTCGGTCATGGGGTTGCGGTAGTAGTCCCAGAGGCGCTGCAGCCGGGGCAGGTGCTGGGCGCGGTGCTCGCGGATGAGCAGGTCGAGGAAGGCTTCGCCGGGGTAGGCCGGGTCGTTGACACCGGGGGCGAGGGTTTCGGGCAATGCGGCAGGTTTGGGGCGAACGAGGCTCATCAGGCGTGCTCCTGTCTGTCCACCCCTGGTGGATGTCCCGGGTTTGTGCGCACAGGCGGCACGGGCGCTCGTTACAAGTGGTTGGCGGCGCGGGAGAAGGGACAATCCCGCTGCCACCGATTTTTGTTCGGAATGTGTTCGGATTGTGCGCACAAAAACGCGCGCATCAGGTTTGCTCAGAATTAATACTGACCATTAAAATAGCACGTCATGACGAGAGCTGAACAGGAATTAGACATTCTCCAGAAGATCAGCCAGATTCTTGGCGACGGGCTGGAGCTGAGCGAAGTCTTTCAGCGGGCGATGACGGTGCTGTGCGAGCGTCTGGGGTTCCAGCGGGCGTCGCTGGTGTTGTGGGATGCATCCTCGGAGCAGTACCGGATCGTGGCTGCGGTGGGGTTGAGCCGGGAGGAGATGGCTCGCGGGCGGTACGCGCCGGGCGAGGGTGTGACGGGGAAGGTGCTGGCGACGGGTCAGCCGCAGGTGGTGGCGGACGTTCGCAAGCATCCGGACTTTCTGAATCGCACGCGGGCCCGGCCGCTGGACGGGCCGGGGTCGGCGACGGGGGGCGAGCCGATCAGCTTCATCGGCGTGCCTGTGAAGGATGGGGATCAATATGTCGGGGCGATCACCGTCGACAAGCCCTACTCCGATGAGCAGACGCTGGCGGCGGATACACGGCTGCTGTCCATCATCGCCGGCTCGATCGCGCAGACGATCCGCATCCACCACCTGATTCAGGTGGAGAAGGATCAGTGGCTGGCGGAGAACCAGCAGCTCAAGGACAACCTGCGCAACAAGTACCGGTTCGACAACATCATCGGGTCCAGCCAGGCGATGCTGGATGTGCTGTCGACGATCGCGCAGGTGGCGTCCAGCCGGGCGACGGTGCTGCTGCTGGGGGAGACGGGCTGCGGCAAGGAGCTGGTGACCAAGGCGATCCACTACAACTCACCGCGGCGGGACAAGCCGCTGATTCGGGTGAACTGCGGGGCCCTTTCGCCGCAGCTCCTGGAATCGGAACTGTTCGGCCATGTGAAGGGCGCGTTCACGGGGGCGGTGAAGGACAAGATCGGCCGATTCGAGGCGGCGGATGGCGGGACGATCTTTCTGGATGAGATCGGCACGCTTGATCCGCAGTTGCAGGTGAAGCTGCTGCGCGTGCTGCAGGAGCGCGAGCTGGAACGGGTGGGCGATCATCGCACGGTGAAGGTGGATGTGCGGGTGATCGCGGCGACGAACGTGGACCTGGAGGAGGAGGTGCGTCGCAAGACGTTCCGGGAGGACCTTTACTATCGGCTGAACGTGGTGACGATCCACCTGCCGCCGCTGCGGAATCGGCGGGAGGACATTCCGGAGCTGATCGATCATTTTCTGGATCGGTACAACCGGGAGAACAACCGGAATCTGAGGAAGATCAGCCGGGACGTGCTGAACACGATGCTGCGTTATCCCTGGCCGGGCAACGTGCGGGAGCTGGAGAACGCGATCGAGCGGGCGGTGGTGCTGAGCAACGGAGAGGAGTTCACGGAGGATCTGCTGCCGTTGCAGGTGCGGCTGTTCGGGCAGCAGGTGCGCGGGCATCAGTCGGATGAATCAATCGAGGCGCTGGCAGCCCGGATCGCGCGCCACGCGGTGCGGCAGTATCCGGTGGAGGAGGGCAAGGTGTACGACATGGTGATCGGCGAGGTGGAACGGCAGCTCCTGCGTGAGGCGATGGAGCTGAACGGGAACGTGAAAACGCGCACGGCGGACTTCCTGGGGATCAACCGGAACACGCTGAACAAGAAGGTGAAGGATTACGGAATTGAGGCAGTGGACTGAGGGGGGAGGAAGCGTTCAGGGTGCAGGTTCAGGGCTGAGGGGGACGGGCAGGCTGGGGTGGGGATGGAATAAGCAATACGCCATAAGCAATTGGCAATGGGAAATGGTGCGGGGAGTGGCGGCAGGGGCGGTTGGCGGGGCTGCGCGAAGTTGCGAGCGGTCTGGGGCGGCGGCTGTTCACCACAAAACCACTCCTTTACATGACGCTTGTCTTGGGGCCCGGGGGTGCTAGGCTCTAGCGGATGGATGCGATGCGTGCGGCGCCGCCGGGTGCGGGGCCTTCCAACTGGCACTTGATTCGGCGGATGCTGGCGCTGACCTGGCGTTATCGGCTGGGGTGCGTGCGCGTCGTGGCACTGCAGGTGGCGATGCTGGCGTTCAGCCTCGGGGGGCTGGGGGTGACGGGGCTGACGATCGACGCGATCCGGCATCGCGCTCAGCCTGATGCGCCGGAGCCGATGTTCCGGTTCGGGCTGCGGCCGCCGGCGGAGTGGTCGAGCCTGAAGCTGGTGGGCGTGATGTCGCTGACGGTGCTGGCGCTGGCGGCGTTGTACGCGCTGATCCGCTATGCCGAGGCAGTCTACCGCGCGACGCTGGTGCAGCGCGTCGTGGTCGATCTGCGTTCGGCGGTGTATGACAAGCTGCAGCGGCTGAGCTTTCGCTTCTTCGACGGCAACGATTCAGGCTCGATCATCAATCGCGTGACCACGGATGTGCAGGCGGTGCGCATGTTCGTGGAGGGCGTGATTGTGGAGGTGCTGGGGCTGATCGTTTCGCTGACGTTCTATCTGGCGTACATGCTGAGCATTCACGTGCCGCTGACGCTGGCGTGTCTGGCGACGACGCCGGTGCTGTGGGTCATCACGGTGATGTTTTCGCGGAAGGTGCGGCCGGCGTATCGGCGCAACCGCGAGCTGCACGACCGCATGATCAACACGCTGTCGGAAAACCTGCAGGGTGTGCATGTGGTGAAGGGCTTCGCCCGGCAGCGCGAGCAGATCGCGCGGTTCCACGCCGCCAATGAAGCGGTGCAGAAACAGCAGCAGTCGATCTTCTGGCGCGTGGCGATGTACGCGCCGACGGTGGAGCTGCTGACGCACGTGAACCTGCTGGTGCTGCTGACGTTCGGCGGGTATCTGGTGATGCAGCGGCAGATCGAGCTGGGACAGGGGCTGGTGGTGTTCGCGGCGATTCTGCGGGCGTGGTCGACGAACGTGCAGAGCGTGGCGAACATCGCCAACAGTGTGCAGCGGAGCCTGACCGGGGCGCAGCGTGTGTTCGCGGTGCTGGATGAACCGGTGGAGGTGCGGAGTCCGGAGAATGCGAAGCGGCTGCCGCGGGCGAAGGGCGCGGTGCGGTTTGAGAATGTGACGTTCGGTTACAACCCCGATGCGCCGGTGCTGCACGACATCAATCTGGATGTGAAGCCGGGCCAGTGCATCGCGGTGCTGGGGGCGACCGGTTCGGGCAAGAGCACACTGCTGTCGCTGATTCCCCGGTTTTATGATCCGCAGCGCGGGCGGGTGCTGCTGGACGGCATCGATGTGCGCGAGCTGGATCTGGATGATCTTCGCCGCAACGTGGGGCTGGTGTTTCAGGAAAGCTTTCTTTTCAGCACAACGGTGGCGGCGAACATTGCGTTCGGCAATCCCGAGGCGACGCAGGAACAGATCGAGCGGGCGGCCCGCATCGCTTGTGCGCACGACTTCATCATGGAGCTGCCGCACGGTTACGACACAATCATCGGGGAGAACGGTGTGGATTTGTCCGGCGGACAGCGACAGCGGCTGGCGATCGCGCGGGCGATTCTGCTGGAGCCAGCGATTCTGCTGCTGGATGATCCGACAGCCGCGGTCGATGCGGATACGGAACATCAGATTCTCGAGGCGATGGACCGGGCGATGGAGGGGCGCACCACGTTCGTCATCGCGCATCGGCTGAGCACGCTGCGACGGGCGGACCTGGTGGTGGTGCTCAAGCGCGGGCGCATCGTGCAGATGGGCACGCACGCGGAACTGTTGCGCACCAGCGGGCATTATCGCGATGTGGCACTGCTGCAGATTGCGGATATGGAATCAACGCCGCTGCTGGATGAGCCGATCGTGGCGGAGGCGCTGGACCCATCGATGGATTCGACGATTCAGTCGCAGGCGGTGGATGTGGTGCTCGATCAGGATGCGGGAGATGCGACGGCGCCATGACCACGCAACTGCAACAGGCTGAGATGAAGCGATCGGCAGCGACGAAGGCGGTGCGCGCCCGGGCGGAGCTGACCACCGTGCGGCGTGATGGTCGCGAGCAGGCGCAGCGGCCGCTGGATATGAAGCTCATCGTGCGGCTGATGGGCTTCACGAAGCCGTATGCACGCAAGCGGAACTGGCTGCTTTTTTGCGTGCTGGTGCGGGCGGTGCAGTTCCCGGCGGTGATGTGGCTGTTCACGGAGCTGATCAACGGGCCGATCACCAACGGAAACGTAACGCAACTGGTGTGGGGCAGCATTGCGTTCTTCCTGCTGGCGGTGGCGACGGCGATCAACTTCCACTTTCGTCATCGACTGGCAAACGAACTGGGTGAGGCGGTAGTGCATGACCTGCGCAATCGCCTGTTCGAACACCTGCAGCGATTGTCGATGCGCTACTTCGATCGCACGAAGCGCGGCTGGATCATCGCGCGCGTGAACTCGGACGTCGAAGCGGTGCGCACCGGCGTGCAGGATGTGCTGTTCGTATCGCTGGTGCAGTTGGGGCAGATGATCATCGCCGGGGCGGTGATGCTGTGGTATGACTGGCTGCTCTTTAGCGTGATGCTGGCGATCGCGCCGGTGATTCACCTGATCGTGCGTTATTACCGCAGGCGACTGAGCCAGGCGTGGCGCGCGGTGCAGGAAAGCTTCAGCCGTGTGACCGCCACTTTGGCGGAATCGGTCAGCGGCATTCGCGTGACGCAGGGGTTCGTACGGCAGGATGTGAACGCGGAGCTGTTTTCCGATCTGGTGGCGGACCACGCGGGCTATCACATGCGAGCGCAGAAGCTGGCGGGCCAGTTCCTGCCGCTGCTGGAGTTCAACAGCCAGGTGTTCACCGCGACGCTGCTGTTCCTGGGCGGGTACCTGGCGCTCACACCCAACGCCCCCTTCCACGCGAACACGGACGTGGCGAACATCATCATGTTCCTGTTCATGTCCAACCTGTTCTTCTCGCCGATCAACGTGATCGGGCGGCAGTACAACACGGCACTGACAGCGATGGCGGGCGCGGAACGCGTGTTCGCGCTGCTGGACACACAGCCGGAGTTCGGCGACGAGCCGGATGCGATCGAGCTGCCGCCGCTGAAGGGGCGTGTCGAGTTTCGCAACCTCACGTTCGGCTACAACCCGGACACGCCGGTGCTGCACGACATCAATTTCGTGGCGGAGCCGGGCCAGCTCATCGCGCTGGTGGGCCACACGGGCAGCGGCAAAAGCTCGATCATCAACCTCATCGCGCGGTTCTATCTGCCCACGAGCGGTGAGCTGCTGATCGACGGTTACGACATTCGCAAAGTCAGGGGCGAATCGCTCAACCGGCAGATGGGCATCGTGCTGCAGCACAACTTCCTTTTCAGTGGCACGGTAATGGACAACATTCGCCTCGGTCGGCCGGAGGCGAGTGATGAGGAGGTGATCGCCGCGGCCCGAAAGCTGGACGTGCTGGACCTGATCGAGGCAATGCCCGAGGGATTCAACACGCAGGTGGGCGAACGTGGCGGGAACCTGTCGCTGGGGCAGCGGCAGATCATCTGTTTCACCCGCGCGATGCTGGCGGACCCGCGCATCATGATTCTGGATGAGGCGACCAGCAGCGTCGATTCATTAACCGAAGCGCGGATTCAACAGGCCCTGGAGGTGCTGCTGCGGGGCAGGACGAGCTTCGTGGTGGCGCACCGGCTGTCGACAATCCGCCATGCGGATCTGGTGCTGGTGCTGGACCACGGCCGCATCGTTGAACGCGGCCGGCACGACGACCTGCTCGCTCAGGGCGGTGTGTACGCCCACATGTACCGCCAGTTCGTGCGAACGTCGGAGATGTGAACGCCAGAAAACGCCAGGGAGCCAGGAGGCCAG
>Ga0207864_1002648_pt1 | contig 16391 bp, 6 predicted proteins | sample HigsolmetaAR202D_FD_184834 | JGI IMG/M metagenome (GOLD analysis project Ga0207864, IMG submission 184834) | Ionic liquid and high solid enriched microbial communities from the Joint BioEnergy Institute, USA - AR20-2-D (SPAdes) (version 2) ... | reverse complement strand
CAACCCGCCGTGTGTATGGGGTTTCAGCCCGGAAGAGATACGGTGGCCTTTCTCCATCCGGCAACCACGCCGGAGCTGGCCCCACCGAAACTACAGAACTTTACGCACACTCCCAGGATATCGCTCACGAAGTCCAAGCTCCAGCGAACGTTGGGGCGCGCGAGGACCTCACGAGCAGGCCGCGCCGCCTGATTCCGCCGAGGCCTGCCCCTGAGCCGCACCGCAAGCTTTTCGGCCCAGTAGAGACACTCGACTCGCTTTTGATTCACCGCCCAGCCTTCACGCCGAAGCAGGAGGTGGATACGGCGACAGCCCCAGCGAGGCCACTCGGCCGCCAGTTCCTTGATTCGTACCCAAAGCTCTGTGTGCGGCACCCTCGAGCCCCTGAAGCGCACGGTCGAGCACGGAAAACCGACGAACAGGATCGCCCGAAGCTCGAACGAACCGTATGCAACTCGGATCCGTTCGACATCTCGCCGCCGCTTACGCTCCGTCACCGCGTTCCTCCCAAGAGGTCCTCCAAGGCCTAGAGGTTCGGCGCATACTCAGCCACAAGGTGCTTCGACCGCCGGTTCTCCTCCAGTCGCCTAAGAAGCCGCGCATTGGAGACGTTCATGCCGCCGTATTTCTTGCGGCAGTTTTAGAATGTGTTCTCGCTGATGCCGTACCTCCTGCATAGCTCGCTCATTCTATAGCGCCCTTGTCTGCTTCGGCCAGAATGCCGATGATCTGCTCCTCCATAAGCGTGCTCTTCCTCATGACTCTTCCCCCGTGGCGGAGTCGCATAATAGCCGGATCAGGTATCGGGAGGCAGCCCTTTTCCACCAACGGCTCCGAGTGCGTTGAGCAGGCGGTGCCGTCCGTCATAATGTCTGACTACGCGTCTACCAATGAATGGTAGGGCATTCCGCTCGTAAGAACCGTCCATGCGACTTCGTCGAGCTCCTTGTTCAGGTCCAAAGATACCCGAGCGGTCGGTTCTGTGGTCATCCTCTCGGCTAGTTCCGCTAGTCGAAGGTGTGCAGGTTCCCTTTCATCGAATCTTGGAATCCTCAGATACTCAATCACACTCGTTCCAAGGCTGAGTTGCGCAGCATATGCCGAAATAGCCTTCGCCACTGTTGGCGCGTTGAGCAACGCCGTCAGATAGCGAGCCTCATCAAGTGAATTGACCGGTACGAAGTACAGCTTGTGATCGGGAACAACAGGCCGCTCTCCTCCAGGGGCGTCTGGAACGGGGCCGACGTAGGCTGCACAGAATCGGTGACCGGACATCTCTTTCCATAACACCTTGTATGGCGCGAACGTATATGGTCCCGTACTCCACGTCGACCAGAACGGCTTCCCAAACTGATACCGACGATAACTTCCTCTCCTCCTGAGTTGTTCTTCGAACCGATGTAGATACTCGTACGTCCGCGGCGCAGTTGTAGGCAGTTCGGGGTCTCCGTACATTCCCCTCTGCGGTAAGATTACGTACAAGCCTTGCATCCTGATCTCAAATGCGGCGAGTTCCCTACCCCGCAATAGAGGGAACAGGTGTGTAGTTTCGATTTTTCGACGGACTTTCGGTATACCCGGCGTTCGGCCCAAAGTCGGATCGTTCTCAATAGTCACCAGATCGCCATCACAATCAAGTACCCGTACGAAATACACCCCGTTAAGATCTGTCGTAACCCCTTTCCGGGCGGTGTAATATGATGCCGCCCCCGCGTCAAACAGGCGGTTCCACAATTCCATTTGCGACCGCGTCCCCTTTAGAAGCGGACCCGCGTCGGACCCAGGAACGGGTGCGGCTAGAAGGCGGACAGGATTCGAATTGGCTCGAAATTCCGCCGCAGATTTCCAAGAGCGATGCTCAATATGTCTCGTCCATATCGTGTAAGTAATTGGATATTCTGTGCGAATTCCCTTTTTTGCAATAAAGAATGTCGGATGGTTCGCAACACCATTGAACGGTTTGATCTCGCGAAAATCTTCGATGGCCAGGAATCCAGCTAATATCGATCCGTCTGCCTTTTCGAATCGCCGAAACCCCTGGCTGCTCTCGTTGTTAAATACGGTGCCTGTAATGAAGAATCCGATCTTTCCGTCGGAACGAAGCCAACGGTCCACGGCCGCAAATGTAATAACGGTGGAAACGTCCGACTCGATGCCCCCTACGTACCTGTCCTCGCTGAATACGTTCATTGAGAGGCATAGTGGCTTGATGAACTTAGCGTAATCTGGTGGCAGATGGCTCCACTTTACCCACGGGGGGTTGCCCACCACGTGTGTCACCGTGCCAATGGTCGCAGCGGCGAAACGATCTGCTAGGACGGCACACCAGATGCCATCCCAGTCTTGTACGTGTAGGTCTACTAGCACTTGAATGGTAGAGGAAACGGCTTGCCGCTCGTCCGGGTCCAATCCTAGCGAATCGAATTCCGGGCCGAGCGTCGAGACTATCTGGTCCCTAGTCATCCCTAGGTCGATCAGGCGTCCCAACGCAAGAAATGTGGGGTAGAACTTTGGACTCTGGACGAATTTCTTTGGGATCAAGAACTCCTTGTAGCCTTGCTCTGTGGGTATCGTGTGGGTCAGAAAGCGACCGCCGGCGTCGCGGGCGGCATTTATTGCATCCGCCAAGAATACAGGCAACGTGACCGGCGCCGTCGGATCGAGTTTGTCCCGCAGCACAACCAGCAGGGAAGCTTTGGCCGCCAACACTGCCAGAGGGTTGATGTCCATTCCGTATAGCCCTCGAAGAAGATTCGCCGCTGGCGTGTCTGCCGGCCAAGCCTCCAAGCGACGCTTGAGTGCCTCGATCAAGAACGTGCCTGTGCCACAGGTCGGATCTAGGAGATCGTTCTCCGGCTCCCAACCAAGCGCATCCAACGCGTGACTGGCCAACCAATCAGGCGTATTAAACTCCCCAAGCGCGTGCCGCAGCTCTCGTGGCACGAAGCTCTCGTATAGGCCTTTGAACAGGTCCCGAACGGAATCCTCGGTCTTTGAGGTTAGATCAAAATCGATATCGCCCAAACTGTCGAGCATGGCTTCGAGGCCCGGCTGTATGTCCGACCAGCTGGCATCGTCAATGTACCAGGAGAAAAAGTCACCTGTGATCATATTGGTGATGCCAGCATCCGCGAACAGCTTCCCGGATTCCATCGCCCGAAGTCTATCACGGAGCGGGACCGCCACGTCGCGCACGTCCTCTGAGGGCTCCGGAAGCGAAAGCGCCGCGGTTAGCTTTGCAGCGACCGCAATATATGTGTGTAGCGAGAACAGATAGGCCGGGATATCCTCGCTATAATTCGCTCCATGAGCTGCGGATTGACGCTCAAGGAAGATTGCCAGCTTGTCGGTTTGTATCCCAACAGCCTGCCCGAACAGCCGCCTCCACTCCGTGAAAAGTAGCTTGGTCTTGTTGCTACCCGATATCTTACCCATTGCGACTGCGGCGCAAACTGCATGAAAAAGGCGCGGAAGTAACAAGGCGCCGACATCGGACTCTGGCCCAATAACGACGTCCAATATTCTCGGACTAACCACCGCCCTCCCCTTTTCACTCAGCAACCTCAAGAGGCGTTGTGCTGCGGCTACGTCAAATGAAATCAGGCGATCCCAAGCGGGTCCCGTTTCCCGGACTCTACCGAAGCTGATGTGGTTGCCGTCCCAAGCAACCATGGAATAATCGGTAATCGGGTTCCCCTCTTCCCGGGCCAAGCGGACCACGTAATCCTCTGCCTGATCTCGTGCCTTCCTCAACTCTGCACCTTCGCTCCCCCTGAAAGATCTTGGCGGTTCGTATTCGATCACGACTTTTCCGTGAACCGCATCGGCGAACTTGGTGCGTTGGTCCGCCCCGCGAAGCCTTCGCTCAAGCTGGTATGGAACCCAGGGAATACCCAACGTGCGACACGCTGCTTCGAGCTGTTTTTCTATGGCGTGCTTAAGTGCCTCCTCGTTGTCCGCCCGAGCGGCGGCAGATATCGATTCAGAGACTAGCTGGTGAGCCACTTCAGTCCAGCTGCCAATTGAGTGAGGCTGAGTCTGCGTCGTGCGCTCTTTGTGCTTCATGATAATGTGGAAGGGAATAGCAGGATCGGCCATTAATGCTTCACTAGTTCCGATAAAGGGATGGAAAATCAGACCATTACGTTCCCGACGCAAGCGCCCGTCAGGTGCTGGTGTAACGTTGAAATAGAAACGTCCTCCCGCGGGCGAAATAGAAATGTCCTCCTTTGGGATTGGCTCGCCGGGCTGTTAGGCCCGGCCTCATGGATCCCAATCTCCGGGTCAGTTCCAGGGTTCGTCCTGGACAACTCTGTGCTCGCCTCCCAGCGGACCGATCCGTGCCCCGCACCCGCAAGCGGCGACTGGTGTGTGGGGAGTTCAATCATCTGTCCGCCGACCCTGCTAGAGGTTGGCCCCGTACGGGCGGTCAAAACCGCACCGGCCGGTGAGCGCAGTCCCGGCTCCGTGATTCTGGGGCCGGATTACATGGTGGACAACCCTTATGAGAGGCTCCGGAAGCCGGTAGTCGACATGCCCCTCAACTCGTAGAATTAAGCCGGAGCTGCGATTTCGATTGCGGACGAAAATCAACCTCACCGGTACCACTCTTCCCACGGCTATGGTGTCGCAAGCACTAGCGATAACTCAAAGGCTTAGGGCCCACAAGTAGACAGCTTAAATGTGCCTTACAATCAATCCACATACCGACTAAACGCCACACTCCTCACCCTCCCCGCCCTCAGTTCAAACACCAGCGGCTCCTCCACCGCCTCCGACGGCCCGCACAGGAAAACAAGCCGCGTGGGCGACTGCTCCACCGGCTCGCCCAACACCGCGATGACGTCCCGCGCCCGCGCCCCGATCCCCAACGCCGGCCACCGCAGATACCGGTTGTCCCGCACCTCCACGTACTCGAGCAGATCCCTCGCCTCCGGATACCCCGGCTTCCACACGATCGCGGTCAGATCCGCGTAATACAGCGCCACAACGGTGTCGGTCACCGCCGGGTCGTGGCGGTTCGGAACCGTCTCCGTCCGCACGCTGTCCGGCTCCCCGAGCGCCGCACGAAACGCCTGGCGCGACTCCGCGCGGACGAGTAGCCCGCGCTCCGTGTACGCATGGCAGTCGACCGGCTCGGCGGCGACCTCGGTGATCCTGCTCGGCTCCGGGTCCAGGGCGGCGGGCTGCTGGGGCGTGCGCTTGCCACACGCGGCGAGGAGCGTGCAGGCGAGGGCAAGCGTCGTCGCCGTCCGCGTCGGAGCCTTCCTCATCGGTTCGGGCACCACAATCCAGATTCGCTCCATAGTCTCATGCCATCGACCTGGGTCGACATGGGCGTCGAGTTCTGGGGACGAGTGGATCGGAGGATGATGTTCGGTATTGGCGGGGACCTGGCGGTCTGGTCGGGTGACGGGTCGTGAACGATCAGGGCGTGGCCCGGTCCGCCGTTCCGTGCGCGGGCCGGGCCACCGACGCGCGCAAAGCTAGGAGCGCCCGGGGCGGCCGTCAATGAGGCTGGGCGGCCGCGAATGAGACGCGGCGGCCTTCAACGAGACGCCGCCGCCGTTCGGCGGGGCGCCGACGGGGCCTAGGCCGTCGGCGCCGCCCATGCCGGCGCCGCCCTTGCGCCGGTGGAGGGGATGTGTCTACCGAAAGGAAGACGAAACCCGGCGAGGAATCCTACATGGATCTAGGCCTGGAAGGATGATCTGTCGCTTTCGTCATCGGAAGCTCCCGCACCATTGGGCGCGCCCGCGACTGTAGGACGCGCGGCGGCCTCTCCTGCGGCGGTATCACCGGAGCCCGCATCACCTGCGACGGCATCACCTCCGACGGCCTCACCACCTCGGCCGTCACCACCCCCTCACCTGAGCCACTCCGAGATCCGCCCCCGCCACACCCCCGCCGCGCTCCGCACGCTCGTCTCCGTGAGCCGCACCCCGATCGACGCAAAGAACCCGAGCCCGCCGCGGCCGGAGAAGTCGATGTCCCGCAGGTTGCCGAACCGGTACCCGCCCTCGACCTCGATCTGGCCCAGGTCCACGACCGCCGCCGGGGCCGCACTCCACCGCGAGTCGCCCGTCGTCGCGACGTGCAGCAGCCGCGAATCGAGCCGCCCCCAGACGCGGCCGCGGACGTGGTGCTCGAGGCTCGAGCCGACGAAGTGCGACGTGCTCCTGACCGTGACGTCGCCGACGACCTCGTTCGTGACGCGGCTGCCGCGGACGGCGTAGCGCAGTGCGACGGAGCCCTGCGTGGTCGGGAGCCAGACGAGGTCGAGGCTGCCGATCAGGCGGGCGTTGTCGCCGGAGAGCATGGGGTCGGCGCCGGGGCCGACCTCGGGGCGGACGGTCCTGCGCCACTCGGCCTTGACCAGCGCGTTCAGCGCGTTCGAGCCCGTCGGGCGGAAGGCGACGCCGAGGAGCGAGTGGTCGCGGCGCTCGGTGCTCGTGCCGGCGCTGGTCAGGTGGTCGCTCAGGAGCCAGTCGTGCCGGGCGAGGAGTGCGACGTCCTTGCCGAGGGCGACGTCGCCCTGGGCCTCGAAGCGGTAGCCGCTGCGCACGTCGCCGTCGTAGTACTCGCCGCGGGCGGCGAACGTCCGCTCGCCGGCGGGGCCGGTGCCGTCCCAGCTCACGCCGACGCCGACCGAGAGGCGGTTGCGCTCGGTCTGCGGGAAGGGGAGGCCGCGCAGCGGGTCGGCGAGCGAGACGTCGTCGAGCCCGACGCGGCGCTCGAACTGCGACGAGAGCGCCCAACCCGCCGGGAGGCGGAGCTGCTGGTTCCACCCCAGCGTGACGCCGCGGTCTGCGTTGGCGCCGGTCGCGTTCTCGATCCCGCCCTTGAGCAGGGCGCCCTGCCACGGCTCGACGTTCAGCATGACGGAGCTGACCGACGTAGGCTGGTCGGCGTCGATCAGGCGGTGCGCCGCCTCGAGCCGGACCTGGTCGATCAGGCGCATGCTCGCGCCGAGGCCGAGCTGGCGGCGGCCAGCGGCGAGGTTCGCGTCGCCGAGCGTCTGCCGGCCCTCGGCCCAGACGGTGACCTCGGGCGAGAGGCGGGCGTTCAGCCGGGTCTGCAGCGCGCCGATCGACTCGGCGCCGGCGCGCTCCTCCTCGATCAGCCCGCCCTCGAGCGAGATCGCGCGCTCGCCGCTCTGGTGCGTCAGGCGGGCCTGGCTGCCGTGGCGCTCGACGCCGTGGTCGCGGAAGCTCTGGCGGTCGTGGCCGAGCTCGAGGCGGAGCGACTCGGTCAGGCGGAACTCGCCGCCGAGGCGCAGCTCCTCGACGTTCGAGCGGAGCCGGCTCTGCCGCTGCGACGAGAAGCCGCTCCCGACGCCCATCCACTCGCCGCGCAGCGTCGCGCGCTCCCGCCACGGCGCCCACTCGACGGCGGCGCGGCCGGCGGTGCCGACCGAGTCGGCGCGCGACTGCAGCAGCTCGAGCCCGACGCGCGCGGTGCCGAACCGGGCGTTCAGCTCGCCGCCGAAGAGGCCGGCGCCGGCGTCGCTCCCCGCGGCCGCGCCGATCGCGCCGCCGTCGTGGAGCCCGAAGACCGAGACGGAGAGCGAGTCGGCGCCGTCGAAGCCGAGCGCGCTCCCGGCGTCCACCTCGAGCCGCATCCCGCCGGTCCAGTGCCGCTCGTCGGCGTCCAGCCGCTCGACCGTCGCGACCAGGAAGTACGCGTTCCCGTGCGGGTCGCTCGCCGGGAGCAGCGTGTGCAGCAGCACCTCGCCCGTGCGGTAGTCGATCTGGTAGTCGACGTAGCGCTGCAGCTCGGTGCGCGACAGGACCCGCGCGGTGTTGTCGGCCGCGCGCACCTCGATGGCGATCCGGTCGGTCCCGGGGCGGACGCGGCCGCCCAGGCGGTACGGGCCGGAGCTGCCGTCGCCGCGGAGCTGGACCTCCTCGAAGAGCTGGCGCGTCGCGCTGCCGAAGCCGTGCCAGACGACGGCGCCGCGCTCGATCCGGGTGCTCACGCCGGTCAGCGCGCGGTCGTACGTCGTCAGCTTCCCGCCGCCGGCGAAGCCTTCGGTCCGCACGTCGCCGAACGCGATCCAGTCCTGGCCGCGCTCGATCCGGGCGCTGAGGTTGTGCGTCGAGCCGGAGACCACGCGGCGCTCGCTCCGGTCGCCCGTGACGGGGAGGAGCGTCTCGTCGAGCGGGTCGTAGTCGCGGCCGAACGCCGTGTCGTCGCGGTCGTCGCGGCGGGTGTCGTAGCTCAGCGTGAGCGACGTCGTCTCGTCCAGCGCGCCGCGCGCGACGATCGACGCGAAGCTGCCGTCCTCCGCGCCGCCGAACCCGATCCGGCCGGACATCGTCGCGAAGAGCGGACGGACCGGCGGCAGGACCGCGAGCGTCTGCTCGGCGGCGGCCCTGCCGGCCTTGAGCGCGATGCGCGCCACGCCCGCGCGGTCGCCGCCGCGCACGGGGATCCGGAGCCAGCCCTCCCGGTCGGCGCGGAGCTGCACGCCGGCCGAGGTGCGGTCGCCGTCCCGCGCCTCGACCGTGACGCCCTTCGCCACGACCGTGACGACCGGCTCGTTCACGACCGGGACGCCCCATTCGTCCAGCACGCGGACCAGGATCGTGTCGACGTCCGCGGCCTCGGCGCGCACGTACCGCGGCGCGGCGACCACCTCGAGCGTCGCCGGCGCGCCGGAGCGGTGCACGGCGATGCTGTCCCAGCGCTCCTGGCCCCAGGAGTTGACCGTGCGCACGCGGAACCGGTTCGGGCCGGGCTCGAGGTCGACGCCGATGAAGTCGATGACGCCGTCGGGGCGGGTCGTGCCTTCCCGGATCACGCCGTCCTTTCCGAACAGCGTGACCGGTCGGCCGGGCTCGCCCCTCACGCCGACGAAGACCTTCGCGACGCCGACCACGCTGCCGTCGCCGGGCGCGAAGATGTCGACGCCGGGGCCCGCGATGAGCGCCATGCGACGCTCCTGCTCGCGCTCGGCCGCGTCGCGCGCGGGTGGGACCCGGACGGGCGCGGCGCCCGTGGCCGCCGCGACGCCCGTGGCCGCCGAACCGGCCGCCGCCGGCGCCCCGGCCTTGTCTGCCGCCCCGCCCGCCGCCGCGTCGCCCGCGAACCCGTTTTCCACCGGCTTCGTCGCCACCCCCAACACCTCGGCCGGCGGGCCGGCGTGGTATTCGACCAGGACCTCGCGGGGGACGAGCCGGAAGTCGGCGCGGCCGATCGTCCAGCCGTCGAGCAGGACCTCGCGGATCTCGCCGCCGCGGTCGGCCACCTCGTACCGGTCGGCCAGGCCGAGCATGTCGATGCGGAGCGCGTAGCGGCCGGGCTCGAGGTTCTGCAGCGAGTACCGGCCCTCGGCGTCCGTGCGGACGATCTGGCCGTCGGTCGTCCAGATGTCGACACCGCCGAGCCCTTCGTCGCCCTCGTCCTGCCGGCCGTTGCGGTTGTGGTCGACCCAGACCTTGCCGATCAGCGCCCGCGACGGGAGCGCGGGGCCGCGGCGCATCCGCACCCGCGCGATCGCGGTGTCCGAGACGACCCTGCCGCGCGCGGCCTCCGCGACGGCGCGATTCACCGCGACCTCGCCCGGCGCGGAGACGGCGATCGCGGCGTAGCGGATCGCGTGCTTGGCGCCGGGGGCGAGCGGCTCCGGGAGGTAGAAGACGACGTCGTCGCCCGTGGCCTTCGCCGAGTCCGCGCCCTGGACGGTGCTCATGTCCATGACGAGGCCGTCCGGCAGCCGGTCGCGGACGACCAGGTCGTAGAGCTCGATCGGGCCGGTGTTCTCCACCTCCAGCAGGTACGGCACCGCCTCGCCCAGCGCGATCTCGAGCAGCCCGGCGCGCTTCGCGAGCGCGAGCGAGCCGTCGGCCGGGTCCTGCGCCACGGACGCCATCTGCGCCGAGACGACGACGGTGTAGCCGGCGGCGCCGATGCTGAGCGTCGCCTCGTTGCGCAGCTCCCGGTCGTCGTTCTCCGGGAGGCGGGTCAGCCGCGCGTGGATGTAGGCGAAGCCTTCCTGGCCGGGGAGTAGCGTGCCGAGCTCCCAGCTCACCCAGTCGGCGTCGGTCGCGGCGTTGCCCGGCATGGCCGAGAAGCGCGGCCTCGCGCGGTCGGGCGACGACGTGCCCCCGGCGCTTCCCGCGCCGGGCACGCCCCCCGCTCCCCCGGCGTCACGCTCCGCGCCGGCCACAGCGCCGGCGCCGCCCGCGGCGCCGGGCTGCGCGTCCCGCGACGTCGCCGACGGCTCGGGGCTCGCGCCCAGCAGCTCCAGCTCGGGGGGGAGATAGTCCGTCAGGACCGCGTTCTCGGCCCGGACGTCCGAGATGTTGCGATACCGGAGCCGGAAGGTGACCGTGTCGCCGACGTAGATCACCGAGCGGCCCGGGATCGTGATCTCGAGCGCGATCTCCGGGAGCGCGATAGCGACCTCGACCGCGTTGGACTTCGCGTTGGCCACGCCGTCGATGAGCCAGCCGTCGTTCACGATCGCGCCGGCCGTCGTGTCGGCGACGACGACGGCCCGGAACGAGACGGCGCGCTCCTCCTGCGGCTGGAGCACCCCGACCGGGACCGTCAGGACCTGCCGGCCGTCCTCGAGCGGGAGCAGCGTGTACGCGTCATCGTGCAGCGAAACGTCCTCGCGACGGACGGTGCCCGGCACGAAGCGAATCGACGCGGGGAGCGTGTCGACCAGGACCGTGCCCGTGCTCGGCGCGTGGCCTTTGTTCCCGGCCACGAACGTGTAGCCGATCGTGTCGCCCGTGACGACCCGCCGCCGGTCGGCGGAAAGACCGAGCCGGGCGACGGGGACGACCATGCAATTGCCCGCCGTGACCAGCGAACCGAACGGGTTGTCCTCGGGAAGGAGCGGGTTCGAACGGGGCCGGGTGGTGCCGTCGGACTCGCCGTCCCGGGACGGCATGATGGTGCATCGCCGCCAGAGGCGGAACGCGGTCCGGACGCTGTCTGCCACGCCGTTCGGAGCCCGGTAGAAGGCCTCGGCGCGGCTGTCGATGGGGAAAAGCCCCTCCACGTCCTGTGCGCGCGCGGGGATCGCGGCCCACAGGACTCCCAGGAAGGAGGCGGCGGCCACCCGGCAGGCGATGCCTGCCAGGCGAGCCGCGCGCCTCTCGACCTGCTCGCGTTTGGAACGGCGATACGACATGCCGCGTTCCAACGGATCGAAGGGGATCAGGCGATAGGACTACCTGGCTGCTTACCTCACCCTCACCTCGATCCAGAACACGCCGGTCTCGCCGGGTGCCATGGGTCGCGGATCGTTGCCGCCGTCCACGGGCTTGATCGTGACGACCGTCTCGCCGTTGCCGTTCGTGCCGGTCGTGATGGACCACGTGCCGGTGTTGCTCGCGTCCTCGTCGGTGCCGAGGAGCTCGAGCGCGTCGGGGATCACGTCCTCGATCGTCACGTCGACGGCGTCGGCGCCGTTCGTCTCGGCGTTCGTCACCGTGATCCGGTACCAGATCGTCGCGCCGGGGACGACGCCGCCCGCGGCGATCGGATCGCCGTTCCGGGTCTGGAACGCCTGCTTCGTGATCGAGAGCGACGGCCGGACGACGCGGACCTGGGTCTGCGCGCTGTCGCTCACGTCGTCGTCGTCCGCGGACGCGACCTCGAAGATCAGGTCCTCCGTGGTCCCCGCGGCGGCGGCGGCGGCGACCGTGTAGGTCACCGTCACGTCGACCGACTGGCCGTTGTTGAGCGTCAGGCTCCCGCTAGTCGGGCCGCCGGTCAGGTTCGTGCCGGCCACGCTGACGATCGAGACGTTGGCGCCGGGGTCGACCGACAGGGTCCAGGTGAAGTCCGAGCCGCTCGCCTTGTTTTCGACCGTGAAGACCGCCTGGTACTGCTGGTTCACGTCGGCCGGGTTGGCGGTCGGCAGGCGCTGCTGCGTCGCGTCCTGGGCCGTGACGGCGACGTCGTAGACGTACTCCGGATCGAGCGTCGCATCGCCCGCGTCGACGCTGTCCGATTCCTGCGGATCCCGGCCGGACGTCGCCGTCACCTCGAGCTTCGCGGCGGGGTCGAAGTCGGGGTCGAGATCGAAGCGGACGTAGAACACCAGCTCGGTGTTCTCGCTCGGCGTGCCCTGGGGCGTGTCCCAGCCGCCGTTGTTGCCCACGTAGTCCCGGTGCTGCTGGGCCTGGGCGAGGAGGGTGTTGAAGTCGACGAGGCTGAGCCAGTCGCCCTCGGCGGCGTTGTCCGGGTGCACCAGGCTGAACCCGGTCACGGTGATCCCCGCGCCGGCGTTCGCGCTCACCTGGAAGTAGTCATCGTCGTTGCCGAGGTTGGTGATCGTGTACTCGATCCAGTTGCCCGTGCCGGGGCTCTTCGGCTGGGGCTTGTTCGTCGCCGCGATCTCGACGCCGGCCACGAACGCCACTTCCAGCTCCACCGACTCCGAGACCGGGTCGTACGCGTTCTCGTTGGCGTCGGTGAAGGTCACCGTCGCCGTGTTCACGATCTTCGTCCCTGCACGCGTCGGCGCGCCGTTCTCGGGCAGCTGCGCCCACGCCTCCGTCGCCGGCGCCATCGCCAGCGCGACCGCTACCGCCGCGGTCTTGATCAGACTGAGTCGCACTCGAGTAGCTCCCTGGTTGAACGTGACTAGCGGTTGCCGCGGTTCGCGCGGCTAGTTGCTGCTGCCGGCCGGCGTGGCCGTGTCCCCCGTCGTGAGCCGCGCCTCGAACGAGGCGACGACCTGGGCGCCCGGCTGGACCTCCGTCTCGACGGTCCAGCGGACGTCCGTGTACATCTCCGGCGGCGCGGGGCGGCGTATCTTCCTGCCGTTCTCCTCGACCTCGATCGTCGGCTGCTCCGACCACGTCGCGCCGCCGTCGATCGAGTACTCGACCCGCGCGCTCCCCCCGCGGAACGTCGCCGAGCCGCCCACGAAGCGGAGCCCCTCCGCCAGCGGGTTCTGCAGCACCACGTTCCGCACGGGACCGGTGGTCGGGTTCGTGAAGGTGAGGGTGTAGCGGACTAGGTCTCCGCTCCGGACCCGCTCGTCGGCGCGCGGCCTGCCTCGAGCCGCTTCTTCCGCCGCGGTCCGGTTCTCGGCCGTGATCACCAGCGCATCACCCCCGGCCGGCTGCTGCGCCGCGGCTCCGGCCGCCGACGCCAGCAGCAGGGTGAGCACCAGCACCATCCAGCGCGTCTTCGCCATTCTCGGTCCTCCCACGGGTCTGTGCCGCGCCAAGAGCGGAGTCGGTCGCGCTCGCGGCATGCGCAGGCCGCCCTTGCCCGTGCGAATCGAGTCGATTCGCACGGGGGCCATCGTCGTCGTCGACCACGGAACCCTTGCTCGCTGGGCAATTCTTGCCGGGTCTTGGGCGCGTGTATGTTAAGTCAAAGGTTTCCAATAGCTCTTACATGCCAATGGAGACTCAATGGAGAGTTGGGCGATACCGTCCGGAAACTCCGCGCGCCCCGGTCGCCTCCCGGCGTCGGGGCGCCGGCCGGTGTGGCTTTACGAGAGGAGACCCGCGATCGAAGGGGATTCGAGGGACGGTGAGCCGTTGCGGCTCGGCGGGTGGTTCAAGTAAACTTCTTGTGGTGCCGAATCTTGGAATTGGCGACACGCCGGTCCGGCTCCGGCCACGAGCGCAAGAAGTAGTACCAAACGATCGCGATGTTGCGAATTCGCCTGCTCGGGACGCCCGAGATCGAAAGCCGGCCAGATTCGGTAGCCGCCAACGTAGTAACCAAGCCCAAACGCCTGGCCCTCCTGGCGTATCTCGTCGTTGCCCAACCCCGTGGCTTCCATCGTCGCGACACCCTCCTCGCGCTGCTCTGGCCGGAGTTCGAGCAGCAACGCGCGCGCGCGGCGTTGAGCCGGACCCTCTACGAGCTGAAGCGCGACCTCGACGACGACACGATCGTCACGCGCGGCCACGATGAGATCGGGGTCGACCGCGAGAAGATCTGGTGCGACGTGGTTGCCTTCGAGGAGGCGATCGCGCAGGGGAACCTGCTCGCCGCGATGGATCTCTATCGCGGCGATTTCCTGAAGGGCTTCTACGTCTCCGGTTCGCCCGACTTCGAGCACTGGCAGGAGCGGGAGATCTACCGGCTGCGGGAGATGGCGATCCGCGCGGCGCTGCACCTCTCGTCGACGATGGGGGATGCGCCGCGGTGGGCGCGGAAGGCGCGGGAGATCGACCCCGCCAATGAGCGGACGCTGCAAAACTTGCTGATCGTTCTGGATGCCGCGGGCGAGCGCGTCGCCGCGCTCCGGGAATACGACGCATTCGCCCGCCACCTCGCCGCCGCCTTCGGCGCCGAGCCCTCGCCCGACACCGTCCGGCTCGTCGAGATGATCCGCGGGCGCGCGCCGACGGACGTTCAGGGCTCGGAAAACGGCGATGGCCCGGCGGTCCTCCCCGCCGCCGGCGTCGCCATTCCCCCGCCCGACGCCTTGTCCGTGCGGGCCGCGGCAGGACCCAGTGGGCGGGATGGCCAGCCGGCCGCCGTATCCGTGGTGGAGACATTCGCCGCCGGACCACCGGACGCCGCGGTCGACCGGCCGGGCGGCAGGCCGGAGCAGCCAGGCGGCGGTTTGGCGCGGCCGGACGGCGGCCGGCTCCGTCGCCTGTTCGCCCAGCGAGCCCCCGTCCTGGGGTTCCTCGGCGCGCTCCTCCTCGCGCTGGTCGCCTTCTCCGTCGTCTGGTTCAGGCCATCTCCGCCGCAAGCCCCGCTCAACAACATGGTCGTGGTGCTCCCGTTCGAGTACCGCGGCGCGCCGACGTTCGCGTACCTGGGCGAGGGCGTCGCGAGCACGCTGGCCGCGGACCTGGCCACGCTCCCCGGCCTCGAGAGCGTCGACCCGAGGATGACGCTCACGACGGTCGCGTGGGATGCGGCGCGCCCCCGCGGCCCGGGCGATGGAGCGTTCCTCGCCCAGAGTCTCGATGCCGGGATGTTCGTGATGGGCGACATCGTCGAGGCCGGCGGCAGGGTGCGCATCAACGCGGCGCTCTACGACACCCGGACGTTCCGGGAGCCGAGGACCACGGTGAGCGTCGAGGGGCGCGTCGACGACCTCTTCGAGCTCATCGACGAGATCGCGTTCTCGCTGTTCCGGGACGCGGCGGGCGCCGAGGCCAGGCTCGACATCGCGGAGGCGGGCACCCGGTCGCTGGTTGCGTTGGAGGCGTACGTCGCGGGCGAGCGCGCCTTCCACCTGGGCCGGTTCGGCGAGGCGCAGTACCACCTCCAGCGGGCGCTGCGGGCCGATACGACGTTCGCGCTGGCCGCGCTCCGGCTCAGCCAGGCGGCGAACTGGACCGGCGCGGACTGGCTCGCGCGTCTCGCCGCCGACGCGGCGGTCCGCCACGGCGACCGGCTCTCCGAACGCCAACGGATGTTCTCGACCGCGTGGCGGTCGTACGTCTGGGGCGCGGGCGCGGACGCCGAGCGCGGCTACCGCACGCTGCTGGCCACCGACAAGCTCAACGCCGACGCCTGGTTCTACTTCGGCGAGACGATCTTCCACTGGGGTCCGACCTACGGCTGGCGCCGGTCGGAAGCGGCGCACGCCTTCGACCGCGCGCTCGAGCTCGATCCCGGCAACATCGCCGCGATCGTGCACCGCGGCCGGCTCGCGGCGGCGGAGGGCGACCTCGACACCCTGAACGACCTGACCGAACGGCTCCGTCGCATCGCGCCGACCAGCGACCACACGCTCGAGCTGCGCGCGCTCAGCGCCTGGGCCGCCGGCGACACCGCCGAGCAGCGGCAGATCCTGGTCGAGCTGCGCATGGTCTCGCACTCGACGCTCTGGCAGATCACGATGTCGGTCGCGGTCAACTCCGGCGCGCCGGGCGCCGCCCTCGCGCTCGTCCCGCTCCTCTACCCCTCGCCCGACCCGCGCGCCGGCGACCCCAACGGCCACGTCCAGGCGCGGATCCTGGCCGCGATCCTGGAGGCCGCGCACGGGCGGTTCGCGGCGGCCAACGAGTGGCTCGACTCGGTGGCCGCGATCGACCCCGGCCGCGCGCTCGAGTACCGCGGCGCGCTCGCGATCCAGCCGTACGAAACGCTCGGCGCGCGGTCCCGCGACGCATTGCGCACGGCGATCGAGCGGTACCGGCCCGATCCCACCGACCGCGCGATGAAGCCGCTCAACCGCGAGGTGGCCCCGACCCTCTACGGGATCCTGGCCGCGCGGTCCGGCGACGCGGCCGGGCTGAGACGCGCGCTGAACGCGCTCGCCGAGCCGACGAGCCGCGACTACGGCGTGCAGCTCCACCTCAACAGTGTGCGCGCCGCCGCGCTCGTCCGCGCCGAGGCCGCCCGCGCCGCCGGCAACCCCGAGGCCGCGCTCCGCGAGCTGGACGACTACCCGGTCCAGAACGATTCGACGCTCCCGATCTTCGACACCGACTACGGCG